>Ga0307475_10000759_pt1 | contig 19453 bp, 13 predicted proteins | sample atmos_gasesECM1C_FD_203317 | JGI IMG/M metagenome (GOLD analysis project Ga0307475, IMG submission 203317) | Hardwood forest soil microbial communities from Morgan-Monroe State Forest, Indiana, United States - atmos_gasesECM1C_515 | ecosystem: Environmental > Terrestrial > Soil > Temperate... | reverse complement strand
GTTTTATTTACGGTGCGCTGGCGAAAGGCTTCGCCGAGACGCGCGTGGGCGGCATCGGTTTTGGCGACGAGAATGACTCCGGAGGTTTCCTTGTCGAGGCGGTGAACGATTCCGGGCCGCAACGCGTCACCCAATTGCGAGAGGGACTGGCCGCGGCCGAGCAGAGCGTTGACCAGGGTGCCGGTTGCGTTGCCTGCGCCTGCGTGCACGGTCATGCCTGCCGGCTTATTCACGGCGATGATGTCGGCATCTTCAAACAAAATATCGAGGGGGATAGACTCGGCGTGGGCGCGCAGCGGAGGCCGAGCCTTGGGAGTTACGGCGACTTTTTCGCCAGTATGTAAGCGATGGGATCCTTTGGAGGGTTTTCCGTCGACCAGTACAAGTTCGCCGTCGATCAATTCTTTGACGCGAGTGCGGCTTAACTTCGGATACCTGGCGGCCACGGCATGATCGAGGCGGTCTCCGATTTCAGAAGCCAAGACTTCAAAGGAGAGAACAAAATTCTCTTCCGACTCTGGGAGTGCATCAGTTTTGATTTCTTTTTCACCGCGCATGCTGGACCTTGCAATTTCTGGTGGAGCCGTATTGATCTCTCACAGTGGCGCAGACAGAATAATTCAGGCGCGTTTTTTTGCAGATACAGTGGCGTCTACGTTGGCACCAAAGATGGCATCGATCAAGATCAGCGCAGCGCCGATAGTGATCGCGGAATCGGCGACGTTAAAGGCGGGCCAGCGGTAGGAGCCAATCCACACTTCGAGGAAATCGGTCACGCCACCATGCAATATGCGGTCGGTAACATTCCCGGTGGCGCCAGCGATTAACAAAGCAAGGCCTGCGAACGTCATTGGGCCGCCGGTTTTACCGGCGACCAACAGCCAAGCAAGAATGATCACCACCAAAACGGAACCGGCGATAAGAATTGATTTCATCCAAGGCGAATTGGAATCGGCAAAAAAGCTAAAGGCGATTCCGGGATTTACGCTGTGCACTAGATAAATCAAATTGTGCACGACCTCGTGACGGTAGCTCTCGGTGGTGGAGGCTTCAAACCACGCTTTAGTGGCGCGGTCAGCGATGACCACCGCGAGGGTGAGCCACAACCAGCGCAATCGCGGCGAAATTTGCATTACATTTCTACTTTCATTGCGGCAACATCTTCTGCTCTTCTGTGGATCTCTGCGGTGATGACGTGAGCCAAAGGATTGGCCTTCCTAAGTGGTGCTTTCGATTTCGGCCAAGGCTTCGGTACACCGTTCACAAACGGTGGGATACCGTGGGTTTTCGCCTACATGGATTGAATAGTTCCAGCAGCGTTCGCACTTGGCTCCGTCCGCACGTTGGATCTTGATGGCGAGACCGGGAAGCACCTCGCTTTGCACGGCGCCTTCTGGAGCGGCGGATTCGACTCCCACTTGCGAAACGATAAAGAGAGCGGGTAGAACGTCGCGTCTTTCTTGCAGTAATTTCTGTAATCCCGGCGCTTCGCTGCCGACGTGAAGCTTCACTTTGGCCTCAAGGCCGCCGCCGATGGCCTTGGCCGCGCGAGCTTGTTCCAGCGCCAGCAACACAGCGGAGCGTACCTGCGCGAGGCGGGCCCATTGTTCGGCGGCTTCCCTGCTGATACCGCTGGCCAGCGAATCGGGTTCGGCGAACTCCGCCTGATGCACGCTGCCGGTGCTTTCTTTATCTGTGGGAAGCATCTTCCAAATTTCTTCGGTGGTGAATACCAGGATCGGAGCGAGCAAACGCACCAAGGCGCTGGTAATTTTCCAGACGGCGGTCTGCGCCGAACGCCGCGATTTGCTTCGGGGCGCTTTGGTGTAGAGGCGGTCCTTCAACACGTCAAAATAAAAGGAGCTGAGATCCACCACGCAGTAATCGTGGATGGCGTGGTACACGCGATGAAACTCGTAACTGGCGTACCATTCGCGACATTTGCGCGATAGCTCGGCGGTGCGATCCAGCATCCAGCGATCGATTTCTTCCATTTGTTCGTCGGGCAGAGCGTCTCGCGACGAATCGAAATTCGCCAGATTTCCCAGCGCAAAGCGGAAGGTGTTGCGAATCTTGCGATAGGCTTCGCTGAGCTGGGTCATTACCCGCTCGCTCATCTTTACGTCGGCCTGGTATTCCTGAGAGGCCACCCAGAGGCGCAGGAGGTCGGCACCCCACTTTTCGCAAATCTCGGCGGGCTCGACGACGTTGCCTAGGGATTTAGACATCGGGCGACCATGCTCATCGAGGGTCCAGCCGTGGGTCACCACGCCCCGGAAAGGCGCGGCATTTCTAATTCCGGTGGCGACCAGCAGCGAACTTTGGAACCAGCCGCGGTACTGGTCGGGGCCTTCGAGATAAATATCGGCAGGCCACTCCGGGCCATGCAAGACCGCGAGGTTCGAAGAACCGGAATCGAACCACACATCGAGAATGTCGTGCTCCTGACGCCATTTGGTGGAGCCGCAGGAACATTTGGTGCCTGCGGGGAGCAATTCTTCGGGCGTATGCTGATACCAGGCGTCGGCGCCTTCTTTCCTGAACCAGTCCAAAACATTTCGTAAGGCGGTGAAATCTTCGAGCCGTGTTCCGCAGGCGTCACAATAAAACACAATGATGGGTACGCCCCAGAAACGTTGGCGGGAAACGCACCAATCCGGGCGTTTCTCGACCATTTCGTAGATGCGCTCCTCGCCCCAGGCAGGAATCCATTTCACGCTCTCCACTTCATCGAGGGCCTCTTGCCGAAATGATTTTTCGCGACCGGGCACGATTGCGTCCATTTTGATAAACCACTGTTCGGTGGCACGAAAGATCACCGGATTGTGGCAACGCCAGCAATGCGGGTAAGTATGTTTGTATTCGTGATTGGCGAGCAGGGCGCCGCGATCACGCAGGAGTTTGACGATGATGGGGTTGGCTTCAAAAACATTTTTGCCTTTGTACTCGGGCAATCCTTCGAGATAAACGCCACGATCATCAAGCGGAGCGTAGGTCTCCAGGCCATATTTCTGGCCAGAATAAAAGTCGTCGGCGCCGTGACCAGGAGCGGTGTGCACGATTCCGCTGCCCTGATCGAGGGTCACGTAATCGGCCAAAATGCCGGGGACCTGCAAGGGCAGAAAGGGATGCTGAAACTTGCGGCCTTCAAATGCGCTGCCCTTGAATGTTTCGCGGACGCGGGCTTCCTTAATATGGCATTCCGATTGAAGCGCGGCGATGCGGTCGACCGCGAGGAGCAGGGCGCCTTTTTCGGTGTCCACCACGGCATAGTCGTAGTCCGGATGAAAAGCTAACGCGCGATTGTGGGGTAGCGTCCAAGGCGTGGTGGTCCAGATGACGGCGCTAACGTCGTTGCCCGGTTTCTGGCCATCGGCGATGGCGAACTTCACCCACACGGATGGACTGGTGTGATCTTCGTATTCGACTTCGGCTTCCGCCAGTGCCGTTCTGTCGTGAAGGCACCAGTAGACGGGCTTGCGTCCGCGATAGACGTATCCTTTTTCCATGAACTCCAGGAAAGCTCCGGCGATCGTGGCTTCGTAGTCAAAATTCATGGTTAGGTACGGATCATTCCAGCGACCGAAGACGCCGAGGCGCTTGAAATCCCGCTTGTGCTGCTCCACGTAGCGATTCGCGAATTCGCGGCAAAGCTTACGAAATTCCGGTGCGGATACCGTGGCTTTGCCGCCCAGCTCTTTTTCGACCTGGGTCTCGATAGGCAATCCGTGGCAATCCCAGCCAGGTATGTAGGGCGCGTAGTGGCCAGCCATGCTTTCGGATTTGACGATCATGTCTTTTAGAATTTTGTTGAGACCGGTGCCGAGGTGAATGGTTCCCGTGGGATAGGGGGGGCCATCATGCAAGACAAAAAGCGGCTTGCCTCTGCGAGTCTCAAGAATTTTTTCGTAGAGATGGGCTTCTTCCCAGGCAGCAAGCTGCTTGGGCTCGTTCTGCGGCAAGCTGGCCTTCATGGGGAAATCGGTCTTGGGCAGATTTAGAGTTTTCTTTAATTCCAGTGGTTCGGCCATGAGCTGAGAAATGGAAAGTCCCCTTTTGTCGCTGGCGGTCATCAATGGCGCGGAGCGGAATCATTTGATCCGGCCTGTGGCCAGCGCGATAAATGCCTTTTTCCCGCATTTATACCGCGACCTGTTGCTGGAAATGGTATATGACGGGAAACATCGGAAAGCTGGTTAAATGCGTATGTTACAATGAATAGGAGTCGATGTCAGCCGCATGGCTCGCGCAACCTTTCTCGGGGAGTGCGAATCATATCCGGCTGGGCACGCTTAATCAGCAATAGGTGCGTCTAAACCGAGAGAAGACGGTGCCGGGTAGAATGATCAATCTTTTGCCGACTCAGCCTCAGCCGCCTAAGGCCAACGAAACAAGTACGGCTCCACTGCCGCGATTCGGCACTCCGCAGCGCTTTGTCACCGACGGTTTCTGGGGCAACCTCAAACAATTCCTGATGGAACGACCGGTGAAACTGAGCGGGGAAGTTCATTCTCCGTTGATGCCTGAAAATTACGGTGACGGATTTAAAGAGAATTTAAAAACGGTTCTTAAGTCCGGACCGGTGCCCAAGAAGGGTGCCTCAAATAGCCGCCTGGAAGTGGCTTGGGGCGCGGGGTTCGGCGGGTTCGGGGACCGCATCAAAGAATTGTTCTTTCCGGTTAAGCAGGCTCCTGCGCAGTGGACCAGCAAGCCGGTTAAAGTTAAAGATATTTGGTCGAAAGACGAGAATTTTGGGTGGACGCAGATAATTTCGATTGGACTGCACGTCGGGATAATTACCCTGCTGGTTGTTCCTCTTTTCACGCATATTTTGCCCGGCTCGACACAAGCTAATTCCAAATTTGATTCGACGCCGTTGGATATTTCGCCTTATATCGCGAAGTTGCCTGCGGGTAATAAGAAGGCTGGCGGTGGTGGTGGCGGCGGCGACCGATCGATTACACCTCCCACCAAGGGTCGGGCGCCGAAATTCGCGTATACGCAATTTACGCCGCCTGAGGCGACGATCAAGAATCTCGCTCCGAAGCTGGCGATGGATCCCACACTTCTCGGGCCGCCTGAGCTGAAAATTGCGAATCCGCCGCTCACGAATATGGGTGATCCGATGGCAGGCGCGGTAACAATGTCGGGCGGACCTGGCGGTGGCGGTGGTATCGGTATAGGTACAAGTGGCGGCATTGGCAGTGGCACTGGCGCTGGTTTGGGCCCTGGCGAAACTGCCGGTACGGGTGGCGGCGCGTTCCGCGCTGGCGTCAATGGAGTGGGCTCACCACAATGTATCTACTGCCCGCAACCGGAATATTCGGATGAAGCTCGTAAGGCAAAATATCAAGGCACAGTTTTACTGGACGTGACGGTAACAGCCGATGGACGCGTCGTTAATCCCATCGTGATTAAAGGTCCTGGACTTGGCCTGGAAGAAAAGGCGCTGTCGCAGGTACGCAACTGGAAAATGCGCGCGGCTTTGGGGCCTGGCGGCAAACCTGTGGCGTGTCGCGTGCAGATCGAAGTTACTTTCCACCTTTACTAAGAACAACCTAATAGCAGAATTTCGCGAGAGTGGGAATGCCAATCTCTCCGATTGCCTGATTACTGCTGATTAATACATCCCTTAAGAGTGTGGTCGCGAAAGCAACACAGTGGATGTTCTCTGCGTCGGCTAGGCGCCAATCTGTTACGATTTGCCAATGATGAAAACGCGAATGGCCATACTGGCCGTCTTGCTCGGCTCATTGTTAATCGCCGCGAGGTCACTAGCGCAAACAGCTGCGAACACCGGCGGGCTGCAGCTTACCGCGAGGATCACACCCACCGCGGCACGGCCCGAGCCGGTACGGCAATTTACTTTTTACATCCTGAGTAAAAGCTATGCCGCCGTTTCTCAGGAAGTGGAAGCAGAGGACGTCATTCCTTCTCGCGACAAATTTATCGACGACTTGAAAATTTCTCCGGAACTTAAGGACTGGCTCAAAGGGCATGAGATTCTGGACTTGACCATGCCGGGGCTCGACAAAGCGTTGACGGCCGATGACGTGCTGCATGTGCCTGAATTTTTGTTGGCTTACCAACGTTCGAATAGCGGCGGCGTAACGAATGGGATTCCCAAACCCAAATATAAGGACGCGGACAAAACGGATCATCCGGAGAAATACGAAAAGCAAAAAGAGGAATACTACAGCGCTCTGCGCAAGTTTATTCGCTTGCACCCGGAAACCATGAGCGGAATGGAACTGGAGATGGACGCAGTGAATCCGCAGCGAAAATGGGCAAAAATTGAAAGCGACCACAAGAAACATGTGCAGCACCTGGCGCCGGACGTAGCGCAGACAAAATATCTGGTGGCGAAGGCGGATACGGATCTAGAGGGGCGCGCCGGCGTTTCCGGACTGCCGCCGGGAAGTTACTGGGTGAGTTCTTTGAATCTGGATGCCGATGCCGGAGATACTCGAGTACGGTGGGATGTGCCGGTGGCGATTCAGCCGGGGCAGACCACGCGCGTGGAGTTGAACAATCTGAATGCCACGGACGCACGCGCCGCTTCCGCTCCCTGAAACAAGCCAACGCGAATATGGGTACCCTCTCGCGCTGGATTTTCTTTAACATTTTCGTGTTGGTCGCGGTGGCGCTTGACCTGGGTGTATTTCATCGCCGGCCGCACAAAATCAGGCTGCGCGAAGCGGCGATCTGGAGCGCTGGCTGGATCGGCCTGTCGATACTTTTTGGCGTGGGCGTGTTTTGGTTTCTTGGCAGGCAACCAGCGCTCGAATTCTTCACCGGGTACCTGATCGAAAAAGCGCTGAGTATCGACAATCTGTTTTTATTTCTGGTGATCTTCCGGGCTTTTTCCGTGGATGAGCGGGTACAACATCGTTTGCTGGCCTGGGGGGTGCTGGGCGCGCTGGTGATGCGGGGAATCATGATTGCCATGGGGGCGGCGCTGGTAGCACGCTTTGCGTGGATCATGTATGTGTTCGGGGCTTTTCTGGTGTACGCCGGCATACATATGCTGTTGATTCGAACGCGGGAGACGCATCCGGAACAAAGCAAGATTTTTCAATTGGCGAGCAGGCATTTGCGGGTTACTCGCCAATATCATGGCGAGAGATTTTTTGTGCGGTCGAACAGGCAATTATTTGCGACGCCTTTATTTCTGGTGCTGTTGGTGGTGGAGATTACGGATATTACGCTGGCGGTTGATTCTATTCCGGCGATTTTTGGGATCACTCACGATGCGTTTATCGTGTACACCTCAAATGTGTTTGCGATTCTGGGGTTGCGGGCTATTTATTTTTTGCTGGCGGGGGCGTTGCGGCGGCTGCGTTATCTCACGGTGGGACTTTCCGGTGTATTGGTTTTTATTGGAGCAAAAATGATCGGCGAACCGTGGGTGCACGTTCCGGTGCACATTTCGCTGGGAGTGGTGGCGGGGATACTGCTTGTGGCGCTGATCGTGTCGCTGATGTCTCCTGCAGCGCCAGCCGAACAAGACTCGAAGTAAAATTATGCGGGGTTCTGACAAAACTTAGAGCACATGACGGCAAGTGCGATTTCGTCTGCAATTTCCAAACTGTCGTCTGCCGGAGGATCCACGCGCATGGCGGGCGCTTCGGAAATTTACAGACAAGGGCGAGGTGCGGCCGACCGAGCGATATCTGTTTGGTGGGAAGACGCGGAATTATCTGAGTTGCTCCTGAGCCCAAAACCAATTGTTACTGTAGGTGTCGCGGTGCGTCGCGAAACGTTCACGAAGATTCGCGGGGCTAATGGACAGCCGGCGCTGGCGATTGTGCCTCAAGAACAGGACGCTGAGGAATTTGAGCTGCATTTTGCCGATGGCATTGAATTGGATGTGCTCACGAGCAGGGAGCCATCTGGTCAAGGGGCGATCGCGCGATTTCTGGGGAAATTTGGCGAGGGCGTTCAGCAGGTGGAGTTTCGGTGTTTGAATGTGAATCGTGCGATGGCGATCGTGCTGGAGCGCTTTAGCGTTGTTCCCATTTATCCAGAAGCGCGGGCTGGGGCTAACGGTTCGAATGTAAATTTCGTTCTGGTGCCGGTTCCGGGCACAGCCGGTGAGAACGCCAAAGTGCTAATCGAACTTTACGAATTGCCAAAAACGCCCGCTCACTCACCACTTTGTTGAATCATTTTGGCTACCAAGCCGGTCCATCCAGTTTGATGATTCGCGCCGAGGCCGGCGCCATTGTCGCCATGAAAAAATTCGTAAAAAAGAACAAGGTCGCGCCAGTACGGATCGCTCTGGAATACCTCGGTATTTCCGTAAACCGGGCGGCGGCCCTGATCGTCACGCAGAAAAATGTGGGTCAGCCGGCGTGATATTTCGGCGGCCACCTGCCACAGATTGGTTTGATTATTCGAACCTGTGGGACATGCGAGTTTGAAATCTTCGCCGTAGTAATAATGGTATTTCTGTAACGACTCGACCAACAGGTAGTTCACCGGGAACCAGATGGGCCCGCGCCAATTCGAATTGCCGCCAAATGTTCCGGTGGCCGATTCAGCGGGCTCGTAATCCACTCTGCTTACCGTGCCATTGAAGCGCAATTCGTAGGGATGATCCTTGTGATAGCGAGACAGCGCTCTTATGCCGTAGGGAGACAGAAATTCCGATTCGTCGAGCATGCGCGAGAGGACGCGGCCAAGTTGTTTTTTGCTCACGAGGGATAGCAACAGACGCGTGCCACGAGGCGAAGTTTGCGACATATCAATGTGGTCTGGGAAGTCGGCATGATTGTCGATGAACCACTGCATGCGGCGCTTAAAGCCGGGTAACTTATCGATGACTTCGGGCTCCAGGGTCTCCACTGCAAATAACGGGATCAGGCCCACCATGGAGCGAACCTTCAGAAAATGGTCTTCGCCGTTAGGGAGGTGCAGAACGTCATAGTAAAACCCGTCTTCCTCGTCCCACAGCGATTTCTCATGTTTTCCAAAATTGTTCATGGCATGGGCGATGTAGACGAAATGCTCAAAAAATTTGCTGGCGATATCTTCGTAGGCGCGATCTTCTTTGGCAAGCTCCAAGGCGATGGCAAGCATGTTGAGGCAATACATGCCCATCCAGCTGGTGCCATCGGATTGCTCTAGATGACCGCCGGTGGGGAGGGGCGCCGAGCGGTCGAAGACGCCGATGTTGTCCAGACCAAGAAAGCCGCCCTGAAAAATATTGGAGCCGTCGGGATCTTTGCGATTGACCCACCAAGTGAAATTCAAGAGCAGCTTATGAAAAACTTTTTCGAGGAATCCGCGATCGGCAACGCCGCGAACGCGACGTTCGATTTTGTAAACGCGCCAGGCGGCCCAGGCGTGAACCGGGGGATTCACATCGCTAAAGGCCCACTCGTAAGCGGGCAATTGGCCATTAGGGTTCATATACCATTCGCGGAGGAGGAGTACGAGCTGATCCTTGGCGAAGTCGGGATCGATGATGGCCAACGAGACACAGTGGAAGGCTAGATCCCAGGCGGCGTACCAGGGGTATTCCCATTTGTCGGGCATGGAAATAATGTCGTCGTTGTAGAGCTGAGTCCAATCCTTATTTCTTCCGTTCCAGCGTTCTTCCGGGGGAGTCGGTTGGCCGGGATCACCGGTGAGCCAGGTGAGGACGTCGTAATGATAGAACTGTTTGGACCACAGCATTCCGGACATGGCCTGACGCATTACCGAGCGAGCATCTTCGGAAATATCCTTGGGCACCCGCGACGCGTAGAAATCGTCGGCTTCTTTTTGGCGCAGTTCGAAAAGATGATCGAAACCTGTGCCGAAATCGTTGGTGGCGGGAACCTCTTCGCTAGGTTCGGCATAAGCTGGCGAAGTGATGGTGCCGACCTTGCTGGAATTATTGTTCGTGTCGCCAAGTGGGTTGATATCGGTGAGGCGCAGCTTCAGCGTGGTGCTATCACCGGGGCCAAGGGTGAGCGGGTAGTAAGCGGCCATCTTGGTGCCGGTCTGCTGGGGATTTACCGCAGCTTGATTTTTGTGAATGAGATATTCGTGGAAAGCGTCTTTGACGAAGGGGGTGGGACCTTTTCCAGCAAAAACACGCGCGTAATTGGTTTCGTTCTCAGTGAAAAGCAATTGCGGCTGACCGGCGCACAATAGCCAACGCTTGCCGTATTGCCAATGTTGCAGTTCAACGCATCGGCAATTCTTCGGTCCGACCCTCTTGCTGATGATGGGCCGCCGGTCATCTTTGCCCCACGACCACGTGTTGCGAAACCATAGCGAGGGTAAGAGATGGAGTGTGGCCGCCTCCGGGCCGCGATTCACCACGATAATTTTGATGAGAATATCTTCGACGTCGGCCTTGGCATACTCGACGAACACGTCGAAATAACGATTCTCTGCGAACACGCCAGTGTCCATCAGTTCGAATTCGGGCTGAGTGCGGTCTCGACGGCCATTTTCGGCAACTAAGGCATCGTAGGGGAATTCCGCTTGCGGATATTTGTACAGCATCTGCATGTAGCTGTGGGTGGGCGTGGAGTCGAGGTAGAAGTAGCACTCCTTAACATCCTCGCCATGATTTCCCTGATGCCCGGTGAGGCCGAAGAGACGCTCCTTCAAGATAGGATCGCGGCCGTTCCACATGGCCAGACCGAAACAAATCATCTGATGACGGTCGCTGATGCCTCCGATACCGTCTTCGCCCCAGCGGTAGGCGCGTGATCTGGCGTGGTCATGGGGGAAATATTCCCAAGCGGTGCCATACGGGCTGTAGTCTTCGCGAACGGTGCCCCATTGGCGCTCAGACAAATAAGGACCCCATCGTTTCCAATATTTTTTGCGCGTGCGGGTTTCTTCGAGGCGTTCATCTTCCCGGGTCTGCAGTCTGGGCATAGGTGTTAGTTTTTGAAGGACGATCCTAAATTCTTCAATTTATTCTTATTATTCTTGCATCTTACGCGAAGGCGCAGCGGACTGCAGTTGCGCTTCCGTGCTTCTTCCGACAATCAGCACGCTCTATTGGATGCGCGGAAGACGCAGACGGCGCAAGCGTGGAATAAAACAGATACGAGCGACGTCTAAATTACGTGCCCTGTTCGGCGCCGGGTACAATTGCGCGGTTTGGCGTCACAACAGATTCCGGTGTGACTGAAAAAGTTTTCCAGCCACGTCGCGACAAGCTCCAATAAATAAAATAACCGGAGGCTGCGGCGCAAAGTAGCAACACAAGTCCGGGGAGCCACTCTTGCAGCACTAGTTCGCCTATTGCGAACATGCAGCAATACACCAGCGTGCAACCCATAATCCAGTCGAAGGTATTGGCGCCCAGATCGCGGACTGGGGCGATCTCCGGAGCCAACGCTGCGATCCTCTGCCAACCAATCACCGTGGGGTGCACCTGGCGGTAGAATTTTACGAGGCGTTCGTCCGATTCGGACTTGGTAATCAAGGTGGTCACTAACCACACCGCCGTGGTGGTAATGGTGGTGATCAACGCGGCCTTGGCGAAGACCACGGAATCGTTACCTGCGAAATGGACACGCTGCAGAGAGATGGACACGACGAAGGCGGCGATCATTGCGGAGATTTCACTCCAGGCGTTAATGCGCCACCAATACCAGCGCAGCAGTAAAACGCTGCCAGTTCCGGCGCCCATGCCGAGCAACAATTGCCACGCGGATTGAATGGAATTAATATTTGCGGCCGCGTAGCCGCTAAGAATGACAAGCATCACGATAAAAACTTTGCTGACGAGTACGTAGTGCTTGTCGGAAGCTTTGCGCACCAGAAATCTGCGATACAGATCGTTGATCAAGTAGGAAGTGCCCCAGTTTAATTGGGTGCCGACGGTGGACATAAATGCGGCCAGGAAGGCGGCCACCATCAATCCACGGAGCGCGGGGGGAAGAAAATCGCGCAGCACCATTACGTAACCTTTTTCAGGCTCGGCGGCGAATTCCATACTTGGGTGCAAACCGCCATGAGGGGAATAAACGGCGACGGCTACGAGGCCGGTTAGAATCCATGGCCAGGAACGCATGGCGTAGTGGGCGATGTTGAACCACAACGTTGCGCCGAGTGAGTTTTTTTCGTCTTTTGCGCTGAACATGCGTTGGGCAACATAGCCGCCGCCTCCGGGTTCCGCTCCGGGATACCAGCTAGCCCACCACTGGACGGCGAGGTAGAGACAAAATGTAATGACCGGCAGGGTCCACAACGCGTCGGTGGTCCAGCCGAGATGGAAGGAAGGAAAAAAGGAGAGTATCGATCCGGTGGTTTGTCCTGATTGACGCACCATGCTATCCACGTGGGACAACTGGATTTTGAGCATGGTCATGCCACCGAGCTTGGAGACGGCGATCCACGCCAGCACCACGATCATGGTCATCTTCAAAATAAATTGGAAGAGATCGGTGACCAGCACGCCCCAGAGGCCGCCAATAAATGTATATATACCTGTGAAGGGCACGAGGATCAGCACACAGATCAGCAACGCGGTATGCGCGGGGGCTCCCAGGGTGTAATGCAGGAGTTCATGGCCACCGACGGCAATTTGAAGCACGCGTCCGGCGGCGATGGCGTCGCCTAGCAAAACAGTGGTGATGCTGATCATGGCTTTGATAACCCAGCCAAGGATGAGGCAATTCATCAGCGCGCCAAGATAGATGGCGCGAAAACCACGCAGAAAGGCGGCAGGTTTACCTTCGTAGCGGAGCTCGACGAATTCGACGTCGGTAAGAATTTCCGCGCGGCGCCAATAGCGGGCAAAGAAAAAGACGGTCATCATGCCGCACAGACATTGGGACCACCAGAGCCAGTTGCCGGAGATTCCGTTTTTAGCTACCAAGCCGGCGACAAGCAGAGGGGTGTCGGCGGCGAAGGTGGTGGCCACCATTGAGGTGCCGGCTAGCCACCAGGAAACATTTCGGCCCGACACGAAAAATTCTTCGGTGCTACCCGAGGAGCGCCGGCGGTAGTAGAGACTGATCAAGAGATTGAGGAGCAGGTAGGTGGCGATTACGATCCAGTCGGTGGTGGTGAGTGCCATCTCGAGTGTTCTACTCTCCTGCTGCGTGTGAGCGGCGGCGCAAAGTAAGATGCGCCTAACCGGTCACGTGGCCGGGTTAAATCGTTTTAGTAATGGCCGGGCCAGCAATTCATGGCGCGGATGTTGTAGTCTATCGGGACGCGGCGAAGCACAGAATGGTGGCCCAGAAAAGTCTAAATGGCAAGGCTTACCGCAAGAAAAGTTTGCGGACGGGCACACCGCTGAACTCCGAAAAACAGGTGGGCGGAAGTTAAATGCTGGTGGTCCTAAAATCCAATTATGAAGAACTCAGTCAGGAAGCGGCGCGTATGGTGGCCAACTCGATACGCCAGAACCCGGCGGTCCGGCTTGGTTTGGCTACCGGAAGCACTACCATTGGCGTCTACCGCGAACTGGTGCGACTGCACCGTGAAGAAGCGCTCGATTTCTCTCGGGTGATTACTTTCAACTTGGACGAATACCTGGGGATTTCTCGGCGGCATCCGCAGAGTTTTCACCATTTCATGTCGGGGCATTTTTTTTCGCATGTGAATCTGGAGCCGCGAAACATTCATATTCCGGATGGCACGATAAGCGGCGACTACGAAAAATATTGCGCTGGGTATGAAGCTGAGATTCAAAGTGCGGGCGGGATCGATCTGCAGATTCTGGGCATCGGGCGCAACGGACACATCGGCTTCAATGAACCGACTTCGAGTTTCGCGTCGAAAACGCGGCTGAAGGTGCTCAGCAAAGCGACGGTGGAGGACAATCGCAAATTCTTTGGCGCTGGGGAGAAGATGCCGCGTCTCGCGATCACTATGGGTATCGGCACGATATTGGCCAGCAGGCGCGTGCTTATGCTGGCTACCGGTGCGGCAAAGGCCGGCGCTGTTGCGAACGCTATCGAGGGTCCTCTGACGGCCTCGGTCACCGCTTCGGCTCTGCAACTTCATCCCGACGCTACCGCCATCGTTGATGAAGAAGCCGCCGCGCAATTGAAACAAAAAGATTATTATCGCGATGTGATGGAGATGACGGCGCTGTTTACGCCGGGAAAATTGTCGTAGTTTTTGGTCACGCCGACTGGGTTGAAAGTAAATTGCGGAAGAAAAAATGAAAATACTTACCAACGAGATACGCGGCTGCCGCAAGGGGCCGCAGGATTGGTTCACTGGCACAGTGTGGATCGATGAGATCGTGGCCGCTGCCGCGCCTGCTAGATTTGTAGTGAATCGCGTTTCGTTTGAACCCGGGGCGCGTACCGCGTGGCATACGCACCCGATGGGGCAGGCCTTGCATGTGTTGACGGGAGTGGGGCGTGTGCAACTCGCCGGTAGGCCACCGCAAATAATTACCGCGGGTGATTCGGTTTGGATTGAAGCGGGCGAACGTCACTGGCACGGCGCTGATGCGAGTCACACTATGGTTCATCTGGCGATTCAGGAAGCGGACCAGAACGGCATTAGTGTGGTGTGGCTGGAACATGTGAGTGAGGAATACTATTCGGCGGTGGTCGAACGTTCTTGAGGCGGCTTGAGTTGCGCTACGGGTTTGCCGTTTTTTTTGGAGCACGACCCGGATAAAAGTGGAGACCAAACTTTAAGAGCTAACTTGAAGAACCAAACTTCAAGACCCAGGCTACAAATCGAGCCTGGGGCACCCTCCGCATCGGATGGCGTTGAGCTATTCGGGCATACCTAGGCGGTAGCCCACACCGCGCACGGTATGAATTAATTTCGGGGCGCCGCTCGCGTCGATCTTCTGGCGCAAACGATTGATGTATACCTCTACCAGATTGGTTTCGCTGTCGAAATGATAGTCCCAGACATGTTCGACAATCGCGCTGCGGGTGATCAAGTCCGGAGCGTGTAAAAGGAAGAGCTCCAGCAGCGCAAATTCTTTGGAGGTTAACGGGATTATTTCCTTGCCGCGCATGGCGCGACGGCGATGGCGATCGAGCTCCAGATCGGCATAATGAAGGCGGGCATTTCCTTTGTGGAAGCCGCGGCGAACCAAGGCTCTCACGCGCGCAAGGAGTTCGGCGAGCACGAACGGCTTGGTTAAATAATCGTCGGCACCGGCATCCAGTCCTTCAACGCGCTGCTCGACAAGAGTACGGGCCGTAAGCATCATCACGGGAGATTCGATTCCGCGCTGGCGCAATTCGCGGCACACTTCAATTCCGCTTATGCCTGGTAGGCGCACATCCAGGAGGATGGCGTCGTAATTGACTTCCCTGCCGAGTTCGAGAGCTTTCTCGCCGGAGTCGGCGATGTCCACGGCGTAGGAATTTTCTCTGAGGGTGCGAGCAATGAAGCTCGCAACTTTTCGTTCGTCTTCGGCGAGTAGAATGCGCATGGATTTGATAGTCACCATTATATCGCGATAGTTCGGCTTATGGCTCCGGCGGCTACGTTCGCGGCGGATGATATGCCAGGTTCACTTCTTGCTTGACAATTCAGCGGCCAAGCACTATTTCACAAGCGGACTATATATCTGATTTGTATTTCTTCCGAAGGCTCGCAACCCTCACCGGTCGCAATTCTCTTCGGCGGAGGATCCTGTGACCTGGACGCAAGTGTACGACCCTTTCGGTCATTGGTGGTTATCGACTCTTGTAGCCGCTATACCAATTCTCCTATTACTGACACTGTTGGCAGGGTTCAGGGTGCGTCCTCATCTGTGCGCCATGGCCGGTGCGGCGGCAGCGGTTATTATTGCGATCGTGGCGTTTGGCATGCCCGCACGATTGGCGGTGATCAGCTTTTTGTATGGGGGCGCGTTTGGATTTCTGAAAATAGTGTGGATCGTAATTGCTGCTGTGTTTTTGTATGACATTTCTGTCGATACGGGCCAATTCGAAATAATGAAGCTGTCGATAGCGGCGATCACGCCTGACCGGCGGTTGCAGGTGCTGCTGGTGGCGTTTGCTTTCGGCGCTTTCCTGGAAGGAGCGGCGGGGTTTGGGGCTCCGGTGGCCATTGCCGGAGCATTTATGATCGGGCTGGGATTCAGGCCATTTCAGGCGGCGGTTTTGAATCTTATAGCCAATACTGCGCCAGTTGCATGGGGGGCGATCGGAACTCCGGTACATGTGCTGGCGGCGGTGACCGCGCTGCCGGAGTCGGACCTAAGCGCAATGGTCGGACGAATTCTGCCGTGGACGGCGGTGATCGTGCCGTTCTGGCTGGTGCGCACTTTTGTGAGCTGGGCGGAGACGTTCGAAGTATTTCCGGCGATCCTGGTGGTGGGAATATCTTTCGCGGGGGTGCAATATTTCTGGTCCAACCATGTGGACAGCAATCTCGTGGATATTGCCGCGGGCACCGCGTCTATTATCGCGACACTCTTATTTTTGCGGGTGTGGCAACCGAAACGCATCTGGCGTTTTGAGGATGAACGGGGGGAAGACGCCGCCAAGGTGAAACGCGGAGAAGTCGCGGTGGTTCACACGCCGGGGCAACTTGCAAAAGCGTGGATGCCGTTTGCGCTGCTATCTCTATTTGTTTTGCTTTGGGGATTACCAGTCATTAAGACAGCGATGGGCAAGGCGACCACGCCAGCGTTCAAAACGGGAGGATGGGCGGTTCCTTATTTGCACCTGGCGGTATTTCGGGCGCAGCCGGTGGTGATGAAACCCACTGCGGAAAATGCGAAGTTCGATCTAAACTGGCTAACTGCGACTGGGACGGGATGCTTCTTTGCAGCAGTTATTGCCGGGCTTCTGCTGGGTCTGAAACCGGGGAGGATACTCCAGATATTTGGCGGCACGATGTATCGGTTGCGCTTCGCGATCATTGCCATGACGTGCATGCTGGGCCTGGGATATGTGACGCGGTATTCGGGCATGGATGCGGTATTGGGACTGGCCTTCACGCGGACGGGCTGGTTCTTCCCATTTTTCGGCGCCTATATTGGGTGGCTGGGGGTGGCGCTGACCGGAAGCGATACGGCGTCGAACGCGTTGTTTGGCGGGCTGCAGCGCATTACGGCACAGCAACTGAACCTGAGCCCGATCTTAATGTGTGCCACGAACAGCGCAGGTGGCGTGATGGGGAAAATGATCGATGCGCAATCGATCTGCATCGCTACGGCGGCAACCAACCAGGTCGGGAATGAAGGCTCGATTTTCCGGTTTGTGTTTTGGCATTCGGTGGCGCTGGCGGCGATTATTGGCGTGATTGTGATGCTGTACGCTTACGCTTTTCCACAATTTATACCGCACGGACTGAACTTTGTGCACTGAAGGTCGTGGACTGAAATTCACGCACTGATGGCTTTCGCACCGTTTACTGAAGGAAAGAAGTTCTATCTAATTTAATTTAATTGGCAGCCCAATCTTTCGGCATGCGCACGTAGGAAGAATCGAGCGCGGCAACGCTGGGACAGCCCAACAATATCAGCGTGCGTTTGACGTCTTCGCGCAAAATTTCGATGGCGCGAGTCACTCCTGCTTCACCAGCGGCCGCCAATCCGTAAGCGTAGGCTCGCCCACAGAGCACGGCGCGTGCGCCCAAACACAATGCTTTCACGATATCGGTGCCGCGTCGCACGCCGCCGTCCATTAGGACTTCTATACGGCCGTTGACCGCTGCGACCACTTCAGGCAGCACCCGCAGCGTTGCGGAAACACAATCAAGTTGGCGGCCGCCGTGATTCGAAACCACAATGGCTGCGGCGCCTTCGTCCACCGCTCTTCTACCGTCATCTCCGGTGAGCACACCCTTGACGACGATAGGACCCTTCCAGTGCTCTCTAATCCACGTTAGATCCTTCCACGTCGCCGTGGAAGCGGCCAGGGCGCGGCCAATGTCCGTGAGGGGCATGGGGCCCTTTCCGGGCAAAACGACATTGTAAAGGGGAGGAACGCCGCCGTCTTTGAAGAAGGAAAATAGCCATCCCGGATGCGTTAAGAATTGCTCGGCGTATGGAATTTTCTGAAAGAGTCCGGGGTTCAGCAATTCAACCATCCCGTTGCGAGGATCGCGCTCGCGGTTTCCGCTGACAGGCGTGTCGATAGTGATGACCAGCGCCGCAAAGCCGGCGCGACGCGCGCGATCAATGGACGCTTCCGCTGCGCCGCGTCCGCCCATTAGATAAAGCTGGTAAAAGACCGGTCCGGTCGACCCTGCTTTCACATCTTCGAGTTTGTGTCCTGAAATAGTGGAGAGAATATAGACGGTGCCGGCCTTCCCTGCCGCGCGGGCGGCCGCAACTTCTCCACCGGGATGCATCAGCCGGCTGTAGCCCACGGGAGCCAACATCGCTGGAAGTGAAAGTTCATGGCCAAGGACGGTCGCGCGTAAATCACAATTCGCAAAGGCCACGGCGTGGCGGGGACGAAACGTTACATCATCAAAAACACGACAATTCTCTCGTAGCGTGACTTCGCCTTCCGCGCCGCCATCCAGATAATCGAAAACAACTCGGGGAAGCCGCCGCTTGGCTACGCGTCTCAAATCATGGATATTCACGACATGCGGCGAGTTGACGGAAGACATTCGCATTCACTCCAGTGAAAGAATCGGAGAATCGCGGAAACAATTAAGCCACAATTCGGCTTCTGACGCGATACGGGAATGACCTTTGAGTATTTCCCAAAGTGCATTTCATTCAGGAGGGCCAAGGCCACATGAAACGGAGGCTGGCCATAGGGTTTGGGCAAAAATGGAGCGACCGAATTAAATTATTTAATAAGTTTTCGTGCGTTGGAGTTGTGTCAGTCGGCCAGTTTTAATTTTTCCAGATACGCGTTGTATGCGGTCCCGTGACGGACCTTGGTTAACGGAAATCTCACTTTGCAATGCTCCTTTGCTCTGAAAGGGTAGTTGCGTTGGAGGAATAATACATTTCGGAGCATTCAGCCCAGGAACTATTTGCCGCCAAAAATATAAATAGTAACCGTCGCCGTGCGACCTTCGGTGGAACGCAACGCTCGTGTCAATCACAGGTAGATCTGTGGCCGAGCTATCACAAATGGAGTCCGTATTGTCGGCCTCCAGGATTGACGGCTACCTGGTGTTTTCAATTCGCGGCCACAATTCAAATTTGTGAGTGTGCAATTGTGGATATTTTCCCATTGGCGACTGTTGTATACCAAAGGCTCGGAGAAAAGACTTGAATAGCAGTTACAATGAACGCAATGACCGTCTGAAGGACGCGTCGGCCTCCAGGTAGTTAGACCCTAGATCGCGGAACGGTGCCGGAGCCGCGGCTAAAATTGGAGGCCAGCGATTGACGCCCTCGAAGATTTCGTGCATTTGGAATCAACCCCACATTGCGGGAAATTATCGCGCGGCAGTTTCTCTTCACAGCCACACTAATTTCTCGAAAGAAAGCCTGCACTTCATTCCAGCGTTCGCTGAGAAGTGGCCAGTTTTGCGGCGGGCTCTCGACAAACAGTGCCAGAAATCGTGTAGACCCGTCGATTTTTCC
>Ga0307475_10000756_pt1 | contig 19475 bp, 15 predicted proteins | sample atmos_gasesECM1C_FD_203317 | JGI IMG/M metagenome (GOLD analysis project Ga0307475, IMG submission 203317) | Hardwood forest soil microbial communities from Morgan-Monroe State Forest, Indiana, United States - atmos_gasesECM1C_515 | ecosystem: Environmental > Terrestrial > Soil > Temperate... | reverse complement strand
TCATCGTCGCCACCACGCGCCCTGAAACCATGCTCGGCGACACCGCCCTCGCCGTCCATCCCGACGACGACCGCTACAAGCACCTCATCGGGAAAAAAGTAATGCTGCCGCTGATGAACCGCGAAATCCCCATCATCGCCGACACCTACGTCGACCGCGAATTCGGCACCGGCGTCGTCAAAATCACGCCCGCGCACGATCCCAACGACTTCGAAGTCGGCAAGCGCCACAATCTCGCCGAAATTGACGTGATGACCGACGACGCGCACATGAGCGAAGCTGCCGGAAAATATGCCGGCCTCGAACGCTTCATCGCGCGCGCCCGCATCGTCGCCGACCTCGAAGAGCTCGGCCTCATCGACAAGATCAGCGAGCATACCCACTCCGTCGGCACCTGCGACCGCTGCAAAGCCATCGTCGAGCCGCGCCTCTCCACGCAATGGTTCATGAAAATGAAGCCGCTCGCCGAGCCCGCGAAAAAAGTCGTCCTCGACGGCCTCATCGAAGTCGTGCCCGACAATCAGCGCACAATCCTGCTCAACTGGCTCGAGAATATTCGCGACTGGTGCATCTCGCGCCAACTCTGGTGGGGCCATCGCATCCCCATCTGGCACTGCGCCGATTGCAAGGGAATGCTCCCGGCCCTGAATTCCGATGTCGAAATTATTGACGGCCATGCCCGCGCCGCAAGGCCGCCCACAAAATGCCCGAAGTGCGGCGGCTCAAAGCTCACCCAGGACAAGGATGTCCTCGATACGTGGTTCAGCTCCGGCCTCTGGCCTTTCTCCACGCTCGGCTGGCCCGACGACACGCCCGACCTCCGCACCTATTACCCAACGAGCCTCCTCATCAGCGGATACGACATTCTGTTCTTCTGGGACGCCCGCATGATCATGATGGGCCTCCACCTCAGCGCCGCAAGATTCGGAGATGGTTCGCGTCAGGGTACGGCTTCAGCCGTGCCGAACCCCGAAGAGAATCTCGCGTCCGTAATTCCCTTCCACCGCCTCTACCTCCACTCCCTTGTCCGTACCGCCGAAGGCGCCAAAATGTCCAAAACAAAAGGCACCGGCGTCGACCCCCTCCAACTCACCGACCAATACGGCACCGACGCCATGCGCTACATGCTCGCCAGCATGTCCGCGCCCGGCACCGACATTATCCTCAGCGAGGACCGCATCCTCGGTGCCCGCGCCTTCGCCAACAAAATCTGGAACGCCGCCCGCTTCCTCTTCTTCAACCTAGAGAAAATCGAAGCCCAGGGCGTCACGCTTGAAGAGCTAGCCGCGCCGGAAATCCGCGCCAAAGCCCCCTACCTGACGACAGGTGAAGGCGATCTCGTCCATCGCTGGATGTTCTCGCGCCTCTCTGCCGTCGCCGCCGAGGCAAACAAAGCCCTCGAAGACTTCCGTTTCCACGAAGCCTGCCACATCATCTACCAATTTTTCTGGGGAGATTTCTGCGACTGGTACATCGAATGGGTCAAGCCTCAGCTAGCAGACACGAACCGCGAAATCGCAATCGCCGCATGGCGCAACATCTTCGCCGCCTTCGATGCCGTACTTCGACTCCTTCATCCGATAATGCCTTTCCTAACCGAAGAACTCTGGCACCGCCTGCCGCAACCAGTAGGCGCCCGTTCTATCGCCCTGGACAAATTTCCCGAACCCCGCGCCCAGTGGACAGATGCCGCGGCCGAACGCGACATGGCCACGCTTCAGGAAATCATCATCGCTGCCCGCAATATCCGCGCCGAAATGAAAGTTGACCAAAAGAAAAAAATCGCCGCCGACTTCTCGTCGACCGGTCCCGCAATCAGCACGCTCGTCCAACAAAATCTCGATCCTCTGCTCCGTCTCGCAAGCCTTTCCGCGCTCCAGATCTCGTCCGGCCGTCTCGACGCCGCCGGCGCCGCCCTCCGCTCCACCGCCCAATTCGACCTCCGCATCGCCTACGGTGAATCAATCGACAAGCAAGCCGAAATCTCGCGCCTAAAGAAAGAAGCCGAGCGCCTAGCCAAAGACATCGAGTCCAAAAAATCCCGCCTCGCCGACGAAACCTTCCTAAGCAAAGCCCCCGCAAAAATCGTCGACGACCTGAAATCCACACTCGCGTCGCGCATCGTCGAGCATCAAAAACTCCTCGACCGCCTAGCCCAACTCGAATAACGCCTCAAATGGCGCAGGCACTCCTGTCTGCGCTGACGAAGACAACGTCAAAAGAAGCCACGCCTGTTCGCGGACCTCTCAGCGGCGAATCCAACAGGCCCGCCCTCGCATCAGTGATAGTGGGAGCCATTATGCGCTTCGCTAGAATCGCCTTCACAGTAGCCGGAATGTACGGCATCGTAGTCCTCGTTCCGCCGCTCTTTCTCGAATCAAAATTCGGCCGCGACTACCCGCCGCCCGTCAGCCACCCGGAATTTTTCTACGGCTTCTTCGCACTTGGAATTGCCTGGCAGGTCCTGTTCCTGATTCTCGCCACCGACCCAATCAAATACCGCGCCATGATGATTCCATCCATGCTGGAAAAAATAGGCTACCCCGTCGCGCTGATCTTCCTGCATCTCCAAAATCGTATCGCCCCGCGCATGTTCGCCCTCGGCAGCCTCGACTGGTTCTTCCTGATCCTCTTCGCCATCGCCTACGCCAAAACCGCTCCCGAAACAGCCAATCTTCATGTACCCCTAGCGTCAAGCCGCCGCCCCTGACGTTCCAGTAGCACAGGTATTCCTGCCTGTGCCCAACTAACGATCAGCAAGGTCGCGCTACTGGGCAAACCACGCGAAATCGTTCCTCTCGCTTTGCGCTGCCTTTCGCCACTAAGGATCCTGACGAGCAATCTCAACCCAGACCCCGAATTCGATAGTAGGACGCTGCACTTCCGTAACGCCCGGGTCTCGCCGGCTCTTTTGAATTTTGCCGTCGTCTTTTCGCTCTCCCCACCTTTCTCATCCGCTACCCTTCCCGCAATGCTCAACGCCGAAGCTTCCGCCCCGTTATATAATCCCCACCAACAAGTTCCCAAAACCCAGCATCCCATCGGGAGCCCACATGCGAATACTCCGCCCTCTCGCACTCATCCTGATCGCACTCCTCGCGCGCCCAGCCTTTCCCCAGGACGCCCCCGCCAAGCGCCTCACCAATCAAGACATCATCGAAATGACCAACCTCAACCTCTCCGATGACGTCATCATCGCCAAAATCCGCAGCGCCACCGGCGCCGACGCCTCCAGATTCGACACCAGCGTCGATGGCCTCAAAGCCCTCAAAGCCGCCAACGTTTCCGACGCCGTAATCAAAGTGATGATCAACCCCGCTCCGCCTCCTCCGCCTGTAGTCACCACCGCCGCCCCCATGACCCTCGATCCGAATTTTCCGCCACCGGAAGTCGGCGTCTACTGGAAAGACGGCCCCACCTTCGTCTTCATCGAAGGCGCCGCCATCGCGCGCACCAAAGCCGGTGGACGCGCCGCCAGCTTCGCCACCGACGGCATTCGCGGTCAGCACTGGGACGCAGTCCTCGAAGGCCCCACCTCGAAAAATCATGTGAAGGATCGCCGCCCGATTTTTTATCTTTACGTTCCAGACGGCTCCAGCGCCGCCGATTACGCGCTGATCAAACTCCAGAAGAAAGGTGACCGCCGCGAATTTCAGGTAGGCTCTTTCGGCGGCATCGGCGGCGGCAAATCTGGCGTCAAGAAAGACAAGGAAGTTGCCTGCTCCTCCGAACACGTAGGCATCAGAATGTACAAAATCACCCTCAACGAAGACCTCAAGCCCGGCGAATACGCCTTCTTCATGGGCACAGGCTCCCAATCCAACATGTCCTCAGGCCGCGTCTCCTCTTCCTCAGGAGGCGCAGCCAGCGGCCGCGTCTTCGACTTCAACATCCCCGAGTAGCCGACTTATTGGTCAAATTGACCTACCGACCGCCGTCATTATAGAGAGGGGGATTTATCAATTCCATCCGAACGGATGTATCCCGCAGGCAGAAGAGTATTTGAACCTTACAGCGGCAAACCGATCTGGTTTAGCAAATTTGCCCAGCGGGGATCGGAGTGGAGGGAGTCGAAGGTGGGGAACCGGATGACGGCCAGCAGTTCATCGTCGTTGTCGGAATAGGCGCGCTCGAGATACTCGAAGGCCTTGTCGCGATCTCCCGCAGCCACGTAAGCAACGGCCACGTTCGCGGGAACCGGCCCGTGGGTGGTGCTTAGCATCTCCTTTATGAACCCTTGCGCGTCCGGACTATACGACCCAGGATCCGTTCCGATTTTTTTGATTTCATTCACGGCGTCCGGGAAGCGGCCTTGCGTCGCATAGACCTGTGCCAGATAAAAGTGCGCTGGGACGAAGGAAGGATCCCGTTCGATCACCTTGTTGATTTGAGCGACCGCCTCTGGGAAGCGACGCGCTATCATCAACGTCAATCCGTAATTTACGTTCACGATTGGAGACAGCGGGTCGAGCGAGAGCGCGATGTGAAACTCATCGAGAGCCTGGTCAATCCGGTTTTGAGGTACGAGGAAAAGGAACGCATAAAAGTAATGAGCTGTCGCGTCGTTCGGGTTCAACTCGATCGCCCGGCGAAACTCCTGCTCGGCCTGGGTCCACGTCGCCTTCCTCGTCAACGCCACAGCGCGAGCCGTGTGCGCCTCGGGGAGCGAACTATCCAGCTCCAAGGCTTTTTGTGACGCCTGGTCAGCAAGGACAAGGGCTTGCTTAGGCGGAATTAATCGCCCATAACCACTCGCTACGCTGTAGCTATTCGCAAGGCCGGTGTAGGCGAGCGCATAATTCGGGTCAGCGGCGATCGCCTGCTGAAACAAGGTGATACTTTTCAGCAAGCCCGCCGGCGTTCTTCCGTACCACAGCTGTCGCCCTTCCAAGTACAACCGGTACGCTTCTGGATTGGTCGTGCCCGCGCTTCCGATTTTTTGCTGCGCCTCTCCACTCAAATGAACTTGCAGCTTCTTTGAAACGTCGCGCGTGATGTCGCTCTGCACCTGCGTAATGTCCGAGAGTTTGCGAGCGTAGTGCGACCCCCATAGTTCGGTTCCGTCCGCGGTATTCACCAAGTCCGCCTGGACGCCCAATTCGTCGCCATGTTGCGTAATGCGCCCCATCAACACCGCACCCACGTCAAGCGATTTGCCAATTGTCTGCGGGTCTTGCTGATCTGCTTTGAAACGAAAAACCGTGCTGCGCGCCATCACTTTCACATTGGGAAGTTGTGAAAGCGTCCCGATCAGGCTCTCTGTCAATCCGTCGCTCAAGTACTCGTTGTTGGGGTCGGCGGTGGCGTTAACAAAAGGCAGAACCGCAATGGACGTAATCTTGCCGCCCGTTCCCCTTCCACGCAACAGATAGAATCCGGCAGCAACGGCCACGACCAGCAACGCGGCCAGGGCGCCCACAATCCAAGGCTTGCGATGGCCGGAAGGAATTGCGGTGGCAGCCGTGATGGATGAAGAACTTGCCGTAGCGGCGGCAACACTCGCAGAAATTTCGGCATGCGTCGAGCGCCCCGATTGCTGTTCGCGTTTCAGCCGCGCCAGGTCCGTGCGCAAATCAGTAGCGCTTTGGTACCGCAACGTCCGGTCTTTCTCGAGAGTCTTTTCGAGAATCCGCTCCATTTCCGGCGGCAGTTCGGGATTCAATCGTATGGCCGGCGTAGGTGCGGCATCGAGAATAGATTTGAAAATCACCCCGGACGTCTCGCCTCGAAAGGGGAGCGCACCGGTCGCCATTTCATATAGGACAGCGCCGAAGGAGAACAAATCGGTTCGCGCGTCGAGCTCTTTGCCGCGAACCTGCTCGGGAGACATATAAGCGACCGTTCCCAACGTGCTGCCCGGGCTGGTCAAATGTTCCGCGCTTGCTCCCGCAGTCATATCTCTTGCGACCGTGGCACCTGAGGAACCGGCACCCGTAAAAGTGATCTTGGCCAAACCGAAATCGAGAATCTTGGCGTGCCCGCGTTTGGTCACAAAAATGTTGGCCGGTTTGATGTCGCGGTGAATGATTCCCTCAGCGTGGGCGGCTTCGAGAGCCTCGGCGATCTCAATCGAGAGCGCGAGAAGGTCATCGGTGTCGAGCGGCTTGCCGTTGATGCAATGCTTCAGCGTTATGCCATCGAGATATTCCATTACGATGAACGGCTGACCGTCTTGCTGGCCGATTTCATGAATCGTGCAGATGTTCGGATGGTTCAAAGCAGAAGCAGCACGAGCTTCGCGACGGAAGCGTTCCAGCGCCTGCGGGTCGCGCACCACGTCGTCGGGCAGGAATTTCAGCGCCACGAAACGGCCCAGCTCGGTGTCCTCAGCTTTGTAGACAACGCCCATGCCTCCGCCGCCCAATTTTTCGAGGACGCGATAGTGGGAGATTGCACGGCCGATCGGCGACTGAGGTTCCGGCATGAATGGAGTTCAATCTTAGGATGCGTGTCGAGACAAGTCAACGAAGGCAGGCTACGTACGTACAAGTGAAGCTGTCAGATTATAAAATGAACCGTGGTGTGTCTGATTGCCATTGATAACGGAGGGTTTATCATTAGAAAGATTCTGGTTCGCCTGCCAATCCCGGTTTCAGGTCATCCGAGTTATCAGGACTTGATCCTCTGATTTTCACATTAAACTAACTTGACATCACTGGCTTCTGACCGCACCGTTTGAAAAGTCCGCTCGAAGCTTAGTCTTGCGGATTTGGAGGTGTAACCATGGTTGAGTCTTCCGATCTGCGCATGACGAGAATTCCGCTCAACCACGGAGCCGGCCGCATGCCCGCACTAGGCTTCGGCACTTTGATTCCCGACCCAGCCGTGACGATAACTGCGACCAGAGACGCTCTCGACGCCGGATTCCGCCACTTCGATTGCGCGGAACGATACGGGAACGAGCGCGAAGTTGGCAGTACGTTACAGGCAGCACTCGCCGCTGGAAGCATCGCGCGCGAAGATATTTTCGTCACCACGAAGCTGTGGAACTCCAATCACCGGCCCGAGCGCGTCGAACCGGCTTTCGAGGCGAGTCTGCAAAGACTCGGCCTCAAATATCTGGATCTCTACCTCATTCACACTCCGTTTGCATTTCAACCCGGGGACGATCAGGATCCGCGGGACCAAAACGGCAACGTGATTTACGATCACGACGTGACTTTGCTCGACACCTGGAAAGCGCTGGAAAATCTCGTGGACCATGGCAAGTGCCGCGCCATCGGACTTTCGGACGTCGGCTTAAACGAACTGACGCCCATCTATGAATCAGCGAGAATCAAGCCTGCGGTGGTCCAGGTAGAATCTCATCCTTATCTCCCGGAAACGGAGATATTGGAATTCTGCAAGGAAACGGACGTTGTGTTGTTGGCTTTCGCTCCGTTAGGTCACGGCACTCGCCCGGGGCCGCTCGAAGATCCAGTCGTTGTGTCCATCGCCGCGCGTGTCGGAAAGACGCCGGCGCAGGTGCTGCTGGCTTGGGCCGTGCAGCGCGGCACAGCTTTACTTACCACGCCCAAGAGTGCGGCCCGCGCGAGAGAGAATTTCGACATCTCGGCGCTTCCGCAAGACGCGCTCGACGAAATCAATCGAATTCAGACCAGACAGAGATTGAATACAGTGGTTAAAACCGGCGGGCCGGGTTTCATTCCACAAGCCAGATGAACACGAACGCGAAACCGCAACTGGAATGCTCAGATAGTGGGAGGTGCCAATGACGAAACTGACGAGCTTTCAAGCCGACATTCGCCCGCTGTTTACGGAGCGAGATATTGAAGGCATGAAAAAAGGGTTCAACCTGGCAAGCTATGATGACGTCAAAGCGCACGCGGACGCCATCTACGACCGCATCCGCGGAATCGGTGGCGCGTTAATGTCGCCGCCACCGCCCAGAGGTGAAGGTCCTTGGCCTCAATCTCGCATTGACCTATTCGCAAAATGGATGGCGGACGGCTACCAACCGTAGCCGAGGTCATCTCCTAAATGCGCCGCTGCCCCATCCGTCTATAGACAGGCGGCCCACCCGCTCGTCTCCTCGCACCCTGCGAGAACACACACCGGATACGAACGGGAAAATATCGCGGCGAACGAATCCCCCACAAAAAGGCACGGTTTCCGCACGGCCCGTGCAGGGCGGCTCTCGCACGGTATTGGGTTACAATGCCAGCTTTTAAGCCTTACCTTTTGTTGCCGATTGGGAGGTTTCACTATGGCCTCGAGTCTCCGGCCAATATTCATCTTGCTCCTCTTATTGCTGCGAGCATCGCTTCCGGGCGGCTCGTCTGCACAGCAACCGTCCGCGCAGCAGCCGTCACCGCAGCCTCCCGGATCGTTGAAACTTACGCTGAAACAAGCTGTGCAACTCGCGCTGAAACAAAATCCGCAGCGCGTCATCGCTCGCCTGCTTACCTTCGAAAGCGATCGCAATCGCGACGTCGCGCTCTCGGCCCTGCTTCCTCAAGCTCGTATCGAAGGGAGCGGCTCGGTCAATCAGTACAACTTTCAAAGCATCGAGCGCACAAAACGATCCGCCGCCGGCCCCTTTCAGGTGATTCAAGCCGGCCCGGCCTTTTCGCAAACGATTCTGGACTTCCCGCTGATTCGCGGATACCAGATCGGCCGCGAAGGCACGCGCCAGGCGCGCGCCGACGAACAGACCACGCGGGAGACCGTGGTCAACTTGGTGGTGGATCAATACCTGCTGATTCTTCGAGCTCTGGCCACGCGCGATGCCGCACGCGTACGAGTCGCTCTCGCCCAGCGACTCTACGAACAGGCCACCGAACTCCAAAAAACAGGAATCGGTTTGAATATCGACACCGTTCGAGCCAATGTCGAGTTGCAGAACGAACGACAGAATCTGATTGACGCAGAGACGCTCACCCACACCACCACGTACGGCTTGGCAGAACTCCTCGATCTTCCCCGCGACCAGGATCTCGAAGTGACCGACCGTCTCGATTTCTACGACCTTCCCGTCCTCGACAAAGAAGTGCTGCTCAACCAGGCATTAACTTCACGGCCGGAAATCCGCTCATTGAATTCGCAGAAACGCATTGCGGAACTGACCACGGATTCGGCACGCGACCAGAGGCTCCCACAATTGGATTTTTCGGGCTTCTGGCTCTATCAGGGATCACGTTTCAACAACGGAATTCCGGCCTACACGTACGCGCTTTCTTTGCAATTCCCTCTTTTTACCGGCGGCCGGATTCGGGCGGAAACGGTACGAGCCAAACTGGAAGAACAGCGCGTGGCGGAACTTCGCCGTCAGTTGGAAGCACAAATTGTGGATCAGGTGAAGTCCGCCCTCGACCAACTCACCGCCGCGCGGAATTCGGTCGAGGTCGCCAATTTAGGTTACGAGCTGGCTCAGCAAGAAGTGGCTCAGGCGCAGCGCCGGTTTCAAGCCGGCGTCACCACCAACGTGGAAGTGATCACTGCACAGGATGCATTGGCCCGCGCGAGCGATAATCAAATTGCCGCGCTGTTTCAATTCAACCTATCTCGCGCGTCGCTCGCGCACGCCACAGGCGATATCGAGGCCATCTATTCGAAGTGAAAGGTACACGAAATGAAACCTACGCGAAGTGAAAGGTGAATCGCGATCATGAGCTCTACTTCTTCTCCGCCAACGCCGCCAGCCAGCACTACGGCGCCTGAAGCCACGCCGCAAGCGCCTCAAGCGCCCCCGGCCTCTGCTTCGTTGCGCCAGTGGCTTCGAAATTTGAGTCCCATCACGAAGGGAGCCTTCATTGTTGTCCTGCTCTTGCTCGCCGTCGCGTGGTACATCCTCGCCGGTCGCGTGTCGACGGACGACGCTCAGGTGGATTGTCACATCACAGCGGTTGCACCCCAGGTTCCCGGTTACGTAGTCCAGCTGCTTATCAACGACAATACGCCGGTGAAAGAGGGCGACCTCTTAGTTCAAATTGATGCCCGGCCCTATCAAGCAGAAGTGGAACAGGCCAAGGCCAACCTCGATTTCGCGGAGGCGCAAGCCAATTCCGCGAAGCTTCAAATCACTCTGACGCGCGAAACCACCACCCACAACACCGGCGGCGCCACTGCTCAGAAGGAATCCGACGCAGCCGATTACGCAAGTTCCCAGGCTCAACTCGAACAGACCGCGACCGCCAATCTCCAAGTGGCTGAGGCTAACGTTGCTGCCAAGAAAGCTACCAATGACCGGGCACAAAGCGATCTGGCCCGCTACACCCCTCTACTCACTACAGACGACGTATCCAAATACCAATTTGACGCTGTTGACGCTACGGCTCGCGTTGCAAAAAGCGACCTGCTGGCAGCCCAGCAGCAGCTTGCCGCAGCACAACAGGCAGTGGACATTGCGAAAGCGAATACGCGGTCTTCGCAGGCGCGGCTATCGCGCTCTCAATCCTTGCTCCTCCAGACAAAGGCCCAAGAGCGTCAGGTTCCCATCGCCGAAGCAACTTACAAGTCAGCGCTAGCCGCGGTCGAGCGCGCGAAAGCAGCGTTGCAACAGGCCGAGCTGAATCTCGCCTACACACACATCATCGCCCCGATCACCGGCCAAGTAACGCAAAAATCAGTGGACCTGGGCCAGTACGTGTCGCCCGGGCAATTGATGTTCACTCTCGTCCCTCTCGATAAGGTGTACGTCACCGCAAATTTCAAAGAAACCCAGATGGCAAATGTGGTCCCCGGCCAGAAAGTTCGTCTTCACGCCGACACCTACAGCCAGGACTTCGAAGGCGTGGTTGATTCCATTGCCGGCGCCAGCGGTTCGCGGCAGGCATTGCTTCCGCCCCAAAACGCCACCGGAAATTTCATAAAAGTGGTGCAGCGCATTCCGGTGAAAATCCTTGTAAAGCCGAACAAGAATCCGAATCTGGTGCTGCGGCCGGGCATGAACGTGGAAGCGACCATTTACACGCGCTGATGTAAAGGAACCCATGGGCTTCCTGGCTCAAAACATTTCGCCAAACCTCGAGGAATGGGAACTAGAAGAAGAGGCGTTCCTCAAAAGTATCCTGTCGACCCTCTCGCCACGGCGGCGCCTGGCCGCTCTACTCAGCATCGGCATGGTAACCGCAGTCGAAGTCTCCAACCGCATCTCCGTCAACGTCTTCCTCCCGGACATGCAGGGCAATGTGGGCGCGAGCTCGGACGAAATAAGCTGGGTGATAATTCTCTACAACGTCGGATACCTTTGCTCCCTGGCTCTGGCGGCGTGGATGACGCGCGTCATCGGCACCCGGCGTCACTTGTTACTTAGCATCGCGCTTTATGCCACGGGATCGATGGGCTGCGTCACCGCCCACACACTCCACCAGTTGCTGATCTCGCGGTTGATTATGGGATTCGGCGGTGGTGCGTTTCTGGTGCGCGTCGTCATACTTTCCGGGATGTTGTTTCCCGGGAGAGAGAAGCTTGCGGCGGTCACCCGACTCTACCTCCTTATCGCTTTTTTTGAGGTTTTGTATCCCGTTTCCACGGGATGGATCACCGATCTAGTTCGATGGAACTATGCCTTCCTGATTGATTTTCCATTTTTGGCGATTGGCGCTTTCCTCATCTGGAAGCTTATTCCGCCAGGATTTTTGTTTGAGCGAAAAACGGGGCTTCATATCGATGTGTGGGGCGCGGTCCTGCTGATCGCATCGATGGCTTGCCTGGAAACTGCCCTCAGCCGCGGCGAACGCGACCTCTGGTTCGAGTCGTACTGGATTTTGCTGGCCATGATTGCGGCTGCCATTTTCTTAATCGCGTTTATGTGGTGGGAATTCCGGCCCGAGAACACAGCGCCGGTACTTCATTTGCGAATGGTCTGGCGGCAAGGTTCATTGCGAGCCTCCTTCTTCCTGGTTTTAATCGTGGGCGGATTTTTCGGCGCAGGGCTCTACGTCACACCACAATATCTTCGTTTCGTGCAGGATTACAGCGCTACCCAGGCGGGCGGTTTTATTTCTATGTATACCTTGGGCCTTGGCGTGGGGATCCAGCTTACCTTGCGCGTGTTCTTGCCTCGCCTGGGCCCCCTCCGCACGATGACAATCGGATTCATGGCGTTGTTCGCCACGTATATCACGATCGTCTATGCCACGACGCCCACCACCCCGACTGCACTCCTGGCTCCCATGATTTTCATGCAAGGTTTCTCCATCGCGCCTGCACTCGTCGCGGCTGGGAACATTGTCACATCCAGTGCGACGCTCGCAGATGTGAACGACATTTCCACATCGTATTTCTTCGTGCGGCAGCTCGGAAATACTTTTGCAGTCACCGGAGCGACAGTTCTATTCGACCACCGCATGACGTTGCATTCCTCACGGCTCCTCGACGTGGCCAATCGCCTGGATCCCACCGTTAGCTCTACTTTGTCGCAATACGCCGGCCTGATTCATCGCAATGGCGGCGGCGGAAGCAATCCCTCGCTCGGCGCGCTCCAACTTTTCCAAAACCAGGTGATTACGCAGAGCCGCCTGCTCTCCTATGTTGACAACTACTTCGGCCTGGCGCTGCTGGCCGCGGTCGCGCTAATCATCATCGCCTTCTCGAACATAAAGGCCACGCTAGCCAGGCACCATTTTCTCCCGTGGTAAGCGGACGCCGCCTGACACGAATCGTTTCATTCCCACATAAGCTTCTTCTCCAGATGTGACTCGATAGCGGGCGCTTATCACTACTTATCTCATTTAGAGATTGGTGGCGCGATCGAGTTCACTCTATGGTTCAGTGCGTTTGGCGGTGAAGCCCGCCGGGCTGGCGAAGAATTCGTTGAATCCATACTCGGACAATTCACTCTTGACTCTGTCAGTCAGCGGCGTACCGACTACTTCGATGACATTGTACGGAGGATTTGCCGAGTACACCCCGTGATGCAAATCGATGGTGTCAAGCTGGCCTAGTAGAATGTCCTCGGGAGAAGAAGATTCAAAGTCGTCAAAGGTCGTGATGCCGGTCAGGTGATTTTGCTGGGGATGCTCACTCCACAGGCGTCGGACCACGGCTTGTTGATAGGCGTGTCCACGATCCACACGGGTGCGCCCTCAATCTCGGCTGGTTTATCGCCGAACTCACGATCAACCACAATGTACACCTTGTAAGGAGCACCGGCCATATATGCTCAGTCTATCTTGGACGGGTGGGCCATTGAATAATTCCCACGAAGTTCAGCCTCGGCCGCAGCCCTACGGTTGATCCATTCCTCGCCTGCCCGGCGAAGGATGGGATGGGTCTGACGAAAAAGCTCGCCCAAATAGAAGTTGAGTAGAAAACCGTTGAAACCTGTTAATCAATATGCTACCGCCACCCTTGAGCTATGCGAACACGGCAAGACTCGAACAGTAGCACCGTTCCCAAATTGGGAATCGGCCGAGGTGTATCTCTGCCCCGCCGGCACAACCGTCTAATCGAGAATGCGCGATTAAGAACCGAGCTAAGGAGCAAGCATTCCAGCCAGTTGCGAATTTCTAATCGCGAACGGATGGCGATTTCTCGTCCCAGGTCCTCGCTCTTTTCCGGCCTCGAGCCTCTAGCCCCCAACCTCCAGATCCTAATCGCAAATGCCGATGCGTCCAGCATCGGCATCCTGAGCGACCAACGGGAGTCGAAGGGTCTCCCTTATCGCTCTCTCCTGCGCCACCAAACGTTCTCAACTTCTAATCGCAAGTGCCGATGCGTCCAGCATCGGCATCCTGAGCGACCAACGGGAGTCGAAGGGTCTCTCTTATCGCTTTCCCCTGCGCCACCAACGTTCTCAACTTCTAATCGCAAATCTGGAATTAAAACTCCACCTAACCACCCGCAAAACCAATCACATGCAATTCTCTAATCGCAAATTTTCAGCGATTTTTCACTCCAATTCGCCAGTATCGCTCTCGAATTTACCGGGTCACTTGCCACTCACTTGCCCCGAGCGGATTTGGCGCCCGCGAAAGGTCACGCGTCACTTCCCTTCTAATCGAGACACTGCGATTAAGATTCCTCGTAACCCCAACAAACACACCACACTACAAAATTCTAATCGAGACAAAAACGTCACTTTTCAATTCGCTTGTGCTGGCCTCCGTTTGCCTGTCACTCGCCACCCGCCACTCATCACCGCTTTCCTTGTCCTCCCCGCCCGCCTCAAGTATGCTTCCCTGCTCCCAATGCCCACCGCGCGCATGGCTACTCTTCCCGGCACCACCGACCGCCGCATCGACGCCCTGCTCGCCCTCCTCGCCGAAAATTCCACCATCGTCATCAGCGGCGCAAAAATCGCCCAGGAGATTGGCGTCTCCCGCCAGCAGGTCTGGCGCTGGATCGAAAAGCTGCGCGCTCTCGGCGTCCGCGTCAAAGGACACGCCGCCACCGGCTACCACATCGAGCGCGTTCCCGACATCCTCGCGCCGCAACTTCTCAGCAACCAACTCTCTGGCACAGCCTTCGCGCGCCGCATCTACCATTTCTTCAAAATCGACTCCACCAACACCGTGGCCATGCAGCTCGGCGAAGCCGGCGAACCCCACGGCGCCGTCGTTCTCGCCGAAGAACAAACGGCCGGGCGCGGCCGCGCCGGACGCAAATGGCTTTCCGAAAAATCCGCCGGCATACATTGCACCGTGCTCCTGCGCCCGCAAATCCCGCCCGCCTACGCGCCGCTTCTCACTCTCGTCGCCGGCCTCGCTGCTCGCGACGCGTGCGCCGAAGAAATCAGTAGCGCGAATCCAGAAAAGAACGCTGTCCATAACCTCGACATCCGATGGCCCAACGACCTGCTTTTCGGCGGCCGAAAATTTTCCGGCATCCTCACCGAAATGCACGCCGAGCCCGACCGCGTCCATTACGCCGTCATCGGCATCGGCATCAATGTGAACCAGACCAAGATGCCCGCCGAGCTCGCCGACATCGCCACGTCGCTTCGCATTGAAACGGGCAAGCCGCATTCGCGCCTTCAGCTTTTGATTCGGTTGCTGCGCCACCTCGACCGCTACTACAATCAATTCATCGCCGAAGGGGCTGAGCCCATCCTCCGGCGTTTCGCCGAAGTCTCGACATATTTCAAAGGCAAGCACGTGAAAATTTCCACTGCCACCGAAACCTTTACCGGAATCACAGCCGGCCTCGAACCCAGCGGTGTCCTTCGCGTCAAACGCGACGACGCCCGCGGTACCGAACTCATTCTCTCGGGCGACGTCAGCGAGGCCTCCTGATGCTTCTCACCCTCGACGTCGGCAACACCAACACAGTCCTCGGCGTTTTCCGCGGCCTCGACCTCGTCGCCCACTGGCGCCTCACCACCGCGCGCGATCAAACCATCGACGAATACGGCATCCTCACGCGCGATCTCTTCACCCTCGCCAACCTCGAGCCCCGCGAAATCGGCGGCGTGATCATCAGCTCCGTCGTGCCGCCCCTCAATTCCACTCTCGCCGGAATGGCCGAGCGCTACTTCAGCAAAAAAGCTCTCTTCGTCGAACCGGGTATCAAGACCGGCATGCCCGTCCAGTACGACAACCCGCAGGAAGTCGGCGCAGACCGCATCGTCAATAGCGTCGCTGCCTTCGACAAATACGGCGGCCCGTGCATCGTCGTCGATTTTGGCACCGCGATTAATTTCGACGCCGTCTCCGCACGCGGCGAATATCTCGGAGGTGTCCTCTGCCCCGGAATTGGCATCTCCGCCGACGCACTCTTCGCCCGCGCCGCGCGCCTCTTCCGCGTCGAAATCAAAGACCCCGGCAAAATCATCGGCACCAACACCGCTGCCTCGATGCAATCCGGCCTTTTCTACGGCTACACCGATATGGTGGACGGCATTCTCGAGCGCATGAAAGAAGTGATGGGCGCTAAAACAAAAGTGATCGCCACGGGCGGCCAGGCAAGCCTCATCGGCAGCGCATCGCGTCACATCGAAACCGTCGACGAATACCTCACGCTCGAAGGTCTTCGCATCATCTGGGAACGCAATCAGCCCAGCGCCCAAGATCGCGGCAGTGGTGCAGGCGTCGCGCCGAAAAAAATCTCTACGTTACGCCCCCGGACCTGACGAGGACCTGACGAGGACCTGACCGGCCTCCTGGCCTTCATGGAAACTTTCAACTACTTCAACTATTTTACGGAGATCGAAGAATATTTCTGGCGCAAACGCGGCGCGCATCTTCTCGTCTCGCCGCTCGATTGGGCCGTCGTCGAAACCTGGCAGAAGGCCGGTGTCCCTCTCGAAGCCGTGCTGAAAGGAATCGATCGCGCCTTCGAAAGCTGGTCGCGCTCGCGCCGCGCCGCCGGCGGACGCCAACTGAAGAGTCTTGCGTATTGCGTCGACGCGGTTCTCGACGCCGCCGAAGAGGCAAGCGAAGCTGCAGCAGGCTCAGGTCCCGAGATCAAGCGGACGCAACCCGCCGCCGAGCCATTCTCGCGCGAGGAATTGAAAAAGTATTTCGAGCGCAATGCGGCGCGTCTCCGCGCGGCCGCAGGGAAGCGTCGCGCTACGCACGCGGCATTGGCAATGCGTCTCGACGAAACTGCGAAACGCCTCGACGAGGCGCGCACGCTGCTCGAGTCGCCTTCGGCGCTCGATCTTGAAGACCTCGAACGCCGCCTCACCGTGCTCGAGGAAAAGCTCAGCGCCGCGCTTTCCGCTGACGCCGATGAAGACGCCATGCTCGCGATCCGCCGCGAAATGGATCGCTCGCTCGCCCCCTACCGGCGTAAGATGTCCGCTGACCAGCTTGCTCAGCTGGAACGCCAATACATTCAGAAGCGACTTTACGAACTGTTCGAGGTTCCTCGGCTGAGCCTTTTCTATCTCACGTAGCCGCACAGCGCACACACCGATGCCGACAATGGACGTCACAATCGAAAAGCTAATTTACGGTGGCGAAGGCCTCGCACATCATGAGGGTTCGACGGTCTTCGTTCCGTTCGTGCTGCCTGCTGAGCGCGCTGCGATTCTGCCGACCGAGCAGAAGAGGAAATTCATCCGCGCGCGGCTGGAACGCGTGCTCGACGTTTCGCCGGAACGCATCACGCCTCGTTGCCCGCACTTCGGCGTCTGCGGCGGATGCGACTACCAGCACATTCCCTACGAGGCTCAACTCAAATACAAAACTGAAATCCTGCACGAGACGCTTCGGCGCATCGGCCGCATTGAGTGGCCCGGCGAGGTCACGGTTCACGCATCCAAACCCTGGAGTTATCGCAATCGGGCACAATGGAAAGTTCGTCCGCTGAAAGATTCTTCTGCGGGCGAGGCATCGCCGGCCGATTCCGATAAACTCGGCATCGGCTATTTCCGCGCGAATTCGACTGCACTATGTGCCGTAAGCGATTGCCCCATTCTCTCGCCGCTCTTGCTGAAGACGCTGCTCGCGCTCCGCGACGCGCTCGCAGCGGGCGCGCTGCCGCGCCAGCTGCGCGAATTCGAAGCGTTCAGCAATTCAGCCGATTCCAAGCTGCTCCTCACTGCCACATTCGCAGGATTTCCTGCCCATGCTGCGGAACTCGCCGAGAAGATTCGCGCACTCGTACCGGAGATCGAAAGCCTGCTTTTCCACGATCCCGGCAAAGAGCGAATGGAGCTCTTCGGCCCCGGATTCATTGAATACGAGGCTGGCGGCCAGACGTTTCGCGTCGGCCACTTTTCTTTTTTTCAGGTCAATAATTCGCTGGTGGATGAGCTTGTCCGTGACGTGGCCGATCGAGACGAAGGCGGCCGCCTCGCACTCGATCTATTCGCGGGTGTAGGGCTTTTCGCGACGGCGCTTGCAAAGAAATTCGGCCGGGTGGTCGCAGTCGAGGCGAATCCTGCAGCGGCGCGCGACCTTGAAACCAACGCTCGCGGCGGGCCCATCGAAGTACGAGCCTCAGATGTGGAGCGCTTCCTCGAGCGCTTCAAGGAGAAACCCGAATTCGTGCTGCTCGATCCGCCGCGCGACGGAATGGCTCGCCCTGCGCTCGACCGGCTCGCAAGAATTCAGCCGGCCCGCATCACCTATGTTTCCTGCGAGCCTCCAACGCTCGCGCGCGATCTAGCTGTCCTAGTCGCATCCGGCTACGAGATCGTCGACATGCATCTCTTCGATCTTTTTCCGCAAACATTTCACATGGAGGCTGTAACCCGGCTTCGCCGGCGCGAATGAAGCTCCCCGCACTGTGGATCGCGGCCGCGTTTGCGGCGAGCAACGCGCTCGTCATGCGATGGCCGCATCAGCCCTCGACGTACGCAGCAGTCGCGGGGCTGGCGATCATCGCAGGTGGCGTTTTCGTCTGGCGCAGGCTTCTTTACGCCTCTGCTATCTGCGCGCTCGCAGCGTGGATAGCGCTCGGCAGCCTCGCATTCGGAATTGAGCAAGCGGCGGTGTCCGCGAATCACGTCACACGCCTGATTGCGGCCAATCGCATCGATCTTACCGAGCCGCTGCGCTGGCGTGGGCGCCTGCGGGAAGATCCGCTCGTGATGCCTTGGGGGCGCCGCTACGAAATCGATGTCGAGCAAGTGGAATCCGCGGGCCAGATAATTCCGGCGAGCGGCGGCTTGCGCGCCAATATCTACAACAACCCCAGGCAACCGATTGAAATTGCCGAAACGCTTCGCGCCGGTGACCGGGTGGAAGCTCTCGTGCGCGCGCGGCCGCCGCGGAATTTTCTCGATCCGGGCGCGTTCGACATTCACGGTTATCTGGCGCGCCAGAGAATCGATTTGATTGGGTCGTTGAAGAGCGGCGAATTGCTGCGTCTCGTTGACCGACCGACGCCAACGCTGCTGCAACGGCTGGCGCGCATGCGCGGCAACTTGCTCGCGCGACTTGACGTGCTGTTCGCAGGTCAGCCCGATCGTGAAGCAGTTTTGCGAGCGATGCTGCTGGGCGACCGCTCGTTTGTGGATTCTGAAACAGTCACGGCATTTCAGAAGACGGCCGTGTATCACGTTCTCGTTGTCGCCGGACTGCACGTCGGAGCGCTTGCTGTGTTTTTCTTTTGGCTCGGACGCAAGTTGCGAGTTTCCGTCGGCGCCGCCAGCCTCATGACGCTTCTATCGCTTGCCGCGTATGTTGGAATGGTGCAGGACCGCCCGCCGATTCTGCGCGCCGCTCTGACGGTGGCGCTCTATCTGTGCGCGCGTCCATTTTTCCGGCGGGTGGAACTGCTCAACACGATTGCGCTCGCGGCGCTCGTGATTCTTTTCTGGAAGCCGGCGTTGCTGGTGGATTCGAGCTTCGAGCTTTCGTTTCTTGCCGCTGGTGTTATCGCTGCGCTCGCGCTTCCGTGGATGGATCGCACGAGCGCGCCGTACCGCGCTGGCCTTGCGCATCTCGGCGATGTGACGCGCGACATCGTGCACTCCCCGAAAGTGATTCAATTTCGGATTGAAATGCGAGCGGCTGCAAACTGGCTCTCTGCGCGGATGCCAAAGCGCTTTGCTTCGCGCGCGTCCGCGCTGATCGCGGCTCCCGTCGGCATTGGACTCAGGCTGTGGGAAATCGTGCTGCTTTCGGTGGTGATTCAGTGGG
>Ga0307475_10000755_pt1 | contig 19508 bp, 19 predicted proteins | sample atmos_gasesECM1C_FD_203317 | JGI IMG/M metagenome (GOLD analysis project Ga0307475, IMG submission 203317) | Hardwood forest soil microbial communities from Morgan-Monroe State Forest, Indiana, United States - atmos_gasesECM1C_515 | ecosystem: Environmental > Terrestrial > Soil > Temperate... | reverse complement strand
GCGAGTCTTCGTCGGAGTCTTTCAGGTGCGCCGTCAAAACCTGCACCACTTGGGCGGTTTCGACGCCACGATTGCCCATCAAGCCGAGCGCCCACAGCCCCCAAACTTTCTGGGCGTGATCGGGGGAGGCGGCAGACTTCAGCAGATAGTCGAGACTGACCGAGTTTTTCGACAGCCCATAAGCCGCCAGTTCCACCTCGATGCCAGATTCCCGCACGCGCATATCGCTGGAGTTCAGCGCGGCGCTGGTCAATGTAGCCATCTGTGAATCCCATTTGAGTTTTCCCTGCCAGCCGTCGACCCGCGATGAAATCTGATCGACAGCGCCGTCGGAACGGCCGACGGCAAGCTCGAGCAGCGCCTCGGCTTGTTTCTGCGGCTTCAGGTGGTCGAGTTGGCTGGAACTCGTCGCAGCAAGAGGCGCGGGTAAGACTGCCTCTCCGCGGAAAAGACGAGCAAACCGCGGCCACGCAAAGCGAGCATTGCCTATGCTTGTGGTCAGAATGGCGAGAAGCACTCCGATGGCAATAGAAAAAAGTAGAGCAAAGCGGCTAGCCGTTCGGGGACGCTGCCCTGAGCCCGTCCCGCCGGCGGCAGTGTCCGAGCCAGGGCCGAGCGTGCCGTAGTCCGGCGTGGGCTGCAGACGCGGATCCACCCTGGGCGGGGTTTTCGTTGGCCCGGCTGGTTCCGGCAAAGAAGGTTGAGGGACATCCATATAATCAGAAGTCTAGGTTCGCACTCAAAATAGGGTAAAGTTACTTCGGTTTCGAGCTGGCGGTTTAGATGTCGAGCTATGCGAACGTCTCTCATGGGAAGGGGCCCCGGAGGGACGACCGCGATTCCAACAAAAGTACAAGGAGGAAGTCATGGGTAAGTCGAAGTGGCTGGTGTCCTTAATCAGTGTGTCCCTGGCGGCGGTGGCACTGGCCGCGGCTGGTCCGGGATACCGCGTGGTGGCAACGTACAAAGTAGGCGGCGACGGAGGCTGGGACTACCTGACCACAGACTCCGATGCACGGCGGCTCTATATCTCTCGCGGCACTCACGTCATGGTTTTAGATGCGGATTCTGGCAAGAGCGCTGGCGACATCGCCGATACCCCGGGTGTGCACGGCATCGCCCTGGCGCCGGAACTGGGAAAGGGCTTCACCAGCAACGGCCGTGAAGGAACTGTAAGTGTTTTCGATATCAAAACGCTGGCCACCAGCAACAAGGTGAAGGTGGGCGAAAATCCAGACGCGATTCTTTACGACCCGGCGACGAAACGGGTCTTCACCTTTAACGGGCGCAGCCAGGATTCCACGGCGATCGATGCGGCCAGCGGCAAGGTGCTGGGCACAATCAAGCTCGATGGTAAGCCGGAGTTTGCGGCCAGCGATGCCAAGGGCGGCGTTTGGGTCAATATCGAGGACAAGAGCGAATTGGTCGCGATTGATCCCAGCAAGCTGGAAGTGAAGGCGAAGTGGCCACTGGCGCCGTGCACCGAGCCCAGCGGACTCTCGATCGACCGCAAAAACCGGCGGTTGTTTGTTGGTTGCGACAACAAGATGATGGCGGTGGTGGACGCGGATAGCGGCAAGGTCCTGGCCACTCCAGCGATTGGGGACGGTGTCGACGCAACCGCATTCGACGATGCAACTGGGTTGGCTTTCGCTTCCTGCGGCGAAGGAGTGCTCACGGTGGTGAAAGAGGAATCGCCCGACAAGTTCAGCGTGGCTGAGAATGTGACCACACAGCGCGGCGCACGAACCTTGGCGTTGGATTCCAAGACGCACAACGTGTTCGTGGTGACTGCGCAGTTCGGACCTAGGCCCGCCCCGACGGCGGACAACCCGCATCCGCGGCCGCCGATTCTTCCGGACAGCTTCGTGGTGCTCGTCGTCGGCAAATGAAACGTCTCCTTCATTCGGAAAAGGCCCTGCTGTGGCTGGGAGTGGTCGTAGTTCTGGCCCAGGCCAGCGGGGCTTACTCCGTGCTCACCCATGAACAGGTCGTCGACCTGCTCTGGGAAGACCGCATTCAGCCCATGGTGAAAGCGCGTTTTCCCGACCTGGACGACAAGCTACTCCCGGAAGCCCATGCCTACGCCTACGGATCGCTAGTGCAGGACATGGGCTACTACCCTTTCGGCAGTCGCTACTTCAGTGACCTGACGCACTACGTGCGGACGGAGACTTTGTTGTAAGTCTGGTGCATGAATCTCGCACAGCCAACGAATTTGCATTCGCATTGGGAGCGTTGGCCCACTATGCGGCCGACAACAGTGGCCACCCGATGGCGAATCATGTGGTGGCGCTCGAGTTTCCGGCGCTGCAGAAAAAGTATGGCAATGTGGTGACCTATGCCGACTCGCCCAAGGCGCATATCCGGGCCGAGTTCGGCTTTGACATGACGCAGGCGGCGAAGAACCACTACACGTCGGACCGCTACCATGACTTCGTCGGCTTCGAGATTTCGCAGGGGCTGCTGGAGTGGGTGTTCCCGAAGGTTTACGGCATCAAGTTCGATGATGTCGTCGATGACGAGGATCTGGCCATCGAAAGCTTCCGGCACGCCGTGAGCAAAACAATTCCGGAAATGACGCGGGTAGCGTTGCTGACGCGCCGAAAACAAATGGTGTCCGATACACCGAATGCGGCGGAGAAGAAATAGGAGAAGAAATACTTGGGTTACCTATCCCGCACTGACTACGAGCAGCAGTGAGGGAGCGAGTACCGTCGGCCTGGCTTTGCGACCAGGGTGCTCGCAATTTTGCTGAAGCTGTTTCCGAAGAAAGGGCCGTTCAGCGCGCTGGATTTCAGGATTCAATCGCGGCGGGCGGAGGACCTTTTGTTCAGAGCATCGACGACACGGTTGCGAGCTACCGGCGAGTTCTCGAAGATGTGGACAAGGGGACCCTGCATCCAGCCAACAAAAACTGCGATACTGGGCGGGAGACGCGGCCGGCGAGTACACGCTATCGGACGCTACCTACGCGCACCTCGTGGACGATCTGTCCAATAGCGATTTCAAGCCGATGACCCCGGAGCTGCGAGAGAACGTTCTGGAGTTTTATGCGAATCCGGATGCGCCGCTGACCACCAAGCGGCAGCGAAAGGTCTGGAAGCGGGTGCAGGATGAATTGCAGCAACTGAAAGAGACGACGGTCGTCACCCAGAAGGTAGACGCGCCCCTCTCGCCAAAGCTTGGTAATAGCGGCAGACCGCAGTGAGTGGACAGCCGGACTCACAGAGCGGACGCGCTCGTTTGCACAGTTCCTGCCCGTGCTGTCGCAGAAGCTGGTGAGCGGCGATGAGGGCGTCGTAGCTGGAGGGCAACTGCCCGGCCAACGCTTGCTGCACCCCACGATAGCCGGCGGAGTAACTCTTCTTCTCGTCGGCGAAACCCAAGCGCAACAGGACACGCAGGCCGTTGGACTCTAGCGCCAGCAGCGGATAGCTGCGGGTCAACATCAGAATTTTCTCCGCCCCCGGATCACCAATGGTCGGGAATTTCTTGAGCGCCTTCCTGGCGTGGGAAAGTGGCCTTCTGAGTTCGGCTGCGAGGCCGTCTTGGAACTCGAGGTGCACTAGTTCGGCGATCTGACGCAGGCGCTGGGCGCGCAACTCGGGAACAATTCCCCCGATGCGTGTAACTTCTTCAAGTTGGGCCTGCGTCGCTTTGAGGATTTCGCCGGGCCGGGTGCCAACCTTTTTCTTGAGAGCCGCAAAAGCAGCGTTGCGCTTGTCATCATCGGCAAGGTAGGCAACGTTCTCGAGCAGGATCAACTCCAATGGATCCTTTATTTTGGGCGGTACAGGGCGGCCATAGAACTTCTTGAGCTTGTCGATAGTTGCGGTGAATCGATTCGAGTCACTCACAGGCGTGGTCGTGCAAAGGCTTCACAAAATGGCCACTTCCGGCTAGGATAACGCAAACCTATTCCCGTACGACCGTTCGGTTGGAACATTACGTGCAACGGACGAGCGGGGCGTACGATCAATACAACTGATCCCGCTGAAAGCGAGCGCAATGGTGTCCTGTTCTCTGGACACTTGCGGATCTTCTGTGCAGAAGTTTGAATGGTTGAGGAAAAGCAGATGACAATCCCTGACGAGAAGTTCTACCGCGCACAAATCACCAAGCGTATCGATTTCGCTCCCGACCTGTGGATGTTTCGCATCCGCAGTGGAGGCGAGTTCAAGTTTATCCCCGGGCAATATGCCACCCTGGGAGTGGAGGAGGGCGGGAAACGCGTCGAGCGTCCGTATTCGATCGCGTCGTCGCCGGCCGAGGACGAGGTCGAGTTCTTCTTCGAACTGGTGCCTGAGGGGGCGCTGACGCCGCTGCTGCACACGATGCAGGTCGGCAACCAACTGCTCATGCGCAAGGTGCCCAAAGGACGATTCTCGATGGATACGTCCAACGGTCGGAAGAATCATTTGCTGATTTCAACCGTGACCGGTGTGGCCCCGTTCGTCAGCTATGTGCGTACGTTGCATAAAGACTGGAAAGAAGGCAGATTCGATGGCTCCCACAAGCTGTTTCTGCTCAACGGCGCCAGCCGACCGTGGGAGTTTGGATACCTGGATGAACTGAATCATTTTGACAAGGAATTGCCCTGGTTCAAGTATGTGCCAACCGTCAGCCGGCCGTGGGAACACGAAGACTGGTCGGGCGAAATCGGGCGGGCTGATGACATTCTGCGGAAATACGCGGATCATTGGGAACTGGATGCAAGCAACACGGTCGCATATCTGTGCGGGCATCCGGAGATGATTGAGCACAGCAAGGCGATTTTGAAGCGGCGGGGATTTACCGACAAGGGAGCCATCAAGGAAGAGGTTTACTGGGTGCCTTCAAAGTAGTTGCGGAGAGCGCCCTTGGCAGCGGTTGAGGAGAGGCCGTCAAGGGCCGCGTCGAGCCCGCCAGCGAACTGACCTTTACTCCTAACGATCAACTCAGCTGCCGACTTTCGCGCTCCGTCGCTCGAGAACGAGGACGTCGCGCCAGACACCGCCGCGTTTGCCGATTCGACTCCTTACCCCTACCTTTCGGAACCCGCAGGACTGGTGAAGTCTAACGCTGAGTGCGTTCTCGGGAAAGATGCCTGCTTGTAGCGTCCAGATTCCTTGGGCCTCGGACTCAAGCACGAGAGCCTCCAGCAATGCCTTCCCCACCCCGCGTCCTCGTGCGGTAGCCGCTACATAGATGGACACCTCGGTCACCCCCGCATAGACGCGGCGGCTTGAGACCGGGCTGAGGGCGGCCCAACCGAGAACTTCCGCATTGGGGAGGGCAACATCCGCAGAATCCTCGAACCGTTCCAAGGCGACCAGTCGGCAGTTCTTGCAGTGGTTGCCGTCCCATTTCTCCCAGTCAGGAATCTCGGTTTCGAATGTGGCATTTCCGGTGGCGATACCCTCGGCATAGATCTCCCGCACCGACGGCCAGTGTTCCGGGTGCATGGGAACGATCCGGTATTCCATACCGATCTCGAGCAGACTCTAACTCTCCGCAGGCGCGAAGAAAACCAGCACGGCCAGTTCCTCGGCGATGTCATAGAAGCGGTGTTCGACCTCAGCCGCGACAAAAAGCACACTTCCGGCCGCCACTTTTCCATCTTCGCCAGCGGCACGAAATCGCGCCTTGCCGCGAACGACATAGTACATTTCATCTTCGTGGTGAGGAAGTTGGGGATCGACGCCTCCGGCAGGAAGGACGTAAAGGCCCGCGCTCAGAGTGGGCACTCGCAGAAATTCCCGGTACGCCTTACCGTTCGCTGCTCTCTGGCTCTCGATTTCGCCGATATTGGCGAAGAGCGTTTTCATCCGAGAATGCCTCCTAAAAAGAGATCAGTGAACTGAGGGATCAGGTTGTGCGCCTGCAGGCTACCCTCCGGCTTATACCACTGGTAAATCCAGTTGATCATGCCGAGCAGGGCGAAGGCAGCCGCGCGCGGGCTGACCGCTCCCTTGGCGTGCCGGACGCGCTGCACTTCAGCAATCAACTCCTCGACGAAGTGAACGTATTCCTTCTTGCGCGCGTTGATGCGCCGGCGCAACATTGGCGGCAGAGGATGGTTTTCGTGCAACATGACCGTGATCTCCCGGTCGCGTGGGCTGAGGACGACTTCCATGTGCCGCCGAATTAACGAGCGCAGGCGATCTTCCGGGTTGACGATACTGCGGACGGGCGCCAACACACGCTCCTCGGTGATCTCCATGGCGTGGTTCATGATCTCGAACAGCATCTCGTCCTTGCCTTGGAAATGGTGATATAGGCCCCCCTTGCTGAGTTTGAGGGCGGCAGCCACATCGTTCATGGAAGTGGCGTCGTAGCCGCGCTGTTGAAACAGGCGGGCGGCGGTGCGCAGAATTTCCTGCCGGGAGTCAACCAGAGTCTCGCGTGCCATCGCGTGACATGGTAAACACTTGCGGAACGGAATACCACACGAAACCCGGTACGGCAGAACCGTTCAGTCGCCCGAGACTACCCCGCGAGCTTGTTTTCCTCGGGGATGAAATTGTGTTCGTGGATGGGTGGCAGCACGTACTTGGTCTCGTCTAGAGGCGGCAGTTTCAGGTGCTCCGGTGTCAGATCCCGGTACTCGATCATCGATAGCAAGTGGCCAATGACGTTGAGCCGGGCGCACTTCTTATTTTCTGCGTCACCAACATACCGGGGCGCCTGCTTGATGTCGGTGACGGCGAACCTCTCGTCCTTGGCCCGTGAGTATTCCGCCCGGCGCCAGGTGGATTCCAGCTCCATGGGACTTAACTTCCACGGTTTCGTCGGATCCTTCATGCGATCCTGGAAGCGCCGTTCCTGTTCTTCATCGCTCACCGAAAACCAATACTTGATCAGGAGGATGCCGGCGCGCACGAGCATTCGTTCGAACTCCGGACAACTGTGCAGGAATTCCAGATACTCGGGCTCGCTGCAGAAACCCATGACGTGTTCGACGCCCGCCCGGTTGTACCAACTCCAGTCAAAGAGCACCATCTCGCCGGCAGCCGGCAGATGCGCCACATAGCGCCAAAGACCAGACTTACCTCCATATAAGGCTACGCGCCGCTCGGAGATAAGGCGCAGAAAAGATCCTCGAAGTATTCCTTTTTCGGACCACACTGAACCTGGAGGTCGAGCCAACCGGGCCGAAATGGGAGAAACATTTTGTTTGTCGGCATTTTGGTTGTCGGCAACGGCACTCTCGGGGGAAAATGTGCAAACTCTGCCTCTTGACATGTTCGGACGCGGGCAGGTAGGATCAAACGGTACCGACCGACCGGTCGGTTTGCAGTTTATGGAAGCCCGTCTTCCGGCAGGCCGCCATGGATTCACCGACAAGCAGGGGCATCTTTCCTCCCCTGTGTCGCACCGAGAAGTACAAATGAGAGGAGCACGCTGGTGGCTACTATTTTTTACGAACGCGACGCCAAGCCCGAGGCACTCAAGGGCAAAACCATAGCCATTCTGGGCTATGGCAGCCAGGGCCATGCGCAGGCGCAAAATCTGCGGGATAGCGGCTACAAGGTCATCGTAGGCCTGGAGCCCACGCGAGCGAGCGCACTGCAGGCGCGGGCCGATGGCATGGTCGTGGTGGCGCCAGACGAGGCCGCCAAGCGTGCCGACTGGATTCATGTACTCACGCCAGACGAGACGCAGGCCGCGATGTATGCGCAGTACGTTAAGCCGTATCTGCATCCGGGCAAGATTCTGGGCTTTTCCCACGGCTTCAGCATTCATTTCAAAACCATCGTCCCGCCTGACGACGTGGACGTGGTGATGATCGCTCCCAAGAGCCCCGGCCATCTCCTGCGCCGCGTCTACAGCGAGGGGCGTGGAGTGCCGTCGCTGATTGCGATTCAGCAGGATGCCAGCAAACGGGCGCATGAATACGCATTGGCGTATGCCTACGGCATCGGGTCGACGCGCGCGGGAGTTCTCGAGACTACGTTCAAAGAAGAAACCGAGAGCGACCTGTTCGGGGAACAGGCGGTGCTTTGCGGCGGCCTGACGTCGCTGATCAAGAAGGGATTTGAAACGCTGGTTGAGGCCGGCTATGCGCCGGAGATCGCCTACTTTGAGTGCCTGCACGAAGTGAAGCTGATCGTGGACCTGATCTACGAGGGCGGGCTCGGACGCATGCGCTATTCGATTTCGAATACGGCCGAGTATGGCGACCTCACGCGTGGCGAGCAGGTTGTAGGCGATGCCACCCGCGCGGCGATGAAGAAGACGCTGGCTGATATTCAAAGCGGAGAGTTCGCCCGCGAATGGATTGCGGAGAACCAGAACGGCTGCCACAACTTCAACGCCCTGCGCGAGAAAGAGAAAAAGCATCCCCTCGAGATCGTGGGCGCGGAACTGCGCAGCATGATGAGCTGGCTTCCCAAAGATGGCAAGAAACCGTCGGATGCGCCCAAGGAACCGAAACAGGTGGTGAATGCTTAAGGGCGCCGAAATCGTTTTGCGGTGCCTGCGCGCCGAAGGGGTGGAGCTGATGTTCGGCTATCCCGGCGGAGCGATTATGCCGTTGTACGACGCGCTCGACGGCAGCGGCATCCGGCACGTCCTGACACGGCATGAACAGGGCGCAGTGTTCGCGGCGGAAGGCTACGCGCGAGTCACGGGCAATGTGGGAGTTGCGATCGCAACCAGCGGTCCGGGAGCCACGAATCTGGTCACCGGTATTGCCGATGCCAAAATGGATTCGGTTCCGCTGGTTTGCCTCACTGGTCAAGTACGCAGCGCACTCATCGGGACCGACGCGTTCCAGGAGACCGACGTTTTCGGCGTGACCCTGTCGCTTACCAAGTGGAGCCGGCTGGTTCGGACGATCGACGAGATCCCGGAAGTGATCGCAGAAGGATTTCACTGGGCGCGCAGCGGGCGTCCCGGGCCGGTCATCATCGACATTCCGACCGACATGCTCAAGGCGAAGAAGGCATTCAGCGGGCCGGTGAAGTTTACTCCACATGCCCGGCCAGCGGAGGCCAAGGCCGAGGGCGGATTCACTGACACAATCGTGGCCAAGCTGCAGCAGGCGACGAAGCCCGTGGCGCTGGTTGGCGCCGGAGCAAAGCTGTCGGGGGCGATTCCGGAATTGCGGCGGCTGCTCGATGACCTGAATATCCCGACGTTCGCCACCGTGCATGGGCTGGGCGCGGTTCCTCCGCAGTCGCCTTATTACCTGGGCATGGTGGGCATGCACGGTACTCGCGCTGCGAACACGGCGCTGCACGAGACCGATCTGCTGCTGGTGTTCGGGGCGCGCCTCGATGATCGGGTCACGGGTGATCCGACACGCTTTGCTCCTCACGCCAAAATCGTTCACTTTGAAATTGATCCGGCGCAGCTGGATCGAGTGCGCCCGTGCGAAATGCCGGTAATCGGCAATCTTGCCGATACGATCCCCGCGTTTCACGGGGAACTGCGACGCCATTCTCTGCCCGACTTCAGCCAGTGGCGCAGCGTCGCCTGTGGACCGGAGCGCGCGGAACTCGATCCGCGTGGCCTGGCGCAGCCAACCATCCGTTTTCTCGACGAAATCTTCAGCCGCCTGCCACAGGACAGCGTGGTCCTGGCCGATGTCGGTCAGCATCAGATGTGGGCCGCGCAACGGTATCGGTCTTCCTCGCCGCGGGGATTCATTACTTCGGGCGGGCTTGGGGCCATGGGCTTCGCACTGCCGGCGGCTGTGGGGGTCCAGCTAGCCAAGCCTGAGACTTGCGTGCTCTGCGTTTCCGGGGACGGCGGGTTTCAGATGAACATCCAGGAATTGGCCACCGTGCACCGCCTCGGGCTGCCGGTGAAGATGGTCATCGTGGACAACAAGTATCTCGGAATGGTGCGGCAATGGCAGCAACTGTTTTATGAGCGCAATTACGCCGAAACCGACCTTAGCGACAATCCTGATTTCGTGGAGATCGCAAAGGCCTACAAGATTCCGGCCCGACGCCTGAACGAAGAAGCGATGAGAGAGTTTCCGGTGTCCGCCTACACCGGCGACTTGATCGACGGCTTTCTGCGTTCGCAGGGACCGGAGCTGTTGGTCTTCGATTGCGCGCCTGAGGCTAATGTTTATCCGATGGTTCCGGCGGGTGCAGCACTTTCGGAGATGTTGCTCGAAGAAGAACCGACGCAGTAGGGAGAGCACGCCTATGCAGGCTTTTCAGATTTGCTACCGCAATACCCAGGGGACGTTGATGCGCATTCTGAACGCGGTTTCGCGCCGCGGACTGGATATGCCTTCAGTGAATGCCGAACCGGCGGAACACGAGCATCTAGTTACGCTGACGCTCGAGGTGAATCAGAAGCAGGTAGGCCAGCTCTACCGCGAATGGTATTCCATTGCCGACGTCACCCATGTCCGCTCGGGTGCAGCGCACACTGCGGAGTGGACCACACCGCATCCCCGGGCGGGCGTGACGATTGACTCGCGAGCGGCGGCGCGCGCGTAATTTCGAGGTCGATGTAGATGGGCAAAGCATGACGGCTTCTGGGCAGCGTCATGCGTTTGGGGAACCTGCAGGAAGGCAGGTTCCCCGCTTTTTTCCCGGAGGCGATTCGCTCCTCGATTCCCATCTTCGGGGAACGTCATGTAACCTTTCACCATGGATCTTAAACATATAAGCCGCGGAATTACTGAAGGGCGCGACCGGGCTGGAGCCCGCGCCATGTTCAAGGCGGTTGGATTCACCGATGCCGACCTCAGCCGCCCACTGATCGGGGTGGCCAACACATGGATCGAGACCATGCCGTGCAATTTTCACCTGCGGCGTCTCTCGGCGAAAGTCAAGGAAGGGATTCGCGAGGCAGGCGGCACGCCCATGGAGTTCAACACCATCGCCATCTCCGACGGCGAGACCATGGGCACCGAGGGCATGCGGGCCTCGCTGGTGAGCCGGGAGTTGATCGCCGACTCGATCGAGTTGGTCTGTCGTGGGCAGATGTTCGACGCCGTGGTATGCGTGGTGGGTTGCGACAAGACGATTCCCGCAGCCGCGATGGCGCTGGCTCGCATGAATCTGCCGGGATTGGTGCTCTATGGGGGCACGATTGCCCCGGGAAGCTATCGCGGGAAAGATGTGACCATTCAGGATGTTTACGAGGCGATCGGCGCCAACGTCGCGGGAAAGATGAGTGACGCCGACCTCAAGGAACTAGAAAACGTGGCTTGCCCGGCAGCGGGGGCGTGCGGCGGGCAGTACACCGCGAATACAATGTCGACCGTGATGGAGATGATCGGACTTTCGCCGATGGGCTTCAACAGCGTGCCCGCGATGGATTCCGAAAAAGATAAGATTGCGTTCGACTGCGGCAAGGTCGTAATGAACGTGCTGCAGAAAGGAATCATGCCGCGCTCTATTCTGACGCGTGAGGCGTTTGAGAACGCGATTGCGTCGGTCGCGGCGACGGGGGGATCGACCAACTCCGTTCTGCATCTGCTGGCAATCGCGCGCGAGGCAGGGGTCGCTCTGGAGATGGACGATTTTCAGACGGTGAGCGAACGGACTCCGCTGCTCGCTGATCTCAAGCCTTCCGGGAGATTCGTGGCGTCAGACATGCACCGTGCTGGCGGAATTCGGCTGCTGGCAAAACGATTAAGGGATGGCAAACATCTGCATTCGTCGGCGAAAACCGTGACTGGGCTTACGATTTCTGCTGAGAGCGAGAGCGCGGTCGAGGCTCCGGGGCAGGAAGTGATCGTTCCACTGGATAAGCCACTGAAAGCGACTGGCGGTTTGGTGATCCTCAAGGGAAATCTCGCGCCCGAGGGTTGCGTGGCCAAGATCAGCGGGCACGAGCGACTCGAGCATCGCGGCCCGGCACGCGTGTTCGAATCGGAAGAAGACGCGATGGCCGCCGTCACGGCCAAGAAGATTCACGCCGAAGATGTGGTCGTGATCCGCAACGAAGGTCCCAAGGGCGGGCCTGGCATGCGCGAGATGCTTGGCGTGACCGCCGCGATTGTGGGCGAAGGACTGGGTGGGTCGGTGGCACTGTTGACCGACGGCCGCTTCAGTGGAGCGACTCGCGGACTGATGGCGGGGCACGTTTCTCCCGAGGCGGCGCTGGGCGGCCCTATCGCCGCCGTGCGCGATGGCGACATGATTCGCTTCGATGTGCGTAAGTGCCTCCTGGAAGTCGAGATCAGCGCCGATATTCTTCGCCAGCGCATGGCACAGTGGAAGCCGCCGCAGCCGCGGTATCCGACCGGCGTGTTCGCCAAGTACGGAGCGCTGGTTTCCTCGGCGTCGCAAGGCGCGATCACGCGACCGCGATAGCGAGGTTCAGGCAAAACTCCCTGTCATCCATTCCAAGCAATGTAGGGAACGGCTAGCCGCATTCTTCCAAGCAAAAACAAATTTCCCTGAGCCTGCCCTTCGTTGACGGACTTGCGAGGCGCAGCCTAGCATGTGTCGGAAGGAGTGCCTGCCTCGTGATCGGTCAGATGCTCGGTCATTGCCGCGTCGTGGCAAAGATCGGGGAAGGAGGAATGGGGATTGTCTATCGCGCGTATGACCAGGTATTGCATCGCGATGTGGCCATAAAGGTCGTTAACAAAGATGCTCGTCTTGATGCATCGGCAAGCCAGCGTTTGCTCCATGAAGCCCGCGCTTCTTCTTCTCTCGCTCATCCCAACATTTGCACCATTCACGAAGTCGGCGAGACCAACGGCGAACTCTACATCGTCATGGAATTGGTCGAGGGCAAGACTCTGCGTGCCATGAGCGCAGAGGCAGGACTCCCGCCGGAGTCTGTTCTGCGATATGGGGTTCAGATTGCCAGCGCGCTCGCCCGCGCTCATGACCGCGGCATCGTTCATCGGGATCTGAAGACGGCGAATATTGTCGTTACTCCCGACGGCCTGGTGAAGGTCCTCGATTTCGGTCTAGCCAAACAGGCCGGGGGCAGCATATTCGAGGGCACTACCCGCTCCTTTGCGACGCTCGAGGACGCATCCAGCGTAAGCGGGACTTTGCCCTATATGGCGCCCGAAATCCTGCGTGGCGATGCAGCGGATTATGGCAGCGATTTATGGGCGCTTGGAGTTGTTCTCTATGAGGCGGCTTGCGGGCGCCTGCCGTTCGAAGGACGCACCGGCTTCGAGATCGGTTCAGCGATCATGCGGGAAATTCCGAAACCCCTAGGCCCTCCCGTGCCTCCCGGCCTGTGGGCCATCATTCAACGGTGCCTGGTTAAGGAACCGATACAACGTTATCAACGCGCCAGTGAAGTTCAGGCTGCCCTGGAAGCCGTTCAGTCTGCTGGAATCGTTTCCGCGAGCCCTGGCGCCAATGCAAATGCGCCGAGAACGACTGTCTTGCACAGTGTCCGCCACGCTCAGGTCAGAAAGGGAGACTTTCTTTTGTTGCTGGGAACGACCAAAGGAGCATTCATCCTGCGCTCGAATGCTCAGCGCAGCCGATGGGAGGTCGGCGGCCCCTATTTCCACGGGCACAGTGTTTACGCGATGGCCTACGATGCCCGCGGGGGCCAACACCGAATCTGGGCTTCGACGGCGAGTTACTGGGGCACCATGCTGCGATCGAGCGACGATTTCGGCAAAAGCTGGACGAATCCGCAGCAGGCGCCCATTCGATTTCCCTCCGATGCCGGCGTTTCCTTGAAGAACATCTGGCAGATCACGCCCGGACGGCCCGAAGAGCCGAACGTGCTCTATTGCGGCGTGGAACCCGCAGCCCTGTTCGAAACCCGCGATGCGGGAGAAACCTGGTCGCTGGTGCGTGGGCTGTTCGATCATCCGCATCGTCCGCGATGGATGCCGGGAAATGGCGGACTTGCTTTGCACACCGTTGTGCTCGACCCCGCCGACCATCAACGGATGTACATCGCCATCTCAGCGGGCGGTGTTTACCGAACCATCGATGCCGGACAAACCTGGACAGCTCAGAATCAGGGTATTCGCGCCATGACGATGCCCGAGAAGTATCCCGAGTTCGGGCAGTGTGTACACAAGGTTGCTCTGCATCCTGCTCGGCCGCAGCGCCTCTTTCTGCAAAGTCATTGGGGCTTGTACCGCTCTGACAATTGCGCCGAGAACTGGATCGACATCGCCAACGGTGTACCGTCAGATTTTGGTTTTGCCATGGCCACGCACCCAAGAAATCCTGATTGCGTGTATATCGTTCCGGTTGAATCGGACGAGTTTCGCTGCGCCTGCGACGGCCGACTGCGCGTTTATCGAACTCGCACCAGCGGCGCCTCATGGGAGCCGCTAATGCGCGGCTTGCCACAAAAGGGTGCTTATGAAACGGTTCTGCGTGATGCTATGACTGTCGATGCATTCGATCCCGTCGGAATTTACTTCGGTACAAGAAGCGGGCAGCTTTTTGGCTCGCGCGATGAAGGAAGGACATGGCAGAAGATCCTCGAAGGACTGCCGTCCGTGGTCTGCGTACGCAATGCCTTCATCGAAGCTGCTTCGGCAGGATCAGGTCCACCGTTGCGGACACCTGTGCCTGCATCTTCCCGTCCATCAAAATCCGGGTCGAAAAGCAAGACGAGGCGAACGAAGAGGTGATCCATGCCGGTCACTTTTCACATTCCGGGTGCTCTGCGCGAATTTACCGCCGGACACGGCCAGGTGGAGATCGATCTTTCGCCGGCAACTTTGGCCGATGCCCTGTCGGATCTCTGGACCCTCTATCCGGGCGTTCGAGATCGCGTCGTAAATGAGCAAGGACAAGTGCGGCAACATATCAACATTTTCATTGGAGACGAAAACATCCGATATACCGGTGGACTTGCAAGTCCCGTCCCGGCTGGATGTCAAATTTCGATCGTGCCCGCCGTTAGTGGTGGCTGAGAGAATTTCTTCGATTGAGTGGGACGAGAGGGACAGCCGCGCCTTGCTCACATCCGCCGGTCTGTGAAAAACTGACATTACTCGCTAACTCAACTCATGGCAGTAATGCGAACTTTATTCGAGAAGATTTGGGACGCCCACCTGGTGGCGCAGCCGGCAGGGCGGTCGCCAATTCTGTACATGGACTTGCATCTTGTTCACGAGGTGACGTCGCCGCAGGCGTTTGACGGTTTGCGGGCAGCGGGGCGCAAAGTCCGGCAACCGGCGCGAACCGTCGCCACCGTCGACCACAACGTGCCGACCGAACCGCGCGGAACCCCGATCACCGATCTGATCGCGGCGAAGCAGATTGCAGCGCTCGAGAACAATTGCCGGGAATTTGGCATTCGCCTGTTCGACATGGACGCGCCGGAGCAGGGGATCGTGCACGTGGTTGGTCCGGAGCTGGGATTGACCCAACCCGGCATGACGATCGTTTGCGGCGACAGCCACACCAGCACGCACGGAGCATTTGGGGCGCTGGCGTTTGGAATCGGAACCTCCGAGGTAGAACACGTTCTGGCCACGCAGTGCCTGGCGCAGCAGAAGCCGAAGACGATGAAGATCGATGTGCGCGGGCGGCTCGAAGAGGGTGTAAGTGCGAAAGACCTGGCATTGGGGATCATCGGACACATTGGTACGGATGGCGCCACCGGCCACGTCATTGAATACGCGGGACCAGCGGTGCGCGCGCTTACCATGGAAGGCCGCATGACGCTGTGCAACATGAGCATCGAGGCCGGAGCGCGAGCCGGAATGGTCGCTCCCGACGAGGCGACCATCGCCTATGTGAAGGGAAAGCGATTCGCTCCCGCGGGCGCAGAGTGGGAAAAAACCGTGGCGCACTGGCGGAGCCTGCCCACCGATGATGGCGCGGCATTCGACAAACTGGTGGAGATTGATGCGGCCCAGTTGTGTCCGTTCGTAACCTGGGGGACGAATCCGGGGATGGTGGCTCCGGTGACGGGGCGCGTGCCTGAAATCAAGGGGATGCTGGACTCGGACCGCCGGGCTGCCGAATTGGCCTTGCAGTACATGGGGCTTGAGCCAGGACGCAGAATTGAAGACATTAAGATCGATCGGGTGTTCATTGGATCGTGCACCAATTCACGCTTGGAAGATTTGCGGGCGGCGGCACGGGTGGCGAAGGGGCATCGCGTCAATTCGAAGGTACGCGCGATGGTAGTGCCGGGATCGCAGACGGTGAAGCGGGCTGCCGAGCAGGAAGGCCTGCACCAGATTTTTCTGGATGCGGGATTTGAGTGGCGCGAATCTGGTTGCTCGATGTGCCTGGGAATGAATCCTGACATCTTGCAGCCGGGAGAGCGCTGCGCCTCCACGAGCAACCGCAATTTTGAAGGGCGGCAGGGCCGCGGAGGGCGGACGCACCTGGTAAGTCCGATGATGGCCGCGGCGGCGGCGATCGCCGGACATTTTACGGATATTCGCAATTGGAAGTTTCAGTAGAGATGAGTTTGGCGTCTCCATGATTTGTGCCGCGGGCGCCGGAGATCCCTCGCTCCGCCCGAAAAACGGCTGCGCTCGGGATGATGCCTTGCTCAAATGGTGACGATGGTTAGATAAGGGACGTGCGATGAAACCATTTAACGTGCATCTCGGCCGGGTGGCGCCGCTGGATCGGGTCAACGTCGATACCGACCAGATCATCCCGAAACAGTTCTTGAAACGAATTGAAAAAACCGGCTTTGGAGAATTCCTTTTTTACGATTGGCGCTTTGGCGCCGATGGCAAGAAGAACGCGGATTTTGTACTCGATGATCCGCGCTACGAGGGCGCCAGCATCCTGGTCGCGGGAAAGAATTTCGGCTGCGGTTCTTCGCGGGAGCATGCGGTATGGGCGCTCGCAGACTTTGGAATTCGCGCCGTGATCTCGTCTTCATTCGCGGACATTTTTGCCAATAACAGCACCAAGAACGGCTTTCTCACCGTGCGCCTGAGCGAGGGCGAAGTTGCCCATCTGATGAAGTGCGCTCTCGACATCGACGATTATCAGCTCACCATTGATCTGGAGCGGTGTGAAGTGCGCGACGAGCAGAGTTTCCGGGCGCCATTTCCCATCGACGATTTCGTGCGCCATTGCCTGTTGAACGGACTGGACGACATCGGCCTCATCCTGCAGCATGAGGCGGAAATTGTGGCGTATGAGAAGCAGCATCCGGCACCCGCCACATTGCAAGCCACGCGATCTTAACGAAAGGTCAAGACGAGTAAAGATTTGTAAAACCTTCGCCCCGGGCTTGACCTCCTGTGGGCCTGCAGTTGATGCTGGAATAGCGCGGTTCTGCTTGCAGCACTTCGAGTTCCCGCGTTTTGCGGGCGCCCCTGGCACAAGAAAAAATCCTGCCTATCGGGTAGAGTTGCCGAAACCGAGCCTACAATGCATACGTCTAATACTTGCACCGGCTGGGCGCCGATCTGACAGAAGCGTCAGCCCTGGACTAATCCTGTGAATATGAACAATCCATCCTCTTGCTGCAGACAAAACCGTGCCGTCGCTGGCGTTACGGTGCGATTCATAGCCGTGCTGGCGGTGGCAGCGCTGACCGGCTTCCTGCTCGGTTGTAGCAGCGCCGCCGATTCCAAACAGCAAAAAGCGCAGGCAGCGGGCCCGCGCTCTGTTTCCGTGGCGGTGGCGACCGTACAGCGGCAGGATGTGCCCGTCTATCTTTCCGGCCTGGGAGCGGTGACCGCGTTCAACACGGCCAACATCAAAAGCCGTGTCGACGGACAGATCATGAAAGTGAATGTCCGGGAGGGGCAGAACGTCAATCAGGGAGATCTGCTGATTGAGATCGATGCACGCCCCTTCGAGGTCCAACTGGAGCAGATGCAGGCGCAGTTATTTCGCGACCAGGCACAACTGCGTGACGCCAAGCTGAATCTGGATCGTTACACCTCGCTGATTCCCTCCGGCAGCATTGCGCAGCAGCAGGTCGACACGCAGAAGGCGCTGGTGGATCAACTCGACGGCACCGTACGCAATGATCAAGCACTGATCGACAACGCGAAGCTGCAGATTGTTTACTGCCACATCACGGCGCCGTTCAGCGGGCGGGTGGGACTGCGGCAAGTCGATCCGGGCAACATCGCGCACGCCGCGGACGCGAATCCCATGCTGATTTTGACGCAGCTGCAGCCGATCGCCGTGATCTTCACTCTCCCGGAAGATGAACTGCAGCGCGTCGCGCAGCGCATGCGGCAGGGAACGCTGGAAGTGGACGCCTTCAGCCGCGACGATCAAACCAAGCTGGCGGCGGGGAAACTGCTGACCATCGACAACCAGATCGATCCGACGACCGGCACGGCGAAACTCAAAGCGGTGTTCGACAACAAGGACAACCGGCTCTGGCCGAACCAGTTCGTAAACGCGGATTTGCTGCTGGAGACGCGAAAGAACAGCACCGTGGTTCCTACCGCCGCGATTTTGCGCGGGCCCCAAGGCACGTTCGTCTATGCGGTGAATCCGGACAAGACGGTCGAGGACCGCGTGGTCTCGGTTTCGCTTACTCAAGGCGATGCCACAGTTGTTAGCGACGGACTCAATCCGGGCGACATGGTGGTAACCGATGGCCAGGATAAGCTGCAGCGAGGCAGCCGCATTGAGCCACGCAGTACTGGTACGAACTCCGGAGCTCGCACGACGCACGGCGATGGCGCCGGACATCAGCAATTTGCAGGGACCCCGGGTTCATGAGTCCGTCACGGCTATTCATTCTCCGGCCCGTCGCCACCACGCTGCTTATGGTTGGCGTGTTGCTTGTGGGCTGGGTCGCGTTCATGCAGCTGCCAGTGTCGGCGCTGCCCGAGGTCGACTACCCAACCATCCAGGTGGTGACGTTCTATCCGGGAGCAGATCCGGAGGTGATGGCGTCATCGGTAACGTCTCCTCTGGAGCGGCAGTTCGGCCAGGTACCCGGCCTGAGCCAGATGACCTCGACCAGTTCGTTCGGCAGTTCTGTGATCACCCTGCAGTTCGGGCTCGACCAGAACATTGACGTCGAAGAGCAGCAGGTACAGGCGGCGATCAACTCGGGCTCCACCTATTTACCCACGGACTTACCGAATCCTCCGATTTATAACAAGGTTAATCCGGCGGACGCGCCGATTCTCACGCTGGCCCTTTCGTCGGATTCGCTGCCCTTGTCCAAGGTCGAGGATCTCGCCGATACATCCCTGGCACAAAAGATTTCACAACTCCCAGGCGTGGGGTTGGTCTCAATCAGCGGCGGGCAAAAGCCGGCGGTCCGGATTCAAGCGAACCCGACCGCGCTGGCTTCTTATGGTCTGAGCCTTGAGGATCTGCGCGCGGCCATGGCCCAGGCCAACGTGGATCAGGCCAAGGGCGTCATCGACGGGATGCGGCAGTCTTATACGATCGGCGCCAACGATCAGCTGTTTTCCAGCGACCAGTACAAACCGATTGTGGTCGCCTATCGCAACGGCGCGCCGGTACGGCTCAGCGACGTGGCCAACGTCATCGACGGCACCGAGAACAACCGGCTGGCCGCCTGGATGAACCTGACGCCAGCCGTGATCGTCAACATCCAGCGCCAGCCCGGCGCCAACATCATTAGCGTAGTCGACCGCATCAAGAAACTGCTGCCGCAATTGCAGGCGTCGCTGCCGCAAG
>Ga0307475_10000754_pt1 | contig 19560 bp, 18 predicted proteins | sample atmos_gasesECM1C_FD_203317 | JGI IMG/M metagenome (GOLD analysis project Ga0307475, IMG submission 203317) | Hardwood forest soil microbial communities from Morgan-Monroe State Forest, Indiana, United States - atmos_gasesECM1C_515 | ecosystem: Environmental > Terrestrial > Soil > Temperate... | reverse complement strand
TAGCCGTAGGAGAACCTGCGGCTGGATCACCTCCTTTCTAAAGTAGTCGTGGCTCAACCCGCTATGGTGTGCGGGTCATGCCACGCATTGCATCCCTAAGCCCTCACGAGCCGCGGGGATGCACGCTCCGAGTTACTCACGCTACCCTTCTTCGGCTTCGGCTGGAGTCGCGGCAGCTTCGGGCAGATTCTGGCAGATCGTATGAGGGTTGTCGTAAGAGCGAAAAATTAGGTTGACCAAGGGCCGCTGAACATTCAGTGGCCCTTTTTTTGTTCGCCGAGCACGTTCGACAGCTTGGAGGTGCAAGTCGATTTGCGGTGTCGAACTACTCTGGCCATTTTCTTGTTCCGTCGCCACAAAAGGCTTCCCAATCGATGAGGAGTTGGCTCGGGCAGATGTTCCGTTTAGAGCAGACCAGGAGAACTATGGACGCGAAGGAGGTCACCTTGTGTCATAACCTGCTGCTAAGTTCTTCGCGGCTGATTTGGTTCTGGTCCTCAGGTCAGTTACATAATAGGCGACTCTTTGCCTGGTTTCGCGTTGACCGTACTTCCTGGCAACCTTAGAATTATTTCTTGGTTCTCATTGTTCTGAAGCAGAAAGGCCCAGTCCATGCCTCGCTTCCTCGTTGCGGTGCTGTATTTCCTCAGTCTGCTATCCAGTCCGGCGCGCGCTCACAGTCCGAGCATTACGCCGGTTCGCGTCGCCGCCGGCACAGTTCTACAGTTTCACCTGCAAACCCGGTTACATCCCACCAGCGGAGATGCCTTGGATGCTCTCCCCAAAGGAACGGTCATGCAGGTAAGAATGCTGGATTCGATCGACTCCGCTGTGGATCACGATGGCGCGGAATTTCACGCCTCCGTCATGCTACCCCTGGTTTTGGGGGGCCAAATCATCGTCCATTCCGAAGCCGAAGTGCGAGGGCTGCTGGTGCTTCTCAGAAGCCGAAACCATCCGGAAGGCTTTCGCTATGAACTCCTGGTTACAGGTCTCACCGACCACGGAAAATCCTACGACCTGACGGCATCCCTCAATCCCTCGTTTGTCGATCCTGGCGCTCAACCGATGACGGGTTTAAAACCCGCAACCAGATAAGAGTCCCTGATCCAAGCAGGTTCAGCTAGGAAACGCGAGAATTAGTGTAATTGGAAGCTAAGAAGGAAGAGATTTCCAGTTCTAGTACCCGTGCTCCGCGGAATTTGATACAGCTGACTCTGTCTGTAAGCTCAATATTTAGTTTGGGATACGAAGTTTTCCACGCTCCCGACTAACCTTGGCATATTCGCTGCAGTTGTTTTCTTAGCTCGGCCTAAATTCCGAGGAGGTTTTCAAAATGAAGAACGTTTGCCGAGTATTTCTACCCACTCTGGCTTGTCTGACTCTGATCGCGCCAGCCTGGGCCTTGCCATTCTCCACAGCCCACGGCGCATTGCGGCGAGGTCTGTCGAGCGAACGAACCGCTCCTCAGGAGCAATCCGTATCCGGCAAGATTGCTTCGGTGGAGAAGAATTCTTTTACTCTCACTGTAGGGCAGTCGCAAACCTCCAGTGAAAGAAACAATCTTCAACAGGACTCGGCTAGTCCAAAGACCATGACCTTCCAACTCGACAAGAACACGGCCATCGAAGGCAGCCTTAAAGTCGGCGCCAGCGCCGATGTGACCTATCGCCAGGAAAATGGCGTCAACCTAGCGATCAGCGTCCACGTTACGCCGTAAATTCGCGAACCGCCAGAGCAGCGAGTCTTTGGCCCTACAACTCGAATAGCTTGCCATGACGGGGGCGAGCAAATCGCGAAGCGCCAGAAATCCGGGCAGTATACTGTTCTACGGCCGGAAAACGGTGAACGAAAAGGGGGCATGTCTGCCCCCTTCCTACGATTGGCAGTTTCTCCCCGCGCGTGCTATTTCTAGCGAATGTCGGAGAGGCTCTATTCGAAATCCTGCCCGGAATGCGGCGGCGTCTGTCCACTTCAGGCGCGAACCTGCAAATACTGCAACACGAGTTTCGTCGGCACTAAGTCTTTTTCCTTCCACTGGCGCGCCGCGCGCGTCGGGCCGCTGCGCAAGGTGGCGATCTGGATCGCCATCTTGATGATTGTCGTAGTCATCGTCATAAACGTCTTGCGAGGTTAACTCCGCCTGCTTCGTGTTCCGGGCTCTTCCGGGCCTTCTGGGCCTCTGAGCATTGCAAACCAATCCTCTTGGGAGTACGCTCTCGCAAGCCTCACGCCCACCCGGTTTCTCGAGCCAATCTCTTCGTGGGGCAGGGATCATCTCCGTGATCGCCGGACCGCAACGATCCCGAGGAGGAAGAACCCATGTCAGAAACGAACAAGGCTATCGTCCGCCGCCTCTATGCAGAAATCTGGAACAAACACAAACTTGAACTGGTAAGCGAAATCATCTCGCCCAGCCACGCCCTCCAGGCCCCCAGTGTTTCGGGGTCCGCCGTAGGTCCTGAAGCCTATAAGCGTCAGGTTACCCTCTTCCTTGCTGGCTACCCTGATCTGCGTTTCAGCATCGAGGACACCGTCGCTGAAAACGACAAAGTAGTGGCCTGCTGGACCTTTTCCGGCACGCACAAAGGTGACTTCATGGGAATTCCACCGACGAATAAGAAAATATCCGTCGACGGCATGACCATTCATCACATCACCGGTGGAAAAATCATAGATTCCTACAGTAATTGGGATGCTCTTGGCATGATGCAACAACTCGGCGTAGTACCTCCACTCGGGCAAGCGAAAAGCCTCACGGCTCGCTGAGTCCTGATTCCCAGGGCCAGCTCACTCGCGGTCCGCGATGGGCTCACGCTAATTCCGTAAAGTGAAACGATCTCGCCTGGGCCTTCACTATCCTCCAAGGAGGATCTGCTCATGACGGGAAAGGTTGGCCTGGCGCTGGAGGCCACTTACGACATTTTGATCAGGGACGCGGACGGCCAACATCTCCAATTGGAAAGTTTCAAGGACTTGAATGTCGCCAGGCAGCGCCTCCCTGTGCTTGCCGCCCAATACCCCGGCACGAAAGTCACGCTTTGGAATCGCTACACCCGCGCTATCCTGGCGGAGACCGACGGCTACTGATTGCGAGCAACGGTATCCCTTGCAGTTGACATTCTTGTTCTTGCATTTTCTCCCGATGGATAAAACTGGCGAACTTTGAACAGCCTCCGATCAAGTCCAATTCAGCAGCAGTTCGCAATACCGTTCGCCGGCGCCAATCGGGACACGGAAGCGAACGTCAATTTGCTTCGCTCCAGAAATCTCCAGGGCTTTTCTGAAGAATCCGATGATCACAAAGCCAATGATCCGGTGCTGCGGGGCAAAACCCACGTACTGAATCGGCGCATTGTTTGGGCCTTTCATCTCGGGGATTATCTCCACGCCATCGAAATACGTGGAATGCACCGCCGCGATTCTGCGGATCACAAACTCCGGCGATCCGAGGCTGATGAATATTTTATAGATTCCGGATAGCTGCCGCTCAATCACACCTTCTGAGCGCCCGATTAGTTCCTCTTCGTCCCCGCCAGCTGTTTCTCTGATGTCGGCTTCAAGGAATCGCGCAAAGGCATCGAACGGATACCACGATGAAGGCGAGATCTGCCCTTGAAATATTTTCCTGGTCTCTTCATCCAGGGTCGTTACGATTTTTTCGAATTCGCTCGTCCCGGCGCGTTCTTTTATGGCCTTGATGGTATCCAGAACTGCTGTGCCTTTGATCTGCACCATCGCCGCTAACTCTCAATACCGACGCAACCTCACGTCCTTCTACCCTACAACGAACTCGAACACTCCGTTGCCAGTACGCTTTCGCGTGCGGCGAAAGGAGCAGCGCCCTATCCGAGAGCCAGACTCGCCGAACTCCCTCGAGCCGGCAAAATCTGTTTCCTGGATTCTTTCTATTAAATCTTTCGATTGGTCTTTCAACGATTTTTTAACCGGTTGCTTTCGGTCGAATGTAGAATGGCAACCGCAGTTGGGAGGAGAACACTTATGCCCAAGACGAGGAAGAGCCCCTCTCCGGAAGCGAAAAAGCCCCAGGCGCCCAAAATTCATCCGACCACCGAGGAGATCGCGTTGCGCGCGTATCAGATTTATTTGGAGCGCGCTGGCGCGCCCGGAGACGCGCTCGACGATTGGACGCGTGCTGAGCGCGAGCTGCTCGAGAACTCCGGCAAGCCTCAACGCAAGCTGGGACCGAAATTGGTCGCCGCTTAAGATCGTTGCTTCGCGGACTCACGCCGGCAAGCCCCAGCCACGGCGTCTCACGCCCCTTTATTGCGCTCATGTCGCGGGAATGGCTCACCTGCCCCTGGGTTCAGGTATAACCGCCAAGGCAATCCAGCCCTCCGTTTCCTCTTTTGTCCGTTCGAACGAATCTAGAATCAAAGCATGACCCAGCCTTCCAAAGGCGGCGCCGTTTTCGTGACCCTCTTCGGACTGCCTTTTTTGGGAGCGGGTCTCGTTTTCATTTACAAACAACTGGTTAACCCCAGAAATCACACTCCGTTTGAAACGCTCGCCGCAATCTTGTTCGGCTCGGTTTTTGCCTTCATCGGCGGAGGACTCATTTACGCGGCAGTGCGCGGGTATGGACTCCTGAAGCAGCAGGCCGCTCGTGAGGAAGCCCATCCACTCTCCCCTTGGCTTTGGAAAACAGATTGGGCTTCGCGCCGCGCCGAAAGCCAGAACAAGAAGAGCGCCGTCACCCTCTGGGTTTTCGCGGTCCTCTGCAATGTGGTTACGCTGCCGTTTCTTCCCGCCATGGCTCAGCCGTTTGCGCGCGAACGGAACCCGGGCGTGTTCTTGGTGCTCGCAGGCAACCTGCTCGGCGCGATTCTGATCGTCAAGGCGGCGCGCGCCACGATTCGTCGCCAGCGTTTCGGCGACGCCTACTTCGAATTCGATTCTCTGCCTTTTTCCACCGGCGAACGCTTGAGTGGAAAAATTCATTTGCAGCTCGATACCCGCACGGAGCACGGCATCGACCTACGGCTTTCCTGCGTACGTAAAGTCGTCAGCGATTCCGGCCGGGACAGCACCACCCATCAAATCATCCTCTGGCAATCGGATCAAAACGTTCCCGCTGGCGCGGTGGCTCCCGGACCAATGGGCCGTGCGATTCCTGTCGATTTTTCGATTCCGGCGGATAGTGCGATTACCAGTCACGACAATCCAAGGGATCAAATTCTTTGGCTTCTCCACGCGCAAGCAGATGTGCCTGGAGTGGATTACACGGACGATTTTGAAATTCCAGTTTTTCGCGGCGCGGCCTCCGCTGAGACAGTCGGCGATTCCGGATCCTCCGTTTTTTCCGCCGCGAGTTCATACGGTTTCGCGGCGGCTCCCAGTGATGATTCCGGCGCCGTCGCCCAGCCCAGCCACGCTAAAGTTGTTGTCGGAATGGGTTCTGGCGGCACTGAATTTTATTTTTCCCCTTTTCGCAATCCCCGCCGCTCCCTGATTCTCCTTCTGGCCACTGTCGTTTGGAATGGGGTGGTCTACCTGATGTACCAGAAGCACGCGCCGCTTTTCTTTCTCATTGCGTTTGGACTCTGCGGTTTGCTTCTGATCGCGGCGACGCTCCAGGCCATGCTGGGAAGCGCCCGAATCACCGTGCGCAGCGGGGAAATTTTTTCACGGACCGGGATTTTTGGCCTTGGCCGCACGCGCCGGATTCAGGTGTCCGAAGTGGCTTCCCTTGTGCCTGTCGTCAGCGCTCAGCAAGACTCAGGGTCAGGGAATGCCCTGCATGCGATTCGGATGCGTCTGAAAGATGGGCGCAAAATCACGCTCGCCGGTGAAATCGACAGCCGACAGGAAGCCCGCTGGGTGGTCTCGCAGATCGAAACACTGGCTGGCCTCAAGATCGATACCCACGTGGAAGTGGACCTGCCCCTCGGTGTGAGTCCACAACTTCCCGGGCAAACGCCAGGCCAAGTTTTCACTCCGTCGCGCCAGCCCGCTTCCGGGGCCTCTCTCGCCGTATTCTTCGCCATCGCTGCCGCGATGATGGGCTTTGTGGCCTGGCGAATGACTTCGTTTACTTCACGTGCGAAAAACTCGCGAGCTTCCGGGGCCGCTGTCCAGCCCGTGCCACGGCGGGTCTTTTCCGGACCTTTGACGGACGCGGTTGTGGAACGCTTGGGCAGCAGTCCCGCGCAAGCTCAAGCGGAAGAACTTCTCGAACGCGCCATTGGACACGACACCCGCGCGCTGAAAGTTTTCGACCATCTGCAAGAAGGCTGGGTCGGCCACCTCAGCACCACCGACCGCATAAAGCAGTTGGAGCGGCGCTCCGAGTTCTCCAAGGACCTCCGCGTGCGCTACGCCAACGTCGACATCAATCTAGCTCTGGAAGGCTGGAAAAAGAATCAGCAGGCCGCCGATCAACTGATGGAACGTGCCCGCACCGACCCGCAACACCGCTCATGGGCGGTGTATTACCTTGGCATGCTCGCAGGCCGCGGCGTCGATTACGACCGCATCCACGAAGTGCTCTTGAACTACGCCCGGAACGACCATGACCCCACGGTGCGCCAGTGGGCCGTCGAAGGAATGCGGTTCCTCGGCAAAGATGAAGTTCTCGATGAGCTCTTCACGTCGTTCAAGGAAGATCCCGCCGACAGCGTACGCGATCGCGCCGGCTGCAATATTTCCGATTGTGGAATTTTCACGCGCAAGCAGCGCATGACGATGGTGCCAAAGCTCATCGATCTGGCGATGAATCCTCGCACTACCGGCCAAATGCGATCCTGGACTTTCCTCGCCCTTCAGCAAATCACCGATGTAAATCTGCCCGCCGATGCACTCGTCTGGAGCCGCTGGTATCACGAACACGGTGCCGAAAAAGTGGCCGAATTCGAACGCCTGGAATGGTGGCAAGTCCGCGGCGACGAATAGCACCGTTCATCGCAAACGGCAGCCTAGTTGGCGCGGGACACGCTGTTTTTGTCAGTGTAGCTCGCGCCGCCTTGAGCCATTGCGCAAGCTCGCGCGCGATTCAGCAACAACTCCCGCTCGCGTGTGTTTTGCGTGAGTGTAGCTGCGCGTTCAAGTTCCGTGCGCGCTTCGTCGAAGCGCCCGAGCTTTCTCAGCAGTTCCCCGCGCACGCTCGGCAAGAGGTGGTAATTCTTCAGCGATGGCTCGGCCATCAGTTTATCCACCATTGCGAGCCCCGCCCCAGGACCCCAGGCCATCGCCACCGCCACGGCACGGTTTAACTCCACCACCGGCGATGGCGCAAGCCGCGCAAGCTCATCGTAGAGCGCCACGATGCGCGGCCAGTCCGTTTCTTCCGCGGTAATCGCTCGCGCATGGCAAGCCGCGATCGCCGCTTGGAGCCCATACGGTCCCCGCTTACTGCCGAGTTGTTCCGCACGCTCAAGCGCCGCGAGACCCCGGCGAATCAGCAATTGGTCCCAGTGCGCGCGGTTTTGCTCCAGTAGCAAGATGGGCTCCCCCGTCGGTCCAACGCGCGCCTTCGCACGTGACGCTTGAATCTCCATCAGCGCCACCAGGCTGTGAACCTCCGGTTCTTGCGAAGCCAGCTCCGCCAGGATACGTCCGAGACGCAGGGCTTCTTCGCAGAGCGCGGGCCGCATCCAATCGTCACCCGCTGTCGCCGAGTACCCTTCGTTGAAAACTAGATAAATCACTTCGAGCACGGACGAGAGGCGCGCGCCCATCTCGTTGCCGCGCGGGACCTCGAACGGCACGCGCTCTTCCGCCAGCGTCCGCTTGGCCCGCACGATTCGCTGAGCCACGGTTGGCTCCCGAACCAGGAACGCGCGCGCGATTTCTTCTGTCGTTAAACCTCCCAGCAAGCGCAAGGTCAGGGCCACGCGCGCCTCAGTCGACAAAACCGGATGACAGGAGATGAACACGAGCCGCAGAAGATCGTCGCCGATGTCATCATCGAGAGCGCTATCGAAATCCGGCACGGCCATCTCCTGCGACTGCAGTTCCCGGCCAAGTTGGTCGTGCTTGTGTTCCAGCCTCTTGTTTCGCCGGAACATGTCGATGGCACGATGCTTCGCGGTGGTCATGAGCCAAGCGCCCGGGTTGTCCGGAATCCCCGACTCCGGCCATTGCTCAAGCGCCGCAACGAGCGCGTCTTGCGCAAGTTCTTCGGCAAGTCCGACGTCCCGCACGATCCGCGTGAGCCCGGCGATAATCCTGGCCGACTCAATCCTCCAAACCGCTTCGATGGCGTGGTGGGTATTGGTGGGTGTCACGACTAACCATCACACCATCTTCAATCCGCCCGCGCAAGTCGAGCGCTGCGCCTATCTCTTCGTAGCCGACGGTCCTCGCGAGAACTCCTACCCTTTGGGGGCGCACTCCTCTGGGCCAAATATCTGGCGAACTTCGGTCTCGCCCTCCCATCCCGGGCAGTATGTCCTGTGAAGTTCCATGAAGCGCTTCGCCCCTTCGATCGCTTCTTCTTTCGACGGCAACTCAAAAATAGCGAACCCGCCAAAAACTTCCTTGGCCTCGGTGAAAGGTCCATCGAGCGCCTTGAGCTGCCCACCAGAAACGCGCACCCGCGTGCTCGCCACAGTTGGGGCTAGCGCGCCGCTTATGATCATCGTGCCGGCTTTGGCGGCTTCTTCCCCGAGCTTCGCTACCGCGTCTATAAGCTCCTTGGTCGGAGGGATCGCGGGTTCCGCGTGTTTCACAATCATCATGAATTTCATTGTCACTTCTCCTTGTCTATTCGCTTGGCAACCTCAGCTCTCTGTTTTGCTAAGACAGCTTTCGGGTTCGACGAAGTCGCCCCCCAACAATTTCAACATCATTTTTAGGAACACTCTCGTGAGTGAAAAATACTGACTAGGCTGTCGCGCCCTGGCACGTGTCCGCTTCATAGATCTGTCGAAGCTCGCACTCGCCATCGCCGACGACTTGCAGGAAATCTTTCGCTAGTTGGATAGCTTCTGCCTTGGAGTTTGCTCGCAGGATCGCGAAACCCCCGACGACTTCCTTCGCTTCTGTAAAAGGTCCGTCGGTCACCGTCAATTTTCCACTCGTATTGCGCACCCGCGCACCCAGCGCGCTTGGCAGGCACCCTTCGGTGGCCAGTAGCCAGCCGGCCTTCATGCCTTCCTCGACCAATTTGCCCATCCTGGCCATCTCTTCCTGCGAAGGGGGCGCGTCTCTCTCAACGGACTTATACATGCTCAGGAATTTCATACGGTCTTCTCCTTGTCTGAATTTGGAGCTGCACCTGCGAAATAGCGGCGATCTCCTGATACGAAATCCTTCGAACCCGGGACTGGAAATTAGCCCCTACGACTACGACGAACGACCGGCTGCGAAATCGACACCGCACTGCATAATGTTTCCGCGAAGCGGATGGGGGTCCGTCGCATCCGTGTTTTGACGAAAGCGACCCCTCGCATATGCCTGCTTCACTTGGCTCCTGCCACGGGTGCGTCGGCACAGGTGGCGATGAAATTGCTTCCCAGCATCATGCTTATCTCTCCTGTTTTGCGCCAGCAAACGAGGCGCGCCGCAGCAAGCGCATCAAGTTGCCTGGCGCGCTTTAGACTGGCCCGGCATATCGGAAAACCCGGCTGCGGCTTTCTGCACGTCGGGAGCAAAATCCTCGAACTCCTGTACCTGCCGAATCTCGATCACTTCGTTCTCCGAAGCCGGGCACCGCTTGGCCCATTCCACCGCCTCTTCCTTCGATTTCACCTGAATCATCCAGTAGCCCCCAAGAACTTCTTTCGCCTCCGTAAAGGGCCCGTCGGTTACCTCCGGCTTGCCTCCTGGGAACGAGACGCGCACGCCCATTGACGGCGGATGCAGCCCATCCAGCGCCAGCAGCACGCCCGCCTTCTGCAGGGACTCGTTGTACTTCATCATTGCGGCTACCGCTTCCGCGCTCGGCACGGCGCCTGGCTTGGCCTTCTCATACCCCTTCGGGATCATCAGCATCATGAATCGCATCGCTTCTCTCCTTACGGTTCCGGTTTCGAGCCGGGCTCCGGTCGTTTTCGGCCGGCTGAATTCGCTTCTACTTAGCACTTCGAATCACGGGCAGCAAAATCGACAACGTCAAGTATCGTTCCCACGAGAGAATTTGTTAAGTGCTGGGCCTCTCTGACATCTCTGACCTAAGCTGCCAGAGTTGCTTTCGCCTAGCTGCTAGCTCGCCCCGCCTACGCCGAACAATAGCGGCCCAAACGACAGCAGAATCCGCACCAGATATCCCCAAAGCCCTTGATAATCAGGGGCATGCGCTGGCATTGCTTTGCAAGCTGCCAGAACCAGGCAAGGCAACATCCCCAGCGCGCTCCCCGCTGATAAGCAGAGGAAACTCCCCAACTGGTCCAGGGCGCAATCCACGTTTCCCATTAAAACAAGAATTCCCAGCCCGGCCAGGGCGGTGCCCGCAAGGGAGCGAAACCTTGAAAACTGTTTGTTCTGTCTCTCCATGACTTTCTGCCTCTACTCACTCGTCGAACGAGACGCCCCCCAATCGACACGCCAGGCCGATGGCATGGAGGGAAACTGCAACACGATAACTCTAAAGACTTAGCCATCCAAAACCGCCCCTTGCGCGTTAGACTACCTCCGCGCAAGGGGGCCAACCATGCCTGCCACTTCAGGAAATCAAGAACGCTTTCGCATGGGCGTGGATCTTGGCGGCACCAAAATTGAATTCGTCGCACTCGAGCGCGACGGCCGGGAACTGCACCGCCATCGCATTGCCACGCCGCGTTTCGACTACGACGCGACCGTGCGCGCCGTCGCCGAAGCCGTCGAAAGCATCGAAAAAAAGCTGGGCCGCAGCGCCACCGTGGGCCTGGGCATCCCCGGAACCATTTCCACCCGGACCGGTCTAGTGAAGAACGCCAATTCCACCTGGCTGAACGGAAAACCATTCGACAAGGATCTGGGCCGCGCCCTGGATCGTGAAGTGCGTTGCGCGAATGATGCGAACTGTTTGGCCGTTTCAGAAGCCACCGATGGCGCCGGTGCGGGCAAGCACGTTGTGTTCGCTGTGATTTTGGGAACCGGCTGCGGCGGCGGAGTTGCCGTCGATGGCCGCCTGCACAGCGGCTCAAACGGAGTCGCCGGCGAATGGGGCCACAACACTTTGCCCTGGATGCGCCCCGAGGAGTATCCCGGTTTCGCTTGTTATTGCGGAAGGAATGGCTGCATCGAAACGTGGATTTCCGGTACCGGCCTCGAAGCCGATTATCATCGCGCCACCGGCGTGGCCCTCAAGGGCCCCGAGATTATCGCGCGAAGCAACTCGGGGGAAGCGGCCGCGCTAGCCGCCCTGGATCGGTTCGAAGACCGCCTCACGCGCGGCTTGGCGCAAGTCGTCAATCTTCTCGACCCGGACGTCATTGTGATGGGTGGCGGCGCTTCGCAGATTCCTCGGCTATACAAAAATGTTCCAAGCCGCTTGGCCGAATACGTTTTCGGTAACGAAGCGGACACACCAATTCTCCCTGCCAAGCACGGCGATGCCAGCGGAGTGCGCGGCGCCGCATGGCTCTGGTCCGTGTAGGCACAACAGTCCCCGTCTCGGCTTATGCAAATTTTCTCAAAAGAAAGGCCCCACCGGTCAAAAAAACCAGCGACGCCGCATCTGAAACGTCGACAGAATCAACTAGCTCTGGCCGGCGGCTTTGGCTGCTTCGGCGCCCATGGAGGCGTCCATGCGGCGCTTCATCTCATCGGGTGCAACGTCTTCGACGTGCTGGGCAACGCCCCAGTGATGGCCAAAGGGGTCGTTGAATTTTCCAAAGCGATCCCCCCAGAACTGGTTTGCAACTGGCATGGTTACTTTGCAACCTGCCGTGACGGCGCGATTGAACACCGCGTCCACATTTTCTGTGTAGAGAAAGAGATACACGGGATTGATGGACCCGCCGCTCGGAGCAACGGCCATCCCCGGAATTTCGTCGTTGAGGAAAATGACCGAGTCGCCGATGCGGAGTTCAGCATGCGTGATGATTCCTCCGGGGCCCGGCATACGCATGATTTCCTTGGCGCCAAAGACCGACTTGTAGAATTCGATGGCGCGAGCAGCGTCTTGGCACGTGAGTGCCGGCGTAATCGAGTGATACCCTTCAGGAATAGCACGGACAGGATTCGGCATAGTAGCCTCCTTAACGTTCGGATGTGCGCGCACTGGAGACGAGGTGTAGGACTGCGCTATGGGCCGTGCGCGTCTTAGGGTAAATAGCGCAGCGCACCGTTGTTGTCAACGGTTTCCCCGGTGAAATCCAGTTGCTTCGAAACCGTAGCGTGCGTAGGATTTTACGGCGCCACCCCAATAGCAACAGCGTCCCCAAAGCGGAGCGCCAGGCTCCAGAACTGAGAGCGGCACCACGCGAAATTGGTGTTGCGTGCGAAAGCCGCGCTCGAAAGGAAGCGAAACGCCATGTCAGACCCAGCCAACAAAATTGTTGCACGAATTATTTTCACGCTTGCCGCCGTTTTCTTTTTCATCACGCCTCTCGGTGCGGGAGATAAAGTGGCCACACGGCCCGGCTACTACCGCTATCCCGCGATTCACGGCGACACGATTATTTTTACTGCCGAAGGCGATTTGTGGTCGGTCAGCGCGAAGGGTGGCGCCGCCAGGCGCCTCACTTCAAATCCTGGCAAGGAATTTCACGCCGCGATTTCTCCAGACGGCCAGACCGTCGCTTTCAACGCGCAATATGAAGGTCCCGACGATGTGTACACCATGCCCGTGGATGGCGGCTTGCCGCAGCGCCGCACCTGGGATGGCGATGCCAGCGTGGCCGGTTGGACCCCGGACGGCCGTTTGCTCGTTCGAACCACTCGTTATTCCACTCTGCCTGACCCGAAATTGGTAGCCATTGACGCCAGCGGTAAGAAAGAGATTCTGCCCTTGGCGCAGGCCGCTTCCGGCAGTTACACCGCCGATAGCAAAACTTTGTTCTTCACGCGGCTCGATCGCCAGCCAAGCTCGACGAAACGCTATCAGGGCGGCACCGCGGAAAACATCTGGCGCTACGAACCCGGCTCCGAGGCCGTGCTCCTTACCGGCGACTGGCCCGGCACTTCGGATAATCCGATGGCTTGGGACGGCCGCGCGTATTTCCTCTCCGACCGCGACGGCGTCATGAACGTTTATTCGATGGACAAGAACGGCAAAGACTTGAAACAACATACCCATCAGCAGGGTTTCGATATTCAGTCGGCATCGCTTTCCGATGGGCGAATTGTTTATCAATGCGGCGCGGACCTTTGGCTGCTCGATTTGAAAACTGGGGAAGACGCGATCATCAATATCACGCTGGTTTCGGATTTCGATCAGTTGCGCGACCACTGGGTAAAAAAACCGCTCGACTATCTCACCGCGGCGCACGTGGCCCCGGACGGCACCGCGGCGGTGTTCACGGCCCGCGGCGAAGTATTTACTTTGCCGGTGGGCAGCGGGCGGATCGTCAAAGTTGCCGGCAATTCGGGAGTGCGCTATCGCGAAGCCCGTTACCTACCGGACGGAAAGAGCATTGTCGCCCTCTCTACGGAAAGCGGTGAAACCGAATTCTGGAAATATCCCGCCAACGGCGTTGGTTCGCCGGAACAGTGGACCAATGATTCGAAAGTTTTGCGCTGGGAGGGCGTTCCTTCACCAGACGGCAAATGGCTGGCGCACCGCGACAAGGATCAACAACTTTGGCTCTACGACATTGCCGCCAAGCAGCAGAAACGTATTGCACAATCCATGGAAGATGATTTCGACGATCTTACCTGGTCGCCCGATAGCCAATGGCTCGCTTACGTGGAAACCCCGCATAACACCTTCCGGCAAATCAAAGTCGTGAACGTGAAAACCGGCGCGATTCAGGCCATCACTTCCGACCGCTACAACAGCGTCAACCCCAACTGGAGTTCGGATGGCAAATGGCTGTACTTCCTTTCCGATCGGTCTTTGATCACCGCTGTGCATTCACCGTGGGGGGCACGTCAGCCTGATCCGTTCTTCGACCGCTCGGTGAAAATCTACGAATTGGCGCTCACCAGCGGTTTGCGCTCGCCATTTGCGCCCGTGGACGAACTTCACCCCGAGCATCCGGAGCAGCCGGCGAAACCCGAAGAATCCAAGCCAGAGAAAAAGGCAGAACCTAAGAAAAAGGCAGCGAAGAAAGATGAGCTAACGAAGGAAGAACCAAAAAGAGAGGAAGGCAAGAAAGACGAAACGAAAAAGCTGGCTCCTCCGGTTGTAAATTTCGACTTCAAGGATATGGCGCTGCGGCTGAACGAGGTGCCGGTTCCGGCAGGGAATTATTCGCAGTTGCAAGCCACGGAGAAAAGGCTGTGCTGGATGGAACGCTCCGATGAAGCGCCCCCGAAGCGCAAGGTTGTCTGCATGGACATCGCCAACAAGGAGATGCCGCCGGAGGCGGTAGTCGAAGATGTTGAGAATTACGAGATTTCGCTGGATCGCAAGAAGATGTTGGTGCAGAAGCAGGAATTTTTCTACATTTTTGATTCCGATGCAAAGGCCGCCGGGTTAAGTGATCCTAAGGTGCTGGCGAAAGCAAGAATAGATCTTTCCCGCTGGACCTTTGCGACCAATCCACGCGCGGAATTCCACGAGTTGTTTGTGGATGCCTGGAGGCTGGAGCGCGATTACTTCTACGATCGCAACATGAACGGAGTGGACTGGAAACAAATGCGCGAGCGCTATCTGCCGCTCGTCGATCGCGTGGCGGATCGCGACGAACTGAACGATGTGATCGCCCAAATGGTGGGAGAACTTTCGGCGCTGCACATTTTTGTGCACGGCGGCGATTCCCGTAAACCCGGCGATCAAGTGGATCTGGCGACGCTCGGCGCGCTGTTGCGCCGGGACGAGCAAGCGGGCGGGTACGTGGTGCAACACATTTATCTTTACGATCCGGACCTGCCGAAAGAAGCGCCGCCCCTGGCGCGGCCCGATTCTCTTGTCCTTGAGGGTGAAGTGATCGTCGGCGTGGATGGCGAGAGCCCTCTCAGCGTTGCCGATGAGCGTGCCTTGCTCCGCGGGAAAGCCGGCCGCCAAGTATTTCTGCGCGTGAAGTCTTCCGCGGGACAACTTCGCGACGTTATCGTCACACCCGTCTCTGCGAAAGACGACGGCAACATGCTTTACAAAGAGTGGGAACTGTCGCGACGGCTCAAGGTGGAATCAGATTCTCAAGGACAAATCGGCTATGTTCATTTGCGCGCCATGGGTTCTGGCGACATTGCGCAGTGGGCGCGCGAGTTTTATCCCGTTTTCGACCGCCAGGGATTGATCATTGACGTGCGCCACAACGATGGCGGCAACATCGATTCGTGGCTGCTCGGGAAATTGCTGCGGCCCGCGTGGTTCTGGTGGCAGCCGCGCATCGGCAATCCCAGTTCCAACATGCAATACGCCTATCGCGGACACATCGTGGTGCTTTGCGATCAAGATACGGCCTCGGATGGCGAAGCTTTCGCCGAAGGTTTTCGCCGGCTGGGTATGGGAAAAGTGATTGGCGCGCGGACCTGGGGAGGCGAGATTTGGCTGTCGGCGAGAAACGCGCTGGCGGACAGCGGAATTGCCACGGCGGCGGAAACTGGAGTCTACGGGCCGGAAGGGAAGTGGCTGATTGAAGGGCATGGAGTCGATCCGGATATTGTCGTGGACAATCTTCCGCACGCCTCGTTTGAAGGAAGCGATGCGCAGCTCGATGCGGCGCTGCAATATTTGAAGTTGCAGATCCAGAAAGATCCTCGGCCCGTTCCCATGGCGCCGCCCTATCCGAACAAGGCGTTCAAATACGAAAAATAGATTGGCCAGCCATGCAGCAATTCACGATTTAGGGTTGGTAAAGGTTGGCAAAGACCTTTTTCAGATTTTCCAGTTTGGGCAAGTCGTTGTAGACGATGTAGGGATTGTCGGGATGATTTTTTAGGTAGTCCTGGTGGTAATTTTCAGCGAGATAAAAAGCTTTGAAAGGCTCGACTTTTGTGACGATGGGCCGCGAGTAGACTTTCGCGGCATCGAGCTGCGCGATGTAAGCCTGAGCCATGCGCTTCTGCTCCTCGCTGGTGTAAGAGATTTCGGAGCGGTATTGGGAGCCGGTGTCCGGACCTTGACGGTTCCATTGCGTGGGATCGTGAGCCACGGAGAAAAAAACCATCAAGAGCTGGCCGAATGTGATTTGCGAGGGATCGTAAAGGATGCTGACGGTCTCTGCGTGGCCAGTGACGCCCAGGCTCACGGTTTCGTAGGAAGGTGACTTGACATAGCCGCCGGCGTAGCCGGAGGTCACGGAACGGACCCCCTTGAGATGCTGGAAAACGGCTTGGACGCCCCAAAAACAGCCTCCCGCAAAAACAGCAGTCTGCTGGGACTTGGCAGCAGCCAACGGCGCATCGATGGCCGGCGTCGGGAAAGGAATCCTAGGAGTTTCCGGAGGCCGCGAGCCGAGCGCTCGGAAAGCGGTCCACGCCAGCAGGCCAATAATGATCACAAAAGCGATGCCTCGACCAATGTAAGGACTGCGCATGGTTTGCTCCCGCTGACGCTTGTCTCAGTTTACGCCTCGCCCGTTTGATTCGATGGGGGTCAATAAGTAACAGCCAGGATACGGATTTCGCCTCTCTTCGGGGGCATGCGGACGATTCTCCGCCGGCACTGGGGGAAACGGCAACATTTGGAACCGCGGGGTCGACTGAGGCATCATAGAGCCGAGAGCATAATTTATTTTGGAAAGGCTTATGATGCGCGCAAGAAACATTGTTGCTCTGGCGGTGCCGCTTTTTCTGCCTTCTTTCGCAGCAGCGCAAGTCACCCACGGCCAGAAGCCGAAGCTGCCGGCCCCCTTTTTGACGAAATCGGTAAGCAACTCTCCCGAATATGAGAAGGCGCCGGCAGGCTTTTTGCCTGCCGTGCCGGCGGGATTTCGCGTGAATGTATTCGCCACGAATTTCAAGTATCCACGCTGGCTGACGGTTGCTCCGAACGGAGATATTTTTCTGGCGGATTCCGGGGCGGGAGAAATCGTGGTGATACGCGACCCGAAGAACACCGGCGCGGCGCAGGAACGTGAAGTGTTCGTGGACGGGCAGAAAGAGCCGTTTGGAATCTTGTTCCACGAGGATTATGTTTACGTCGGAAACACCAACGAAGTGGTGAGATTCCGCTACGATCCCAAGACCTCGAAGCGGCTCGGGGAAAAAGAACACCTCTTGGACTTGCCAACCGGGGGGCATAGCACGCGAGCGGTGGCTTTTTCCGCGGACGGCAAGCATCTGTTCGTCTCCGTTGGCTCGAACTCGAATATTGACAGGGGAGAAGACCCGCGCCGGGCGGCCGTGACGATCTGCGATCCCGATGGAAAAAACGCGCGGCTGTATGCCACGGGGCTGAGGAATCCCGTGGGCCTTGCGGTCGAGCCGGTGAGCGGAGAGTTGTGGACGACGGTGAATGAACGCGACCGCCTCGGAGATGATCTTCCCCCGGATTATTTTACTTCGCTGAAGGACGGGGGATTTTATGGATGGCCGTACAGCTACATCGGCGACAACGTCGATACGCGCGTGAAGCAAGAACATCCGGAACTGGTGGCGCGGGCGATCATTCCCGATGTATTGCTGGGCGCTCACGTGGCGCCGATCCAATTTGCGTTTTACACCGGAAAGCAATTTCCGGAGAGCTACTGGGCCGGCGCATTCGTGGCCGAACACGGCTCATGGAACCGCTCGACGCGCGCTGGTTATCAGGTTGCGTTTGTGGCCTTCCAGGATGGCAAACCCTCGGCCGATCCGGTTCCGTTTATGAACGGATGGGTTCCCGATCCGACTAAAACGGGAGTGCATGGGCGGCCGGCAGGAGTGGCAGTTGCGCCGGACGGTTCGCTGCTGGTGTCGGATGACGCGGCGGCGGTAATTTATCGAATCTCCGCAGTGAAATAGCAGGACTCCCTAGCCGGCGGCAATTGCCCGTTGTCCGCGAGTTAAGCAGGACCGATTCTGACACAATCCTGGTCAGGTGGGGCGCCGCATGCTCTGCACCTACGGCCGGGGGACGAGGATTATTTCACTCTTCGCGAAGAATGCGCATTAATTCGGTGGCCGTGTGCGGGAGACGCGCGCCGCGGCGCGAAACGAGATAGACGTGGCGCGGCATGTTCAATTGGCGGACTTTTACTTCTTTCATCCAGCCATGTTCGATTTCCCAATTTACGCACATACGCGGCACGATAGCCACGCCCATGCCCATCTGCACGAAGCGCTTGATGCTTTCGATGGTGGGCATTTCGATAGGCATATTGAGGGCGGTGCGGTTTCTGGCAAAGAGCTCGATGACGCGGCGGCGAAAAGGAGATTCGACGCTGTGGGCGATGAAGTTTTCCTGGCCGAGCTCGGCGACATCGACTTCGCGCTTTTTTGCGAGGATGTGTTTGGGGTGGACCACGAGCGTCAGCTCATCTTTGAGGATTTCCGTGGCCAGAAGCTGAGCGTCGCGGGGCACGTAAGAGATGGCGCCGAGATCCAAGCGGTAGTTGAGGACTTCATGAGGGATGTCGCGCGAAAGCATGCGGTGGACGCGCACCAAGATGCCGGGATGTTTTTCCCGAAAGATGGCCAGAGCGGGGAGGAGGGCGTGGATGGAGCTCTCGTTCACGCCCATCGAGAGTTCGCCGACCTTCAAACCTTCCAGTTCGGAAAGTCCTTTTTTAACTTCATCGCGAAGGTTAATGAGGCGCTCGGCGTAGTCCTGCAAGAGCGTTCCCGCATCGGTGAGGCGGACAGGGCGGGCGCCACGAACGAAAAGGGACTGGCCAAGGGAGTCCTCGAGCTTGCGAATAGCGAGGCTGATGGCGGGCTGAGTGCGGTAAAGGCGCTCCGCGGCGCGGGAAAAGCTGCCCTCCTTAGCCACCATGAGAAATACCTGCAATTCGCCGAGGTCCAAGGAAAGCTCCTTGGAACAGTATAAGGCGGAATTATCAAATGTAGAACAAAGATAAATTGGACCGCAGAGTGGCTTCCGTGCGTTACTAGAGCCTGGGGGACCCTATGGACGTCGTACGCATTTTTGACACCACGCTCCGTGACGGCGAACAGTCGCCGGGATTTTCGATGAACACTGGGGAGAAGATCCGGCTGGCGCGGCAGCTTGCGGCGCTGAATGTAGACGTGATTGAAGCGGGATTCCCGATTGCGTCTCTGGGCGACCTGGAAGCGGTCAAGAAAGTGTCGCAGGAAGTGCGCAACGTGCCCATTGCGGCGCTGGCGCGGGCGCGGAAAGAAGATGTCAGCGCCGGAATCGAGGCTTTGCGGCTGGCGGCTTCGCCGCGGTTGCACATTTTTCTGGCGACCTCCGATTTACACCTCAAAGTGAAGCTGAAGATGACGCGCGAGCAAGCGCTGGAAGCCATCGGCGCCATGATTGGCTACGGCCGGCGGCATGTGGCGGAAGTGGAATTCTCCGCCGAGGACGCCGGGCGCACGGACATCGATTTTCTTTGCCAAGTGTGCCGCGTGGCGGTGGAGGCGGGTGCGACGGTTCTGAATCTGCCGGACACCGTGGGA
>Ga0307475_10000753_pt1 | contig 19587 bp, 14 predicted proteins | sample atmos_gasesECM1C_FD_203317 | JGI IMG/M metagenome (GOLD analysis project Ga0307475, IMG submission 203317) | Hardwood forest soil microbial communities from Morgan-Monroe State Forest, Indiana, United States - atmos_gasesECM1C_515 | ecosystem: Environmental > Terrestrial > Soil > Temperate... | reverse complement strand
AGATCCTGCGCGTGCTCCGCGAGCGCAACGCCTCGGCGCACACCATCAAGGCCTACGCCGGCGACCTCGAGAACTTTGCGAATTACATCGGCGCACGCGACTGGAAGAACATCGATCACGTGTCCATCCGTGGCTTCCTCTCACATCTCTACGAGAAAGGACTCAGCAAGGCTTCGGTCGCTCGCTCGCTAGCGGCGGTGCGGTCGCTGTACCGCTGGCTGGCGCAGGAAGGCGTGGTCGAACAGAATCCGGCCAAGCTGGTGTCGACCCCAAAGCTCCCCAAAAAACTCCCGCGCGTGCCTACGATAGAAGAGATGAACTCCGTGCTCGACGGAGCCATGCCCGAGGTCGCCGCCTGCCCCGAGCGCGACCGGTTGCTGCTCGAGTTGCTTTATGGTTGCGGTATCCGAAACTCGGAGCTGACCGGCATCAATGTCGACGACATTCGCGCCAGCGCCGAAGCCATCCTGATTCGCGGCAAGGGGAAGAAAGAGCGCTACGTGCCGTTTGGCGGATCGGCAGCGTCAGCCTTGCGGGAATACTTGCCGACTCGGCAGAGGATTCTTGCTGAGACAAAGAAGACAACGCCCGCCCTGCTGATCAACCAGCGCGGCGGACGGCTCACCGTGCGCAGTGTCGGCCGCATCGTGAAAAAGATTGCCGTGGCCAAGGGCCTCTCGCCCGACGTCCATCCCCACACGTTGCGCCACGCCTTCGGTACTCACATGCTGGAAGAAGGCGCTGACCTGCGCGCCATCCAGGAGATGCTAGGACACGAGCGCCTCTCGACCACGCAACGCTACACCCAGCTTTCGATGAAGCACGTGCTGGCGGTGTACGACCAGACGCACCCGCGGGCGAAGTAAACAAAGTAGCCCCGCCGTCTCGGCGGCTGTCTGGCGGGCGTCCCGCCCGCCTATCGGGCCGGCAGGATGCCGGCGCTACTCAATCCGCTGCCTTCGCCTCCGCGGCCCTCTCTCCGCCCTCTCCCCGCAACTCCTTCCACATGGCCACGACCCGATCTCTCACCCGAGCCATCAGCTCCGCATAGGCTGCTTCCGACGCCTCTGACTCCGGCGGTGGATAGATCGGGTCCCCGAACATCATCTTCAGCGGCGTGAAGCCCTGAAAGCTCTTGCCGCGCGGCCACGCCTCGTAGAATCCGTCGATCGCGATGGGCACAATCGGCACCTGCATGTGGATCGACAGAATCGCAGCACCCTTCTTGAAAGTCCGCGGCGTCCCGTCGATGCTGCGTTCGCCCTCGGGGTAGAGAACGAGGTTGTGCCCGTGGCGCAAGCCAAAAGCGCCGGCCCGCATGGCGGGGATGAGGTTCGCGTCGGGATCCAGCACCACCACGCGCAACGCGCGCGCCACCTGTCGCATGATCCCGCCGCCAAAGATTTCGCTGGTGCCCACCGCGAAACTGTTGACGAGGGCCTCGCGCGGGAGCACCGCCGCTAGCGCGGCCGGGTCCAGATAGCTCTGGTGGTTGGACGACAGAATGTAAGGGCCTTTCTGCGGAATCTTTTCCAGGCCGGAAACTTTCAACTGGAAACGATCGCGCGCGACCATCTGCAGCACGCGCGAGACCGAGTACCAGAACGACTCGGCTAGCGGATGCGGCCGGTCCAGGTCCAGCACGTCTGGATCAGTCGGATCCTCGCGCAGCACCGCCTTCCAGCCCGCAAACTGTACCCTGGAGATGGCCTTGCCGCTGGCCGCGCTTTCAAGCACAGCGTTTACCAGGTCGCGCACCGAGTAGATTTCGCCGAGCTGCCCCTCTTCCACATCCCCGCCCAGCTGTTCTTCGAGCGCGGTCAGCAGCTCCACTCGCTGCATCGAATCGAGCCCGAGGTCGAGTTCCAGGTTGTCGGTGGGCCGCAGCTTCTCGGGCGCGTTGTGCGCGCTCTCGCGAATCACCGCCAGCGCCCGCTGCACTTCGGGCCGTTCCAGCCAAGCCTCGTCTTCAGGCGTGAGCGGCTTTTCGGCCGGAACGTCGACATCTCCTGACATCCCACGCGCCTGGTTCGCCCGCACCCGCTTCTCGACTTCAAAGCGCTTGATCTTGCGCGTGGTGGTGCGTGGCAGGTCTTCCTGCCAGATCTCGTAGTTCCCGATGCGCTTGGTCGAGGCGATTTGCTGCGACAGCCCCTCGATGTCGAAGCGAATCACTTCTTTCGCATTGACGATCTTCTTTTCTTTCAGCGCCTCGAAATTCGGCACCACCACCGCGTACAGTCGCTCCGAACTCGGATCGCCCGGCTTGGCCTCCAGCCCCATCACGCACAGTTCCTTGATGAAGGGCGATTTCAGGTAGTGCGCCTCAATCTCCTCGGGATAGATGTTCTTCCCGTTGGCCAGCACGATGACGTCCTTGCGTCGCCCGGTGATGAACAGGTTTCCGTGGGAGTCGAAGTAGCCGAGATCGCCGGTATACAGCCAGCCGTCTTTCAGTACGGCGGTAGTCGCGTCGGGCCGATTCCAGTAGCCCTTCATCACGATCGGCCCGCGCAGAATGATCTCGCCCACCGCCGCCCCGCCCTCTTCCTGTGGTTGCGGATCAAGAATCCGTCCTTCGATCGTGGGCAGCGGAGGTCCCACCGACCCGATGACCACATGCCCGGGCGGATTCAGGAACGCGCAGGCGGAAGTTTCGGTCAGCCCGTACGCATTGAGCAAGTCGATGCCGAAGTCATGAAAATCGCGCGCCACCACGGGATCGAAGCGCGACCCGCCCGTGATGAGGTAGCGCATGCTCGCCCCAAACGTCGCGTGAATTTTCCCGAAAAACACCTTGCCCGCATTCAGCCCAAATTTGCGCAGAAACCGGTTCACGCGCATCAGCGTGCGCAGCGCCGACGCGGCAATCTTTCCCCGCTTACCCACCTCTTTGAAGATGCGCTCGTGAATCAGGTAGAAGAACTGCGGCACCACGGCAAACGCGGTGATCTGCCGCTCCTGCAGCGCGCGAAGCAACTCGGTCGTGTTCAGCGTCTCGAGATAGACGACTCGCGCCCCTTTCACCAGCGGCAGCAGCAAATTCGCCATCTGCGCCAGCACATGGAACATCGGCAAGATGCCAAGCACAGCGTCCGTTGACCCAATCTGCAGCAGCCCGAAGACGGCATTCACTTCGCCCAACAGGTTCGCGTGCGTCAGTTGCACACCCTTGGGATCAGCCGTGGTACCCGACGTATAGAGCAGCGCGGCAACGTTGTCGGCCGGCGCCTCCAGGGCGCAGAAGTTCCCTGGCCCCGCGGCGAGCATCGCGTCGAGATCGCCCACCCAGCGCGGCTGCCCGGCGTCTTTGTCCCGGTCGCCCGCCTTCGCCCCCGACGCTTTCAAGCTGCCCGGATCGGTGAGCACCAACTCCACTCCCATTGTTCCCAGCGCCTGCTGCGCGATCGCCAGGTGCTTCACATCCGTCACCAGCAGGGACGCCCCGCTGTCCTTGAGCAACTTGGTGACCTGGTCGGCGTGGAAGGCAGTATCAAGCGGGACCGCGGTATAGCCCGCGGCAATCGCTCCCAGGTAAGTCGCCACCCAGCGCGGATGGTTGTCCGCAAAAATAGCCACGCGCGCCCCGGCCGCCAGCTTCTTCTCCGTCAGCCAGCGCCCGACGGACTCGGCCATCTTGCGCGTTTCAATGTAGGTGTAGTTCTCCACCTGGTCGTGGCGCTGGATCTCCAGGGCAACGTTCTGCGGCCCGCGCTGTTCCGCTGCGACAAACTGGTCGTAGAAAGTGGGCATGAGCGGTCGGGAAAATATACCTGAAAAGGCGAGAACGCGAACTAGGTATGGTCAATCTGGGCTTCTAAGCCATTGGAAATACGAGCCGCTCGATCTAGCCGAGCCAACTCACACTGAAATGGTGTACACTGTACCAGTGCGCAACATTACCTTGAGCGCCGACGAATCCGCCATCGAGCGCGCTCGCGAAGTCGCTCGAAGCGAACACAAGACTTTGAATGACGCTTTCCGGGAGTGGCTTGTCCAATACGGCTCGCGTGCCGTGAGCGCGGAAGAAATTGCTGAGCTGTACCGCAGCCTTCGGCATGTTCGCGCAGGGCGCAAGTTCACTCGCGATGAAATGAATGAGCGAAGATAAGTTTTTCCTCGACACGAATATATTCGTATACTCGTTCGATCCGCACGAGCCTCGCAAAGCACAGATTGCTGAGGGACTCGTTACACGTAGCCTCACGACCGGTTTTGGTGTGATCAGCTACCAAGTAGTTCAGGAATTCGTGAATGTTGCGCTTAGAAAATTTGCCGATGCCTTTGCTCCCGCTGAAATGGAGCGGTATTTCTTTCGGGTGTTGTCTCCCTTGATGACGATTTCTTCGTCCGCACCCCTGTTCCTGCAGGCTCTGCATCTGCAGGCCGTAAGTAAGCTCTTCTGGTACGACGCACTGATCGTTGCCGCCGCTCTTCAGGGCGAGTGCAAAGTGCTTTACAGCGAAGATTTTCAGCACGGACAGCGCTTTGGCGATCTGCTCGTGCAGAATCCGTTTCTTTAACGCCTGTGAATGCTCTCCGCCCGCTCTAGTCTTCGCTCTCGGCCGGCATCCAATATGCTAGGCTTGAATGGCCTCCTTAAGTGGCTTATGTAGATGGCTTTGGTAGTCGGCCCTTATAATTGGACTCGACAACCAGCTCTAAAACGGGGATTTTTTGCGTGTCCCCCTCCGAAGGAATTCAGCTTTGATTAACGCCCTGGTAGCCAAGGTTTTCGGGACCAAGAACGAGCGCGAAGTGAAGCGCCTGATGCCGCAGGTTGAGGCCATCAATGCGCTCGAACCGGCCATGAAGAAGCTGTCGGACGCCGAACTGCGCGCCAAGACCGCCGAATTCCGCCGGCGCATCCAGGAGCGTCTCTCGAAAATCGCCGACGAGCCCGACGCCGATCCCGACCGCGCCAAGCAAATCGAAACCGACCGCAACCTGGCCCTGAAAGAAGTGCTCGACGAAATCCTGGTTGAGGCCTTCGCCGTCGCCCGTGAAGCCGGCTGGCGCGTCCTGAACATGCGCCATTTCGACGTTCAGCTGGTCGGCGGCATGGTGCTCCACCAGGGCAAGATTTCCGAAATGAAGACCGGCGAAGGCAAAACGCTGGTCGCCACTCTTCCCGTTTATCTGAACGCGCTCAGCGGGCGCGGCGTGCACGTGGTCACGGTCAACGACTACCTGGCCAAGCGCGACTCCGAGTGGATGGGCAAGCTCTACCGCTTCCTCGGGCTCAGCGTCGGCGTCATCGTGCACGACCTGGACGACGACGAGCGTCGCGAGGCCTACGCCGCCGACGTCACCTACGGCACCAACAACGAGTTCGGCTTTGACTACCTGCGCGACAACATGAAGTTCGACGTCAAGGATTGCGTGCAGCGTCCGTTCAACTTCGGCATTGTCGACGAAGTCGACTCGATCCTCATCGACGAAGCCCGCACCCCGCTGATCATCAGCGGCGCCAGTGAGGAATCCACCGACAAGTACGACCGCGTCAACCGCATCATTCCCAAGCTGGAAAAAGGCGAAGAAGTTCCCGTACCGCCCGGCGAGCCCAAGATCTACACCGGCGACTTCGTCGTCGACGAGAAGCACAAGAACATCACCGTCACCGACGAGGGCTGGGAGAAGGTCGAGAAGCTGCTCAGTATCGGCAACATTGCGGACCCCGAGAACTGGGACCTCAAGCATCACGTCGAGACCGCCGTCAAGGCGCACGCGCTTTACCGTCGTGACGTCGAGTACGTCGTCAAACAGAAGGAAGACAACCCGCGCGAAAAAGAAGTCGTCATCGTCGACGAGTTCACCGGCCGCATGATGCCCGGGCGCCGCTGGTCCGACGGCCTGCACCAGGCCATCGAAGCCAAGGAAAACGTCAAGATCGAGCGCGAGAACCAGACCCTCGCCACCATCACTTTCCAGAACTACTTTCGCATGTACAAGAAGCTGGCCGGCATGACCGGTACGGCCGAAACCGAAGCGCCCGAGTTCGACAAGATCTACAAGCTCGAAGTCGTCGTCATTCCGACCAACAAAACGCTGCTGCGCATCGAGAATCCCGACGTCGTCTACCGCACCGAAAAAGAAAAATATTTCGCCGCGGCCGACGAAATCCAGCGCTTGAACCAGAGCCAACAGCCAGTGCTGGTCGGCACCACGTCGATCGAAAAATCCGAGCGCCTCTCCGACCTGCTCAAGAAAAAAGGCATCAAGCACGTCGTTCTGAACGCCAAGTTCCACGAGCGGGAAGCCGAGATCGTGGCCCAGGCCGGACGCAAAGGCGCGGTCACCATCGCCACCAACATGGCCGGCCGCGGCACCGACATCCTGCTTGGGGGCAACCCCGAATTCATGGCCAAGCAGGAATGCGTGAAGAAGGGAACTGCGCAGCCCCTGCGCGCCGCCCAAGGCAAGGTGCAGGCGGGCGTCGACGACGCCAACATGACCGTCTGGTACTACGGTGGCAATGAGTACGTCGTCCCCGCCGCCACGTGGGAAGAGGCCTTCAGCCGCTATAAGGCCCAGACCGACATCGAGCACGCTGAGGTCATCGCCACCGGCGGCCTGCACATCTTCGGCACCGAACGCCACGAGGCCCGCCGCATCGACAACCAGCTGCGCGGCCGCGCGGGCCGACAGGGAGATCCCGGCTCCTCGCGCTTCTACCTCTCGCTCGAAGACGACCTGATGCGCATCTTTGCCAAGGAGTGGGTCTCGAAGCTCCTGCAGCGCCTGGGCATGGAAGAAGGCATTCCCATCGAGTCGAAGCTGATCACGCGCCGCATTGAGGCTGCACAGAAAGCCGTCGAAGCCCAGAACTTCGAAGCCCGCAAGCACCTGCTCGAATACGACGACGTGATGAACAAGCAGCGCGAGGCCGTCTACGGCCTGCGCCGTAGCCTGCTCGAAGGCCTCGATCAGAAGGATCTGATCCTCGAAGAGTACGTCTCCGGCATCCTCGGCGACCTGATCGACCAGTTCTGCCCTCTCAAGGCGCACCTGGAAGAATGGGATTTGAAAGGCCTGAAAGACGGCATCTTCACCCGCTTCGGCGTCGACATCTATGCCGAAGGCATCAAGCCCGAGAGCCTGAACCGGCAGGAACTCGGCGACGCCATCTTCGACAAACTGAAGGAACGCTACGGCGCCAAGGAGCAGATCATTGGCCCCGAAGCCATGCGCTATCACGAGCGCATGATCATGCTGAGCGTGCTCGACTCGCTGTGGAAAGACCACCTCCTGAACATGGACCACCTGAAGGAGGGCATCGGCCTGCGCGGCTACGGCCAGCACGATCCGCTGGTCGAGTACAAGCGCGAGTCCTTCGACATGTTCGAAGAGATGATGAAGCGCTTCCAAGAGCAGACGGTGCAATATCTCTACCTGATGCAGATCCTGGAACGGCCGCCCGAAGGCGACAGTAGCGCCGGCGTCTCGCCGGCTGTCGCGAGGGCGTCCTCGCCCGCGCTGGAACTCACAGGGCCCCGAGCCGGTGGCAACGGACGCCCGCCTCGCCAGGTAGCCACTTCCGTCGACGATCTCGAAGAGGCCTTCCAGCGCAAAAAGCGCCGCGAACTCGAACAGGCGCGCATGGCCGGCGGCGGCGAACAGAAGACCGTGCAGCAGGTCGTCCGTGGCGCCGAAAAAGTCGGCCGCAACGACCCCTGCCCCTGCGGCTCAGGCAAGAAGTACAAGAAGTGCCACGGAGCGTAGCGACTATGTTGGGCGGACGTTCTTGTCCGCCTGAACCGGCCATGCACTGCGACCGATTCCGGCCATTGAAGAGACGGGTGCCCCATCTTTGCTCCGCATCGGCCGTTGCCGATGCGGGGCGTAGTTAATTCCTCGCGTCACTCCTGGCAGTCAGATAAGTTGGCTGCGCAGGAAGCCACTTCTCCTAGCAATTCCTGCCCTTGCTTGATCAATAGGTCGGCCTTCTGCACGTTGATCGGTTGCCCCTTGAAGGCAGCGGCTTCCAGCATTCCTCTCATCTGGTGAGCAATCGAATCGCGACGTGCGGTCCAGTTCGCGATTCTCCCTTCCAAGTGGGTGTAGACCTTGTCGTTGTCGGAGTTGCTTGCCAGCGCCGCGGTCGAGACCGTGAGGCTGTTGAGCCCGAGCGGTCCAACCGGGGCATTGATCTGTTTGTAGACTTGCGCCAACTCGAGCAGCGTTCCCGAGTGTGCATTCAGAGATTGAGGAAGAGCCCGCGGCGTCAGCGCTTCCAACAGCACTCGGCCGTCGTGAACATAGTCATCTTGCAACCCCAACAGCGCCAGGATGGTTGGACGAATGTCGGTGTGATCCGAAAAGTTAATGGGCGAGCCCTCGTCGCTGTCTCCATGGCGCACGCCAGGCCCCACTAAACCGAGCCATGTCCCAACAATCTCGGGCTGAATTCCGCCGTGATTCCAGGCGAAGCCGGAATCCTCGACCGGCGTGGCCGAACCGAACGACAGGAAAAAATAATCCGGATCGGCGAACATTACGAACGACGGCGTGCGCAACGGATCGGCCGTGATCATGTGGAGCAGTCCCAGCTCCACCGGATCGGCCAGCGCCGCCGTGAGCTTGTCGGTGTTGCTGGTCAGCGGATTTACCGCGGTCAGTGTCGCGAAGTCTCGTTCCAGTTGGCGGGTCGTCGGGTTGGTGCTCGATGGATTGCCCATAATGTTCACGCTCGGCGCCATGTCGAAGTGGATGTCGAACGGCGTGCTGTTCCCGGTTTCAGCTGCCACCAACCCAGGCAGATTCACGTCTAACTCTCCGATGTTCGGGTAGGTGCAAGCCGTGTGGGTGCCGTCGCAGTTCGCCGGTGTCGGTGGACCGCCGGCGAAATGGTCGCCTTCGTCCGCGGTGATGATGAACATCGTGTTGTGCTGGTCGATGCCGTCGGCCTTCAGCCGCGCGAAGAATTTGGCGAACGCTTGGTCATAGGCCTGCAGCTGCGCGACGTAGCCCGCCTGCCCGGGCCCGAAGGCCACATCGTTGACGTGGTCGTCATGAGCGTCGGCGACGTAGGAAATCGTGACCGGGATGCCCGCTTCCTGCATCGTCGCGATCGCTCCCAGAGTCTCGCTCGCGCTCGGGTCGAATCCGTTGAAACCGTTGATCGGGTTGCCCTCCAGGTCCCGCAACTGCGTCACCTTGTTGATGTACATCGCGCCAAACAGAGCTTGATATCCGTTGTAGCCGCCCGGTTCCTGCGGCAAAAGGTCAGCCACGGCCTTGGTGTTCGGATTGCCGCAAATCGAGCTGTTCTGCGCGCAGTGCACCGACATGCCAGCAAAGTCGAAGAACTGGTTGGCGTCGTTCGCTTCGGTTGAGCCGGCGCCAAAAACCTTGGTTACGTCAAAAGGAGTTCTCTCGATCACAATGTTCGCAGTCGAGTACGCGCCTACATCGCACCCGGCGCGCGTGAACGGCACCCAGGGCGCCGGTGCATTGTGGCCGTCTGCGGTCAGCATCCCAAACGTGTGGTCGGCGGTCGATGGATCCTCATCGCTGACCAGGTCGGTCCAGTAGAAGAAAGATGATGGGGACGCCGTCGACCCATCGGGCCGGAATACCGGGTAGTTATTGGCCACGGCGATTCCGTGCCGGTCGGGGTAGACACCTGTCAACGAAGTCAGAATGTCATTGGCGGTGTGCGAAATCAGCGGGGTGTGATGATTCTGGTCCAGGGTGCCGTTATTGCGGATGAAATTCAGCAAATGCGGCATCTGCTCGAGATCCGACGGGACGTTGGGGTTGTCACGTCGCAAATGCACGTTATCGAACTGGATGTAGATGACGTGCTGGATCTTGCCTTGCGCTGAGTTGAATTGACAAAGGCTCTGGGCTGCGGCCAGTACAGAACCGCAAGCGCAAACAGCGATGGCTTCCAGCCCGATCAAGGCGAAACGCAACAACAATCGGAAATGCTGCATAGTGGCTTCTCCTTCAAGTGTGTTGGTGCTAGGTTTGTTGGTTTCCGGAGGATTGTGGGACGAGCAACATGCTAGAACCGGCTGGGTTAATAAAATGTCAACGGAAAGTGAATATTTGTTGAATGGCAGGGCCGTCGCGGGGTCCGCGCGAATGAGCTTGATTCACACAAGTCAGATCTCTAGAACCAAACGGCCAGGAAGTGGTCGCAATCGCGCCTCAACCTACGCCGGTGGAGGTCCGGGTTCCCCGCCGTCCTGAAACGGCACCGTCCTGCCCGTTGCCCGTCACAAAACTCGCGCACAACCTACAAAATCGAACTAAAATAAGTGCAGGCAGTGCACGGAGGCTTCCATGATTGCACTTCGCCTCGTTCGTCTCATCGAGACGCATTCTGAAGAACTCGCCGAAGGACTCACCCATAATCTACTCTCCTCGGAGCGCACCCGCGACTTGCGCAAGGTGCCGGCCAACGAACTGCACCGTCGCTGTCACGAGATTTACCGCAACCTCAGCGACTGGCTGCTCTCCAAGACCGACCATGACATCGAGACGGTCTACAAAGACCTTGGGGCGCGTCGTGCAAGCCAAGGCGTGTCCCTGGCCGCGCTGGCGTGGGCATTGATGCTCACCAAGGAGCAGCTCTGGAGTTTCCTGGAACGCGAAGGCGTCCACGGCGCCCCGCACAACGTCTTCGGCGAACTGGAACTGCTGCGCCTGCTCGACCAGTTCTTCGATCGCGCCATCTATCACGCGACCGAAGGCTACGAGCAAGCGGTGGCCCAGAAGATCGCGTGAGGTCCGGGGCGGAAAAACTCTGGCGCTTCTGAGACGCGAACCTCGTGATTTCCGCGGCGCTTTTCTCAGCGAACTTTGCGGTTGAAGCTTCTCCTCAGCGACCTCTGCGGTGAAGAGTTTTTTGATTGCAAAGCCCGCGTACTGGGTAGGAAGAGAAAACCTCTCTTTACCCTGTCGTCCTGAGCGGAGGGAGGCGGAGCCGAACGCAGTCGAAAACCTGCCCTGAGCGCAGTCGAAGGGGACCCCATACCCGCTGACGCAAAACGAACCTCGAAAAATATTTCCAGCTCGGAGTTTGAACACTGCAGTCCACGGTCCAGACCAAGCTCTGCCCGGTAAACATCCACGTAGTGCGGCGTACGGCAGGCGCTCGCCTCGCAAGCGACGGTCATCCCCTTACGCTACGAAACGTCATCTCTTTCGCACGGCTGCGCGAGCTCCGCTTCCACGCGAAGAACAGGCCCGCATACGTATCGGTGATGTAGTGTTCCGGCAAAATCCCCAGCGTCTTCGCCGTCCGGTCGATCCACCGCGGCGGGCCTTCAATCTCGCCAAAATTCCCAATCGGCGTCTCGTCCACCACGACGTGCCCAAACCCATCGCCCCACTCCGCCCGAAATTTTTCATAACGAAAAGTAGGCCGGAACCCGAGAGCGCGCAGAATTCCATCCATCTTTTTGCCGTTGGCGACCGCCGTCTCCGTCTCGACGCGCGTCTTATGCCGGCCCACGGTGCCTTTCGATTTGTGTGTGAGGACCCAGTCTTTTCCGTACTCTCGCAGTCGAAGCAGATCGCCGCGCTTGCGTAAGGGCGTTCCCGGCAGATCGTAAAGCGTGTTCATCTCGTGCGTACGCGCGGTGACGAGCCGAAATTTTGCCGAGCGCAACCGCCGAGTAAGCGCGCGCAGATCATCCACCCGGAACTTGATCTCGATTTCTTTATGGGAGGCCACGAGAAAAGTATAAAGCGGCCGCCTTGGCCATCGGCCAAGGACCACAAGCCACCTGCTAACTAAACGTCGGCAACTTCAACAGATCCTCGCGCGGCACCGACTCCAGCGGTTGCCCCGCCTTGCGCCAGGCCGCCAGCCCGCCCACGATAACGAACGCGTTAAAACCTTTCTCCCGCAGCATGTGCGCCACCCGGGCGCTCGTGGCCTCGCGCACTCAAGTGCAGTAAAGATAAATGTCCTTTTCTTTGGGCAGCTTCTTGAGTTCTTCTTCCAGATTGTTGGGCTCGATGCGGATCGACCCCTTGATCCGCGACGTCTCCGCGTCGTAGTACCCGTGGCTGCGCACGTCCACCACCAGAACCCGGCCCGCCTCTTCCGACGCCAGCCGTTCCATCAACTCCTGCACCTGCACCCGCGGCACCACCCGGTACACGCGGTTTTTCTGCAGCAGCCACAGGTGATAGATGACATACGCGACCGCGCCCACCAACAGAACTTCCTCGATCACGCGTCCGGCCGCGTGAAACCCGTTGGTGATCACCTTCAGAAAATCGTGTCCCACATATCCCAGCGCGAAGTAGGCGAAGATGTACAGCGCCGCGCCCATCGCATCGAAGCCCAGGAATTGGCTGAACCGCATCCTCATGCTGCCTGCCAGCGGAGGCCCCATCGTGTTCACCCCGGGAATAAACTTCGCCACCACCAGCGTGGTCTTCCCGCGCTTGTAGAACGACTCCGCCGACCGCAAGATGCAGCTCTCCGGATTCGCCGAGACCTTGCACAGCCAGCCCAGCAGCCTCCACCCGGAATAGCGCCCCGCGAAGAACAGTAGCGTGTCGCCCGCCAGCATCGCCCCGAGCGCCAGCGGCAGCAAAATCGGTGCCTGCAAGACGTGCCCCGCCACCGCAGCGCCGGCCACCGCCAGGGCCAGCGCCGCCGGCACAGGCAACCCGATCGTCTCCGCGAAGACGATCGCCACCACGATCCCGTACCCGTGTTGGGTGATCAGAGAAACCAGGTCGGTCATACGTGTAAAAGTAGACTAACGGCGATTCTGCCGTGCGTCCAGCCAACGAAGAGCGTCCGAAAGTCGCCCCAGCCTGCGAAATGCCGCATCGCCACCCCGCTTCGTACATCCAATCTACCGAGCTACTCTACCGAGGTCCCATGTCTTCTCTAGCCTCTGCGCGCCGCCACATCAACCTCCCCAACCGACCCGCCCAGCTTCCGTTCAGCGATGCGGTTCTCGTAGGAGATACGCTCTATCTCTCCGGACGGATTGGCATCGACCCCGTCACCGGCCACGCACCCGCCGACGTGGATGCCGAAATCAAGCTCCTCCTCGACGGCGTCGAAGCCGTGCTCGCCGAATCCGGCATGACCATGAACGACCTGGTCTCCGTCCAGATCTTCTCCCCCGACCTCTCGTTGTGGGAGCGCTTCAACGCGGCCTACGTAAAACGCTTTTCGCAGAACCTGCCCGCCAGAGCCTTCCTCGGTTCCGGCCCGCTGTTGCTCGGTGGACGCTTTGAGTTGATGGGGATCGCGGTAAAGCAGTCATCAGTCGCAGGTCGCTAGTCGTCAGCAAGAACAACCGTCGTCGATCGGTCGTTGACCGCCGGCAAAGCCCAGCCACATAGACGCCGCCGCGTAAACTGCGTTCCGAGTTGTGTGGACTCAAGGATAGACAGAGGAAGGAAAGGGAACTAAACCGTAGGGAGTGAGATCGAACAAGGAGCAGTTCTTCGACATCAGCCAACGACCACCAGCCACAAGCGCTTTTCCTGACGACTTGCGCCTAGCGACTGGCAACTACTTCTCTCTCGCCACCACAAACTCCGGCGCCCAAAGCAGCGCCCGCTTGATCTCCGAATCGGGAAACGTGCAGATCGCCTTGCGCGCCGCCTCGGCGTACTGCGCGGCGCGTGCGTTCGCCGCCTCGAGCGACCCGTACCGATTCAAAATCGCGAGGATATCCGCATGGGTTACGCCATTGAACGCCCGGTCGCGCAGCACGGTCGCAATCCTCTCGCGCTCCGCTGCCGTACACCGTTCGAGCGCGTGAATCACCGCCATGGTGACCTTGCCTTCGCGCAGATCGCTGGCCACCGGCTTGCCCAGCACGTTTTCCGACGCGGTCAGGTCCAGCACATCGTCCACAATCTGAAACGCCATCCCCAGGTTCCGTCCGTAGGCGCCCGCGGCCTCTTCCTGCTCCGCCGTCGCGCCCCCGAGAATTGCACCCAGCCGCATACACACCGAAAACAGGCACGCCGTCTTGCGGAAGATCAGGTCGAAGTGCTCGTCCAGCGAAATCAGCTTCCCCAGCTTCTCCATCTGCAGCAGTTCACCCTCGACCATCTGCTGCGTGAGCTCAATGAGCGCGTCGAGCACGCGAAAATTGCGCTCCTGCACCGCGATCTTGAACGACTGCATGTAGAGCCAGTCGCCCGCCAGCACGCACTTCGAATTTCCCCACCTCGTATTCGCCGCCGGACGCCCGCGCCGGGTCTGCGCTTCGTCGATAATGTCGTCGTGCACCAGCGTCGCGGTATGGATGATCTCCACGACCGCGCCCAGCCGCACCGCGCCCCGCCCTTTATAGTCGAACAGCTTCGCCGAAAGCAGCAGCAACGCCGGCCGGATCCGCTTGCCCCCGCCTTCGCGCAGGTACTCACCGATCTCAGTGATGGCCGACACGTTCGAGACAGTGTCCTCCCCGAACTCCGCCTCGATGGCCAGCAAGTCATCGTGCAGCAGATCGAAGATCTCTTTCCCGTTGATGGCCGAAGGCGTGCTCAATCTCTTTCTTGGAAAACCTTTTTCACCACGGAGTCACAGAGCACGGAGAGAATCACCAAAAAATCTCCAATCTGACGTCAATCTGAAATCCTCAATGGTCCCCTGTGTTCCCCTGTGCCCTCTGCGGTAATCAGTTGCTGCGGTAATTCACAAACTGCAAATCAATCCCGAAATCCCGCGACCGCAGCAGGGCAATAATCTCCTGCAGCGTGTCCCGGTCCTTGCCGCTCACCCGCACCAGGTCGCCCTGGATCGAAGCCTGCGCCTTCTTCTTCGAATCTTTCACCAGCTTCACGATCTCGCGCGCCTTCTCGATCGCGATCCCCTGTTGCACCGTGATCTTCTGCTTGGCGGTTCCGCCCGCCGCCGGTTCTACCGCGCTGTAGGTCAGCCCCTTCAGCGACACGCCCCGCTTCACCAGTTTCTGCTGCAGGATATCGTTTACTGCCTTCAGTTTGTATTCATCGGCCGAGTGCAGCACGATCGCATCTTTGCCTTCCATCGCGATCGACGACTTCGAGTCCTTCAGGTCGAAGCGCGTAGTCACTTCCTTCAGGGCCTGCGAGATGGCGTTCGACACCTCCTGCAGGTCGACCTTGCTCACCACATCGAAAGTATTCTCGGGCATAGATTTCCGCTACCAGATCAGATTCGTGAGACCCCATTCCCGTCGCACGTACCAAGCTAAACGGTCATGCGCTTTTCGTGAAGCGAAAAGAAGCGGTAGAAATTTTCCGATGTACGCAGACCCACGTCTTCAGCAGAGAGCCCCCGCAGCTCGCCGATCTGCCGTGCTACTTCTTTCACGAACGCCGGTTCGTTGCGCTTCCCCCGGTGAGGCATAGGGGCAAGAAACGGGGAATCCGTCTCGATCAGCATGCACTCCAGCGGGACCGCGAGCGCCGCGTCGCGGATCGACTGCGCCTTCGGGAACGTGACATTGCCAGCGAACGAAATCATGAACCCCATGTCGAGCGCACGTTTCGCCTTCGTCGTGTTCCCCGTGAAGCAGTGCAGGATCCCGCCCAGCCCGCCAGCCGCCCACTGTTCCTGAATCAACCGCAGGCAATCCTCCCACGCGTCTTCGCTTTTATCCGACGGCCGGCAGTGAATCACTATGGGCAACTTCGCCGCCCGCGCCAGCTCCATCTGATCGACGAACACCCGCTGCTGGACCGCGCGGGGCGAATGATCGTAATAGTAGTCGAGCCCGATCTCGCCCCAGGCAATGACCTTGGGTCGTTTTGCCAGTTGCTCCATCCGCTCGAGCGCCGCCCGGTCCGCGAGCTTCGCCTCATGCGGATGAATCCCGATGGTCGCGTAAATGAACTCGTACTTCTCCGCCAGCAGAATCCCGCAATCGAAGTTAACCGGACCGTCGCCGTTTCCGATGGCAACGATAGTCTCGACCCCGGCTTCCCGAGCGCGAGCAATCACCACCTCGCGGTCGGCGTCGTAGCGGTGCCCTTCCAGATGAGCGTGAGAATCGATGAACATCAGTCTCTAGTCGCAAGCCGTCGGTCGCTAGTTCGTTAGCTGGGAACCGTAGTTGGCTAAAATGGTCGTTGGCGATTGACAAGACCCACGTAGGGGCAGACGTCGTCTGCCCAGCCGAGCGCCAGCTCGGCAATCGCTTCCTGTCCTGAGATAACAAGATAAAACTGTTATCCCGAGCAAGCGAGGCGAAGCCGAACATCGTCGAGGGACCTTGCGTTTTTGGCTGTCAGGAACCCGCTAGCGGCCATCAGCCGCTTTCGCCAACGACCAACGACTGCTTTTCCCAGCGACCGTCGACCGCCCTACTTCAGCCTCGCCCCCACCGGCACATCCTCCAAAAAACCCGCCAGCACCGGCTGCCCGCCTTCGAGCGATGCGGCCACGATCATCCCATTCGATTCCAGCCCGCGCAGCTTGCGCGGCGCCAGGTTCGCCACGATGACCACTTTTCGCCCTACCAGCGTCTCCGGCGCGTACGCCTCCGCGATTCCAGCCACAATCTGCCGCATTTCGGTGCCGATATCGACTTCCATGCGCAGCAGCTTGTCGGCGTTCTTCACCTTCTCTGCCACCTTCACCACGCCCACGCGCAGCTCCACCTTGACAAAATCCTCGATGCCAATCTTCCCGTCGGGCACCGAGGCAGGTGCCTTCGCAGGCGCCGCAGGAACCGGCGCGACTGGTGCCACCACTGCCTCCGGCTTCGTCTCCACCGCCGCCGGACGTCCTTGCTCTTCCATCTTCTGCATCCTCTCTATCGCGCTCTTGTCCGCGCGCGGGAACACCGGTTGCACTTCACCCAGCTTCGTTCCCAGGCGAAGTTGTCCCCACTTCAGGGTCGTCAGATCGAACTTGCGGATGTCGTCCAGCCCCATCTGCGTCCAGATCCGCGCCGTCGAATCCGGAATCACCGGATGCGCCAGCGCCGTCGCGATGCGCAGCCCCTCTGCCGACGTGTATAGGACCGTCGCCAGCCGCGCCCGGCTGTTTTCATCCTGCTTCTCGCCCAGCGCCCACGGCTCGTTTTCCACGATGTACTTGTCCACCGCGCCTACCAGTCCCCAGCACGCGTCCAGGGCCTTGGAAAACTGGAACGTGTCGAACAGCCCGTTGAAGTCGGCGATCGCGTCGGCCGCAATTTCTGCAATCGCATCATCCGCAGGCTCCCGCGCCGCCGCATGCGACGGATACGGCACCTCGCCCTTGAAGTAGCGGGTGATCATCGTCAGCGTCCGGCTTGCCAGGTTCCCCAGCCCGTTGGCCAGGTCGGAGTTATAGCGTTGCACCAGCGCGTCGAACGAAAACGACCCGTCGGACCCGAACACCACCTCGCGCAGCAGGAAGTAGCGCAGCGCGTCCGCTCCCAGCACGTCGAGAATCGTCTCTGAACGCACAATGTTGCCGCGCGTCTTCGACATCTTGCTCTCTTCAAACAGCAGCCACCCGTGCGCCATGATCCCCTTCGGCAGGGGCAGTCCGGCGGCCATGAGAAAGGCCGGCCAGTAGACGCAATGAAAGCGCACGATCTCTTTGCCGATCATTTGCACATCTGCCGGCCAGTACTTGTCGTAATTGGAGGTATCGGCCGACCCGTACCCCAGCGCCGTGATGTAGTTCGCCAGCGCGTCGAGCCAGACGTAGATCACGTGCTTGGGATCGTCGGGTACCGGGATGCCCCAGGAAAACGTGCTCCGGCTGATGGAAAGATCCTTCAGCCCCGAGCGCACGAACGAAATCACCTCGTTGCGCCGCGTCTCCGGACGGATCCACGCCGGCTGCTCGGTGTAAAGCTGCAGTAGTTTGTCGGCAAACGCCGAGAGCTTGAAGAAGTAGTTCTCTTCGCGCACCGTCTCTGTGATGCGCCCGCACTCCGGACACGGCTCGCCCGACCCAACATCCACGTACATTTCATCCGACACACAGTACTGCCCGACGTAGCTGCCCTTGTAGATGTAGCCGTTGTCGCGCAGCCTGCGGAACAGCGCCTGCACGCCTCTCTTGTGGCGGTCTTCGGTGGTGCGAATGAAGTCGTCGTTGGTCAGCCCCATCCGCTTCCACAAGGCACGGAATTCGCCTGACACTTCGTCGGCGAACTGCTGCGGAGTTTTCCCCGCGGCCTGCGCCGCGCGCTCGATCTTCTGCCCGTGCTCATCGGTGCCCGTCAGGAAATACGTATCGTCGCCAAGCATCCGATGCCGCCGCGCGATGGTGTCGCAGGCAATGGTCGTATACGTGTGCCCGATATGCGGCCGGGCGTTGACGTAATAAATCGGAGTCGTGATGTAGAACTTCTTGGTCATTTTCCTTTTAGGTCGCGATATAAGTTCACGCCGTCATCCTGAGCAAAGCGAAGGACCTATGCACTTCTTCGGTTACCGTATCTCGTGGCCCAGTTCCCCTTCGCGTTCTTCGCGCTTTGCGGTTAAGAGCTTTTCTCCTCGCCCTCTGCGAATCCTCAGCGTTAGCGTTCTCTGCGGTTTAGGATTCTGACCTCGGCTCGCCAACGCCCACGCCACGCAGAGGTCCTCAGAGTTTACCCAGTGTACCTCTGTGCCCTCTGTGGTTAGTGTTTCGCGCGATCCTCGCGCAGGTAAACCTGCGCAGCCTCCTGCATCACCGTCTTCAACGGCACATGCCGCTCGGCCGCGATCCGCCGGCAATCTTCATACTCCGGCGCATAGTTGGTCACGGTCCCGTTCATGCTGGCGACTTTCATCCGCACATCGCCCCACTGCGTCGTCACCGTAACCCAGCGCCGCGCCAGCGTCTGCCGCTGTTCATCGCGCCGCCGCACCCCGAGCGTGGTAGTCTCCGCGAAAATCAGCCGCGTCAGCTTCGCCGCATCCTCCGGCTTGCATAGGACCGTCAGCAGCGTCCCCGGACGATTCTTCTTCATCTGCACCGGCATCGCGAACGCGTCCAGCGCCCCTTCCTGGAGCAACCGGTCCATCACATACCCGAACACCTGCGGGTTCAGATCATCCAGATTCGCCTCGAGCACGGTAACGGTGTCCGCAATCGTGTGCTCCAGGGTATGGACGCCGCTGGCCGCGTCCGCTGTCGCCACCGCCTCTCCCACCGTCAACCGCACCACATTCGGATGACCCGCCAAATCACGTGTGCCCGCCCCATACCCCGACTTCTCGACCGTCATCCCGGGAAACGCGCCGAAGCGCGAAGCCAGCACCTTCACGATCGCCGCCCCGGTCGGCGTGACCAGCTCTCTCTGAATCCCCGACGAGTACACCGGTGCCCCTCGCAGCAGTTCCACCGTCGCCGGCGCCGGCACCGGAAACTCCCCGTGCGCGCACTTCACCATCCCGCCGCCTACGTTCAGCGGCGAGCAGATAATCTCATCCACCCCCAGCGCCTCCGCGCCAACTGCAGCGCCCACAATGTCGACGATGGCATCAATCGCACCCACCTCGTGAAAGTGAATCGACTCGAGGGCGACGTTGTGAATCTTCGCCTCGGCGGCGCCCAGCGCCTCAAAGACGGCGATGGCCGTTTTCTTCGCGCCGTCGCTGATCGCCGCCCGAAGAATGATCTCCCGGATCTCTGAAAGCCCGCGCCCGTGCGCATGCTCGTGTTCGTGTGGCGCG
>Ga0307475_10000752_pt1 | contig 19587 bp, 14 predicted proteins | sample atmos_gasesECM1C_FD_203317 | JGI IMG/M metagenome (GOLD analysis project Ga0307475, IMG submission 203317) | Hardwood forest soil microbial communities from Morgan-Monroe State Forest, Indiana, United States - atmos_gasesECM1C_515 | ecosystem: Environmental > Terrestrial > Soil > Temperate... | reverse complement strand
GAGTTTCGTTGATGATCGCAACTTTGCTCCGTGTGTCCGTATCCCCGGAGTTAAATTCGCGCCCGGCCACCAGGGGTACTCCGATAGCAGAAAAATATGCAGGGCTTACCGGATCATAAAGGACATGTTCCTGATCCTCGGGAAGCTGTGGGCCGCCCTCGACCGTAATGTCAGCGCCCATATCCGTACCCGTTAGAGTGGAAATCTCGGAGGAACCTACCGCTTTGACTCCCGGAAGCGCCGCAAAACGCTCACGCATTTGGTCGATCAGCGCGACGCTGCGAGCGGTGTCGTAGCCATTCAACGCCGGTGAAATGGAAAACGTAATTACGTTCGTAGTGTCCAGACCAAGGCTCTGGCTGCGCAGATTCCAAAGCGTCTTGGTGAACAGGCAAGCTCCCGCCAACAGCAATAAAGTGAACGCCACCTGACCCGCTACCAGAACCTTGCGAAAGCGTACGTGAGACAAGCCCACGGAACCGGTAGAACCTTGGTCCTTAAGAGTTTGCGTAACACTGGTGCGGGTTACGCGCCAAGCGGGAATCAATCCGAAAAAAACTCCGGCCAAAAGTGTTGTGCCGCTGGCGAACGCCAGAACGCTTCCGTCGAGCTTCGTTGATAGCCCCGATACACCGGAAGCCACCACTTCAGGGGTCAGAATGTTCATCAGCCACAGCCCCACAACCAATCCCAGCGCGCCCCCAGCTGTTGCGCAAAGCAAACTCTCGATCACTAACTGGCGAATCATGCGGCCGCGGCTTGCGCCCATGGCTGTTCGAATGGCGAACTCACGCTGGCGCGATGCACCTTGCGCCAACAGGAGATTTGCGACATTGGTGCAGGCGATCAGCAAAACCAAAGCAACCAGTGCAAACAGAGTCAGCAGCGCAGGTCCGCTATCGGTTTGCACCGTTCGCCTGCCACTCGCGCCCGGGAGCAGAAGAATTTTCTTTTCGAGAAAGAGCGCGCGCTTCTTTTGATCCCAGCCCTTTATGTTTGCAAGTTGCTGTTCGAGCAATGGACGGTACGCCGCAGTCAGGGCCGACTCAGTTTGTGCCCATGAAAGTCCACGCTTCCGTCGGGCCAGGATGGCTAGCCACGCATCGTTCCAGTCATCCAGGCCGTTCCTGTTGGGGGTCATCTGCGGCTTCATCATCATGGGCACGAAGATCTCCGGCGTTTGCCCAACCTGGATGCCGTCAAACCCTTTTTGCGCCACGCCGACCACTGTCAATGCCGTGTTATTGACAAGCAGCGTCTGATTCAAAATCCCGGGATCCCCACCGAAATGCTGCATCCAATAGGCGTGGCTTAAAATGACCAAGGGATGCCCGCCCTGTACGCGGTCATCGTCGGCAGTGAACAGCCGCCCAAAAGCGGGGTGCACACCTAGAACGTCAAAATAATTTCCCGAAACCAATTCTCCCAGGCCGCGTTCAGTCTGGCCGCGGCTGGCGATGCTGGCTTCAAAGGCAAAACGCGCAAGCATGCCTGACACGGCGGTGCAGTCACGCAGTCCCTTATACGCAGGGTAAGAAAACGACTGCGCGCCGTCGCCGTCGCTCCATACGTGTCCCTCTCCGCGACCAGGAGAACGCAAGATGACCAGCTCATCGGGATTCTTCACCGGCAAGCGTCGAAGCAGGATCTGGTCCATCAGAGAAAAAATAGCGGTATTGGCGCCGACGCCCAGTGCCAGCGTAAGGATCGCAACGGTAGCAAAACCCGGATTCTTCCCGAGCATGCGCAGGCCGTATCGGACATCCTGCCAGAACGTGTGCACCGTCAGCGCTCCCGAACGAACAAACTCAGTCACTATTTCAATCGAATGCGATCGAAGTTATCCCACGCGGACATATCGGAGAGAATCACTTTGTCTCCGACTTTTAAGCCTGACACGATCTCGATGGTGTTCACCGAACTGCGCCCCAACTTTACATTGACGCGCGTAGCATCCGATCCGTCTTCATCCAACTTAAAAATTCCCACGGTGCTGTCGGACTGCCCGTGAACGGGCCTGCCAACGAAGAGCACGTCTTTGAGATTTTCAATTTCGATGGTGCCGTCTACGCTGAGGTCCGGACGCGCGCCCTGAGGCAGCGGCTGGTCGAACACGACATCCACGGTTACCGTTCCGTTCTGCACGGATGGATCAATACGCGAGACATGCCCGGTGACCACGCCGTTGCGCGTATCAACAGTCGCTTTTTGGCCGATCGTCGCATCTTTCGCCTGCGTCTCCGCGATTTTGATTTCCGCTTTCAGTTTCTTCGGATCGGCAACTCGCGCCAGGTTCGTTCCCGGCGTAACGTGCTGGCCAACATCCACGGGCAGCAGCTGCAACACTCCATCTATGCCCGCGCGCACGTGCAAGGCATCCAGTTCGCTGCGACGCAGTTGATAAAGCGCCCGCTGCTGATCTACGTGCGCCCGCTGCGCCGCTAGCCTTGCGACCGCGGAATCGCCGGCAATAAGCGTGCGCTGATCTTCCAGCTGTGCGCGAATGGCCAACTGCTCGTCTTTTACTTTGGAGAGCTTCGCGGTCACGTCTGCGCCGAGACCTTCATTGTGCAGCTTGTCGTCAACGTCATGTTGCAAATGCGCTTGTTCGTATTCACTGCGTACCGATGCAGCTTGCGCTTTCTGGTTAAGCAGTTCGCTATTCACCTGCACCTTCAAATTCTCGTAATCGGCCTCGGCTCCCTTGAGCTGATACTCAGCATCGAGAGCGTCACGCTGCAACGAGGGGTTGCTCAGTTCAAGAATGATGGTGTCGGGTTTCACGATCGCACCCGGGCGGACCACGATGCGGTCCACGCGTGATTCCGTCTGTGCCGGGATCCAGCGAATCTCTTCGGGAACCAGCGTGCCGAGCCCGCGAACTTCTCTCAGCATGGGGCCGCGCTTTACGTCATCGGTCCAGACCGTGGCGCGATCGACCGAAGGGGCTGCGGGCTTCAAACGAGAGAGACCGAAGGTCACACCTGCGATGAGCAGAACCGCGACCGTGGCGTAGAGGATGCGCCGAATCTTTTTAGCACGAGCGTTAGAAGGACGTTGAATATCCATAGATTTGATACCCTTAGAAACGCAACTACCCGACCTTTGTTCAACCCTCTAAAGGCAATAAAATCAGCAGGCTACAAGGGCCTAATTTCTAAAAGTAACGGAAACATGACGAAAATGGGATTTGGCGTCCCAGCAGCGGACAGGCCGTCAATCAAGGCCCAGATCAAACCCGGAGGTTAACGGCTTTCGTTTTGCACTGTTTCCGGTTGCGCCTGGTTAAACAACGCCATGACTCTGCCCACTTCATCACCAATAGCCTTCGCGCTAACTGGTTTTACCACATACCCGTCCATGCCGGCCTCAAAGCATTTGCGCCGGTCATCCTCAAAAGCGTTGGCCGTTATCGCGACGATGGGTATATGTCTCCCCGAGCTCAGTTCGCTCAAGCGAATTTTCTGGGTCGCTTCCAGCCCGTCCATGACCGGCATTTGCATATCCATGGCGATCAGATCGAATTGCTGTCGCGACAATATGGCCAAGGCGTCAACCCCATCCCTGGCTACCACCACGGTATGCCCCATTTTTTCGAGGATTCGCGAGATAAGACGCTGATTCACAATGTTGTCTTCGGCAAGCAAAATGCGAAGTGCGACGTTACTAGAGATCTTATCCGTGGGTGTGGAAAAGGAAGACGGCGGGCTAGTCGAAGCAACTGGCGGCAATCCTTTTTGGCTACGCAACACCTGCAGCAATGCAAGGCGGCGCAGTGGTTTTAAGATGGTGAAAATTCCGAGGCGCTTGCACTCATTTGCGCGCTCATTGTCGAGCGGCGAACGAAGCATCACGATAACCTGCGTAGCTGCCGCTGAAGCAGCGATTAACTTTGGCAATTGCATACCGCCAAGATCCCGCATATCTATATCGAGTAAAGCGGCGGAAAAAACGACACTTCTTAGCGAGTGCTCACGGAAAATATCCAAAGCCTCGAACCCTCCTAGTGCAGTCACCGAAGCGACCCCCCATTCCGAAAGAACGCGCTTTAGCATTTTAAGATTCACTGGATTGTCGTCTGCTATCAGCACCAGATGTTGCTCGGGAATGGCACGGTCATCAGGATCCGGGCGGATGCTTTGACGATCTGCCGGCAGGAAAGACACTTCAAAATGAAATTTGCTGCCCTGGCCTACTTCGCTTTCCAGCCAGATGCGGCCATTCATTAACTTCACCAGCCGCTCGGAGATGGACAATCCGAGTCCCGTTCCACCGTAGCGCCGGGTGGTGGACATATCCGCTTGTGCGAAGGCTTCAAATATCTTGCGCTGCTTGTCTTGCGGGATGCCGATTCCGGTATCCGAAATAGTGAAGTGAAAGCGCATGGTGGATTCAGTCTGGTTGGAAAGCTCGGCGAAGATCGTTACTTCCCCTTTCTTGGTAAACTTCAGGGCGTTGCCAACCAGGTTGATGAGAACCTGCCGCAGACGCACCTGGTCCCCACGCACCAAGGGCGGAACTCCCGTGGCATCCCACACCAAGCCGATACCTTTTTCCTGCGCTTGCGGAGTTACCGGTTGAAACGCCTGCTCGATGCAGTCCTCGATGGAGAAGTTGGTAATTTCCAATTCCAGTTTCCCGGACTCGATTTTTGACAGGTCCAGAATGTCGTTCAACAACGAAAGAAGCGATTCGCCCGAGCTTTTGACCATGCCAAGGTATTCGCGTTGTTCCGCGGAGAGGTCGGTGTCCAGTGCCAAAGCGGCCATGCCCAAGATTCCATTCATCGGCGTACGGAGCTCGTGGCTCATGTTGGCCAGAAAATCGCTCTTGGCGCGATTCGCGGCTTCCGCAGCCTCTTTCGTGAGCCGCAGCGACTCCTCAGTGCAAAGGCGTTCCGTAATGTCAGTGAATATGACCACGGCACCCGCGACTCTGCCATTTTGAATTAAGGGCGAAGACCACAGCTCCACCGGAAAACTTTGCCCGCTGGAACTCCACATCAGCTCATTAGGTAAATGCACCTTTTCGCCGGCGAGGAGAGCGTTGCGAAGGACACATTCGGTCCACGGATATGGCGACCCATCAGCTCGAGTGTGGTGAATCACGTCATGTATATTTCTTCCTAAGAGCGCCTGAGAACTTGGATATCCGATGTGGCGCAGAAATGCGGCGTTGCAGAAAGTACAATCTCCATTACCGTCCACCCCATACACAGCTTCGCCGACCGATCCAAGCAATAGCCGCATGCGCTCTTCTTCTTGGGATAACTGTTTCTCGGTGCGATCGCGCGCGCTGATCAGCGTGCCAAGTATCAGACCGGTTAGCGAAAGAACCAGCATCACCAATTGCAAAACCGCGAAACGAGACGGGTCTCCGCCGGAGAATTGCAGCGAAAGAACAATGCCAATATTCAACATCAAGATTCCCGTCGCGGCTCCTCGTAAACCGCGGCGTACCGCAATCCAAACAATGGGCAGGAAGAAAACGTAAAACATATTCTGGTTGCTGGCGCTTCGCGGCCCGAGGGCCAACCAAAGCGATCCGACCAGCGCGCCGACGAAACAAACTGATTCAATCGCCCGGCGATAGCCCTGGGCTTCATGAACGTTCCGGTCCGTGGAAGCCGATTCGATGTCCGCTGCGGTTTGCGGTAACCCCGCGAAGCGCCGCATAACGGGCATCACCAAAACCAGACAAAAAGGGGTGAGACACGCGATGGCCACGGCATCACCGATCCACCAATCCAACGAAGCTTTCACATACCCGCTCCAGGGAATGACATGGTCGAAAACCAGCGTCAGCGAGGCCAGAAAGGCCGCAATTCCACTCAGTGGCAGAGCCAAGAATGACAACACCATTACGTCTCGAATCGATGTCAAACGCCAATCGAGCTTGAACACCCTCCGCAAAACGATGGCTAGGATCGTATAGGTGCCAAAGTCGAGTAAGTTTCCTGGCAGGAAGATGTAACTGAAATATGGCTGATGGTAATTTACTCTTGCGGCGATAAGCCCAGCCAGCCAGTAAAGTGGGGCATACCTCGGGCCCATGCCGATTAATAAAGCCAGAGCAATGCCCACCGGCGGATACCAGGCGCTTATCCCAGGTAAAATTTGTAAGTAAACCGTTGTACGGTCCAACAACACGAAAATCAGGACGAATAAGAAGCCAATGAAGTATCTGCGCAATGCAAACACGCGGTCTGAATCAGGATGTTTTGTCGGGATGAGGAGCGGGGTCATTTTGTCCAGGAAAAACGTACTGCCGTTCGTGCGGGTCGCGGGCAGGAATTCTCGGAATGGAACGTGTCGGCAAAGGGGCGGCCCGAAATGGCACCAGGAATTGACGAATTCTCTAAACAAATAGCGCGCAAATTGCCAACCACAGTTTGACGCGAGTGCGTAAGGTGCTTAGAGACAACGTTCCAGTTCAGTTTTGTGCGCACTCGGGCCCGCAAGGCAAACTACCTCAATAACTATTCTTAGCGTCCGGACAGCCAAACCGCACGCAATCGCAGTCTCGGAATGAAACAATCAGCTCGCCGTATTTGCGTAGGAAATCACCAGAATGGAGAGGAGATAAAACACAAACATGCCGGCCAAATAAACATTAGCCTGACGGTTCGCGCCGCGAAATTCTTTCCATGCCAGCACGCCCCACAGCGCCGCCACCATTGGTGCGGACTGGCCAATGGCATACGAGATGGCTACGCCGGTGAAATTTGCAGCCACCAGATTGAAGACCGTGCCAATTCCCCAGATGCACCCGCCTAGCAACCCAAGAAAATGGCCCATTCCCGGCCCTCGAAAAAATTCTGAAAAGTTTACCGGCTGGCCGACCAGCGGCCGCTTCATGAAATAAATATTCCACACCAAACAAGAGAGCAACGCGCCCAGCGTCAAGAACACCGCCACGCTGTAAGGGCCCAGCGTATTTCCATGCGTCATCGAGCGCGTCACAAAGGGCGCCCACACGCCCATCAAAATTCCGGACACCACGCAGGTGACGATGCTTTTTCTGCTGATCGCGCGATTCGCTGTCGGCAAACTGCCGTAAGCTTTTCCATCGAGTATCACCGCCACCAAAGCGCACAACACGCCGGCAGCCAGCAATCCCGCGTGTCCTTTCGGTTGAAGAATGTAACTGGACACCACCCCGACCACCAGCGCGATTCCAATGGCCACCGGAAAAGCGATGGCCAGCCCAGCCATATCAATCGCAGCCACCAGCAGGAGATTCGCAAGATTGAAAATCACGCCGGCAAACATGGTGGAAGCGATGTTCGAACTGTCGGCGTTGTGAACGTTGCTCAGAAAACGCGATGGATCGTCCGCCGTGCTACCCATCGTGAAGGCCAGCGCCACGGAAATCAGAAAAATTCCTAGCGCATAATCCCAATAAAAAAGTTCAAAACGATAATTTCGTACACCTTTATAAGTGTTCGCCCACGAGCCCCAGCACACCGCGCTGGCGATCATCATGATCAAAGCGATAACGAAGCTATGGGGCACAAACATTTTTATTCTCCTGGCCGCGAATCACTGCATTCCATATGGAGGATATAGGGACCCTGCTAGAACGCGGAAGCTTCCGCCTTGCGTTGCGACTGGATAAGAGCCATCACGTCATCACGTCTGCCCATGGAGCGCGCGCCAACCTTGGTGCAGCAAATCGCCGCACAAGCATTGGCGAAAGTTCCAACCCGGCGATAGTCCCACTCCTGGAGCAATCCGTAAGACAATCCGCCCATGAAGGCATCCCCGGCCCCAGTGGAGTCGACAACTGCTACCTTGAACGGCGGGACGTGTACCATGTCGCTCGAGCCGGCGATTAAGCAGCCATCCGCTCCCATAGTTAATGCAACAATTTTGGGACCCAGCGCCAGAAGCTTCGCCGCCATTTTCTCGTAGTCCGTTTCGCCGGTAATCTCCCGTGCGGCAGCTTTACACGGCTTCAACACATCAACGAGACGTAACGCCGCAATCAGATCGTCTTCACTCCCGAGCTTGGCCTGCGCGAAATAACTTGGCGCCACATCCAGATCGAATATCACGCGCACGCCCGCATCGCGCGCAATCCGCATTCCTTCTTCTACGGGCGGCAAGGGCAATTGCGAGGCTTCCGTGTGAAAGTGCTGGGCCTGCGTGATATGCGAAGAAAATAGCCTGCGTACTTGCTCAGCGGAGAGCTTGCCGTTGATGTTCGGAAACATGTAAATGCAGCGCTCACCCTGTGAATCCACGGGAATCCACACGAACGTTGACTGTTCCCCTTGGATCGTTTCAATTCCAGAAAGATCGAGTCCATCATCCGCAAACGCTTTGGTGATCAGCCGTCCGCTCTCATCGTCGCCAATCAGGCCGAGCCAGCCCGCCGAAACCCCCAGACGCCCAACCTGCGTGAGGTTGTTGCCGGTTACCCCTCCGGCATGAATCTCCAGGCGATCGGCGTTGATTTTTTCTTCCGGTCCGAGCAAGCGCGGCACAATCGCAAAGTAGTCGACGCCACAACTTCCTATTCCAACAACTTTCGTGGGCTCTGCCATATTTCTCCTGCGCAAATATCGGGATGCGTCGCAAACGCCGGAACGATAGCACAAGCTGAAGCGCAACGGGCAGCACAAGCGCACATTTTAATGACCGCCACCCGCAAACTTGCGCCCGTCGCATCTGCAGCGAGATTATTTCCTGGCATTTGCAGCAGGCTTGGGCGTCGGACGAGACAAAAGCTCTACGTATTCTTTGTAAAACTTTTCTTTGTCCAGCTCTTTTTGCACTTCCACCAACTGTTCGCCCATGCCCGGTTGTTGCCCAGGCGCCCAAGCCAGCGTATCTCCATAAGAGGCTCCGTGATTAATATCGACGTCGATGTATAGCTTTTGCCACTTGGTGATGAAGCTCGGGTCCAGCCACGCTACCGCAGCTAATTCGTCCCACAAATAATTGGCTTCCGCATACTTCACTACATACTGCGCTCCGGGCGTCTGACTTTTCCCCACCTCCGCGATTAAGCTCTTCTCCATGCGCGTTTGCACGGAGATATCCACGGTCGTCAGAACGATGCGCGGCCAGTGCGCGTGAAGAACCGCTTGCGACGCTTCTGGATCCATCCAGAAATTAAATTCCCGTCGCGGGGTCAGGCTGAACTCTGGATCGTCCGTGCGCGGATTAATACTGCCGCCCATCACGATCAATTCTTTGGTGAGTTCCGCGAAATGCGCATCAAGCGCGATTGCCAGCGCCAGGTCCGTCATCGGTCCCGCGGCGTAAATGGTGACTTCATGCGGATATTTATTCACAAGGCGCACCATGAATCGCGCGGCATCTTCAGTGGAGGCGCGTGTCGTGGGCGCGCCTTCCGGCATCGGCGGAATTTCGTAAGGACCATGCACCGGGTTGTGCTTCGCATAATTCCATGCGCCCTGGTAGACCACCTTGCCATAAAGTTTTTCCCACTTGGCGATGTACTCTTTGCTGTTCACCAGCGAGAAAGCTGCGCCAGGCACCACAGGAATATCCCCGCGCCCAATTATTTCCAGCAGTCGTAAAGTGTGCTGTACTTCTTCATCGCGCCAGGCATCGCCAGTGAGCACCGTTATTCCCAGGACCTCAGTCTCAGGAGAATTGATAAGTGCGAGAATGGCCTGCATATCCGTGCCTCCCGGCCCGGCGCAATCTTGATCGATGATGACTTTTCGTTTTACTTGGGCGTGCGAAGGAAATTGAAAACCCCATGCCAGAAACGCGACCACTCCGCAGCGTAAGAACCATTTCCTATACATCATGAAAATATTTCCTTTCCCTGCAGATCTCAGTTATTTTCGGCGCCACCTTAATACATGATGGTCTGAGTTAAATGGTGAGGCCATGAGGTGGTGTGATAATGGGTCCAAAGCCGCGCATCGATTTGCGGAATAATCACTTGCTCCTTCGGCCCACGAACCTTGTTGACTTCTTCCGCGAGCAAAGCCGTAGCGTAAAGACAGTGCGCGCGAATTTCGATTTCCCGCCGCGAATCCCGCGCTATCAGTTGATGCGTATTGATGGTGTTTTCTAGTTCCGGCGAGTACGACGTGACGCCCAGCAAACGCAACGCTACCGGAACGATGTAATCCGCGAAGGCCGTCATTTTTTCAGGATCATCCAGTCGAAATTTGCCCGACTTGTGCAGCGTGCTGTACAACATCCACACGCCCAGCTGCGCCAATTTGTAGAATTTTATTTTGTGCCCTTCAAATTCACTGACGTCATTGAAGCGCGGGAACTCCTTTACCATTCGTTCGATGAGCCCGTTTCCACGGTCATACAGTCGCGGTGAGCACGCCTGCACAAACTTGTGAAAGCGCCCATCGTATTTTTCCGCCAGCACCGCGCCAACTTGATGCAGCACGGCAAGTTTTTCATCCAGCATGGGCATCTTCATATTGCCGGCGAAAATGTCATCAAGCTCGCTGCGCGAAATTTTAGCCAGGTATTTGCCGTCGAGGATCGGTTTTCCGGCGTCCAGCGCGCGTTTGAGGCAAGCGAACTCCGCATCCGAGTCCGACCAATGCTGCCCGGCAAAATCCACCTGAAATGTTTCGTGCGTGGAGAAGTCGGTGAACGCCGTATCGATGGAATCCGCGACTAGGATAAAATCGATCGTTTCCTTCGCGTCTCCCGCGCCAAGAGCAAAAGGAAGCGTGAATTCCGGAAGTGGCAATTCTTCATACCCCATCCACCCGGCGACCTCGCCAATTTTCTCGATATTGGTGCGCACATCCCGAGAATTTTCGATGACCGGTCGTAGGCTATCCAGAACCGGGCTACCGCTCAAAATGGGCCAGCGCACAGGATTTTCCTTCGCGACAGTAGTTGAATTTATTATCAAGCACGAAGCCAATGGGTGAGCCAGCGGCAATATCGCCAGCGATCCCGCCAAACCCGCAAGGAAGCGCCGTCTTTCCCTGATTGCTGATTTCATCTAGAACTGAAGTCCCGCACGCAGTCGCGCGACCAGCCGTCTCGCGTCGACCGTCAAGCGCGTCACTTCCCCTGAATGCGCGAAACGAAAAGTTGCAAAAAACGGTCGGCCTGCACTTCGATGCACACCCTGGCGTTGGGCTCCACTTTATCGACGCCTTCGATGATGTAGTGGTCGCCATGCAGAACATTGCGTTCAATTTCGTTGTGCCGGTTGGCAACTGTCTCTCCGCGCGTGAATTCACCCCGGGTTTCCACATCGACATGCATCGCGGGCGCTCTGACTAGCGTCGAGTCAATGGCCACACCAACCGCCAGTGGATCGTACATCGGCGTACCGCTATCCCCGAATTGTTCGGAAAGCTCCACCAGAAACTTTGCCACTCCATAAATAAAATCGTTGACCGGACCGTGCGTGCTGGCCAATTGATCCAATTGCTTATGGCCCAGCAGCGTTTTGTCGCCCACATCTAGCCCCACCATGGTCAGCGGCCAGCCGGCCTGAAAGACAATTTGTGCAGCTTCAGGATCGTTATAGATGTTAGCTTCCGCCGCGGCGTTTACGTTTCCTCCTTTGATCGACCCACCCATTAGGATCACTTCCTTAATGAGCGGAACAATGGAGGGATCTTTTTCTACTGCCAATGCGATATTAGTAAGCGGTCCTACCGGCACCAGGGTGATCTCGTGCGGCGACGCGTGAATTAATTCAATGATCAGATCAGGCCCAAAACGCGGGTCCGCCTTGCATTTACTGCGCGGCAATTCGATATTGGCCAGCCCATTTTTTCCATGCCAGAATTCCGCGGTGATTAATTTTTGAAACAGTGGATGTCGCGCGCCTCCTGCAACCGGGATGTCGCAGCGATTAGCGAGTGAAACCATACGCAGCGCGTTCTCCAGACCCTGCTCTGCGGTAACGTTGCCGGGCACAACGGTAATTGCGCGAACATCCAGTTCCGGTGAATTCAGCGCCAGCATCAGCGCCATGGCATCGTCGGTTCCAGGGTCAGTATCAATAATTATCTTGCGTACCGTTGCCTCGCACGAAGCGTTGAAAACCGCGTAAGCAAAAATAATCAAAGCAATAAACGCGAAACGCGCAGCTAGTCTCGCAGCGACGTGAAGGTAGAACCCCAAGACGGAATACCGTGGGAGTGACGCAGCTTCATTGGCATACGAGAGGATAACGGGTGAAAAACTATCTTTTTGCCGCAGAGCCAACCCCTTCCGAACGAATTGTGCGTAAGGCTAGCGTCGGAACACGTGAAGGTCAAGGCGAAACGTGAAGTTTTCAAAAAACTGTCGCGTGTGCCGGAATGAAACACCCTGCAAGCAATCTTCTTGGTGATCCACAACCGATCGAAAACCGACTCAGCTATAATTCCCGTCGTGAAAAGTGTTCTGGACGGTATTCGCGTTGTAGAAATGACGGAAGCGCTGGCTGGCCCTTACTGCGCCATGCTGCTTGGCGATCTGGGAGCCGATGTAATTAAAGTGGAGCGTCCCGGCATTGGCGATCAGGCTCGCGGATGGGGCCCGCCGTTTGTCGGCGTGATGTCAGCTTATTTTTTGTCTACCAATCGCAACAAGCGTTCCATCGCACTCGATTACAACCAACCAAATAGGCTTGATGCCCTTCACAAGTTAATTACTACGGCAGATATTTTCATCACCAATCAACCATCTTTGGAATCGTTGCAGAAGCGAAAGCTCGACGCGCCAACTCTGCGTGAGCGTCATCCGAAACTGATTTATTGCAGCATCAGCGGATATGGTTTTTCCGGGCCGAAAGCCGGCTCACCGGGATATGACATCCTCGCGCAGGCTGAAGCGGGTCTCATGAGTTTTACCGGCGACGAAAATTCTGGGCCCATGCGCTATCCCATCGCCATTGCGGATATGACCTGCGGTATTTATGCCGCCATGGGAATTCTGGCTGCGCTTTTTGGCCGCGAGAAAACCGGGCAAGGCCAGTTTCTGGATATGGCGCTTTTCGATTCTCAACTGACCTGGCTGGCCAACGCCGGCAGCAGTTTCTTGAACGCGGGTGTTCTGCCTCGCCGCTGGGGAAATGCCCACCCCAACATCGTCCCGTATGAGATGTTCAGCGGCAGCGACGGGGTTTATTTTGTCATCGGAGTTGGCACCGACGCTCTATGGCAAAAATTTACAGCAATGATCGATACCGCAACCGATCTGCGCAGCGACGCAAGATTTAGCAATAATGCCGAGCGCATCAAACACAGGTCAGAATTGATTCCCATCCTGCAAAAAGCATTCAACCAAAAATCGGCCTGCGAATGGCTCGAGCGTTTCGCAACCGCCTGCATTCCCGCCGCAAAAATCAACGGTGTATCGGAGGCTCTCAACGATATCCAGGCCAAGGCACGCGGCCTGGTCGTGGAGCTGGAACATCCCATGTTAGGAATCGTTAAGAGCATCGCAAATCCGGTCCGTTTATCGGATACCCCGCTAAGTTACCGCCTCGCCCCACCCTTTTTGGGCGAACATACCAACCAGATCCTTCAAGGTCTCGGCTACTCCGCACAAGAAACAGAATCGCTGGCAAATTTATCAAGTTAATTAGAATCACCTAACTCGATAATAGTGTTTCCATGCAACTCTCACGCACATTTATCCCGCAATTGCTTGCCTGCCCGCGCGGATTCCCCGACAATGAGAAGCCCGACAATGCGCGTTTTCTTTACATAAATAATCTTTAATCTTCCTGTGCGGAAGAAGGAATCGAATGGAGTGCACTAAAGATCGATTAGTCGCGTATTTCTCCATGGAGATTGCGCTTGAGAATTCCATGCCGACCTACAGTGGTGGCCTAGGTGTCCTTGCGGGCGACACCATCCGCGCCGCTGCTGATCTGCGCTTGCCAATGGTCGCGGTGTCGCTGCTTTATCGCAAAGGATATTTTTCTCAGCGCCTGGCCGAAGATGGCACGCAAACCGAAGAATCCGTCGAATGGCGTGTAGAGGATTTTCTCCACGAAGAATCGCCGCGCGTAACCATTCCTCTTGAAGGCCGCCGCGTGGAACTTCGTTGCTGGCGGTATGCAGCGGTCGGCGTGCGAGGATATGAAGTCCCGATTTATTTTCTGGATGCCGATTTGCCTTCCAATGCGCCCGCCGATCGCGCTCTCACCGGCACTTTATACGGCGGCGATCCCTACTACCGCCTTTGTCAGGAAGTTATTCTGGGCGTCGGTGGCGTTCGCATGCTTCGAGCCTTGGGGCACGACGGACTCACGCGTTATCACATGAACGAAGGTCACGCGGCGCTGTTGTCGCTGGAACTTCTTGAGGCCGAGGCCGCCAAAGCGGGACGCACCACCATTCGCGCCGAGGACATTGAAAAAGTTCGTTGTAAATGCGTTTTCACCACGCACACGCCCGTCCCCGCCGGTCACGATCGATTTCCGATGGAGTACCTCACTCGGGCATTTCCCAGTCAGACTGACCTTTTTGATTTGAAAGACGCTTCCGCCGCAGATCTCGTGAAGCGCGTGCTTCAGGCCGAACAAGCTTTTCCAGACTTACAGCAAGCCGCGCGTGCGGGTGCGTCCCTGAACATGACCTATCTCGCGCTCAGCCTCAGCAAATACGTGAACGGCGTCGCCAAGCAGCACGGCGAGACCTCGCGCCAAATGTTTCCGGGCGTACCCATCGAAGCCATCACCAACGGCGTTCACGCCGGCACCTGGACCGCGCCGGCGTTTCGCGAAATTTTTGATCGCTACATTCCCACATGGCGCGAAGACAACTACAGTCTCCGTGGCGCGCTCGGCCTTCCGCCAGAAGAAGTCTGGACCGCTCATCTGATCGCCAAGCATGAATTGCTGGAAGTAGTGCGGCAGAAAACCGGAATCAAGTTTGACCCGGGAAAATTCACCATCGGATTTGCACGTCGCGCCACCGGTTACAAGCGCGCTGATCTGATTCTCGCCGACTTGGATCGCCTGCGTCAGATCGCAAAAAATTCCGGACCGTTTCAAATTGTTTACGCCGGCAAAGCGCACCCCCACGACGCAGGCGGAAAATCCATCATCAAACATATTTTTCAGGCCAAAAAAGCATTGCGCAAAGCGGTCCCGGTGGTGTTTCTCGATGACTACAACATGGATCTGGGTGGAAAGATAACTGCCGGTGTAGATCTGTGGCTCAACACTCCGCAATTTCCTCTGGAAGCTTCCGGAACCAGCGGCATGAAAGCCGCTTTAAATGGCGTGCCCAGCCTCAGCATTTTGGATGGCTGGTGGTCGGAAGGTCACATCGAAGGCGTGACCGGTTGGTCTATTGGGGAAGCGCGCCTCGCCACGCCCGATTTGGTCACCGACAACAAAGCCGACGCGGAATCGCTTTACTCTAAGCTGGATAGCGTCATCATTCCGATGTTTTATAACGAGCGCTACCGTTATCTCAGCGTCATGCAGCACGCCATCGCTATCAACGGATCTTTCTTTAATACCCAGCGCATGGTGCAGCAATATATTACCGACGCCTATATGCGTTAGGTTTTTTTCCCCAATCACAACTTCAGCGCGAATTGCACTTTAGCCAGCCGAAAAGTTCCCGCTAAATAAACTTGGATAAGGCTGCACTTTTTTACCGCAATATATTTTTGTACATCGCCATGCCCACCGCCGCATCCATGCCCATTTTTTCCAGAGCTGAAACTTCGCGCCTGGTTTTGATTCCACCCGCTGCAATAACTGGATATTCGGTGGCGTTACGCAGACTTCGAAACCATTTCAAATTGGCTCCGCTCATGGTACCTTCCCGATCGACATCCGTACAAAGAAACGCAGCACAGAAGGGACGCAACTCAGCCATGACGTCTTCGGCTCGAAATTTTATCGTGCGCCGCCAACCCTGAGTCGTTATCTGACTTTTAGCTGTATCCAGAGCGATGACGATCCTGGTCGGGTCGAGTCGCTTTACCAACTTTTTGAGAAACGGCAAATTCACTTTTCCATCACGGAACACGGCACTGCCGATGATGATTTGTTCCGGCTTCCACCCGGCGACCTTCACCGCGCGCGTCACGGTCCGAATTCCTCCTCCCAGCCTGACTTTCATCCCGTAAGAAGAGCGAGCGGTAAAACATAATTTCTGCGCCAGCTTTGCGTTGGAAGTTTTCCCCATCGCTGCGTCCAGATCGATGATGTGCAGCCACTCGTAGTTCCTAAATTTCTCCAGCACCCCGAGCACATCTTTTATCGCCAGTTCGCGCTCGCGTCCATGAATCAACTGCACGGCCATCCCATTTTGTAGATCGATGCAAGGAATTAACATGGCAGGCGAACCTGAATTTTCTGGCTCGCGAGAAACTCCTTGAGCGAGCGAATGCTTTGAATTCCGTCGTGAAAAATTGAGGCGGCCAAGGCGGCGTCTGCTGCTCCGTCGCAAAAAATCTCTGCAAAATGTTGTGGCCATCTGGCTCCGCCGGAAGCAATCACCGGCACCATAACCTGTTTTGATATCGCCGCGGTGAGAGCCACATCGAAACCACTTTGTGTTCCGTCGCGGTCCACGGAAGTCAAAAGAATTTCCCCCGCGCCAAGTTCTGCTCCCCTCGTAGCCCAGGAGACGGCCTCCAAATCCGTGGACACCCGTCCGCCTGTCGTCATTACACGGAAGCAGTTGCCGTTCTGTTTTGCATCGATCGCCAAAACCACCGCCTGCGAGCCGAATTCCTCCGACAATTCCGAAATCAATCTTGGCCGCAACACTGCGGCAGTGTTCACCGTCACTTTGTCCGCTCCGGCGCTTACCACGGCGCGTGCATCCTCCAGCGTTCGAATCCCGCCTCCGGCCGTTAGCGGAATAGACAATTCAGCCGCAACCTTGCGAATTGTTTCGAGAAATGTAGGCCGGCGATCCCGCGATGCCGCTATGTCCAGAACTACCAACTCGTCCGCGCCCTCCGCGTTATAACGTCGCGCCAGCGCCACCGGATCACCCGCATCGCGCAATGACACGAAGTTCACGCCCTTCACGACGCGCTCGCCGTCGGTATCCAGGCAGGGAATGATCCGGTGCGCCAGGCTCATGCGGCGATCCGCAGAAAATTCTCAAGTACGCGCTGGCCGGCGTCACCACTTTTTTCAGGATGAAATTGCACCGCGAAAATATTTTCTTTCTCCGTCACCGCGACGAATTCGCCGCCATACGAACACGTCGCGAGCGTTTCCAGCGTCGGTTCTCCGCCGCCGTACGGCACAGCGTAAGAGTGAGCGAAATAAAAATATGCCCCGGACTCTATTCCTTCCAACAGCCGCGATCCAGCTTTGCTCTGCAACTGATCCCAACCCATGTGCGGTAATTTCACCGCACCGTTCAAGACACGCACACAGCCCGGCAGAATTTGCAATCCTTGCAAGTCAGGAGCTTCTTCGCTGTTTTGGAAGAGCGCTTGCAAACCCAAACAAATTCCCAGGAACGGAACGCCGCGCTCGATGGCACCTATAAGCGATTCGCGAAGCCCATCCCGGTCAAGCGCGCGTATCAGCGCGCCATAGTGGCCGACGCCCGGAAGAATGAGCGCAGAAGCTTCCGCTACTCCGGCGGATGTAGAGACTCTTTCGGTCTGAACGCCAAGTCGCAGCAAAGCGCGCTCCACGGAAGGCAGATTCCCCGCACCGTAATCGAGCAGAGAAATTTTCATAACAAACCCTTAGTGCTGGGCAACACGCCGCGCAACCGCTTGTCTCGCGCTACCGCAAACCGCAAAGCCCGCGCGAACGCCTTGAATACCGCTTCCACCTGGTGATGTGAAGAGCGTCCATACAGCGCCCGCAAATGCACATTCGCGCGCGCCGCCTGCGCGAATCCCTGAAAAAAATCTTCGATCAGCTCGGTTTGCAGATCGCCCACCCGCGAAACTTTAATTTTTATATTCATCACGCAATAAGGCCGGCCGCTAAGATCGATCGCCGCCACTGCCAGCGATTCGTCCATCGGCATCACAAAGTATCCGGCGCGAAGAATGCCGCGTTTGTTCCCCAGCGCCTTCTGCACCGCTTCTCCGAGAGCGATGCCAACATCTTCGACGGTGTGATGTTGATCGACGTCTAGATCACCACTGGCCATAAGCTGCAAATCAAAGCCACCATGGCGCGTCACAAGTTCCAGCATGTGATCAAAAAAACGGATACCCGTTGAAATCCGCGCTTTGCCGCGGCCGTCGAGATTCAACTTCAAGCGGACCTCGGTTTCGTTGGTCTCGCGATGAATGGTAGCGGTGCGAGGCATCGCTAATTTCCTTCTCGCCGAAACGTTGGCCCTATTTCTTTCTGAATTACTCCTAATTCTTTTTGAATCACTTTGACGAGCCGCTTCATTTCGGATCCGGTCCCGATGCTGATGCGCACAAATCCCGGGCCGATATCCTTCGACCGTTCGCGCACTAGAATTCCCTGAGTAGCCAGTTTTTTGAACAAGGCCGGTCCCTGAGAGCCAAAATCGGCGAGGAGAAAGTTTCCCGCACTCGGAAAAGTCCTCACTCCCAGCCGAGCCAGCTCCCCAGCAAACCACTCGCGAATTTCTCGCGTCTGTTTCACGTAATTTCGTATCGAGCTGCGCTCCTGCAGCGCCGCTTGCGCCGCAACCAACGCCCCAACATTGACGGGAAAGGGAGGCATGGCGCGACGAAGCAGAGCAAGCGATTTGCGACAAGCCATTGCGGCGCCCAACCGCAGTCCGGCCAGACCCGCCGCCTTAGAAAAAGTGCGAGTCACAAACAGGTTCGGATACTTACGAATCCACGGGAGCACCGTCACCCCGGAGAACTCCGCGTACGCTTCATCGATTACCACCGCGGTGCTTGTTGCCGCCAGCAAGATTTTTTTGATGGCGGCTACCGGTACAAGCGTTCCCGTCGGATTATTGGGGTTAGCAATAAAACCGACCGCGGGTTTCTTCCGCAACGCGGAGACGAAATCATCCATTGGAAACTCCATCTCGGCGCCGTAACGCAAAGTCTCAACCCTGGCCCCGGCAATCTCCGCGTAGTACCGATACATTGGAAATGTCGGCTCGCAAATCAAAATGTGTTTGCTGGGTTCAACGAACGCGTCAAAAAATACCCGTAACGCGTCGTCTCCACCGTTGGTGAGCAACAATTCATTTTCTGCGATCCCGAAGTACGCAGCGATGCGTCGTGTGGGCTTGCCATATTCCGGATACATCGCCAGTCGCTGAGGCGTGAGTTTTCTGAGCGCGCGTAGCACCGCCGGCCCACACCCGGAAGTGTTCTCGTTAAAGTCCAGCCGCATTTTATTCAGCCGTCCTTCTGCGGGAGCCTCATACGTCTTGCGCTCCAGGATGGCTTTGCGCACCGGCAGCCGCACTTTCATCGCCGCACCTCGATGGCATTTGCGTGCGCCAGTAATCCTTCGGCTCGCGCGAGAATTTGCACGTCCTGCGCTAGCCGCGCAAATCCCTCTTCGCTGATGTGCTGCACACTGATGCATTTCACGAAGTCGGCAGTGCTGAGTCCGCCGCGTGCCCGCGCCCATCCAGCCGTAGGCAAAACGTGATTGCTTCCGCTGGCATAATCGCCAAATGGCTGCGCGCTCCACGGACCAAGAAAAACAGTTCCTGCCGCTCGA
>Ga0307475_10000750_pt1 | contig 19602 bp, 20 predicted proteins | sample atmos_gasesECM1C_FD_203317 | JGI IMG/M metagenome (GOLD analysis project Ga0307475, IMG submission 203317) | Hardwood forest soil microbial communities from Morgan-Monroe State Forest, Indiana, United States - atmos_gasesECM1C_515 | ecosystem: Environmental > Terrestrial > Soil > Temperate... | reverse complement strand
CGAGATTCAGCGCGTCGGCTCGCCGGAGGTGAAACAAGTTGACATCCACCTGATTGCAGCAACGAACCGGGACTTGCGCGCCGAAGTTGCGGCAGGCCGCTTCCGCGAAGATTTGTTCTACCGGCTCTGTTCGATCGAAATTCATGTACCCGGGCTGATGGAGAGGCCGGAGGACATACCCATTCTAGTACAGCACTTTCTGAAGAAATACAGCGAGGCGTATGGAAAGACCTTCCAAGGGCTGACGCGCCGCGCGCAGATCGCACTGCTGCAGCACAATTGGCCGGGAAATGTTCGCGAGCTTGAAAACGTGATTTCGAGCGCCACCATCACGGCGAATGCTGATTTCCTGGACGTGGGAGACTTGCCAGCGATGTTGCAGAAGCCTCTGCGTCGCGCTTCCACTTCGGATGGAAACTGGCAGCCGCTGCCGCTCGACGAAGTGCGCAGCGTGCACATTCAGCGCGTGTTGGATATGTGCAATGGAAATCGCGTGCGCGCGTCGCAAGTGCTGGGCATCGGTCGCACAAGCCTGTATCGCTTTTTGAAGCGTTCGTCGAAAAGGACCGTGGCCAAAGGCGCGGCGTAGGTGCGCCGCTTTCGATGTTTCACAGGTGCACTAGGGTTTCATCCTGCCACAGCGCCGGGGCGGCACATTGCTTCCAACTCATTACGATTGAGAGCGATGCGAATGCACCGATGGCCTCCGGAATGCATTAGAGATTGAAGGTGAACCTATGATCGAGACGCTCTCCAATTGGCAAGAGCTTACGACTGAATCTGGGAGCGAACGGCACCACCAGCCGCGCGTGCAGATGCAGTACCCGATCGAGGTCTGCGGATTCAGCAGGCACGGCCGCTATTTCGCGGAGAGATCATTCACTCTGGATGTGAGCGATGGCGGCTGCAAATTTCGCCTCCACAATGAAGTGGAAAAAGGATCCGTGCTCGCCATTCGCGTGATCACCAGAAGGCATGGGCAAGAAACGGATGCACGGCCCGTGCTGTTTCAAGTGAACTGGTTTCTGGCCGCGGCGCCCACATGGACGCTGGGAGTTTCGAAGCTGCAGGCGGGAGCGGCCTGGTGCGCCAGCATGCCTCAAGCCGAAAAATTTCCAGCAATACCCTCCTGAACTCTTCTCTCCGTAATCGAGGACGCTTTTCCCTCTCGATCTCTACCCACACCATCTGCAGACCAGCGCACACCACGCACACCTCGACTGACGACACCGCGCCTATCGTCAAAAGCCCGAAGAATATTCAGCTGGGTTCTCGAATGCGTTTTAACGGCGGCCGAATAGCACGTATGCGTTAGCGGCTGGCAGTTACGTAGGCTGCGTTGTGGAGCAGCGTGCTTGGCACCGAAACGGGTGAGTCGAGGCGAACGAGCATGCCCGTTTGCGCCGGCAGTTCCACGTCCTTGCCCTTCTTCGCCATGATGTAGGCGCCGCCGCCAACCACGCCGATCACAGAGCCACGCAGTACGTTGCTGAAAATCAGGCCCACAAAAGAACCCCCCGCTGTTCCGATTGCTACGTCGGTAACGTCAGTCTTGATGTCGCGGCGCTCTTGGACGACGACGCCTTCGACTGTCTTCAGATCCTTGCGCGATTTTCCACTGTCCGCGCCGCCGGTGTAAATCGAAAGGATCGTCACTTGCGCCGGGAAAATGCGGCTTTCGACCTCGATGGAATTGAAGACCAGGTTCATGGAAGCCCCGCCGCGGAACATGGAAAAGAATTTCGGGCGAGTAACGTGGGCGACTGTGCCGTGCAGTTTCGCGCCCGCGGGCAACACCAACTGATTGCCGAAGAAAACAGGTTCGGCGACCAAGGCCGTGAATGGATCGCCATCGCGAGCGACGCTGGTGGTGACGCCATTGAGAAGCGTAAGGCGAATCTGCGTTCCGGGCTGGACCTGATTGGACTGCGCGTTGACGTCCGGGGTGAAGATCAATGCGAGCGACACCACGGCGCAATAACGGATGAGACGCTTCATTTCTTCCTCCAAAGTCCGGCGTAAATGACGGACCGCCCCTTTTCGTGGGGTTAGCCGCTGGCGCCGCGGTCGAGGTGCGGAGGATGCACCCGGGCGATAAGATACTCCGCCGCGGCAGAGAGTTGCCGGAAAATCATGCGGATGATTTCCAAAGCGGCATCACCTTGTGTGGCTCGGGTCCGCAGGTTCTAGAGTCGCATCAGCCTGTTCCTCGGGCTGAAGCACATTGCTTCCGGAGCCCGGAGTGTTTGAGCTATGGCTCCGACCTCCAGAGAACCGAGACTTAAGGCAGTTATTGAGGCGCAGAATTAGGTAGCTACGACAGGAGTAGTTAAGTACTGGTACCTAGTTCGACACTCGCCTTTTGGTCCGCACTTCCCCTTCTCCGCTGAGATGCTACTTTTAATATCGGGCTGGCTTCCGGAGCCCAGCAGGACGCTAGATTCAGAGCAGGAAGTGAAACTCCGATGCGAAAGCGCTTGTTAATTATTAGTGCGCTGCTGATGGGCGTGGCGGCCACTGCATTCGCGACCGACTTTGCCGTGATTGTCCACCCTTCGAATCCGGTCCGGGCCATGACACTGGCGGAGCTCGGAAAAATGTTCAAAGGCAAATCGGGGACGTGGCCTACAGGGCGGATTATCACGCTGGTCTTGCGGGAGCCCACCCAGCCGACTATGAAATTCGTAATCGAGCGGGTGATGGGTGTGGGCCCGGAAGAGGGCAAAACGATGCTGACAGACGCGAGCCGCAAGTCCGCGGCGCCGGTGGTGTTTGTGCCGAGCGACGCGGATGTGGTGAAGGCGGTGGAAGCAAGCCCGGGCGCGCTGGGGATCGTGGACGTGTACAACATCAACGGCGGCGTGAAAGTGATCAAGATTGATGAGAAGCAGCCATTTGACCCTGGGTATGTGTTGAAGGGCCACTGAGCGAGGCAACAAAACTCCCTGCGAGGAAATATGAAAACCACAAGCTCCTTCGAACGCGCATTGATGATCATTCTGCTGGCTGGCATTGCCGGTGCTCCCGCAAGCGGGCAGACGCCGAAGACGCCGCCGGTGAAGCACGCCTCGAGCTACGTTGCAGGGCGGGATGCATCGCCAGTGAAGCGGGACGTCATTCCGGTCACCACGAAATCCGCGGAAGCACGGCGCGACTACGAAATGGGCATGCTGCATTACGAGGATCTGTTGTTGACCGATGAAGGCCTCGAATTCTTCCGTGATGCCGTGAAGGCCGATCCGCACTTTGCGCTCGGACATGCCATGCTCGCTTTCGCGACATTGGATCCGGTGGAAGCGCACCGCCATCGTGCGCTATCAAGACAGTTGATTGCCAACGCCTCCCCGGATGAGCGTTTGCAGATCCGCTGGCTCAACGGCACCAAAGACGGCCAGATCGTGCCGGGCATCGCGGCCATGAACGATCTGCTGGCGAAATACCCGGACGACAAACAGTTTGCGAACACCGTGGCAGCTTGGCTGTGCTCTGGTGAACAGGCATACGACCGCGGTGCTGAGGTTTTGGAACGCCTGCTGGCGAAAGATCCGGGCTACGCCCCGGCCATGAACAATATTGCCTATTGCTACGCGCTGGGCGGCCGCGCGAATTTGTCGCCGCCGTGGATGGACAGGTACGTAGCGGCGATGCCGGACCAGCCGAACCCGCAGGACTCCTATGCCGAAATTTCGCGCATGATGGGGAATTTCCCGGCCGCGCTGGAACATTTTCGCGCCGCGCTGAAAATCTCGCCGACCTTCACGTCGTCACAGGTCGGCATCGCCACTACCTATGCGCTGATGGGTGAGGAAGAGCGCGCCCGCGCGGAATACTTGAAAGCCGAGGAAATGACCAAGGACGCGCCCACAATCATGAATTACCGGTTGCTGTGGGCTATGACCTACTTCCGCGAAAATAAGATCGCAGAAGGCCGGAAGGCGCATGCGGAGATTGCGGAGGCCGCTCAAAAGCAGGGGTTCGCGCTGCAGCAAGCCGAAGCACATCGCGCGATGGCGCTGTTCAATCCGGACGTGAAGGGCGCGTTTCGCGATCTGGATGCTGCCCGGGCAGTTTTGTTCGAGAAACACGTGCTCTCAAGTGGCGACCGTGACACGGAACTCGCGACAATCCTGCAAACTCGCGCATACATCGCCGCAAATGCGGGGGAGCGGGAAGTGGCTGAGGCGGCGCTCGCGCCTTTGAATGCCATGGCACGCACCAGCAGAAGCAATCTGATTCAGCAGTCCTACCACTCAGTGATTGGAGCGACGCTGCTGCTCGAGGGCATGTACGCCGATGCAGTTTCCGAGCTGCAGTATGACCCGCGTAATCCGCTTTCGCTGCAATTGCTGGCCGAGGCAGAGACAAAGGCGGGTGAGTCGGCCGCCGGACGTGACGCACTGGCAAGACTTGCAGGCATCTACGACGAGCGGATCGAGACCGCGTATGCAGCTCCCAAGGCGCGCGCCAAGCTGAATAATGCTCCCGCGAGGAATCGTCAACCAGCGGCGGAGTCGAAGTCCGCACCTGTGGTCGCGGCTCGCGCGACTGGCTTCAGGGGAGGTCCTCTTAATTAGCGGAGTGATGCCGGCGCTGAGATCCTGACGCGAAGCCGTAGCGGAGTTGCGCCAGCCCGATGAAGGATCCGCTCCGCATCTCTCTGCGCCTGCTTCCTTGCAGTGCTACGCCAGGTTCGGATGTCTCAAGTGCCAATCCGTCGCGTTCTGATAAGCCCTCGCGAGTGCCAGCATCTCAGCTTCCCCGTAAACTTTGCCAATGAACGTCAGGCTAGTAGGATGCCTCTTCTCGTCGAACCCAGTGGGGACGGCCACGCAAGGCTGGCCCGTAAGATTGGTTACGGCGTTGTTGATGGTGGCGACGGGATTCGGAGTGTAATCGGCGTAATCAAATGGGACGAGATAGACGTCCACGTCCGACATTACCCGTGCCATTTCCTGCATCAGCAGCGTTCGCACTCGCTGCGCGTTCAGGTACTCTGTCGCCGGAAGCAAGCGGTAGGACATCTGGCTAGCGACGCGGTCCTGGCGCACCAGGTCCGCCGGCTGCGTTTCAATCGGATCGCGCAGGGCTGCGTTCGCTTCGCCATACATGATGGTCGGAAAATCCAGATTCGCGTGCGGCGGCAATTCCACTTCGACGAGTGTGAATCCCATGCTGCGAATCTTGGCGAGCGCCGCCGCGTCGTTTGCATCCACCTGCGGAGTTTGCCGCGTGTCCTGAAACGAGGCCTTTAAGTACCCGACACGCAGCTTGCGGATGTCGACGTTGGGGTCCCAGTTGAAAGGGACATCTTGCACGGCAAGATCGCGATCGTCGGGGCCTTGAATAGCGCTCAGCACGAGCGCGCAGTCTTCCACGCTGCGGCACATGGGGCCGGTCTTGTCGAGACTCCAGCTCAGCGTCATCACGCCGTAGCGGCTGACGCGCCCAAACGTGGGACGTAATCCGGTGACGCCGCAAATCGCAGAAGGGGCCACGATCGAGCCTCCGGTTTCCGTGCCAACCGAAAAACCAACCAGCCCTGCAGCTGTCGCGGAGCCCGGTCCCGCAGATGATCCCTGCGAACCCATCGAAAGATCCCACGGATTTCTGGTCTGCCCGCCAAACCATATGTCGTCCAGCGCCAACTCGCCGGTGGTCAGCTTCGCCACCAGCACGGCTCCCGCAGCGCTGAGGCGTGCGACGACGGTGGCATCTCGATCGATGATGCGGCTCTTGAACGGCGCCGCACCCCATGTGGTCGGATAGTCCTTGACCGACGCGAGATCCTTCACTCCCCAGGGGATTCCGTGGAGAGGCCCGCGGTAACGGCCGGCGACAATTTCCTTGTCCGCGTCGCGCGCCTGGCGCATGGCGAGTTCTTCGGTCACGGTCACGACGCAGAGCAGCTTCGGATTGAGGCGCTTGATGCGGGCCAGGTACATTTCCGTCAGCTCGACTGAACTTACTTGCCTGGTGCGAATCAACTCGGCGAGCTGGGTCACCTGCCAGTAGGCGACGTCTTCCAGATTGCGCGGGCGCGCGACGTGCGGCGGGTCGCTTGCACGGAAAGGACGCTTGGTTCGGTCAATCTTCATTCCGGGGACAACTGGATTGAAAAACAGGGGCGGCGCGACGCTGTTGTCGAGCGGGATCTTGCGTAGCTCGTCCCAGTGAGGAAGGTTCTTATTCACTCCCTCGACCACGATACCGAGCTGATGCTCGTCGAACTCGATACCCGCTACGGCGGCCGCATCGCGCAGCATCTCTTTCGTCACGTGAGCGGGCTTTTGCTCCTGCAACTTGCCCCACAACACGCCGGGAAAAAGCGTTGAACCGAGACCCAGTGCGGAAAAGTAGCCCAGAAAGCTGCGGCGATCGGGCGGCGCTGTCGCTGCTGCTGCAGGCTGCTGGATTTGCCGTTGTGTATCGGCCGATGTGACGCATTTTGCTTCGTTTTGCATCTGGTTCTCCCGTGGTCTGCAACGCCCGCGGGAGTATAGCAGAGCGTTTCAAAACGGATTAGGTCTCTCGTGCAGAGTGCGAATTTTTCACCGCGATTGAAATGCAGAAGAACAACTTGGAGGCAGCTACTCGGGCGCAGGCTGCGGGGCATTCGCTGCGGCCGCGGCTTTTTTTTCCGCGGCCGAGCGCAACAGCATGACTGAGGTGTAAAGCACCGCGAAAACTACGATCCACCGCACGTAGGTGAGCGGCAATTCCTTAATCACATACGCGGCCAGCAACACGCCGGGAATTCCGCCGATGGCCAAGCCCAGAGCGGCTTTGGGGCTGTAGCGTCCGGTGCGGATGAACCGGTAACCACCGACCGGCATCAGGAAGGCGCAGGAGCCCATCATGATTGGAAAAGCTGAGCGCGGATTCATGCCCAGCAGGTATATAAGAATCATGCATGGCGCATAGAGCCCCACGCCTAATTGCATGAACGCACCGAAAATGAAATTACATCCCACCGCAATCCACAGTTTCGTTCCGCTGAGACCCAGCGCGTCGCCACCGACCGGAAACATTTTGAATATCGAGCCGAGCATCAGCAGGGCCGCGGCGAAGAGAGCCAGACCAAGCCCGATCTGGATGTGGCGCTTCGGCCACCCGCTGACGACTCCCGCGCCGAACCACGCTCCCATAACGGCAGCGGCGATCATCAGGATGAGGGTGCGGATATCGACAGCGATGACGGCCACGAAGATGAATGCTTCGACGACAGTGGGCAGCGCATGCCCCACGTTGAGCGTGCCGGGAATCTGATCATCGGGTATGGCGTGAAGCAGCTTGTACATCGAGCTGGTAAGCGCAAACGAGCCGATCCCCAAGGTGTCAAGCAGGTTTGTGAAAAAGCCAATCACCAGTTGCGGCCCGAATTTCACACCGCTTTCGCTGGATTGCGCCAGCGCCGCTCCGCCTGCGGCGCGCCGCAGATAGAGAGCCCACACAATGATGTAAACCACCGAGACGACTGCCAACGCCGCAAGCAGCGCAGTTTTCATCTGTTATTCGCAGCCATGCCAGGCGCCATGGACGGGAAGATTGAATTCACGGCTCACTAAACCGAAGTATGCTGCGTTGATTACCAATTTACAAGAATTTGGTGGCTGGGTGTGCGGAGTCCAGTAAGGGCCAAGCCAGATCAGCGCAGCAAGCCGTTTTACCTCCGGCCCTTCAGATCCTTGAAGTCGCAGCGCACTTTGTCGATTCGCTCGCGGTACGCGGAAGCATCGCCGTACGGCAGGAAATGCGAGTATCGGTCGTGGACGCGCTGGACTCGCCGCGCATGCCTGATCGGGCACCAGTGCTGCTCCGTGCGCGCTGCAATTTCCACAACGTAAGCCAGCAGCCCGTTGGCATACGAGCAGTAAGTGCAATTCAATGCCTCGAGGGCGTTCAAGTACCGCAATTTGCCCCGGTCAATCGCTATGTAATCCCTCCGCCGCGCTTTCGGTATGCCGTAAACGGGAAAGCAAACCGCCTGGTACACCGAAACGAAGAGGTCAACCAACACAAACGGAATAATACAGGCGTAAATAAATGGCGCCGTCAAGATCGCGAAGAATCGGGAGCGCAACAGGTAACGAAAGAGCGAAGTCTTCAGCCGCCGGTGTTCCCGCTTGATTTCCTCGGAGAACCATATCTTGCCGCTGCGCAGCTCGTAAAACTGCGACTTGATCTCCTCCTCCAATTTCTCGATGTCAGGAAGCTGGATCAGAGGATCGGATCTCTTCGAGTGATGTTCGGCCACATTCACCTCGCACAGACTGGTTCGAAATACGACCGTCAAGGGATGAGAAAAGGAGGGCTGGCGTCCGAGCCAGCCCCCTGCATTGCTCTAAACTCGAAGTGTGAGCGAAGTCAGGCCTTCAACTACTTCTTTTTCGCCGCGGGCGCGGGCGCAGCTTTTGCCCTGGCTTTTATCTCAACCAGGATCCCCTCTATCGGCTTGTCGGACAGGTTCTCCGGGTTGTGGACCGAGGCCTCATTCCAAGCCGGCTGGTTGGCCTTTATTTCTTGCTCTTCGCTTTTTCCCCCGGGCAGCTCGAAGCGGATTTTCCCGTTGGTCAGCGCGACGAGTACGAGGTTGGGGTGGGAATGCATGACAGACTTCTCGTGCGGACCGTAGTGGAAACGAAGCACGCGCACTTGTGCGTTTTCGAATTCCACCTTGTAGTGTTTCGGGTCAACTTTGACTGGATCTTGAGCAGCCGCCGGTAGTGCGGCTAGGCCGAGCAGAGCCGCAAACAGAAGTACACGTCGCATGGAGTCTCCTTTGAACTTGAGAATGAATCACCGTCCCCGGTGGGTGGCGCTAAACGTACGCCCCAGTACGCGCGGAGTCAAGTCAGGCAGTTACTTGCACTCATTACTTCAGGCGCTGGTGCGGCTAAGCCGGAGGCTTGATCCCCGCCAACATTCCCCCATCGAGAACCAGAGATTGGCCAGTCATGAAGGATGCCTGGTCCGAGCACATCCAAAGAACGGCTTCCGCCACTTCCATGGGCGTTCCGACTCGGCCGATAGGGTGGAGTTCGAGCGCGAATTTCCTGGCCTCCGGCTCCCCGAACAGACGATTAGCCATGGCGGTTTCGATCACCGCAGGACACACGACATTTATTCGAATACCGTGCCGGGCCGTTTCGAGTGCAGCAGATTTCGTCAGCCCCATCACGCCGTGCTTGCTCGCTATATAGGTCGCCGCCCCAGCGGAGCCAATCAGGCCCGCGACAGAGGCCATGTTGACGATCGCTCCCCCACCGCCCTGCTTAAGCATCTGCTGAATTTCGTACTTCAGGGAAAGCCACACGCCTTTGAGATTGATGGCGATCGTGCTGTCCCAATCTTCTTCAGGTTGTTCAACAATGGGCAACCAGTTCCCTTCGATTCCTGCGTTATTGAACGCCACATCCAGGCGCCCAAATTTCTCGACCGTTTTCCGGACGAGTGCCTGAACTTCGGCAGCTCGTGATACGTCGGTCTTCACAAACAGACCATCGCCGCCAGCCGCGCGAACTAGCTTGATCGTCTCCTCCCCTTCCACTTCGCGGCGGCCGGCGACCACCACTTTGGCGCCCGCCTTCGCAAAAAGCACGGCGGCTTCACGGCCAATACCCGATGTTCCCCCGGTAATGATCCCGACTTTGCCTTGCAATTCCGGTGTCATGATTTGTCCTTGTGGTTCAGGCTTTCCACTTTGAGCGGCAGAGTGTAGGCCTTGCGATAACTGGCGTCAAATGGTACATCAACTACTGGTTCAGCCCCGCCGCACTCAGCCTTCGGACTGCGACCTGATGCCGCCGGGGAGTCTTCGACCCGCAAAGGAGATCACACCATGGCTACGATTACGACGAAAGACGGCACGCAGATTTTCTACAAAGATTGGGGAATGGGTCAGCCGATCGTGTTTTCGCATGGCTGGCCGCTGAGCGCGGACGACTGGGACGGCCAAATGCTGTTCTTCGGGCAGCGTGGCTACCGCGTCATCGCACACGACCGTCGAGGTCACGGTCGCTCCACCCAAACGTGGGACGGCAACGAAATGGACACCTACGCGGACGATCTCGCCGTGTTATTCGAAAAACTCGATCTTAAGGACGCGATAATGGTTGGGCACTCGACCGGTGGTGGTGAAGTCGCGCACTACCTGGGCCGCCACGGCTCCAAGCGTGTCGCCAAAGCAGCACTCATCAGCGCTGTGCCCCCGCTCATGCTGAAAACGGAAAAGAATCCGCTCGGCGCTCCTCTATCGGTGTTTGATGGCCTGCGTGCGGCTCTTGCGGCCAACCGGGCCCAGTTCTACATTGACATCACGCTCCCGTTTTACGGTTACAACCGCCCCGGCGCCAAGATTTCCGAAGGCATCCGGCAACACTGGTGGCTGCAGGGCATGTTGGGTGGAATGAAAGCGCACTATGACTGCATCAAAGCGTTCTCGGAAACCGACTTCACCGAAGATCTGAAGAAAATCGACATCCCCGTGCTAGTAATGCATGGCGACGACGATCAGATTGTGCCCATCGCCGCCGCGGGTCCGCAGTCCGCCAAATTGCTGAAGAATGCAACGCTGAAAATCTATCCTGGCTTTCCGCATGGCATGCCCGCGACCAACGCCGACCAGATCAACGCTGATCTACTCGCGTTCTTCAAAGGTGCAACCGCGAAAGCAACGGCGTAATTGAGAAATTAAACAATAGAGTAGGCGCCTGGAACCATAATGAAAGGATTCCGGTCATAAGCCATTCCTCTAGCCTCGATCCCGAAGGCGTTGGAGACGTGTCGAAGGATCTCTAGGGGCTTTCGGCATGGGCATCAGCGATTTCAGGTGCCGGTCCCTACCCGGTGCTTGAATTAAAATTCCGTTCTTTTTGGCAACCGGCACATGCCTTCTCGCATCGAATTCCCCAGCGTTTCTATGTCCACGGATGCTGGCCGCCCATTGATTGGGAGCTGCTCGGGCTCCCTTGAATTTCAGGGTCACCAAGCCTCCACCAACTGAATCCGGGGCGGACAACAAAAACCATTTGACGGTTCCGTGCGCTTCGAAGAAGTGTGTTTGAACGCACCCCGTTGAGCTTCGGCTAAAAAGGAGATAACAAATGAGTAATGCTACAAGTCTGTTTAATCGCAGTTCGAATCGCCGTAAGTTTCTGAAGAATGGAATGCTCGCCGCGGGCGCTGCCACGGTCGGCGCAGGAATAATGACTGGTGGCTTGTCAGCCTTCGGCAGTGACCGCGAAGATGATGGCGATCGCGCTCCCATTACAAAGGGCGATATCGCCATTCTCACGTTTCTAAGCGCCCTCGAGGAAGTCGAAGAAGATCTCTGGCGGCAGTACTCCGAGCTCGGCGGCGTGCAGGACAACGAAGTTTCAGGAGTGGGCGGTGGAAATGCGCTTTATACGGCTGCTCTTACGATTCTCGATGGCGACATGGCCCAGTACATCCACGACAACACCGATGATGAAATCAGCCACCATCGTTTCCTCAACAACTATCTGGCTTCGAAGGGCGCCAAGATGGTGAACCTGAGCAAAAATTTTGCCACGCTGCCGAGCAGCAAGGCGGATGGAGCAAGGCAAATCGGCCGCCTCACAAACCTCACGCAACTCACCGTTGACACCAGTTTCTGGTCGCGTTACCGCAGCATCACGAATCCCGATTTCGATCCCAATGCCCCCTTCGCGCAAGCCGTCCCGAGCTTGAACGTGAAACAGCATACTGCGATTCCCAGGTCCAACGCCGACACGGCCAACAGCAGCATCAGCGCCGACAACACTCAAAGCATCACTTCTCACCTCCAGGCCATCGCCTTCACCGCCGGTTTCCACTTTGCATTTATTGAGCAGGGCGGCACCAGCCTCTATCCCGCGCTGGCCCAGAAGGTAACGAACCTCGAGGTTCTGCGAATCCTGCTCAGCATCGGCCCGAGCGAGACCATGCACTTCCAGACCTGGCAGGACAAAGCCGGCAACGCCCTTCCGATTTCAGACACGGACAACGGTCCCGGCGGAACCGGCGCAAGCGTCTCGTTTTCGACCCTCTCCGCGGCACAGGGAGAGACGAATCCCGAGTCCCTCAACGGCGATACGTTGCAGGCCAACCTCATCATGCCGGAGCCAACGCACTTCATCGACCCGAAGCTCGGGCCCGTGGCCATCATTCGCCCAACTTCCACCAAGTTCGGCGGCGCTGTCGCTTCCGTTCAGAGCTTTGCGGACGACGGGCTCTTCATCGGCCAACCGAAACACTTTCTCGACATCCTCTTCGATCTCGCCAACGAAGCGGACAATGCAAGGCGGGAGTTCTAGCAACAACCACGCAAGAACCCGGCTCCACGCAGGTCCGCCGCTGCGAACGGCGGACCGCGCGGCGCCGAATCATCGCACACGCTTCGTCGCTGGGTGCCCCATTCGTTGTGAACCAGCGAGTGGGGCGTTTTTCATTGTGGTGCCTTGGGACATCACGGAACTGGCGGGATGGCGCGCACCCAACAATTTGCAATCTATGTCCGCTAAGGCGCTCCCGCTAGGAGCATGATCATCAAGAAAAGAGCCGGCCCAATCGCGGCCGGCTCTTGTTCATTTCGGATTGAGCCGAAGCTCGTCAGGCGGTCGCAGCCTCTTCATCCCGGATCGCGGCCTTTACTTTGTCCACCAATTCAGGCGGAATATCCGCAAACCCATGGTCTTTGCCAGCGTGCTCCTTTGCTTTCACTAAAACCTCTTCCACAGTTGCTCCACGGGCCACGAAGTCACAATCAACTCCGACATCCCGGCACTTCAAGACTTTTGTCATCTTGGAACTCCCTTCACCTAAGCGAGAAGCTTGCTGCGGGAATGGTATTCCCAGTGCCGGTACCAGTCAACGCATCTGTTCCGTTTGCGGGGAGAAATAATCGGCTGTCGAGTCTCGGGGTTCCGCCTGATCAACGCGTCAACCCTCTCGCTACCGTTGAGTTGAGTGCCCGTATGTTGTATAAGTATTCCTTGCCATCGGGTTTTGAAATGCGCGCCAGGCTCATCTTCGCTGCGTTGCTCGGATTGTTGTTCTGCAGTCTTGCTGCGCTTGAAACCAACGAGCTAGTCAAGCTCGCTGACAACACTTCCAACGACTTCTCACTCCTCGGCACTCGTCAAGAAGCATCCTCGGCGAATGTCGACCAAAGTCGTGTCGTGTGGCCGAAACCTGTTCCAGACACATATAGGAGCGGGCGGCCGACAGTTCGTCGCCGCGGCACTGGTGTTTCTTACCCCGCGAAGGATTTTCTCCACTTCCTCTGCATCATGAGGACATAGAACCTCGGTCTCCGGCATCGCGTACCTTTTTTCTTCTTTGCAACTAATGCCGCAGGATATTTCCTCGCGGGACCACGATCGGACAACCCGCAGGAATGCTCCCGGCGGCATCCACTCAACACTCGGGCTCCACCCGACCAAAGGCCGGTCTTCACGACTGGAGACAGACAGGTGAAGAATGAACACAACATTGGATGGAAATGATCGACAGGCGCTTCAGGCATTCCTCTATGACTTGATCTGTAAAGTGAAGCGTCCGGAGGAAACTGAGCTGCTGGTCGAGGTCATTTTGAATATCCAACAGCATGCCAGCATGCCCCGATCCACCATTCCACCCGCTATCCCGATCGACCACCCTGCAACCCGCAAGCGGGGCCGGGCGGGATAGCACACCAGGAGTGCGCCTCGGTTCCTCCCCGAGGCGCACTCCGTCCAATTGACCTAAGCGCGCGCTTGCCGCTGTGGTGTCTGGCTGGCCGCGATGGTGGTACAGTACCCCTCCATGCCGCCCGCTTCCGGATCGCCATGAGAAGTGTTCATGAAAGACTCTCCAATCCTATCTGAGTTCCTGATTCGCCTATTTTTTGCCATCCCCATTCTCGTCCTCTTTAGGATGATGTGGCTGTATTGGACGCGAGGCCGCGATCCGGAACGCGACTCGGTCAGCGTACAGTATGAGCCGCCTGACAACCTCACACCCGGCGAGTGCGGCGCCCTGCTGGAGAATGCAGTCGGCGTCAGCAACATCACTGCCACAATCATCGATCTCTCGGTGAAGGGCTATCTTGCCATTGCGCAAGAGGACGACAGCAACTTGCAAGCCCCTCAAGATTTCAAGAATTACGTATTTCATATGCTAAAGCCGCCGAGCGACTGGAACGGTCTGAAGCCGCACGAGCGAGCTGTACTCACCGGGATTTTTATTCCCACGAATCCTTTGAAAATCTTGTCGGATGCGATCTCGCAACTGCAAAATGCCGCGCCAAATTCCGCCTTGGGCTCAGCCTTCTCTCGCGTGGAGGCGATGACCACAGCAAACCCGGCGTTGCACGCTCTTTCAGGGGCAGAAGACGCTCCCCGCGCTTCGGTCGCGTTGTTGGAACTACAAAATCATTTCTATCTGCATCTCCAAATAATTCGGGATTCCATTTTCGATGCGCTCGTCGCGGGCGGCTATTACCAGAATCGCCCGGACAGAGTTCGGCTCCTTTACGTCGCCAAAGGGCTGGTTGTTGGCTTCCTGCTGGCTGTGGTAGGAAGCTTCTTGGCGGGGGTAACGGGCACACCCACGTGGCCCTGGATCCTCACGGGTATCCTCACCGGCATGACTATTTTGGTCGCCGGCAGGTTGCTGTCTGCGAGGACGGTTGCCGGAGCTCGCACGCTGGCGAAAGTCCTGGGCTTCAAAGATTTCCTAGAGCGCGTGGAGAAAGATCACATGGAGCGGCTCGAACGGACTCCCGAACTCTTCGAGAAATACCTGCCTTACGCCATGGCGCTCCGTGTCGAGAAGAATTGGACTCAGGCGTTTGGCGGCGTCACCGTGCCACCGCCTCAATGGTACCAGCATAAGCACAGCGGCGACTTCTTCCCCGTGCGCTTCGTCGACGAACTCAATGCCATGTCCAACCAGGCAGGAACCGTGCTGGCATCGAAACCTGGCAGCTCCGCTTGATACGGCAAAGCCTCAGCCGATTGAAAGGGATCACATAAAAAGCATCCGCGGGAGTAGTTGGGAACAGACGGTCTGAGAAAGTGGCGCGCCCGGAGAGACTTGAACTCCCAACCCTCTGGTTCGAAGCCAGATGCTCTATCCAATTGAGCTACGGGCGCGTTTTGTCCGTCCCGGATGGTTCTGCGGGACGCTCCATTCTTTAATCCTACCACTGAGCTGCCGGAACTCAGGCCATTTGCTCTCGACGTAACCACATTTTCGCATTGGATTGGCGAGATACCGCAATTTACTCGCTTTTTTCGCTTGCAATTGCGCTGCTTTTGTGCTATATCTATATCATACAATCAACTTAACTTAATAATTAGTTGTGTGCGGCTCCCGAGAAGGAGCGTGCGCATGCGTCTGCCCATTTTAGGCGGGTACGACTTCTTACCCTGACGTACGAAGGGTAGGTGTGCCGTAACCAGCGATGGTTCAGTGCGGCTTTGGCCGGCGAGGGACTCCAGAGTTGGGGGGCGCGACCATCCGTGCAACTAGTTTGAATCGGAGCAACAATATGTTGACCAGGAGAAGTAGATCAGAAGAAAAGCAACTACCTTCCCGCCACAGCCGCAAATGCAGTATTTGCCGCCGCAAGGACCGTAAAGACATCGAAGACGCCTACCTTCGCTGGCGCGACCCCGGTAGCATCGTGCGCGAATTCCGCCTTGCCCACCACTCCGCGATCTACCGCCATGCTCATGCCACCGGCCTGGCCGCACAGCGTAAGGCCAATCTCCACACCGCCCTTGAATACATTATCGAGAAGGCGGAAACTGTCGAACCCACGGCGAGCGCCATCATCGCGGCCATCCGCATCCACGCTCAAATGGATGGATTATGGACCGAGCCTCCCAGAACCTACATCGTCATCCATGAGAATGCGGATGAGGCCGCCCCGCCCGGCTCTCCAGACTCGCAACCTCCTCCTCAGAATTCTAATCGCGAACCGGAGATTAGAACATGACGCATCTCATTGAAAATGCACATCGGCCACCCGTTCTAATCGCGAATAATTTGGACTTTCGCATTCAGAAATTCCCGTTCGCTTTAATGGCGCGTAGCGCTGTGCTAGACTTCGCCGAGCGATCCCGCAGCAAGAAAATTTTCTGCGGAGAGCGCCGATCGGTGGAACTTCGGGCTTCGTGCAACGATTCCCCGCGAACCCCGCCAGGGCCGGAAGGCAGCAACGGTAACGGGTCAGCTTCGTGTGCCGCGGAGTACCCGAAGTTCCTCTCATCGCATCCGGAGCGAGACGCAGCCACAGGGAAAGCCAGTCCATGGGCTACAAAGTAATCGCGCGAAAATACCGCCCCCAGACGTTCGCGGAGATCGTCGGGCAGGAGCACGTCACCAGGACGCTCGCGAATGCTATTCAATCGAATCGCGTGGCCCATGCCTATATCTTTTCCGGAGTGCGCGGCGTCGGCAAGACGACTACCGCGCGCATTCTCGCCAAGGCGCTCAACTGCGTGAAGGGGCCTACGGCTGACCCGGACAACACCTGCGATTCCTGCCGTGAAATTTCCGCCGGCACTTCACTGGACGTTCTCGAAATTGATGCCGCATCTAACCGCGGCATAGATCAAATCCGCGAGCTGCGCGAAATGGTGCGCTACGCGCCCGCATCGAGCCGTTACAAAATTGTGATTCTCGACGAAGCTCACCAGTTGACCGACGAAGCTTCGAACGCGCTGCTGAAAACTCTGGAAGAGCCGCCCGAGCGCGTGGTCTTCATTCTCGCCACCACGCGCGCCGAAGATCTGGTGGAAACAATTAAGTCACGCGCGCAACTCTTTCAATTTCGCTCGCTCACTTTCAAGGAAATTGCCGGCGAAATCGAACGCATCGCGAAAGCCGAAAATCTGAAAATCGAATCGGGCGCCGTGGGCGTGCTCGCGCGCGCGGCCGAAGGCAGCCTGCGCGATGGACTCTCGCTGCTCGAGCAGGCCATCTCCTATTCCGGCGATGAAATCATGGACGCGCAGGTGCGCGAGCTGCTCGGCGTTGTTGCCGAGAGCGTCCTCGACGAATTGGTGGAAGCGATCGCGACGCAATCTGCCGAGCGCGCCCTGAGCCTGGTGCATCGGCTCATCTCCGATGGACAGAATCTCCAGCATTTCTGCCGCGAAGCCATTCGCCACTTCCGCAATCTGCTGGTCGTGCGCGTGTGCGGCGCGGATTCGGATCTGGTGGCGGCGCCCGCCGAGGAGCGGCCGCGGCTCGCGGAACAGTCGGCGAAATTCAGCGAAGAGGACTTGACTCGCTTTTTCAACATCCTGCTTTCAACCGACGACGACCTGCGGCGCCAGCCCGACCCGCGCCTCCATCTCGAGCTGGGACTCCTGAAACTTGTCAACGCGCAGCGGCTCGCCCCGCTGGAAGAAATTCTGGCTGAGCTTCGCGGCGAAGCGCGTGAAATGCCACGCTCAGCGAGGCCGGCGCAGTCCGGCTTGGCGCAGCGCGCGACAGCAGCAAGCCAGACAGCGGCGGCGCAAACAATATCTTCATCATCCGCGGGCGGATCGAGCGCGGCAACGGCAGCGCGCATGGCGCCGGAGCCTTCTGCGAAAGCGGCGTCTCCGATTCCAGCATCGCCGCCGCGGATCGTAGCGCGTGCTGCAGAAGACGTTTCGAATGGACTCGCGTCCGCGCAGGTGGATGCCATCAAAGCGGCGCTGCAAGGGCAGAAATTTCTGTGGTCCATGGTCGAGCACGCTTCGCGCTGGGAAATTGAAAGTGGCGAGCTGCGTCTTTTTTTCCCGACGGAGAGCCGCGCGCTCGCAGAAATGTTGCAGGCGCGCGACGCGATGGAACGATTGCGCACAGTCTTACATCAAGTGGTAGGCCAGCCCCTGCGTGTCTGTGTTAAACTGGAAACTGGACGTGCGACAACGGGACGCAGCTCGGAGCTGCGCGCCCGGTTTGAGGAAGATCCGATCGTTAGGGCGATGCTGGAACGTTTCGGCGGCCAGATTTCAAAGGTCAAACGCCCGGGCGAGGAATGATCCATGGAAGTAAAAGCGCTGCAGCAGATGCTGTCGCAGTTCCGCCAGGTGCACGAAAAGCTCGAGAAGCAGATGGACGGGCTTGCTGTGGAAGCATCTTCGGGCGGCGGCATGGTTTCCGTGAAGATGAACGGCCAGAAGCAATTGACGGAAGTGCGGATCGAGCCTGAAATCTTCAAAAGCAAAGACCAGGAAATGCTGCAGGAATTGCTGCTGGCGGCCGTCAACGAAGCAACGCGGCGCGTGGATGAAGAACTCTCGAAACAGGTGAAGGACATCACCGGCGGCTTGCCCGGCATCATGGGCATGAAAATTCCCGGCCTGTTCTGACCGCATGGAATTTTCCGGGATCGGACCTCGCGATTGGCTCCGCTCCCCTTCTCGTTTCAAATCCTCGGAAGGGTGATACCCTCGCAACGGATGGAACTGCATGCCTGATTTTGCGCCTTCAGTGACAAGATTGATTGACGAATTGAAGCGCCTGCCCGGCATCGGGCAGAAGACGGCGCAGCGCCTCGCATTCTATCTGTTACGCGTGGACCGAGATCAGGCGATGGCGCTTTCCGACGCGATTCGCGAGGCCAAGGAAAAAGTCCGCGAGTGCTCGGTCTGTAACAACATCACCGACGCGGATCCCTGCCTCTTCTGCACCGGTGCCACGCGCGACAGGAAAATAATCTGCGTCGTGGAAGAGGCCACCAACATTCAAGCCGTTGAGAAGACGCGCCAGTTCAGCGGGCTGTACCACGTGCTGGGCGGCTCGCTCTCGCCGCTGCAAGGCGTGGGCCCCGACCAGCTGAAGATCAAGAGCCTGATCGAGCGGCTGAAGGGCGGGACGGTGGAGGAAATCATCATCGCTACGAATCCGACCGCGGAAGGCGAGGCCACGGCCGTCTATCTCTCGAAGCTCATCAAGCCGCTGGGCGTGCGCGTGACACGCATCGCCATGGGCATTCCCGTAGGCTCGGATCTTGAGTACGCGGATGAAGTGACCATGGTCAAGGCTATGGAAGGCCGCCGGGATCTTTAATGCCGCCGCAAGAACCGTCCGGCTCTTTGCCTGTCGGTGAGCGCAAGAATATTTAAGAAGAAACTCGGGGGGTGCGCGATGCCGGGGCTCGACAAATACATGGCGCAATACGATCACGAGCATACGAACCCGTGGAACAAGGTGATGCACGCGATCGGAATTCCGATCATCCTTGCCGGGATCATCCTCGTGGCTCTCACGTTTTGGCGTGCCGGGCTGGCATTTTTCGTGGCAGGCTGGATCCTGCTGTTCGCTGGGCATCGAATCGAAGGCAACAAGCCAGCCTTCTTCCAGGGCCTGGTGTACTTCCTAGTGGGGCCGATTTGGGTGGCCAAAGAAATCAGGGACGCTCTGCTGGGCTCGCCAAATCCCTCCAGGCACGTCCGCTAGACCAAACGCGCTCCCGTCAGCCCAATTTGAGCGCCGGCTAAGTTACCTTTTCGCACCAACGCATTACCGCGCTCGCACCGCCCCGAACCGCGGTGCTATTCTTACATTTTGACCCTTTGGGAGGAGTGGTGACCGAACCACTGGCATCTAACGACCCCG
>Ga0307475_10000749_pt1 | contig 19613 bp, 15 predicted proteins | sample atmos_gasesECM1C_FD_203317 | JGI IMG/M metagenome (GOLD analysis project Ga0307475, IMG submission 203317) | Hardwood forest soil microbial communities from Morgan-Monroe State Forest, Indiana, United States - atmos_gasesECM1C_515 | ecosystem: Environmental > Terrestrial > Soil > Temperate... | reverse complement strand
TTGTTCGCGTGGATTTTACTCGTATTGGCGGCACCTACTGGAATTTGCGGGGCTATTGGAGAGGAAGGCTGACTTCGAATTCCGCAGCCACGCAGCAAACTTTGCAGGATCTGATCAATCGCACCTATCACCTGAACCTGACCTATGACAATCCCCAGTCGCGGTGGGTTCTGGGAGTCGGCCGAATGTACCTGCCCTGGGCCACTAGCCTTGACACACTGGACGGCGGATACCTTGGCAGTCGCCTTGGCCATGGAACCACTTTAGGGATCTTCGGTGGTTCAACACCGGATCCTACTTCCTGGAATTACAACCCTACTCGGCATCTCGGCGGCGCCTTCTTTAACGCCGAAGGCGGCAGTTATGACGGTTTCCATTATTCGAGCACTTCCGGCGCTGGTGAGGACTTTGAAAACGTTCAATATTCCACCACGACTCCGACAGGTACCACCACTGGGAACTATGACGACAAGCGGCCATTTACCTTTGTCGAGAACTCCATTTCTTATAAAAGAGGCTTCTCAATCTTTCAGGCGTTGCAAGTTGATCGGCCTGGCGGGAATCCTACGACGCCTTCCCCGGGCACCGGACTTAGCCGAAGTTTCGTGACCGTTCGCCTCCAGCCCATTTCGCGGCTGGAATTCAGCGCCAATCACACCTATTTCCGCGATATTCCCACCTTTGATCCGCAGCTGATCGGCACCGGGCTGTTGGACAAGTATCTCTTTCAGGGATTCAGCGGCGGCGTACGGGTCGAGATCGTCAAGAAAATCTCCGTCTATACGGATCTGGGCCGCAGTAGCCGCTCTGGCGACGCAACGAGTTCGCTAAACCAGATGTATGGCATCACCTTCGCGGAAATCCCAAAGATAAGGTTGCGCGCGGACGTGCATTATTCGAGCTTTACCAGTTCCTTTGGCTCTGGCATATACCGCGCTTTCTCCTTGTCCCGTAGTATCGGAGATCGCTTTCATTTCGAAGCGTTAGGCGGAGATCAATCCTTTACTTCCACGCTGGCCGGGAACCAGAGCGCCAGATTTTTCACTGGGAACGTCGACAGCTCCATCGGCGCGCTCTTATTTCTGCAGGGTGGCTTCACCGCTTATCGAGGTCAATTGCAAAACTACAATCAGTTGTATGTCACTTTTGGCTATCGGTTTGATAACAAGTGGAAGCGCAAATGAAAGAGGAGCCTAAGATCGTAAGGGTGGTCAGAACGTTGTATCTACTTGCCGGGCTCGTTGTTTTGTGCGTGGTGTCTCCCGAACCCGTCACGGCGCAGGAACAGCTTGACGTATTGCTTGAGCGAACCGCCAAGCAAGCGGCATCCTTCCTCGACCTGATCTCCGAAACGAATTGCACCGAACGCGTCCTGCAGGAAAAACTCTCCGACAATGGGAAAGTCGTTGAAAAAGAAGAATCGACTTTCGACTACCTGATTATTTTGTCCACCTCAGACGGCGAGCTGAACCTCGTCGAATCCAGAATCGCCCCCGAGAATGCGAAACAACAAAAGAAGCTTCACGCGCCGCTCCTCATTAGTAATGGCTTCTCCAGCTTGTTCCTGATTTTTCATCCGTATTATGCGTCCGGCTTTGTATTTACACAGCAGGGAGAAGAATCTCTCAACGGGCGCACGCTCACCAAGATCCATTTCCAGCACATCCCCGGTATGCGCTCTCCTGCGGCGCTCGCGGTCCGCGGCCGCGAGTACCCTTTGGACCTTATAGGTACGGCATGGATCGACCCGGCAACCGGCTCCATTGCCCAACTGACCGCCAACGTCGATTCCGGCATGGAAGATGTGGGACTTCGCACGCTGCATTCCGAGGTGCGATTCGCTCCGGTTACTTTCCACGACTCCCCGCAGTCCTTTTGGCTTCCCGGCCAAGCCACGGTCGAGGTGGAAACTCCACACCAGCATTGGCGTAACACGCACCGCTTTTCCGATTACAAGCGATTCTCCGTAAATACAAAGGAGCAGGTGGCCAAGCAATGAGCATATCCGCAAACGTAGGCACCGCTATACTTACACGCGAAGACGCCGAGAAAGGGCATCGCCTCCGCGTGCGTCTCGCGTGGTTGCTGGCCGCCGCCGTCGTCCTGGTTATCGCCGGTTATGGCTATGACTACTACACGCTCGGCGCCTTGCAGCGGCCCTTCTCGCCGAAGCACCAAATCCTTCGGCCCAGCGGAACGATTGGCATCAAACTCGGCATGTTTGGCGTGTTGCTCTTCTTCCTCATCTATCTTTACCCGCTGCGCAAGCGCTGGGGATGGCTGGGTCGACAGGGGAATTCGCGTCACTGGCTCGATTTTCACGTGGTTCTCGGTGCCACGGCCCCGATCATCGTCGCGTTTCATTCGTGCTTCAAGTTCGGCAATATCGCGGGTATGGCGTTCTGGAGCATGCTGGTGGTCACGATGAGCGGATTCGTCGGCCGGTACCTCTATGCTCAGATTCCACGCGGCCTCAGCGCAGCGGAACTCTCCAAGAAAGAGATGCTGGAGAGAGAGGAGAAACTCCGGAAAGAGCTCGCCGAACAAAGAGCATCCTTTGGCTTTAGCGTGGAAGCGCTCTACCAGCTGCCGACAGCGGACGAAGTTGCCAAAACCCCAATGGTCGCGTCTCTCCTTTCCATGTTCTTGATTGATTTCAAACGCCCTTTCAAGGCTTCTCTGGTGCGCCTGCGGCAGGCGGGATTCGGTCCCTGGGTGTTCTCTTTCTGCGGCTTACTCCCGACCCGTGACTGGAAGCTCGAGCGTGCCATTCGCGTGGCACAAAAGGAGGCCACGCTCTCCAAGCACATACTCTTCCTCACGCGCACGCAACAGGTGTTTAAGCTCTGGCACGTCGTGCACCGACCGTTTAGTTATGCCTTCGCAATTCTGGCCATTCTTCACATCGGTATCGCCCTTTTTATGGGCTATGGTCTCTAGGACGTACTCGCCTTATGGACAACACTCTTGCCTTCGCCATCACCGTGGTCGTTCTCCTGCTCTTCGTGCTTCATGACCTCAGGAAGCGAAAGAAAATTGAGGCGAAGTCGCGCGAGGCGATGGAAAAGGGGAAGTTTCGCTCCGATGGCCCCCAAGCCCAGCATCCTCACATCGACGCCACGAATTGCATCGGCTGCGCAGCTTGTACGAACGTTTGTCCGGAGGGGGACGTCCTTGCAATGTTGGGCGGCAAGGCGGTTATCGTCAACGGATATAAGTGCATCGGCCACAGTCTCTGCGCCGAGGCTTGTCCCGTCGGCGCCATAACCATGGTTATGGCCAGCCCCAGCATGGGCGCTGACATGCCGAGGCTGACGCCCCAGTATGAGACGACCATAAAGAATTTGTTTATTGTCGGGGAACTCGGAGGGTTGGCTCTAATCAAAAATGCCATCAACCAGGGGCGCGACTGCATCGACAACATCGCAAACCGAATCAACGCGATGGGCGCTCGCAGATCCGGCCCGGACCTTTTTGATGTCCTGATCGTCGGAGCTGGTCCCGCGGGAATCAGTGCTTCACTGCGGGCCATCGAAAAGAAACTTACTTACCTGGCCGTGGACGAGGGCGAGATGGGGGGCACGGTGGCGAAGTATCCTCGCCAGAAGCTGGTGATGACGACCCCCGTGGAATTTCCAATGCACGGAAAGTTTAAGAAGATGGAACTCTCCAAGGAAGAGCTCCTTGCCTTCTGGAACAAAGTCCTGCAGCGAGCCGATTTCAAATTGCGTCAGGGCGAAAAAGTCGAGGACATCAAGAAGGGAGAGGACGGCATCTTCACTGTCGTCACTACCAAAAACCAATACCGTTCGCACGCGGTAATCCTCGCGATCGGCAAGGGCGGCAGTCCGCGGAAACTGGGGGTCAAAGGAGAGGAACTCCCGAAGGTCATGTACCGTCTGATTGAGACCGATCACTACGTAAACAAGAAAATTCTCGTTGTGGGGGGAGGCGATAGTGCCGTCGAGGCCGCCATGGGCCTTGCCTATCAGGTTGGAAACAATGTCACGCTGTCGTATCGCAAAGAAGCCTTCAGCCGCATTAAAGAGCGGAACGCACAACGCATCGCGGACTGCATGCGCAAAGGGAAAGTTAAGGTCATCTTCAACTCGGCCCCCGTTGAGTTCAAACAGAATTCCGCGGTCCTCGATGTGAACGGTAAGTTGCAAGAAATTCCCAACGATTCTGTCTGGATCTTTGCCGGTGGAGAGCCCCCCACAGCCTTCCTCAAAAAGATTGGCGTCGGGTTCGGAATGCATGACATGACTTTGGAGGCCAGCAAAGAGGCCAAGGAAGCCACTCGGGCGAAGAAGCAACAACTCGTTGAAGTCTAGAAAGGTTCACGAGGATAAAGAAAACGCACTGTGAGCGAAGAGAAAGACGGCCAAAGCAACGCGTAAGGAAAAAGTGAGGTCATCATGAAATCTAGAATTGCAATTACTCTGGTCGTTTCCGTCGCCATCCTCGCCGGATGCCAGCAGCACGCCAATTCCCTCACGGGGACTCTTGCCGTTACCTCCGCAGAGGCTAGCCCGAATGACGCCATCCGCAGCGCTATTCAGGCGCACCTCGCCCACAACGGGAGCTTAAATCTCAAGTCCTTCGACACCGATGTGAAGCAGGTCACCATCGCCCGCGATCGTGCGCAGGCGCAAGTCGAATTCCATGTGAAGAACGGGCCCGGCACGATGCAGCTCACCTACGCCCTCGCAAAGCGTGATGGAGTGTGGTCCGTGGTCGAATCCACGCCTGGCGGCAGTAATTTCTCCCATCCGACCCTCGACAAAGCGCAAGCTCCGGCAGTAGGTGGCACAATGGGCGGCGACTCAGCTATCTTCCGCGCATTGGATAATTTCCACGGCGGCGCGGCTACGTCACCACAAAATCTCCCGCCCGGCCACCCGCCGATTCGCTCCGCGTCATCGCCGCCCGCCGAGTCCGCCAAACAAAAACCTGAATGAATCATCGGACTCCTGCCGGAATTAAGGTGGCGATGTTGGAATAGGCGGATTCGCCGTTTGCGTTGGCTGCGCGGACGCGATAGGCGAATGGTTGGCCGGCCTGCGCTTTAGAATCCAGAAATTGGGTTAGGTTGGCATCGAGCTTGGCTACGCGCTCCCAGGCTTCTCGTGATTGGCTGTTTCCGCGGCGCTCCACGATGATGTTGGTGGGATTTCCGCCATGATTCTGCCAGGTCAACTTCGCACCGCGTTCCGCGAAAACTACATTGAGGGAACTTGGGGCTTCGGGAAGGATGGCCCAGTCGAAATAGGCTTCGTCCGTAATCGCCATCACGGAATCTTTCACCGGCGCTTCCAACGTGCCCGTGGTGCCCTGTTTCCACTGCACGGGTTTGATCTCTCCGGAAACGACATCTACTAGAACGGGGTGCGCGATGGCGGTGTTCTTCAGGGAGAGCGTCACAGAAAACGGCGCGAAAATATTTCCGGGCTGGCTGTGGGCAGCTAGCCAATAGGCGATGATCACTTTTCCATTTTGCGAACGGAAACCGTAGGTCAGGAGCGGGGCGCCGCTTTGTTTCAGCAGGGTTGCGGCGTCAGGACTGGAAATTTCGATTGCGGGATCGAATTTTGTGTCGGAAAAAAGTGCGTTGGTATTCCGCAAGGCATAGAACACCGGGCGCGGCGTCCAGTCATACGGGTGATTCGTGAGGCCGTGAATCAAGCCGAAGTCGTCGAATTCATTGCCGTCGGTTCCCGCGGCGAGCAGCCAGACGAACGTTTTCACGCCGGCGGCGTGATTGTAAATAAAACCGCGAGGAATATATTTTGCCTGCACCGATTCATCGGAGCCCGTCCAGGACGGAATGGAATTGAACTCATCGTCGAAAAATGGAATATCCGGCTTGATGCCAGGATAGTGGGTGACGAGGTCGCGCAACTGGCGTGGCGATTCGTTTTGATACGCGCCGGAGTCCATCGTTTCCGGATGCATGTTGTGGCCGTAGCCGGGGTAAGTGTGATAGGCGTAGACGTCGATCCCCGAGGCGCATTTGCAAGTGTCCAGAGCTTTCTGCGTGAATTCGCGAGTTGGATCGGCCTGGCCTCCGTAGATGACTTTGGCCTGCGGGTCGGTTTTGTGGACCGCGTCGATGAACGGACCAAGGAGGCGGCCATACTCCTCGGGATTGCCCCACGGATTCCAGTAGCCGATGTCCTGCTCGTTCCACAGTGCCCAGTAATGAATGCGGTCGCGAAAGTGATTCACCATCCATGCCGCGTATCGATTGAAGGCGGCGATTTGTTCCGGCGTCTTGGGCGGCCAAAAGACGGAATAGAGACTGCGGTCGTCGTTGTGGAAGGAACCAGGTTCAGGGACGCTGACGTCGGGCAACGTTCCGCTCGGCGATGTGTACATCACATTGCCGTAGATAAGCTGGACCTGGATGTTCATGCCGTTGTCGACCAGCGAATCGACATAGTCTTCGAGCTCGGGCGAGCTTGCATAGACGCCGCGCTGCTGTTCAATCCAATCCCAACTGGTGCGATCGGAACTGTTTTCGTACTGGCCGATGCGGATCCATTTGAAGCCGGCGTCGAACATGCGGGTCCACCACCAGCGGTTCCAGGGGAGGTAGGGGTCGCGGGGCAGGTCAGAGTTGATGCCGAAGCCATCGTGAATTTGCGAGGAGCGCTTGGGGGGGACGTGATCGGGCAAACGCTTTGGTCCCTGGGCGAAGGAGCGCGCCGGGAATAATAAGGAAGAGAAGGCCAGACAGATAATAATAAGGAAGGCGGTGAGGAGCGGTGCGCGGCGCTGGTTAGGTAGGGGTGGAGTGAAGGCGACAAGGTGCCTCCCACCCCCGGGTGTTTTCGGAAAAGAGGCTGCAAACGATTGAAAACAAACGACAGGAGTGCTCAAAAAAGCGCAAAGAAAGTGGAAAGAGGCTGCAAGCGCTTGAAGACTCGAGACTTGAGGGCGGACGCTCGAGTCGGAGGACCGAAGAGAGAATGACGGCGAGAGTACACCGCTGTGGCGACGGGAAGTATGCGCAACTGGTTGAGGGCGGAGGGGATAGAGGCGCCGCGTGGCGCATGCGCTGGCGGGAGCGAGAGAGACCGGGTGATGCGGATGTACCCCCCACCCCGGGTGTTTTGGGGAAAGAGTTCGGAACTTGCTGATTTTACGGGAGTTGACTTTTTCGGGAGCGCAAAAGAGTTTGCAAGAGTATGACAGTAAAGGGGTTAGCTCGGCGTGAGGTTGTGGAGGAAGGGTTAGCTGTCGAGGCAACATGAAAAATGTTATCACAACGGTATACCGGTTGTCAAGCACTTTCTTGGGGTGTGACAGGACGCCCGGTACGCTTTCAGACTCAGGACAGGCCCTTCGACGCTCAGGGCAAGCGGTCGGAACCCTACAAATTGGTGAGCGGCTGTCCCTACGCGGCGAGTTTGCAGACTGCCGGTAAGAGGTGTATTTTGCCGGTGCTGTGGAAAGGACTAAACGCATGGCAATGAGAGAAACTGTTCGGAGCCTGCGGGCTTACTTCATTTTGAGCGGACTTGCGACGCTGTTTTCCTATGGCCGCGCCCTTTGGGTCAATTTCCAGGGTCCATTCAAGCTCCCGACAGCCATTGGGGTTATTGGCATCGGTTTCAGCCTGGTATTTCTCTACGTGGGGATTTCTCTCCCTGGGCTGTTGAAGAGTTCCGCGGGCCGAGTCGTGACACTTCTTTATGTAAGTACGGGGTGGGTTGTGTTCGTGTTCTTACTCGGCCTCCTGGAGGGTCTCGCGCCGGTTGCGGTAGTTACGCTCCTCTTGAGCCTGCTCATCCTCTGGTATCTGCTGAAGAACGTCCGACGACTGGCTGCGGAGGCTCAGGCGTCTTCCTCTGGAAGAGTTCCGTTGGGCACGTGACGCACGGTTGGCACGGCATGGCGCCGATCGAAATAAAACAGCGCTATTGACTGCTCGAAAAGTACGCTCCGATCCACACTTTCAGGGTGCCGTCGTGCCAGGTCTGGCGTGCCATGAGATTTGGACGCACCTCTTGAGCATATCGTTGCTGCAGGACCTTTGGATCTAAAGGGACTGTCTTTGCGAGGTATTCGACATCGCCTTGGTCCTTCGGACTGTTCCGTTCGAGTTTGGATAGGACGAGATCGTATGCGTCCGGCGCAAGCAGCCTAAGTTTTTTGAATCGCAGCGGAAACATCTCCCTCAGACGAGCTTCGTAATCTTCAGGCATCGTGGCCACCGTGACGTGTTGAAGGTGAACCTTGTACTTCGCTTCGAGTTCGGACCCGCGTCCTCCGAGGTCTTCAAGCTGCTGTAAGCGACGGCGCGGTATCGCAGAAATGTAATCAATGTCTCCGGTCGGCCGTGGAAGCCCGTACAGCAGACTGACGACAAATCCGCCGATGCAATGGAGTGCGATTGGTTCGGAAAGAGCCTGATCTAATTCGTCGAGGAATGCACTCCACGGCAAGGGCGGACCCTGTCTTGCTTGATGATCAGAAGGCATAACGAAAATGTTCCGGGCGCCAGTTGGTTAGCAGATTCCAGTGTTTTGCTTGCTCGGATCGATTCTGTCTCAGCCACTCACGTTCGACATCTGTGTTCGCCTTCTTAAGAAATGTATCTTCGCGAGCCAGCCGACTCTCCTCCAGTGTCTTTTCAAGCCCTTGGAGTGCTCGATCGCGATCTTCATTTACTTGGCCGGACATCGCAGAGAGCCGCATTGCCAACGTAACCACAAATCCAAGGCGGTTCTGCAAGTCGTTCAATTTGGCGTTTCGCACGAGCCATCCCTGGTCCATGTCCCAGTAATTCATCACAAGCCAAGGAAGAGCCTCGACTAGACGGGACTCAAGACTATCCTGTTTCAAGCCATCAAGCAGGACTTCGGCAGGGTTTCTTTCCCGCACGCGAGCTTTCAGATAGGCAAAACCCGGATAGCCCAGCACCGACAGGGCTTTTGCAAACTCCTCGTTGTTGACATGAGCGTGGGGCTCAAACGAATCGGGTGTTGGCAGTGACGTTGGGCTGAGTCCGTAGACAGCCTTGAATTTACGGGCGAGCGGAGGCGTCACTCTCCGCTGCCCTCCTTCGAGCATCGCAAGATAGGATTGTGACACTCCGAGCCGCTGCGCAGCGTCTGTCTCTGTCCAGCCTCGTTTGTTTCGGGCGAGTCTAAGGGTGTTTGGCTGCATTTCTTGGTGGCTCTCAGTCTGCCTATTCTATCACATGGTTTGTGATAATCAAGGCATACATAGCCGAGTCGGAGCGCTGAAGGTCGGGTGCGGGTGAACAAGTTTGAAATGCGATTGGCGCATCTACAAGAGCGGATACTTCCGTAGGCAATCCATGGCCGACCAGATGGGTTGCGATACACGTAAACGCGCAAGCGCGGCGCCGGCCAAGCTAAATGGAGGTGATTCTGGATGCCGATCGAATTCTCACCGCAGGTCGAGGCGGGCTAGCACAAGATAAGCGTGTGAATGCGGTTGCAAGTTATACTTAGAAACGGAGGAGTGGGTGAGCGGTTGAAACCGGCGGTCTTGAAAACCGTTAGACTCGAAAGGGTCTCGGGGGTTCGAATCCCTCCTCCTCCGCCAGTTTTTTACGCTGAGTCCTTCGCTGGGCTCAGGATTTCGCCGGCGAAGAAGATACTATTGTGGCACGCGGTCGCAATCGGGCTTAAAGGATGCGGCAGTGCGCGAAACCCCCTAGATCAAAACAAGCAGCGGCGCGAAGGATAAAAAATGTTCTCGGTAGTGGGTTTGACCTTAGATGAAGTTTCGTCCGGTTCGCTGCCACAGATGCGTTTGGCGAAGACGCTGGACGAGCGGATGACGAAGAGCAACTTTCGGTACGCGGAAAGAATCCTGGTGTATACAACGGTCGAGACCGACACGCAGGGCCTGGTAGCGCGAACCAAGTACAGGCAGCAGGGTCAGTTTCTTGTGTTTCTATACTTCAATGACGCTGCGGTAGAGGCTTGCAAGGAAATTGGCATTCCACTTCGGGTACTGGATCGCATCGACGAATGCGAACTTCCGTCCCGGCGAGCTACGGTGCTGGAACGCCCTTATTTGGCCCCCGCGTCGAAGTAGCGGGCTTGCCGAACGAGAGCTTGAGGAGCGGAAAATCAAATAGCTATTGAGCTCAGGGTGGGGTTTGAGATTTCGAGGAGTTAGCATTTGCGCAACCTCCTTCTTGCGGGAACGCGTGCAAGGTGATATTCACAGTTAGGCCCAACCCCCAATCCGCTCGAAGAGGGAGAACCCATGAGGCTCTTTATCGCAGCGGCTACTGTAAGTTTTGTTCTCGTTTCCGTCGCCACGCAGATTGCAGACGCGCCCGCAGGATTTGACAACAAAACCAACGGCATGGTCGATGATGCGACGCATCAGGCCGACCAAACGAAATTTGAAGAAGTCGAGCAACTCAGCGACGGTCTAGGACCGCTGTACAACGCGCAATCCTGCCGCGAATGCCACCAGAATCCGGTGTCTGGCGCGGCGTCCCAGGTCTCGGAATTGCGCGTCGGCCATAACGGACCGGACGGACGGTTCCGCACTCCGGACATCCCGATCGCGCATGGAGCGGAAGTGATCAGCGGCCGCTCGCTGGTGAACGATCGCGCCATTTGCCCCAACGCCGCGTTTCCCGACAAGGAAATCCAGGAGCGCGTTCCTGAAACCGAGACGATCCGCACGTTTCGCCTGTCCGTCAATCTATTGGGCGATGGCTTCGTCGAGGCCGTTGCCGACCAAACCCTTGTCGATCTCTCCAAGCAACAGTGCAAATCGTCACACGAAAAAATCTGCGGTCAGATTCTCTACGTCCCCATCGTGGAGGCGCCCGGACAGATGGGCGTAGGCCGCTTCGGCTGGAAAGACCAGCACGCCAGCCTGCTGTCGTTCTCCGGCGACGCGTACCTCAATGAGATGGGCATAACCAATCGCCTGCAACCCACAGAGGTCACCAATCTCTGTAACACCGTTTCCGAGCCGAACGACACGCCCGGGCCCGACGGTCTGTCCGACATCGATCGCTTCGCGCGCTTCATTCGCGCCACCAAAGCGCCCGCACGCGATGTCCAACTCGCCAGCGGCGCCACTGCGCAGAAAGGCCTCAGTTTGTTCGATAAAATCGGCTGTGCCACGTGCCACGTCGCAACGCTGACCACCGCTCCCGCCGGAACAAAAATCAACGGCGGCACCTTCACGATTCCGCCCGCCCTCGGCTCCGTCACCTTGCATCCCTACGGCGATTTCCTAATGCATAACGTCGGCACCGGCGACGGAATTTTGCAAGCCACTCCCGAGCACTATGGGCGCAAGGTCTTCCAGCAAATGTCCGACTATATGTCGAAGCAGGATTTCGAGAGCAGCCGCAATAAAATCCGTACCGCTCCGCTGTGGGGAGTGCGCCTGCGGCCGCGCTTGATGCACGACGGCGCCTCGCTGACCCTTCTCGACGCCATCAACCGCCACCACGGCGAGGCCAACCACGTCGTCGAAAAATTTGAAAAGCTGAAACGCCCCGACCAGGAGGCGATCATCGAGTTCCTGAAGTCGCTGTGAACCAGGCCCGGCGTTGCAGCAACAGGCTAGGAGCGAGGACCGGCAGTTTAGTGCGCAGATGCGGCACCTAGATAATTCCCGTATCCCACGATGACCGTGGAGCCCACGAGGACGAGGAGACTGAAGGCCACCAGCCACTTGGTCTTGAGGCCCGCACCTTTCCACTCGTTCAGAGCAATCCCCCACAAGGTGCTGAAAATAATGATGCTGGCCATGTGCAGGGTCCAGCTTGAGAATTTGAATCGCCCCATTTGCGTTTCGCCCATGGTGTAAAAGAAAAACTGGAAATACCAGGTGGTTCCCGCCAATGCGGAGAGAAGATAATTCGCAAGCATTGGCGCGCGGAGGGTTTCCGCGCCAGTGTCGACAAGAACGGCGGTGGCAGCCATCTCCTCTCCGGGAGCGTCCGTCACTGTTTCGAGGATATGCTCCTCGCTTCTGGCCGGTACACGGCCTCGAATCTCGGATTGAAAATATTGATAAGCGGTTCGATTCCGCTTGTTCAAGATCAGGCACCAGATAAAGTTCGTGGTGAATCCACCGGCTAGGAGAACGACTAGAACGGGAAGGCCTTGCCATAACGTGGACGTGCGGTGCTGGAGCGTGATGGTTTTGATCGGATCACCTGCCGCGAGCCCGTACGCAAAGCAAGCACTCATGACGCCGGAGAAAGTCCCTACAAGCAGGCCTTTCTTTAGATCGAACTCTTTGATCGACGCGCGCTTCTGTTCGTCGGACATCTCCCGCTCTTTGGAAACACCGGCGGCTCCGGCGAAAGCGATGCCTACGAGACAGACAACAACGCCAACCAAAATCACTAGTCCAGAGCGGGTGCCGAGCACTTGCCGAGCGAATTCACCGCGGAAGATCGGCGGCATTAGCGTGCCAAACGCGGCTGTGTATCCCAGCGCAACGGCCATGCCGAGGGACATGCCGAGATAACGCATGGTTAGTCCGAACGTCAGGCCGCCGAGTCCCCAGAGGACTCCGAAAATATAGGTCCAAAGAATGCTGTGCAGCGGGGCTTCGCGCAGCACGGCGAAGAGATCACTGGTCATGGTCAGCGCGAGGAGCCAAGGCGCGATAATCCAACTGAAGAATCCGCCGACGAGCCAATAGGTTTCCCAGGCCCAGTGCTTCACGCCGCGGTACGGAACATAGAAGCTGCCGGAAGCCAAGCCTCCCAGCCAGTGAAAGAAAACGCCTAATGCGGGATTTGGGATCACATTGTCCTCAAGTTTGCATCAGACATGAAAGATTTCCTCTAGCGGAGTCATGGCGCGGTCGGGGAACGCGCTATCCGCCTGAAGAAAGAAGTCGGCCATCTCGCGTTGCCAGCGTTCATTGACTTCTCGCTTGGCCATAGCAGCGCGGGCGCTTTCGAAGTTTTCGGCCTCGAGATATCCGACGAGAAGTCCGTCCGGGCGCAGGAACAGCGAGTAATTGTTCCATCCCGTCTCGCGGAGTGCGTTGAGCATGTCCGGCCAAACCGAACGATGACGCTCTTTGTACTCTTGAAGTTTCTCCGGCTTCACCTGCAATACGAAGCAGATCCGTTGCATAGATTTCCTTCTCTATCGGGCACCGAGATTCCACAGCGTTGCTAACTTTCTTCGCGCTTGGCTATCTTAGAAAGGCATCCGGCAAGCCACCGTCCACGGGGATGACGTGGCCCGTCGTCCGTCCACTCTGGTCGCTCGCTAACCAGAGGATGGCGGCCGCGCAGGCTTCCGGCGTTATGGGGAGCTTGATCAGCGTTCGTTGTGCGTAAAAATCGGCGAGTTTGTCTCTGAGCTGGTCCGTTGATTCGGATTCAGAGAAAGCGATGCCGTATTTTTGAAGGGATTGCATGACGCGATCGCGTGGAAACATGGTGGAGCCGGCCACAACGGTTGCCGGGGCAATCCCATTCACACGCACGGTCGGTGCGAGTTTGATTGCCAGTTCGCGAATCAGATGATTGAGTGCGGCCTTGCTGGCGTCGTAGGCTTCGCTGCCTTTCTTAGGAACGACAGCATTCGCGGAGCTGGTTAGAACCAGGGAGGCAGGAAGATTCTGATCGCGAAAGACTGGCTCCGCGGCGCGTGCGAGCAGATAGTCGCCGGTGACGTTGACGAGAAAGGTTTTGGCCCACTGGGCTTCGGAAAGTTCGCCGTCAGAACCCGGCACGGGATAGATGGCGGCGGTGTTCACCACCAGGTCGATTCCGCCAAATTCCAGAATTGTGTGGCGGACGGCTTTTGCTAACGAGTCGCTGGAACTCAAGTCCACAGAGGTGGAAGTCACGAATTCCGCCGAAGAAAGCGCACCGGCCTGTTCCGCTACTTTTTTTGCGCCGAACTCGTCGAAATCCGCGACCGCCAGGTGAGCGCCTTTGCGCGCGAGGAGAAGAGCTACTTCGCGCCCGATCCCGCTGGCGCCACCGATGATGAGGCCAATTTTGCGGCTGAACTCGGCCTCAGGGGGCATACGCTGCAGCTTGGCTTCCTCGAGCGCCCAATATTCGATGCGAAAGGCTTCTGATCGGGGAAGAGCGACGTAGTTGTGGAAATGGTTGAACTGCTTCGACTCCTCGGGACGGCGCGCCTGGGGCAGAGGATGTGTGACCTCTGCATCCTCCAAAGCATTTGCGCCAGCCATGACGTGGATGGCGTTGATGAAGAATTCGGTGGTAATTCGAGCTTCCTTCTTATTCTTGCCAAAGCCGAAAAGGCCAAGACCGGGAACGACGACCACGGACGGATTGGAATCGCGCAGCTTGGGCGAATCGCTTGCGGCCCAATCCTCGTAATATTTCTTGTACGCTGCTCGATATTCGGCGACTTGCGATTCAATCCCGCCCTTGAGCGCGGTGGCGTGATGTTTCGCGGGGTCCCAGGAGAGAAAAAGAGGGCAGACCCGGGTGCGCAGAAAATGGTCGGGACAACTGGTGCCGAGGGCGCTCAGTTCTTGCGACCATTTCGAGCCGGCGAAGGCAAGCGCGTCTTCGTGGTCGGTGTAGTGGGCGACGACGCGGCGGTTCGAAGACAGCGCTCCGCGCAACGCCGGCAAGATCTGAGCTGCTACTTCCCTGCGATCCTGAATTGGGGAATGAACGAGACCGCCGAAGAGTGTGCCCTTCTTGCACTGGTGCGCCAGAATAAATTCGCCCATCTGGTCGATGGTGTGAATGCTGCTGAGATAGCAATCGCGTTGCGTGGCGCCCCAGGTGAACAGCCCGTGCCCGCCGAGCAGAATGCCATCGATGCCGGGATTGTCCTTCACGTCGTTTTCGATGAGCAATGCTAATTCAAATCCAGGGCGCTGCCAGGGCACCCAAGCGATCTTGCGATCAAACTCTTTGTTGAACTCGGCCAGCTTTCGCTCACCGTTCGCGCTTGCGGCTAACGCGATAGCCCAGTCTGGATGCAGGTGATCGACGTGAGGAAACGGAAGAAATGCGTGGAGTGGAGTGTCAATCGAGGCCGCGACGCGATTTTCTCCGAAAGCTGAAAGAGGATAGTAGCGAACCATTTCGTCTTCGTGCTCTTCCCCGCGATAGAGACGCTTGAGCTGCTCCAGCCGATCAAGGTAAAGCAACGCAAAGCCCGCTTCGGTGATGGAGCCGAGGTCGCCTCCGCTGCCTTTCACGGCCAATACGCGAGTAGGTTCACCTGTGAATGGATCCGGGAGCGCCAGCTTCGAACTGGTATTGCCGCCGCCGAAATTGGTGATGCGCAAGTCCGCTCCCAATAAGTTCGAGCGGTAACGCAAGAGAGCCAATTGATCGCCGGCGAACTTCTCGGCCTGTTCAAGACTCCAAAGGTCCTGGAGATGAACGGTTTTTTTGATTTCAGGCATACACAGCCTCGCAGTATTGTTCGAAGCGTTCGGCATGCCGATCCCATTTGCCAGTATCGAGCGGTTCGAAAACCTCGATAGGATACGATCGATCTATAAGGCTGCGCACTTCCTTCAGTGACGCCGCGGCGCCGGTCGCGAGGATTTGGACTGCGACGTTTCCAAGGGCGGTTGCTTCGGCCGGGCCGGCCAGTACTTTTCTTCCGGTAGCATCCGCGGTCATTTGATTGAGCAAGCGATTTTTCGATCCTCCGCCAATCACGCGAATTTGGTCGATGCGCCTTCCGATCAGCTGTTCGAGATTGTGGAGGATCAGGCGATATTTGAAACCCAGGCTCTCCAGGATAGCGCGGACGTAGCCTCCCGCGCTTCTCGGCGAGGGCTGATGAGTTCTTGTACAGAATTGATCGATCGCGGCCGGCATGTCGGCCGGCCGCAAGAAAGACGCATGGTCCGGATCCACAAGACAACGAAAGGAGGCTTCACGCACGGCAAGCTCCATCAGTTCGGAGTGGTCGCAGGGTTGTCCCTGGGCGGTCCAGGACTGACGGCAGCATTGCAGCATCCAAAGCCCCATTACGTTCTTGAGGAGCCGCGTGGTTCCGTTGACGCCACCTTCATTGGTGAAATTGAAACGCAGGGCTTCCGGGGAGACGACTGGAGCGTCCAATTCTGTTCCCAGCAAGGACCAAGTCCCGGAACTGAGAAATGCGGTTCCATCGCGCGCGGAAATTGCGGCTACGGCAGAACCCGTGTCATGAGTCGCAGGAGCGATAACCGGAGCCCCGGACAGAGAAGAATTTCGAGAGATGCTTGGCAGCAGGGTTCCGACTTGTGTGCCTGGTTCCACTATTCCCGTCAGCAAGTGTCTGGGAAGCTCGAGACGCTCTATCAATTCGGTGGCCCACGTGCGGGTCATCGGATTTACGAGTTGAGTTGTCGTTGCGTTTGTGAACTCACAGACAGCGTTTCCGGTCAGCCAGTAGTGGAATAAATCCGGAATGGTGACGAGGCGCTCGGCGGCCTTCAGAAGTGCGGGAGTATCTCGCATAGCCGCATAGAGCTGATAGAGGGTGTTGATGGGCATAAATTGAATGCCGGTGGCCCAGTAAATCTCCTCTCTTGGGACCTTGCCAAACACCTCTTGCATCACGCCGTTTGTGCGTGCGTCGCGATAGTGATAGGGATTCTGCAGAAGTTCGCCGCGCTCGCCGAGGAGTGCGTAATCCACGCCCCAGGCGTCAACTCCGATTCCCGCCAATTGCGTTTCTTCCAGGCCGTGGAGAGCCTTTCGAACCTCCCACCAGAGCCGGGTGACGTCCCAGTGCAAGCTTCCGCCATATTCCACTGGCTCGTTCTTAAACCGATGGATTTCTTCCGTGGTCAGCACTCCGGAATGAAGGCGAGCAAGAATGGCTCTGCCACTTTCCGCGCCAAGATCGAGAGCCAAATAAGATTTTGTGGGACTGTTGTCAGGCATAAGAAGATTGACTCTGCGAATTTCTGGCCGATCGCTGCTTCGTAATGCGTTCCAGATAACCGCTCTGGCGGAAGGCGTCCATCGGATCTTTCGGGAGACTCTTGGATGCCCGCCACTCTTGAATTACGGGCCGAACGTCGGTCGCGAAAGCGTCCTGCAACAGCGATTCCGCCCGGACCAAGTCACATTTCTCTTGCGCGGCGCCAAGTTCACAGTGGTCGATCAAAGCTGCCTTGGAAAAAAGCTCCTGGGCCATGGTCACAGTTTGAATCATGGCTTCGATCTTGCCCTTGAGGTTATGGCTCTGGTCGATCATGTACGCGACGTCGGACTGCTTGCCGCTCTCCCACTCGAAGAAAAGAATCTCGTGGAAAATGCGGAAGACTTGATAGGGGTCAATCGATCCGAGGGTCAAATCATCGTCGGCGTAGCGGCGATCGTTAAAGTGGAAACCGCCGAGCATGCCCTCCGAGAGAAGCCAGGCGACAATCTGCTCGATGTTCTGGGCCGCATAGTGATGACCAGTGTCGACCAAAACTTTCGCTTGCGGACCGGCAAAGCGCGCGAGATGGAGCGCCATGCCCCAGTCGGCGATGTCCGTGTGATAGAAGGCGGGCTCGAAGGGCTTGTATTCGACAAGCAGGCGCTGACCCGGCGCGAGCTGGTTATGAGAGGCACGCAAAGACTCTTCGAACCATTGCTTACGCTGGCGGATGTTCGCGGTGCCCGGGTAGTTGGATCCGTCGGCGAACCACAACGAGATATCTTGAGACCGCAGGCGGCGAGCGATTTCAACGCTATCTTTTACGTGCGCGAGGGCGCGCTTCCGGACGGCAGGATCTGGATGGCCGAAAGAACCGTATTTATACTCCTGATCCTGAAAAAGGTTGGGGTTGATAGATCCGGCCTGCACCCCAAAACGCTCGGAGAGTTTCTGAATGTCATCGGTGCTGTCTATTCCGGCCGGAAAATCCCACAAAACGTGCAGGGCGATGGTGGGACAAACTCCAGTAAGGAGATGCACTTGTCCGGCATCACTGAATTTTTCCTCCGTCGTTGTTGCCGCGGCGGCCTGAATAAACTTCCCGAAGCGAGTCCCGGTATTGGCGAAGCCCCAGGAAGGGATTTCGATGCGAAAGCGGGTTAGGGCCTGGAGGATTCTCTCGGACTTAGATGTGTTCATGCGCAGCCTCGACCCGAAGAGGGTACACATCCGCGCGGCTCGAGGTCACGCGGTTTTTGCCGGACAGCACGCGTTTTGCATTGCGAAATGATAGCCTATGCCGCGGCTGAACCCTACAGCAGCGAGCTGCTGGGGATGACGCATTGCTCTTCAGATTCGAATAGGGGCGAAAAACAAGGCGCAGGCAAAAATCCGACAGCCTGACCGCCAGTTTCTGGGAGGGAAAAATGAAGCTACGGGCGTTTTGCGTTTTGGGGATTCTGCTTTCAGCGCTCGTGAGTCCCGCTTCGGCTGACCCATTTCATCTTCGTTGCGAATATCTCGAAAACCCTCTTGGAATCGACAAGGCTTCCCCGCAATTGTCATGGCAAAGCGACAATACCGAACGAAACTGGGAGCAAGCCGCCTATCAAATTCTGGTTGCCAGCAGCCTGGAACAACTGCGTGCCAGCAAGGCCGATGTGTGGGACAGCGGAAGAATAAATTCGAGCGAGTCCGTTGGGATCATTTACGCCGGGCCGAGGCTGGAAACTCGCCGCCGGTATTACTGGAAAGTTCGGGTGTGGGACACACAAGGCCGGCCAGCCGAGTCGTCGGAGACGGCTTGGTGGGAAATGGGTTTGCTCACCCCCGCAGATTGGAAAGCGCAGTGGATCAACTGGAAGAATCCAGAAGCAGATGCGGACCGGGCCGGGGTTCGCTGGATTTGGGTTGCGAGGCAGGATGCCTTGAAAGTTGCGCCCAAAACCGCGGCGGTCTTTCGCGGAGTGGTGAATATTCCGGAGAAACCACGTGAGGGAGCTTTATTTCTCGCGGTTCGGGGAAACTACACTGCCAAGGTAAATGGCCGCGAAGTCGCAAGAAAGCACGAGTGGAATACTTTCGACCGCCAGGACATTACCGACTCCCTGATCGCGGGCGAGAACATCATCGAGATAGCAGTAACCGCGGGCACTCCATCGCCATTTGGTCCTTCTGCAGGGGCTAAGACGGTACCTGCCGCCCTGGCTGGCCTGGTGAAAATCTCGCGCTTCGACGGGGCCGTTCTACGGGTTGCGACCGATGGACGCTGGCAAGGAAAGCTCGAATCGCAGTCGGGCTGGCAGGCTTCGCAAGTAGTTGGCGATCTTGCTGACAAGCAGTTGGGCGACCCCGGTCAAATGCCGCAGCCTGCGGTTGATTTGCGGCGAGAGTTTGCATTGTCTGAGAAAGTCCGGAGCGCGAGGCTTTATGTCACCGCGCTAGGCAGCTACCGCGCGTATCTCAACGGAAGCCGCGTGGGGGCGGACGTTCTAACACCGGAATTTACCGATTATCGAAAGCGAGTCTTGTATCAAACTTATGATGTGGAGAGCTTGCTCGCAAAGGGCAAGAATGCGATTGGCGCCACGTTGGCCGACGGATGGTACGGAAGTGGCCTGACCTGGGTTGGAATGCATTTCTTTTCGCCGCCCAATCGCTTTCTCGCGCAGCTGGAAATCGACTATGCCGACGGCCGGCACGAAACGATCGTTACGGACAAATCGTGGAAAGGAGCGGCGTCGCCCGTCGTTCGTT
>Ga0307475_10000748_pt1 | contig 19632 bp, 20 predicted proteins | sample atmos_gasesECM1C_FD_203317 | JGI IMG/M metagenome (GOLD analysis project Ga0307475, IMG submission 203317) | Hardwood forest soil microbial communities from Morgan-Monroe State Forest, Indiana, United States - atmos_gasesECM1C_515 | ecosystem: Environmental > Terrestrial > Soil > Temperate... | reverse complement strand
AAGCTGAAGACACGCCAACGGCGGCGGGCGTGGACGCGCTGTTGTAGCAACATGAATTTGTCACCCTAATGGCAACGTGAAAATGTCACCCTCAGTCGTTGCGCCGTCCATGCTTTTGAGCTTCTGTCCGAAAAATGGAGCGATTAGAAGCCCGTGGCGCGATTTTTCCGGCTGCTGTTGATGTTGCCCCAGGCCTTTTTTCAGAGGGCTGTGTGTTCCAGACGCGTGTCACCGTAGTAGAGCGAGACGCGACCCTGGAGTGATTCGCAGATCTGAACTTTGGCCCCCGCGAAGCTAAAGCGGCGGGATTGTGGCGGGATCTGCAATCGCCGGCCGTCCCATTGCACCACGTTGTCGTTGCTGACCACGCGCTGGTGCCTGAAGCAGCAGATGTGTTCGAGATTTTCCGGAGCTGGGCGCCAAGCTTTGGCTGCCTCGCGCGGGGAGCGAGTGAAGCGGCGGTTGTAGTCGGAGAGGAAACGACGCAGGACACGATTGGCGGAATCGAGATCATAGGCGCGGGCCAGGCGGAGTTCGCTGCGCAGCCGATCCTGCAGCACACCCCAGAGACGCTCAATGCGCCCCTTGGCTTGAGGGCTCTGGGCGGCAATGAAGGTGATGCCGAGTTGATCCAGTGCGCGGCCGAACTGGGTGGGCTGACGTTTTCCGGCGAGTTCTTCTTCGATCGTCCAGTGGCCGTCGTTGCGAACGAAGACGCCGCTGCGATCACCGTAGAAGGCGACGGGCACGCCGCAGCGGCGGAGGAGACTCTGGAGGAGATGGAAATAGCCCTCGGCAGATTCGGAGGGGAAGAATTGAGCGGCGAGGATTTTGCCGGTGGCATCATCCTGCATGCCGAGAGCGGTAAGATGAGGACCGCGACCTTCGAGCCAGTCGTGCGGGGAGCCGTCCAGTTGCACCAGTTCTCCTGCGCGCCCCGAGCGCAGACGGCGCTGGCGATGAGCAGGCGGGCGGCGTTTGCGGGGCGAGCCGATGCCGGCGCTGCGGAGCAGACGACGGAGGGTCTCGCGGCTGAGTGAAAAGCCTTCGACTTCGACGAGCTTTTCGGCCAGGTGATGGTCATTGAAACCGGCATAGGTAATGCGCGCCAGTTTCAAAATGCGGGTGCGCATCGATTCGGGCAGCCGGCGGCGGCTGGGTCGCCCGCGACTGGCGTGTGCCAGAGCGGCTGCGCTGCCCAGCCGGTACCGAGCTTTGAGGCGTTTCACCTGCCGAGGAGTAATCTTCAGCAGCTCCGCCGCTCTGGCACACGCCAGTTCCCCCTTCACGCATCTAGAAATCACAGCCGCTCGTTGCAGTTCCTTTGCATTCAACGTGAATGTCTCCTGTCTCATGGGGTGACATTCTCACGTTGCTGTTAAGGGGTGACAGAATTATGGAGCTAAGACATGCCTCTGTCTCTGTCCTTGACAACCCGCGAGCGAGCGTCCATCTTTATTGGCTTTCCTTTGCCCCGGATTGTTTCCCGGGCAATGGAACCTGGCGGGTGACGGCGGTGAAAGTCCGGATTTGCTTCCACGACAAATGCTTCGACGGAGCTTCCTCCGCCGCCATCTTCTCGCGCTTCTGTCGCGAGCGCATCAACCCCGCCGCCGAATTCCTGTACACCGGCATGACGCACAAAGCCTCGCAGCCCTTTGAAGACGGCACCTTTGACGGCGACGAAAACGCCATCGTCGATTTCAAATACTCGAGCTCGCCGCTGCTCACCTGGTGGTTCGACCACCACCAGAGCGCGTTCCTCAAGCCCGCCGACGCCGAGCATTTCCGCCAGGATCATTCCGGCAAAAAATTCTACGACCCCACCTACAAGTCCTGCACCAAGTTCCTCGCCACCGTCGCCGCCGAAAAATTCGGCTTCGACGCGAAGCCGCTCGCCGAACTCATCCACTGGGGCGATATCATCGACGGCGCACAATTTGCCTCGCCCGAAGAAGCCGTCGGTCTCACCGAGCCCGCCACGCAACTCGCGCTGGTCATCGAAGCCGCGCCCGAGCCTGGCCTGGTCCCGAAAATCATTCCCGACCTCGCCTACCGCCCGCTCCGCGAAATGATTGAGCTGCCCATCGTGAAAAAACACCTAGGCCCGCTCCTCGAGCGCCATCGCCGCTCGGTCGAAATCCTGCGCGAACGCGCCGACTCGCGCGACGGCGTCATCTACTTCGACGTGAGCGACCTCGACCTTGAGGGCTACAACAAATTTATTCCCTACTACCTGAACCCCAGCGCGCTCTATTCGGTGGGCGTCAGCGCCTCGCCGACGCGCGCGAAAGTTTCCGTGGGCACCAGTCCGTGGAAGGAGATTCCGGCTAACGTGAATCTCGCGTCGCTGTGCGAAAAGTACGGCGGAGGCGGCCACGCCCGCGTCGCGGCCATCTCCTTCGGTCCCGGCGACCTGGTTCGCGCTCGCCAGGTAGCCAAGGAAATCGCCGCGACCTTGCGCCACTGATTTTGATTCGCAGGACGAATTGAAATTTCCTCCTAGGGGCTGTCGCCGCGGCGACCTCGTGCTAGAATCACGGGTTTGCGGGCCGCTAGCTCAATTGGTAGAGCAGCTGACTCTTAATCAGCGGGTTCCAGGTTCGAGTCCTGGGCGGCTCACCATCCCCTTCTTTTTGAAGAAGTTGGCTTTTCTCCGCTGCTGCATTCTAGTGCACACTCGTAACATCTCGTAACAACTGGCCCTCGATTTCATCCAGTGCCGCGCGAAAGTCATCTCTGTCAGCATGGTCATAGACTTCCTCGGTCGTCTTCAAATTCGAATGGCCCAGTATGTCCGCTCGAACCCTAGCTGACCATCCACGCTTGCGGAGAGTTGTGTTTAGGGTGTGACGAAAATCATGCCATCCACCAAGTGCAATCCCTAGCTCCTTCGCGGCAGGACGGACGTACCGCTTTAGTGCATTTCCCGGATTGACTGGAGTCCCGGTACGCGAACGAAATACCCATTCACCTTCACCGAGTGATTTCATCCGCGAGAGAAGCGTTGGTGAAATCGGCAGGTTGCGCTCAGCCGCCTCTGATTTCGCCGTGTCCGCATTCCCTCCGTAAATGCGGCGGCAAACGTGAAGTGTGTCAGCGCAGAAATCTGACCACTTCACTGCGATAGCTTCGCCCACGCGCAAGCCTGTAACCGCTAGAAACAGAACTAGCGTGGAGTACGGCTCTTCCAGAGTCTGTGCTTCCTGATGATGATGGGTGATTTGCTATCGAGCCATGCCCCACTAGATATATCTGCGAAAGAAACGGAATTATCGGCACTATCGGAAAGGGTGCGGACGCCGCTATGAACGTATGGACTGGTTATTTCAGCTTCGCGTATTCGGCTTTTGCAGCAATGAGGATGGGGACGTCGCGGTCTGCGTCTTTCCACAGCGCGAAGAAGTTCTGATAGGCGGTACGGCCCTTGGCGGTGTCGCCCTGCATGGTGTAAGCGCGAGCGAGGCCGAGATGCGCGAGTGCGCCCGTCGCGCAATTCCAAAGCAGTCCACGATGGTCCAAGATTTTCTGGAATTCAGCGGCAGCAGCAGCGCCGTGTTGCTCGCTCAAGTAAGCCTCGGCGCGGACGTACACGGGGTACAAACAGGAGTTGGTAGCGCTTCCACTGAGCATGCCCAACTCGTATGGTGCTGCGGCCTGAAGAAGCTCGATGCTCTGAGCAGCGTTCTTTCGGCCCGTTTCTATCTGCGCGCGGATAGTAGGAAGCCAGACCGATTGCACGACAGTATCCTGCGGGAATCGCTTCCCGAGGTCATCGGCAAGTGACTGGGCGTGAGCGGTATCGCCAGCCAACGCATAGGCCAGCGTCGCCTGCGCCTCCGCATCGTGACTGCCTGGTGCGAGCGCTACTGCTGCGGCAGCGTTCTGGCGGGCCGCCGCCCCGTTGCCGAACAGCGCTTCGCGTATCGCCGCATTCGCTTGCCACAAGGCAGCGGGTTCTTTTTCATCGCTGCGGCGCGCACTCTCGACAGCTTGCCGGGATAGCTCACGGGCTTTCCCGAGTCTCCCTGACAAGGCTTCGGTGTCGGATTCAAGCGAAAGCATCTGGTCTTCCGCACCCGGTTTTCCAATAGCCCAATCCTCCTGCTGCTTCATGGCTGCCACGTTGCCTTGGAAGAAGGCCAAGGCATGCAGGTTTAGGTGCAGCGGAATACCCTCGAGCTTGCGCCCCTGCGCCTCTTCGATTGTGGTCCTTGCTTCGTCGAAACGGTTCAGTGCCATGTATATCTGACCCAGATTCACATATCCGGTCGCGTCCGTCGGCTCCAGGCGTAGAGCTTCACGGGTTTCAGCAGCGGCTTTCTCATACTGCCCCAGAATCATCGAGTCACTGCCCAGCAAGATGTACGGGCCAGGTTCGCGTGGGTAAATTCTGGTATACATTTCGTATGCCTGGTCTGCTTTTTCCATCTCGCCTGTGACTGAGTCGTAGTAGTCGGCGGTTATGATGAGCCTCTCGCGTTCAGTAACACGGTCGCGCAGGTCGAAGGCTTTCTTGGCGTAAGTAGCGCCCAAGTTGGGCTGATTCAGATTGAAGTAATCACCTGCTAGGTAGTCGTACGCGAGTGCAAAATTGGGGTCGAGTTCTATGGCGTGCTTGACGAACGGAATCGCGTCGGCATCTCCTTTTTCTTTGAAGGCTTTTAGACCCAATGTAAGGGCTTTGAGAGCTTCCAGCGAACTTGTGGTGGCTTCTTCCATCGGAACATCAAATTTCTGAACTGAACTGAGTGATTCGCCTAACTCATTGCGAAGTTTCGAAGCTGCTCGCCCCAGCGCCGGAAGAACTTGCTCCTTTCCCGTTGCTGTTACCTGCTCGCGTGCAAGCGCTTCCCCGCTCGCGCAGTTCAGGGCCTCCAGACCAATCACGTATTGCGTCCCCAACGCCGCAATCGAGCCTGCCAGATACGCCTTGCTTCTCGCACGCTGGCACACTTCCCGCGCCAAATCTCGCGTCAATCGCTCATTCTGCGAGTGTGCCATCTCCCGGAGCGTCTGGCGAGCTTTCGTCTCGGAAAGGATGTTCAGGAAGGGCGACTGACCCAAGTCCACCGCCAGGGCCTGCTTGAGCGTGTCGTCAAATACCGAGTCGCCCGTCGTATTCGTGAAGTCGGCGAGCACGATGGTGTCTTTCTCGGTCAGGGCATGCGCACGGCGCGCAAAGTAGAGCCACCCGCCGACGCCTAACGCGACGGCCACCACCGCAACGACAGCAATCGCCATCCATTGCCCAGTCGATGCAGTGGCACGCTTCGGCCCGGCTTCGGTCGTTCCGACGGCTGTGCGCCCTGATTCGGTATCACGCTTCAGCCGCTGCAAATCCGAACGCAAATCGGCCGCGTGCTGGTAGCGCAGGTCGGGACTCTTCTCCAGCGCTTTGTTGATGATGTCTTCGAGCTTCGGCGGAACCTTGGGATTTAATCGCACGGGGGCCACTGGTGCGCGATTCAGAATGGCCTCGAAAATCTCTGCCGAGGTGTTCCCTGAAAACGCCTGCCGCCCCGTGGTCATCTCGTATAGCACAGCACCAAAACTGAAAATGTCCGTGCGCGCATCCAGTTCTTTCCCGCGCGCCTGCTCCGGAGACATGTACGCCAGCGTCCCGAGCGTCGTTCCCGCTGTTGTTAGTGTTGCTCCACCAGTTGCATCCGCGGTTATCGAGGCATCCCCAGCAGAACGCATTTGTTTGGCCAGTCCGAAGTCGAGCAGTTTCGCGTGTCCGTCAGCGGTCACGAAAATGTTTGCAGGCTTGATGTCACGGTGGACGATGCCCTTCGCATGAGCCACGCGGAGTGCGTCGGAAATCTGAATTGCTAGGTCGAGCAGTAACTCGGTTTCAAGTGGCTTGCCGGAAATGTAATGCTTCAGAGTCTGACCGTCGAGAAACTCCATCACGATGAAAGCTTGGCCGTTCTCTTCGCCGATGTCGTAAATCGTGCTGATGTTCGGGTGACTCAACGCCGAGGCGGACTCTGCCTCCCGTTGAAAGCGAGCGAGGGCCTGTGGGTCTCGCGCAAGTTCTTCGGGCAGAAATTTCAGCGCAACCAGACGATGCAGGCGCGTGTCCTCAGCCTTATAGACGACACCCATTCCACCGCCACCGAGTTTCTCCAAAATGCGATAGTGGGAGATGATTTGTCCGTTGCGTGGATGAGAATCCGCCATTTGGCGTTCATGTTAGGTGCGCTCTGAACCCGAAGTCAACGGGCGGTGCTTGTTCCTGAAACCGACGAGCCACAAAATTGGCTGAGCCGCGTCAAATCAGAAAGAGTGATTGTCCGACCCGCCCGACAATTGAGCGTATTTGGATGCAGAACAACGTGAGGAGCAACCATGAATCACAAATGGTTTCGGTGCACCGTCGCGACCTTTGTATTCGTATTGTTCTGGTCGTTGGAAGACGCAGTTCCAGGAATACATGCCAACCAACGCCAGGAAATAACTCGGCTGGCAGAGGTGATGCACTGGAGGGCAGGAACGATTGTGGCGGACGTTGGTGCCGGTGACGGAACCTACAGCTTCGAGGCCGCCGAAAAGGTTGGGCCGTCGGGCCGTGTTTATGCGACCGAAATTGACAAGGAAAAACTCAAGATTCTTAGAGCAGAAGTCGCGAAACGCAAGCTCTATAACGTCATCATCGTGGATAGTGCGACAGATGATACAAAGCTTCCGTCGAGTTGCTGCGATGCGATTTTTCTGCGACACGTATATCACCATCTGACGCAGCCGCAAGACTTTAATAGAAATCTCGTGCGTTCGCTAAAGCCGGGAGCTCAACTGGCGGTCATCGATTTCCCACCGAGTCCGAATTCAGAGCTGGTGGAAGGAGTCCCAAAGAATCGGCGTGGGCATGGCATTCCAGAAAAAGTGATGGTCGAAGAGTTGACCTCTACAGGACTGCAAGTAGAGAAGGTTATCGACGATTGGTCGAAGCGCGACTATTGCGTCATCTTCGTGAAGCGCAGTCCATGACATAGCCGGCCAAGCGAAACCGAATAAATGGCCATTTGCCAACAGATGCCGTATGGTGTATACTACACCCTATGGCCAAGACTCGTATGAACATCTATTTGAATGGCGAGCAGAAACGGAAGCTGGAGACGTTGTCCGACAAGACGGGCGCACCCGTAGCTGAGCTCGTTCGACGCGCCATCGACGCTTATCTGGCCGTAAGGAAGAAGGAATTGAAGTCATGAAAAGAGCCGCCATTTACGTCCGAGTCTCCACAGCCGACCAGCATCCGGAGACGCAGCTATATGATTTACGCGAAATGGCCAAGCAGTGTGGCTACGAAATCGTGCACGAATACAGCGACGTAATCTCTGGGAGCAAAGCGAAGCGTCCAGGGCTCGACGCGTTGATGGCCGATGCCCGCCGCCATCGCTTCGATGTCGTGCTCGTGGCCGCATGCGACAGGGTGGCCAGAAGCGTGCGCCATTTCTTGGAAGTTCTAGACGAGTTGAATCACCTTGGAATCGAGTTCGTCAGCTTCCGCGAGAATATCGATACTGGCGGACCGCTTGGCCGAGCGATGGTAGTCATAGTCGGAGCCATTGCGGAACTGGAACGAAGCCTAATCGTCGAGCGCGTCCGGGCTGGAATGCGGCGAGCGAAGCTGGAAGGGCGCCGGATTGGCCGAACGCCGCTCGATATTGACCGCGAGCAAGTCGTACGCGACCGCCACTCCGGACTATCGCTCCTGCAAGTGGCACGGAAACACGGAATCTCCAGAGCCAGTGTGTGCAGGTTGGTGAAGGAAGCAGGCGCTGCGGCTCAGCCCATAGACGAGGCGGCCTGAACGTTGCTGGTGGAACGGAGGTTCTTGCGCAATGGCCATAATCGGACTTACAGGAGTTAGCCCGCAGGCCACGCAACGGCGCTATTGTGCATAATACCTGGGATAAAATATCTGCAAGTTCTCTCTAGATTCTCGTTCTAAGTCTAGAGGTGGCTATGAGACGCACAAATGGGCGGAACTATCGATTTCTTGGGGTGGTGGGGAAGGTCGTTTTACCGCTTTGCTTGACCGCAGGGAGTGCCCTTTCCGCGCAGGGCCAAACGAAAACATCACAAGGGGCTGTCAACGTCGCGCTGGCAAGCGCGGACGGAATCGTCCTGGTAACAGACAGTGTCCAATCACATAAGGAAGCGGACGGGTGGCCGCAAGCGCCACCGCCGAGCGAGCCTACCGTAACTCTTGGAATCGAAGTCAGCTTTCCCGATCGTGCCGTCTTTTATATTCCTGTTGTTGGAGAGGAAGAAATCCTGGGCATCGTCCCGTTTCCCGAAGGCCCCCTTGCAGGTATCCGCATCACACCCCGTATGCGTGCGGATTCGGTGAAGATCGAGGTGTCTGCCCTGGCGGCGGACAAGAAGAAGTTGTTGGAAGCAACATGCGATGAAGTACGCTCATGGAAAAGTGAAGACGCGGGTACTTACGAGGGGAAAAAGGACGAATCACTGTTGCTCTCGGGGTTGGGCCGGTTTGGTCTTCCTGTTTTCGAAGTGAAAGTTGTCCAGGCCTATGGGCCGCCACCAGGCAGCTTTCATCATCCGTACGCCAATTCTTCTGCCTTCTGTGGCTGCAACTTCCCTGAATCCCGATCCATCATCCTCAATGGGAGGTCCGCTAGCGGAGTGGCAGGGATTTCGTCTTTTCCCGACGCAGGAAAATGTGCGGAGATTAACGGATGCGGTCGGTGTTGCAGGATGGCTGTACCGGCGTCGGTGCACCAAGCATCCAAGCCGCGCCCGTGAAGTCGTCGAGGAATTTGTGAATCGCGTTCGGCTGAATCGTGGCTTGGATTGGGAGACCAGTCACTGTAACTGCATCGGAGGTTGGCACGAGCGCACACATTGCTGTGATATAGATTCACTCTCACTTTGCTTGGGCCGATCACCTGGTGAGCATAAGGTTGGCAGCCGTCGTGCCACAGGTATGAAACCGTGGCAGCCAACGGCAGTCCAGTTACTTAGAAAGGACAGTAGCCATTTATGGAAAGGGCGAGTATTCGTAGGACAACAATGGTTTTTGTTGCGGTTGCGGTTGTTGCCATGGCCGCCTGTGGTTCGAATTCCAAAGACCGCGAGCATCTTGCGGCACACGATTCCACGAGGGAGGTTAGGAACGTGATTCCAGCAATTGCCGCCGCGATCCTCGAGCAGGCCGACCAATTTGAACTTCTGTCCCTGAACCCCGATCACCAGCAGAAAGCGGCCGAAGGTGATTTCCATGGATATAGGATCCTCGGCACGGCTGTAATCAACGATATTGAAACTCGCAAGAAACTAGTTTCCGCGTTCGAGCAGGCTGTTACAGAGAATCAGGGCATCATCGTGGCGGCGTGTTTCAACCCTCGACATGGCATACGCGTCGCTCGGAATGGGAAGCACGCAGACTTTGTGATCTGCTTTGAATGTTATCAGGTTCACGTGTCTGGCGAGGTTTATGGCGAATTCCTGATCACGAGGTCGGCGCGGTCACTCTTCGACAACGTTCTTCACAGCAGTGGTGTTCCAGTGGCGAAGAGGTAGGAATTCCATGTCACAACCTCATTGGGCACAACCCGAACTAGCCACAAACGGCCGCTACGGCTTCTGTAAATGAATCGAGCCATCTCCCAACCTGATTGAAGTCGCAGCGCCTCCGCCACTCTATATCCCGTAAATAACCGGCAAGGGGACGCGGTACCACAACTCCACATCAGCAAGGAATGGGGAGTTGCCTCTTGAGAAAGTCCAGACCTACTTGCATCCAAAGAAAGCCGAGTCATCGGGATGATTTTTGAGAAACCCGGAGAGGGCGGCGTCCGCTTTCCGGAGTTCCCCGACTGTGCCGATTATTTCCTTCGCCTTCTGCCTTTCCTCTTTTGCAGTAAACGTGGACTGGCGATGGGGCGGGAACAAGCTTTTCGGCCTCGGAGATAGCGCGGTTGGCGAGTTCAAGGGCGCGCGAACGCTCGGCATCTTGTTCTGCGCCCTGCTTCGCCTGGCCGCGAGAGCCCGACCGCCGGGGGAAGTCACCAGGAAAGCGAGCACTGCGAGAGTGAGAAAGCGGGGCGACCTGACGCTTCGCCGCAGCTGGACCAGTTCCATCATCCCAATTTCCCTTTCCATGCCTAGTTCCCGACGACGAAGAGATGCCCATCGTTCTGCGTGTAGAACCTTCCGTCGGGCCCGATTACGAGCGGCGTGTAGGCAGCCCCGACTGCGGAGGTCAGGAATATGGTCGCTCCCGGCTGGGTAATGACAGTGCCCATCGCCGTCCCTGGAGGCGGCTGCGGCAACTCGTAGACGTTTCCGTCCTCGCTGTTGACGTACACCGTTCCGTTCCTGTCGATCGCTGGCATGTTCGTGCACCACTCGAACCCGTTAGGGTGGTCGGAAACGCAGGTCAGGGAGCCGTCCGGATTCCGCGTGCAGCTTTCCGTGTTCGTGCTCTCGAATTCCCACTCCACCTCCATGTTTGCGTTGACCTGGACGATGAAGTTAGGAGGGGGCGAAGGAGCCGCACAGAACGGAATGGGGTCGGTGCAATAGTTGCCGCCCGCGTGGCCGTTGTCCTTGGTGAGGATCGAGTATGTGCCATCGTGTGGATAGACCGCGGGAGTCGTATCCCAGCCCCAGTCATACGAGGCCAGGTATTTGCCGGCGGAATCGAATTTGAACAAGTGGCCGCGGCCGAAGTCGTAGAAATCCATCGCCCCGAAGAGAATCGAGCCATCCGGCAGGGCGGTTGGAGAAGCGGAAGACTCTTCAAAGATTGTTGCAGAACCATTGAAGTTCGTCTGAGGATCTACCCCGAACGTCGAGCCGAAGCGGCACGAGTTGGGGTCGGTGTTGGACGGGCCTGATATCGGCACACGAACACCGCAGCCATCCGGGACGATGTCCCGGAGAAGCTTGTTCCATTTGAGTGTCAGGTCAGGATTCACGGCGATCAGATTCACTTCCATCAGAGCAAAATGCGCCTTACTGACCGTATAGATGGTGCCGTCAATCGGGGAAACCACCGGCGCCACGTTTATGACAGGCCGCTGCGAACCGCACAAAACGGTTGGCGCCACAGCGTCAATGGTCGGCGGAAACGGGTAGGATTCAGGTCCGAAGGCGAAGAAGAACGGAGCCGGACACGTGGTCGCCGTTCCTGGAGGCGCATCGGGCACAAGGTTCGCAAAGCTCACGACGCTCGCTTTGTCCTGAGGCGTCACTTTCACCAGCCAGGAAGCAACCGCGTCGTTGTCCCGCCACGGATCTCCGAGACTCGGGTCTGCCAGTTCAACCACGCTGTAATAGATGTTGCCGTTCGCGTCTGCGGTGAGCGGGCCCGCGATAAAGGTATTTTTGACGTCAATACTTACGCCGCTGAAGGGGTTGATATGCGAAGCGGAGGTCCCGTCCGCCTTGTTCACCTTCCAGAGTGTTCCTCCTCCGCCCGGCACATAGACGAAATTATTTGCCTCAGCGGCGTGGAACACCGGCTCCCAACTGCCGATGCCTGCCCCGTGGGTGCTGGCCGGCTCTGGCTTCCAGTCGCTCGCATAGCTCCAAATCTTGATTAACTGCCCGTTCTCCCAGGAGAATCGCGTTTCGTTCCAGACGATCGTGTTCCATGTATTGGGGCCGCAGGCTTCGCCATGCTGCCAATTGCCGGGCGAGCTGCAAGACCTGTACGTTCCTGTCCTCGTTTCCAAGTACACGTCATTCCCATCGACGATAGGCGCTTGATAGTGAGCCAGAAGACCTCCGCCCCACTCAGCCTGCTCCTGCACAACAAACGGGTCGTACACGATGTCGGCGAACTGATGAGCCAGACTCTGTCCTGCCACGGGCACTCTTCCGGTGTGCTGCGGATTCGCGCCCCACTGCGCCCAGAAAGGCATGTTCGAGGGCTCTGGGCCGCCGACCGTAAACGTCACCGTTACCGTCGCCGGCGATCCTTGCACGCCCGACGCCGTGACGGTAATGTGGCCTGTGTAATTTGCGGTCGTCAGCGTCCCGAGCACCGCAGAAATCTGAATCGAATCCGGTGCCGTCCCGTTTCCGGGCGTCACCGATAACCAAGGCTGATCGCTTGCCGCCGTGAACGACGTCATCGCCGTGCCGCCGGTCACGCTTACATTTACCATCGTCGCTGCCGGATTCTGCCCGCCGAACGGCACGCTGAACATCACACTCGACTGCGAAAGCGTAAGCATGGCGGGCGCGTTGCCTCCGCCGCCCCCACAGCCGGCAACAAACACAATCGCAATCGCTGAGAGAAGCAATCGGCCCGGGTGACTCATGGTTGTCTCCGGCGCGTTTGCGCATTCGCACGCATTGTTCCGATTGGCCAGCCGAGGTTCGCGAATTATACGCCCGCCCAAGCCCATCGTCCGACGGCTAGTTATTGCCGCTCGTCGTCACCACCCAGACCGGAAAATTGCCCGCGGGCACGGACGCACCGATCGCCGTCAGCGCGCCGGTGGCGGCGTTGATGGTGAACGCAGAAACGTCGTTGGTTAGTTGGTTCGTCACGTAGACGAACTTCCCGGAAGAATCCACCGTGATTGAGCAGGGGTTTGTACCAGCGGCAACGGTTGGGCCGATCGCCGTTAGCGCCCCCGTGGCGGCATCGATGCTGAATGCGGAAACATCGTTGGAGTTTTGATTCGCCACGTAAACAAACTTTCCCGACGGATCGACAACCACTGACGCAGGTCCGTTGCCTGCAGGGACCGAGCCTATGGCGGTCAGCGCGCCGGTGCCAGTGTTGATCGTGAACTCGGAAACGTCATTGGAGAAGAAATTCGCCACATACACAAGTTTTCCCTGAGGATCGACCGATACCAAGACCGGACCGTTTCCGGCGGGAACTGCTGCGCCCACGGCTGTCAACGCTCCGGTGGCGGCATTGATCGTGAACGTGGAAACATCGTTGGAAGTGCCGTTCGCGACGTAAGCAAATTTCCCTGAAGGGTCCACCGTTACCGACTCCGGGCCCGTTCCAGCGGGAACCGTGCCAACCGCCGACAGTGCGCCCGTGCCAGGATCGATTGTGAACGCCGATACGTCGTTCGAGTTGTGATTTCCCACGTATACGAATTTTCCCGAAGGATCGACGGCTACGGACAAAGGCTGTGTGCCGGCGGGGACAGACGAACCGATTGCGGTAAGCGCTCCTGTGGTTGCATTGATGCTGAACGCGAACACGTCGTTGGAACCGGCATTGCAGACGTAGAGAAACTTCCCCGAGGGGTCCGCGGCCACCGAAGAAGGTCCGTTACCAGCGGAAACGGTCCCGGTATTACTCAGCGCTCCGGTAGTCGCATCTACGGTGAATTCGGAGACGCTATCCGAGAGAAAATTCGCCACATAGGCGAACGTCGGCGCTACCGGCGGCGGCGGCGAGCTGCCGCCACCTCCGCATCCCCACAGCGACAGGATCGCCCCAACGGCAAGCCCTGCAAACAGTGCCAGCGCGTTCGTATTCCTCTGCGAAACCTTCATGGCAGCCTCCCGACGCACCTCAAAATTCGTGTCCGGCACGCAAAGACCCTCTCCCAGGCACCGACCGGGGATTGGGCGCGGCGTGCGCATCGTCACGTGCAAACCAGAGTGCCCGGCTGCGGAGCTGGCGGTGTTAACCGTGTATCTGTAGTCGCGCCAGCTCCGCAAGTGACTTGAGACGAAATGCCCGAATGTCGTCTAATGTCGCACGCCACGGTAGTGTCTTAATTTGTGAAATTAAGACATACCCACGCCACGGAAGGATTGCGATGCCCCTCTAACCGGGCGTACAATCGCCCAAATTCTTGCCAACGAAGGTGTTACGCGGATGTCGAGCGCGAAAGGACTCGATCATAGAGTACCGTCGTCCGAAACCACCGGCGAGCGCCTCGATTCCTGGAAAGAGATCGCCGTTTACCTCAACCGTGAGGTTCGCACCGTCCAGCGCTGGGAGAAAACCGAGGCCCTCCCTATCCATCGCTTGCCCCACGATAAGCGTGGATCCGTCTTCGCTTTTCGAGGCGAACTCAACGAATGGATGGCTGAACGAGAGCGGCGTGCCCTTGATCAGCCTGCTTCACCCGCTGGACAGCCAAAATTATCAAGCTGGCCTCATCATGAGACGGCCGCAGCAAATTGGCCGTCCGGGAGGATTCGATCTAAGCGCTATGGTGCTTTGGCTGTTTGCATCGCACTCCTGACAGTAGCCTTTGCGTCGTATTACGCTCGGCCTCGCTCGAACGGTCCGAGTGACCTCACCAAGGTTACGCAAATCAGCCAGTGGAACAAGCCGATGAACGCCGCGAGACTTTCCCCCGATGGGCATGCCGTTGCGTTTGCCTCACCGGTCGGGGGCGTCGAGCAAGTGTTCCTCATGCTTACTTCCGGCGGCGAGCCTCTTCAACTCACGAACGATGTCGGCGACAAATATGTGGACAATTTCTCGCCCGACGGCAGAGAGGTCTATTACGGGAGGTCTCTCGGCCGCAGAGAAGTTTGGGCTGTGCCTACACTCGGAGGCAGTCCGCACCGTGTGGCATCCACTGGCTATCTGCTTCCGTCGCCGGATGACGCTTCCATTTTCTACACGAAGTGGGACAACCCCGGAATTTTTCGTGCGTGGAGATCAGGACTCAATGAGGAATTAGTGTTCAACCCCGAAGGCATTGGCTGGTTCTTCTCGCCGGTTCTGCTATTTCCGGGTGGCAACGACTTGCTCGCTGCTGGTTTGCGAACGGGCTCTCCGAACACCCGTATTTTCAGAATAAACCTGAGCAGCCATGGGGCGGTCGATTTAGGTGAGGTATCAACCAATTCTGACCATCCTAGCTTCGTGTGGGCCGAGCCGGGGAATTCCATACTATTTAGCCGTCCGATAAACGGGTTGACGAACATCTGGAAATACGATTTGAAAGACCGGAGTCTGACGCAGATTACTTTCGGAACCGGACCGGACTTCTCGCCCATGCCAGACCCGGGAGGAAAAGGAATTTACTACGTGAATGGCAAATCCTCCGGGTTCCTGACCGCTTACCACGTGCAATCGAAGGAATTCACGGACATCGTGTCGGACGACGCCACTCAGCCTTCCATCTCGCCGGATGGGGAGCGCGTGATGTATGTCACCCTCGTCGCAGGCCGGAGGCGCGCACTCTGGGTATCGGACATCGATGGTGTCAACAAAGTGAGAATTGCCAATGGAGAAGACCTGGGGACGGGGCGCTGGGCCCCGGACAATTTTCATCTCTCTTTCACTGAAGCAGGAGCCAGCGGAGGGCCAAGAGTCTACATCATCGGGGCTGACGGCACTGGCCTTCGTCAACTCCCTTCGATGGGATATTCGAACCCGGATTCGGCATGGAGTGCCGACCAGAAATCCGTTTACGTGAGTACTGGGGAGATGGGAGGACCAAAAACCAGTGTTTGGAAATGGAACGTGGCCAGTTCAAATCTGGAGAAGTTCGTGGACAAATGCGGCTGGGTTTCCGGCGCCGAACCCGGTGGGAAGTACCTGCTTGGCGCCGAATTAGTTGGAGAAGAGACTGGAATCTACGAGGTGTCCATCTCGGAACGGAAATGCATCCCGCTGCTTCGCGGCGTAGTAACGTTCGGCGCGACGTTTGCTCGCGACGGCAAATCGTTCCTGTATGCAGTTCCTGCCCGCGGTGAAGTCACGATTTACGGTCAGCCATGGAGCGACGGCAAACTCATCGGGCCACCGCAGGTCGCGTTGAAAGTTCCTTTTCCTTTTCCGCTAGATCACCAGGGTAACGCCTACGATTTCTCCAGAGACCTTTCCACGATTGTATATGCGCGCCCCAGCGCTCACGCTGACCTTTATCTCCTTAGCCAGAAATAACCCTGGTGCAAGTCCTCCAAGCTTGAATTATTCCACTGCCCCCAGCCCAATCACGCAGTTTACCTCGGACCGTATCTACTGGTTCGCCTGGTCGCGACGACGGCAAGCAGCTGGCCCTGGCCCGAGGCAACACGGTGGGTCATGCCGTCCTGCTCCGCGACGTCCCCTAAGCTCTTACGTGATTGTCTAAGCGAACCACGCTATCAGCTAATACGCGCGTGCAAAGATGGTTCGTTCGTTGGCAGCCTTTCCGCAGTAGATGCAAGTGCCGCTGGCAGCGGCTGCCACCGTTAAAAGTTGCGGTGACACCTGACGCCCAGCCGTCAGAAACTCGGCGTTCCAGCCGCTTGCGGGCCCCGACAGCCATCATGAGGCAGCCAGATTAGCGCCAGTCCAAAAGGCATGATTCCGCGTCGCTCGCAACCTGTTGATTCTAGTGGACTGGAGCTAGCCGTCTGAAGCTGGTCCGAAAGGTACAGATTATGAACCACGCAGGTTGAGTGAGGGTCGGACACTCTGAATTTCAAATCAAGCTGCTCCGTTTGACAACCTGATGTCCTGCCCCGAAGTGTTCGGGATGGCCCCATTCGATGTCCCGATGTGACACCCCGGGTGTATGAGTCTCCGAGATGGTGAAACTTCACAAACATAGGGTGAACACATTGGGACAAGCCGCTGGTATGCGCAGGGATTCACAGAACACCATCGCACGCTCCTGAGGGGTGAAGAGTTGCGCCACTGCCAACCAAGTCCACTCGGGAGAAGGAAGCCGACAACGTCATCTGACCAACCCTACTGAGCCGGGCGGGGCTTGCGCGTCTCAGCATTGTTCCGTAGGGGTCCCCATTCTTCTAGAACAGAATAGAGCTCTTCCAATTTCTGTGCGGATTTGGCTTTGCAGAAAAACCGCTCGCTAGTTCGGAAGTCGAGGAAGTACCCGCCAACACGCGGAACGAAATAGGCTCCCCATCCGTAAGCCATTACTTGGATGAGGAAAGCGTGCAGTTCCACAAACTCATCGTGCCTGAACAACTGTGCGGGTGCGATGTCTAGGCTGCGTAGGTCACCATTCGCCCGGCGTATGTCTTCTATGATTTTCCAACCGGGCCTGACTAACTCAGGCACTCCAACCTCCCATTGCTGGAGCCACACAAATCCTCTTCGTTTTCGTAATAAAGAACGTCCTGCGCTGTAACTCTTAAGGATGCTGGCCCGTGACTGCACCAGTGCCGGGCTTGCTCGAGATTCATCGATTCCATTGCTTCTCCTCAAAATACTGCTGCAGTCTCGCCCGGCAAGGATGCCCATGTTTACGCCTCGGGTGGGCGAAAGTTCATCTCAAGGTGCTCCGGTTCACTGCGGCGAAAGATTCGCATTGCGGTGTAACCGCCAATTCCCTGCTGTCCTCCCGCCACCGCCGTTTTCCGAGTCGTTCATGGCCGAGGAAGACAAAGAAAAGCCGCAAGAAGGCTCGATGGGGTGAAAATAGCACAGCTTTCGCAAAGACCACAGGCTGTGCTGTCGAGGCACGGCCTCACATGAGACTTATTCAATTGCCCCTGACTGGAGGACAAGAATGGGAAAGCTGACGAGGACAAAACACGGCGATGAGGCCAATCGGCTCATGGACTTCTATCAGGAACAAGCTAACAAACTTGAAGAAGCAGGGTCGTACTTCATGGCAGCCGTGGCCTTGGGTGCGGCGTTGGAAACCGCCTTGCTGACGTACATGCTTGTTGAATGGGGTGAGGAAAATAGCGGGGAACTGGAGATTCCAGACAGGGTTGCTTTGGATGAGCTTGTAAGAGCCGCCAAGGAATTTGATTTGTTAAACGCCATCAAGTATCAGGAAGCTGGGAAGACAGTCCCCTGCTCGGTCGAGGATGTAATCCAAGAAATTCAACAAATGAGGAACAACATTCATCCCGCCAACGCGCTCAGAAAATCCTTCGACCCGTCGTCGTTCGGCAAAGAGCACTATCGGAGGCTCCACGGGATTTACGGGGCTGTTTTGGACAACCTGCTCCACTACCTTTGACCCGATGCGAAAGGAGGCTCCCGTGCACACCCCTGCGGCCAACCGGCGCATAGCAGAACAATTTCACGAAGCGTTCAATCGGGGCGACCTCGATGCGGCAGCAAACTGCTTCGCGGAGGACTGCCGGAACCATGGCCGACAGGTGGGACGTGCTGGCGTGCGGAAAGTGCTCGGTGAGATAAAAACCAACTTCCCGGATGCGCGGCTGACGGTTCTGAACTCTGTCGTCGAGGGCGAGTGGGTCGTCGTCCGTTGCACATACAGCGGCACGCACCGGGGCACGTCGAGCTTCCCCGTCGATGGCGGAATGCTTGTCGGCCTCCCGCCGACTGGGCGCTCCTTCGAGGTTCAGCACATGCACATGTACCGGGTGCTCAACGGGAAGATAGCTGAGCACTTTGCGAACCGGGACGATGTCGGAATGATGCGCCAGCTTGGCCTGCTGCCGCCGCCTCACCTACCCGCATGAAAGAGAAGTTCCCAGACGCCACATAGAGAGCCTGAGCGCCACCGGAGATATCCTGGTTTCCGAGTCATCCGCCTCCGACAGGAAACACAATCCTTCAGGGATACGCCAAAGCTAGTCCCGGCTCGCTCGATTGTCCGGTGTCAGCGGACCTTCGGCGGATATTGCTGCGTGACCGGCGGCACTATGCCGTTCAGACGCAGATAAACGACAAGCTGGCCGTAATGGTCCGTGATGTGCCAGACAGCGGCGACGGCCATGCCGAGGCGCGTGTTGGGCCCGGCGTAGGGACCCTCGATGCGGTCGAGTGCATTTTGCGCGGTGATAGTGGTAAGGACCTTGTCCCCGTAGTCGAATGAATCGCGCAGGTATTTGAGCAATTCGGCTTTTGTCTTAGCCGTTGACGGGCCGCCCCTTTCGCAGTGTTCCGGCGGAGTCTTCCCTTCAATCTCATTGAAGAAGGCAAACTGGGCGCAAGCGACGTGTTTCACCTGCTCTCCGAAGGAACGCACTCCTTCGAAATTTCCTCCCGTGGGGATGTAGGAATACTTGGTCTCCGGCATGGCTTCCGCGACGGAGAGGAACCCTTTCTCCGCCCAGCCAAGGGCGCCGCCGACGCTCTCCGAGAGGCTCTTCGGGATTTCCTCTTTCTGGGCGAAGATGGGGGGAGCTACAAGAATGAGGCTTGCGAAGACGATGAGAGCGGCGGATTTCATGGCGCCTCCCTTTAGCCGGACTTTACAATTTGGACCTCTGGCTTGCGCCCATTGTACGCTTCCCCTGGCTTCGCGCTGTTGCCGCTATGCGGGGAGCCATGGAGCCGCAACAAATGCCGGAAGAATTCTCGGAGATAAGTAATAAATCCCTTTGGGTGCTGCTCAATCACATTGTCGCCATCGGGAATGTCCTGAAGCAGGAACTGCCGTTGACGCCAACTTGGCATATCGAAGATGGCAGCGAAGACTTCACTGTTGGGATTTCAGCGAGATGGGGAGATTGCTATCACAGCATGATGATTTACACGCATTATCTCGATGCGCCGCCGGAGCCGAAAGAGATGTATCCACCGGATTGCTGCGCCATCGGGACACTTGAAATCTCTTCGTCCGACCCCTGGCCACGAGAAGCGTTCGAAGTCTGTGGAACTCCGGAGCAGTGGATGGTGCATGACAACGACATGTGGGTGCCGCTGTCAGCCTCGTACGTTGCCTTCTTGATGGGGACAAATCGAAAGCTCCCAGACGACACGTAGAACGCTCG
>Ga0307475_10000747_pt1 | contig 19634 bp, 14 predicted proteins | sample atmos_gasesECM1C_FD_203317 | JGI IMG/M metagenome (GOLD analysis project Ga0307475, IMG submission 203317) | Hardwood forest soil microbial communities from Morgan-Monroe State Forest, Indiana, United States - atmos_gasesECM1C_515 | ecosystem: Environmental > Terrestrial > Soil > Temperate... | reverse complement strand
GGTCGCTTTGCCTGGATCTATGACCTGGATGGGAATAAGATTGAGCTCTGGCAGCCGCTGCCCGCAAAGCCCTAAGGGCCTTCCCCTGCACTTGCTCAATCGGTTTTTGTAGCTACGGTCCCGTAGTCGTAGAATGGCCGATGCGGGACAACCCCAAACTCTTCCAACCGCGCCCGATGCCTGAACCTCCACCCGTGACCAAAATCGTGTTTCCCGTTAGGTTCATCGTTTACTCCTGAAATTCCCATGCTCGCGAACACCTTTGAGCCTGCACTCAGGCGCTGCTTGCGCTTCTTGACTCCGCGCCCGCAGGCGTCAGCAATTCGATAAGGCCCACGCGATGCAGCATTTCTGTCCGCATGCGGTCCATTACAGCAAATACAACGTCCGCCCCATCCTGCGTTGGATCTATATGAACGCGGAACGAGATAATCTTCACGAAACTCCTGAGTTTGGGCACCGGGCAAAACTGGCTTGGATTAAAGCAAAACGTGGTGCGGGCGGAGGGACTTGAACCCTCATGGGCCGTTTAAGCCCTGCGGATTTTCATACCGTCTACGGCTTTCGCCGCCCGGACGTGACGCCTTTGGAGAGCTCACGCCAGGTTTGCGGTCTGGACTATCCCTTCACCTTCCTCCGGAAAATCCGAAGTTTAGGTGCTGCCCGTCTAGTCTCTACACCTTCCCGGTTGGTGTCTCTCCGGGCTTGGCTCGGGATTGCCATTTAAGGTTTCCCCGAATTTGAGCAGTTCTGCATCGCCGGTTTCCCAGACGAGCACTCAAGTTTTCCTTAAGTCCGCTGCGTATGCCATTCCGCCACGCCCGCGCGCGGCTGTCTTACTCATGATAGGGCACGTAGCCCGATTTTACACATCCGTTTCCTCGTCAGCAGTTTGCGTTTGCGTGGGAGTCTCCACGTTATGTTCCTCTACCTTGTTCCTCTTCTTCCGCATGACATTGATTGCAGCGGCGTCGAGCGATGTCTTGATATCCTTTATCGTTGTGCGACGTCCGGAAGGTGGGCGCAACACGAGCGAGGAGCCATCGGATATGTCCCCGGCGATGCCAGCATCGAGGGAGTGAAGGTGGTTGTGGTCTCCGACGGGCACAGCGCAGAGAGAAGGTTGCTGACCCGCGTCGAGCCCGAATACCCGGAGACGCTACAGCAGCTTCAGATCGGCGGCACCGTGCGTCTGGCCGTCACCATTTCGCCGAGGGGTACCGTCGAGAAAGTGGCCTTACTGGGTGGCAATCCCATTCTTGCCGAAGCTGCCAGCAAAAGCGGTGAGGCAATGGCTCTCTACGCCGGGGCCATCCCAGACCACAATTGAAGTGACCGTGCCATTCGAGGCCCACCGCTAAGCGGTACACCCAGGCATTTGTCGGACTCCTTCGTGATTTTCAGATTCCCGCAGCGGATATAATTACCCCCCACCGACCCACGAAAGGATTTACATGCGACGTTTCGCCGCCGTTGTAATGATCTTCTCCCTGATTCTTCCGAACCTGGCGTTTGCCGCCGATGAGATTCCGCTAGCCGGATACGCGCCACGCTCCAGCCAGAGCGAGCGCGATTGGGAGGCGAAGTTCCGCGCCATCCCGGACCCTGCCAATCTCCGTGAGTACATGCGCCGCTTGAGCGCGCGGCCGCACCACGTTGGTTCGCCTTACGATAAGGACAATGCGGAATGGATCCTCGCGCGCTTCAAGGAATGGGGACTGGATGCCCATATCGAGACTTTCGATGTGCTGTTCCCCACTCCGAAAGTGCGCGTTCTCGAGATGATCGAGCCCACGAAGTTCACCGCCAAGCTCGAGGAACCGGCGCTAGCGATCGATCCCACGTCGAACCAGAAGTCCGAACAGCTTCCCACCTACAACGCCTATTCGATTGACGGGGACGTGACGGCGCCTCTGGTGTTCGTCAACTACGGCTTGCCGGAGGACTACGCGAAGCTTGACCGGCTGGGAATCTCGGTCAAAGGCGCTATCGTGATTGCCAAGTACTATCACTCCTGGCGCGGAGTGAAGCCCAAGGTTGCGGCCGAGCACGGCGCGATCGGGTGCCTGATTTACTCTGAACCGCAGGATGATGGCTACACCCGGGACAATGTGTTCCCGCAAGGACCCATGCGTAATCCGGATGGGGTGCAGCGGGGCAGCGTCATGGATTTTGCCTCGGCGAGCCCGGGCGATCCGCTTACTCCTGGCGTCGGAGCCACGAAAGATGCCAAGCGGCTAACGGTGAAGGAAGCGAAGAGCATCACCAAGATTCCCGTTCTGCCGATTTCCTACGGCGACGCGCAGCCGCTGCTCGCGGCACTGAAAGGACCAATGGCGCCGGAGGAGTGGCGCGGCACCTTGCCCATCCCATACCACGTTGGGCCGGGACCGGCGAAGGTCCATCTGAAAGTCGAATTCAATTGGGACCTCAAACCCGTCAACGACGTCATTGCGAAAATTCCCGGCAGCGTTGCACCTGAGGAATGGATCATTCGCGGCAACCATCACGACGCGTGGGTGAACGGCGCCGAGGATCCCGTCTCCGGCCAAGCCCCGCTCCTGGAAGAAGCCCGCGCCCTGGGAACGTTGCTCAAGCAAGGCTGGAAGCCGCGTCGCACCATCATCTACGCTGCGTGGGACGGCGAGGAACCCATGCTGCTGGGCTCGACCGAGTGGGTTGAGGCCCACGCCGAAGAGTTGCGCCAGCACGCCGCGGTCTACATCAATTCCGATGGCAACGATCGCGGCCTACTCAACATGGGCGGCTCGCATAGCCTCGAACAGTTCATCAACGGCGTGGCGCGCGACATCGAAGACCCTGAGACCAAGCTCACCGCGTGGCAGCGTGTGCAACTGTCAAAGATTGCCGAGGCCAAGTCCGCTGATGATCGAAAAGAGTTGCGGCAACGTCCTGACTTGCGCATCGCGGCCTTGGGCTCGGGCACGGACTTCACCGGATTTCTCGATCATCTCGGCATCGCAACGCTTGACCTAGGTTATGGCGGCGAGGATGAACAGGGCATCTACCATTCCATCTACGACGATTTTTATTGGTACATGCATTTCTCCGACAGTGATTTCGTCTACGGGCGCGCTTTGTCGCAGACGGTAGGAACATCGGTGATGCGTCTGGCCAACGCCGAAGTTCTGCCGTTTGATTTCGTAGATTTCGCGGACACGGTGCAGAAGTACACGAAGGACCTCGAGAAACTGCTCACGGACAAGCAGGAGGACATTCGCGAGCGTAATCAGGAACTGGAGGAGGGAGTCTTCAAGGCTACGCTCGACCCGAGACGTCCGACGGTGGCTCCGCCGAAAGAGGAAGTTCCACCACACCTGAATTTCGCCCCCATGGAGAATGCCGGCGAAGCCCTGGCGCGCAGCGCCGAGCACTACCGGCAGGCCTTGCTGCACAAGCAATCCGCGCTGGCCGAGTCCGACGCGGAAGCGCTGCGGGCTCTGAACCAGCGACTGATCGAGAGCGAACGCAAGTTGACTAACGACGACGGACTTCCCCGCCGTCCCTGGTACAAGCATCTTCTATATGCTCCCGGAATTTACAGCGGGTACGGAGTCAAGACCGTTCCCGGTGTGCGGGAAGGTATTGAGCAGAAGAAGTACACGGAAGCGGAGCAGGAAATCGCACGAGTCGCGAAGGCACTGGAGGACGAATCGGCGCTAATCGAATCCGCGGCGCAACTGCTGGAGCCGGAGGCTCACTAGACTCATGACTCGGGAACAAACCGCCAAGCCGTCGGTTAACGAATCTCCCATCTCAGGTAGCCGACTCTCACCTAGCATGTTCCGCTGGGACGACTGGGTGTCCCGGATTCCTGAGTCGGGAGGGTCTGCGTGGCCGGACCAGTGAACGGTATCGTTCCAGCCAGGTTAGCCGCACACTGTTGGATCGCCTGCGCATCGCCTGGCAGAGTGGACGGCAAACTCGGAATCGACTGGTCAGGATTTTTGAAATTAAACGCGCTCGTTAAGTCTCCGACCGTGGCCCGGCGCCATGCGCTCACATTGGGCACTTCGGCCCCGAACAAGGTTTCGAGAAATCGCAAAACCGAAGTGTGATCGAACAGGTCCGAGGACACAAATCCCCCGCGACTGAATGGCGAGATGATCAACATAGGTACGCGGAAACCTAACCCAATCGGCCCGGTGATCGCCGGACTTCCGACTACGGTCGGGTCTGGAACCGCAGGCGCGGTCACATATTCGCCGGGGGTGCCGGGAGGCGCCGTGACCGGTGGAACATGATCAAAAAATCCACCATTTTCATCGTAGGTAACCAACAAAACCGTCTTCGCCCAGAGGGCGGGGTTCGCACTGAGAGCGCTGACGATAAGGGAAAGAAAATTCTCTCCAAAGAGCGACGGCGCGGGCGGGTGTTCCGAAGTCAGGATCGATCCTATCAGCCAGGATACTTGGGGCAAATTGCCGAGTGCTACATCGGATAGGAAGTCGACAGGAAACTGTGGTCCAAATGCATTCTGATGCAGCACCGATGCCGGATCCTGGAAATTCTTGAAATAGGAGAGCACATTGTCTGACAGAATCCCGCCGAGAATATTCTCATCTGGCGTCGAGTAAACCTTCCAGGAAATTCCCCGAGCCTGAAGTTGCTCGGGCATGGTCGTATAGGTCAGACGGCCGTACATCGCCGAGCGATTGGTGACGATCGTCTGCAAAATCGGTCCGCCATCTTTTCCATCTGGATCGATCGAGGCCGCCATCGTATAGAGGCGATTCGGGTCGGTCGGGCCGATGACTGAACAAAAATAGTTGTCGCAAATCGTGAAGCCGTCGGCCAGAGCGTAGTAGTAAGGAAGGTCTGCGCGGGTATAGTAGCCCATGCTTAGTACCGCGTCGTTGGAATTAATCGGTAGACGCGAACTCACAAAACCGTCCATCTTGCCGTTGTCCCAGCTCTGATGTTGCGGCACCCAGTCGTGGCTAATGTCGTGGGTGCACGCCGCATTCGCTTGCGAGGTGTCCAAATGAAACGGCAGGAGATGTCCCACCGGTGAGGTCGTGGTGTTCGCTGGATCGGGTTGCTGGAACGCCGAGCTTTGATCGGAAAATCCTCGCACGCCCCGGTAGGTTCCAAAGTAGTGATCGAAAGAGCGGTTCTCTTGAATCAGGATCACCACATGCTCGATGTCCGTCAACTTGGAGCAACCGGTAGGTAGGGGCGGAACTAACTTGGAAATACCGCAACCGTGCAAACCCAAGGACGCCAGCTCGGCAACTGCCGCCGCAGATCCGATTTTAAGTAGTTCGCGGCGAGTGAAATTCTGCATAGTCCCCCGGCTTAGATGCACTCGCCCGAGCAAAGGTAGGACCGGTACCAAAGCCTTCTGGTTGGCAAGCTGGAAATGCAGTATTCAATATTCGCACGGTTTGTTAGTGCACTCTTGATTATCTTCGTGGCGGCCACAAACCGAGCTCTAGGGCACGGCATTTCCAAACCCTCCAGCTCAATCCGGGCAAGGTCCAAGCCCCACGATTTCACTCTCGGCGCAATTCCCGATGGTCGAAGAATAAAATCTCGACAGTCTAAACTTCTAACTTGATACCAAGAGGCTCACTTTTTCTTCACGGCAGAACAGACCTCGCCCCTCTGAGCAGGAGATCATGGGCACTGAAAACGCAACCTGAACGGCGACGGCAGCTCAAAATGGATGCGGGCGTTGATTGGCAGGAATTTACTTGAGAGTAGAACGATTGTGTTTTCAGAGACTTCGCGGTTGACGCACAATTGACTTGCCCTGCATTGATCCCGAGCTTGTTTTCAAGCATCTTGGCCTCAGAGGAAAAGTTGGAACTGGCATGGGACGGTGCTCGCTGGGTTGGGAGCACTGGCGAGCCCTTTTTTGTCGGACGCCGAAAGGAAGCATGAAACCCCAAATGCCTCAGTCTGCACCTCACACTGCCAGGTCTTCTTGTCTGCCGCTTACTTCACCTCCCTGTGCCGTGGCCGCCGCGAGCACCGCGAAAAGCGTGGCACGGCAGCTCAAGGGCTTGCTGATGCTGGCGCTAGTCTTTCTTCTCCTCCTTATGCTGGAACCGGCGAAACTCCTGGCACAGCAGACAGAGCTCGGCGATCAGGGATGGTCGCAGAACGATCCTGACGCGCAACGGCCTTATTCAGATTCCGGTCAACCGTATCCGGAGCGGGGTTATGGCCAGGCCCCATCTTCGGCTCAGCCGCTCAATGCAGTGCAACTGGAACAAATCGTGGCTCCGATCGCGCTTTATCCGGACACGCTGGTAGCGCAAGTGCTGGCCGCGTCGACCTACCCAGGTCAGGTTGCGGAGGCCGATCACTGGCTGCAGACGCAGGGCTACACCTCCTCTGACCAGATCGCGGCCGGTGCCGACGTTCAGAACTGGGACCCGAGCGTAAAAGCGTTAACGGCGTTTCCTCGTGTGTTAGCGCAGATGGACCGCAATCTGCAATGGACCACCGACTTGGGCAACGCCTACTATAACCAGCCGCTAGACGTATTCGAGGCAGTTCAGGTGATGCGCCGGCGCGCTCAGGCAGCCGGAACCCTCCAGAGCACGCCCCAACAAACGGTGCATTACGACCAGGACTACATCCAGCTGATGCCGGTGAATCCCCAAGTGGTGTACGTGCCAACGTATAACCCGTGGACGGTCTACGGAGCGGAGGTTTCACCGTATCCCGGATTTTCGCTGCTCGGCGCAGTGGAATCATTTCTGGGCTCGTCGCCGATCAACTATGGGTTCGGAATCGTGATGAGCGCCTTCAGCCACACGCCCTGGGGCTGGCTGGCGTGGGGTTTGAACTGGTTAGCGCAGTCCGTGCTCTTCAACCAGTCGGACTACTATTCGCACAGCACCACGGTGAGTGATTGGGGATTCCGGCACGATGCGTTTCATGCCTATGCGGGAAGGGGAGCGTTTGCCAGGCACAGCGGTGACCGCGGGTTGGGCGGTTACCATCGATTCGGCGGCTACAACGGGAATCGAGGGCAGGGATTCTCCCACCCGCGTGAAAAATATGCCGAGAGCTGGCGAGGAAACTACAACCACGGCTTCCACTCCTTTGGAGCCAGCTATGACCGGACGCCGCGCCAGGCCTACAACCATATGCAGTTGCCAGAAAGCAGGCAGCAGTCCGACCTCCGTGGCATCGGATCCAGCTTGAACCGGGGGAGTGGCGAAGGCTACCGCGGCGGGACGGGTGCAGCCTCCTTCCGTTCGATGCAAGCCTATCGCGGGCCGACCTCAGGTTTTCAGCGCGGCGAATTCGGGGGACGATCTTCCGGGACTTTCGCGAGCAGGGACTTTGCGGGCTCTTCCGGAAAACCACCGCACTCGGGTGGCTTCCACCTGTTTGGCGGCGGGCACGCGCCCAAGAACGTTAGCAGCCGCGGCTCAGGCGGCTTCCACATGGGCGGCGGCGGGCATGCGCCGAAGAGCTTCCACGGCGGCGGCAAGAATTTCGGCGGGGGGCATTCGCACGGCGGAGGGGGTCACTCCAGCGGTCACGGCGGCGGCAAGCATCGCCGCTGAGGTGATTCGCAGTCCGTCGGCGAGGTACGAACCCGACAGGCGAGCATTAGGGCTGTTGGTCGGAGTCCGGTCTGGCCAGCAGGAGCAGCACGATCCCGATCACGGTGAACATCCGGAAGGCGGCATCCTGGCCGTTCCACGTTTTCGACTGCCACATCAGGAACCATTCTCCGCCCACGCCGAGGAATGCGACCATCCACATCAACAGGGCGAGATTCAGCGCAGCAACGGCAAGACCTTTTGCCTGATGAAACGCGGCCGCCGGTGCTGAAAATGCGCGCGCTAAACGCGCTGCTCCCCACCAGCAGCACAACATCACGATGGATTCCCATGCGATGATGGAGACGTAGAATGCCGTGTGCCACGCCGGTGAGTTCAGAGCTCGCCACATACCGTGGTTGCCTGGAGAAGTGGAATCCATCATCAGCACGTGACGAACGAACTGGTAGTTGGTGTTGTAGTCCGTGAGATTGTTGAAGACGACGAACGTGTAGAACAAGGCCACAGCGACGACCAGCGAAAGCTTGGCTGCACGCAGGGTCATGGTTTCTCCGAGGTCGCAGGGGATGACGGAGAAGAGGACGAAAAAGCTCGAAAGTAGGCGGTCAGAGCTTGCAGGGTTGCGTCGTCGTACCCGGGGTTTGGGGGCATCTGTGCTTGCGGATTTTTCGATTTTGGGTTGCGCACATATGCAGCGAAATGCTCGGGAGATGCCGCCGCCCAGGCAGAGATCACGAGCCACGGACGGCGCGCTTTCTCACCGCCCACATCGCCCATGTTGTGACAGCGAAAGCAATTCTGTTGGGCAATGCGATACCCGGACTGGATGGTCGAGTCGGCGGTGTTCGTTCCGCGGGCCGCGATTGCCTCGAAGAGCGCCTTTTCGTCGCGGAATTCGAGACGAATCACCCCCCATGGAATCTGCGCTTCGTCCTCGTGTGCGAGGATCTTGAAGCTGGGGATGAACTGGCGATGGGAGACCATGTAGGGACCCATTGACTGACCGTGACCTTCCGCATCCTTTGGCCAGCGCTCGGGCGGTTGGCCATTCACTTTCAGCACCAGCAACGGATGATGAGCCGCGAGATAGGCACGCGGGTAGTGGGCATGGTATTGATCATCACAAATCGCAATCGCGAGATCCGCGTCGGGCGTGCGGGCGAGCGCGCGCATCAGATCCTCTAGCGGGACGCCACTAATCTCGGTTGAACCCTTGAAGTTTGAGTCGTCGGTGACCGTGTAGGTGACTTGGGGAAGTCGAAGCAAGTCTTCTCGGCTCAGATAACGCGCTCCGGCAGAAAGATCTGCGATGTCCCCGGCGATCTCGAGATCAGTGGCGGAGAGACGCTGGGTGTGCGCCTTGGCGACCAGGCTGGTAGCCGAAGAAGACGCGGTTGCGAACGGAACGTGAACAGTGATCGCTGCGGCGACGGCAATCGCGAAGAACACAGCCGTGACCAAGTCTCGCATGGCACATGTTAGCGGAGTCGTGGGAAGCAGGCAAGAAATGCAGGTCCGTTGTGTTAGAGTGACTCCACTTTTCGTGTTTTGGGTCTACCTTACTCGTCTTCCGCGTCGTGATCGAAACGATTTGCCAGTAAACCTCACTAGTGATATAGATGCAGACTTCCAATCTGCAACGGGGATCCCGGTCATCAGTCAAAAACACTCAGACTTAGGCAAGATCCGAAATGACGCCCACGCTCAGCGAGATGTTTCGACGTCTTCTAAACGCTGAGGATCAGACCCGTGCCGCACGCTCGGTCGAGTACTTTGGCTGGCTCGATATGTTCTTGGGGAGCATCATCCTCATCGCACCCTATTGGACCGCTTCGTTGCTTCAACTGCCTACGCTAACGGTTCAAGGCGCGAACTATCTGCGTCTGGTTGGGTTGCTGGTCGGCGGACTTGGGGTGTTATATGTGGTTGCCGGGCGCCTGAATGCGCAGGGCTTCGTCTTCGCCTCTTTGCTTGATCGGCCGCTTGTGCCCGCGATCATGGCCGTCCTTTGGTACAAAGAAATTCTTCCCGGCCCGCTGGCAATCGCGTTCTCAGTCAGCGACTTCGGCGGCTTTGTCTGGACTCTTTTGGCCTGGTGCGAAGATGCGGGACTGGGCCCCGATCCCGACCATCCTCGTCTGGTTGCGCGGTTGGCCGCAGCGTACTTCGCCTTCGTGAGCGGCGTGGTCCGTAACGCACGCACTTTTCATCCTGATGGCAGGGTATTTCGCGGCACCGTGCGATCCCTGCAACCGGCCGATGCGAGTTTCGGACGCGCCGCCGAACAGCTCGCAGGATCGGCTCTCATGCGCATCGGTATGGGAGTAATGAAGCAGGGAGCGCCGCTCTGGTTAGCCGACCGGATCCCTGATGCGCCGAGCATCGCGACGCGCTTTTCTTCTTCCCCAGCCAGCCAGATCAGCTTGCAAGGCCGCACCGATGATTGCCTTGACCTTTTGTGTACCGCCGGTGGCAACCGCCTGTGGAAGCTGATTGTGAACCTTGCTCTGGGCGGCAGGATGTATGGTCTCCGTCAGTTCGATTACTTCAAGAACGTCTATTACGCCGACGTGCCGTACAGGATCGACAACGGCAAGCGCGACGTATGGATTCGGCTGGTCCCTGATATGGAGACACCCGGCCTCCCGCAAGACGGTCCGGCACGCGAAGATGGCCTCTCCAAAGCAGTCGCACGTCACGCGCTGCTTCGCATTGAAGTGCAGGTAGTTGGGGATGCTCGTGAGCCCCTCGTTCCCATCGCTGAGATCCGGTTTGAGGAGGAGATCCAAATCGATCAGGAGGCTCTGCATTTTGATCCGATTGCGGGGCGTGGTTTTGAACCACACGGAATCCTGACCGAAGTTCGCAACAGCGTCTACCCAGCAAGCGTTCGAAGCCGCCCCGCAAGCGCGCCGGAACGACTTCGTCGCGACCAAGAAGGTGTAGGCAATAGGCTGGCGGTGTACCTGGATGAAGGGACTCGCGCAACGGCCACTGGACGCTGGCGCGGTTGGGTCAAGTTCATTTGCTTATCCGGAGCCGCACTACTTGTGCTGTTCGCCATCTATATGGCAGTACGGCTGACCCGTGATCGCCCGGTCGAATACGCAGATGACGTTCTTCACTTTGAGTATGGTTCGACTGGCGGCGAGCGGACGAACGGCATTCCCTATTGGTTCTGGGTCGCGCTCCCCGAACTTTTTCCTGAGTACCTGCCTGACAAGATACCGGGTCGCGGTTACTCGGCCTTCGGGATGATTTACGATCCGGGCAAAGATCCGCGCTACGATCTGCCAGTCGGCATGTCGATGCGCAATTTCCGTGGCATCGATGTGGTGTATCTCAACTGCGCCTCCTGTCACACAGGCACGGTGCGAGATGCACCCGGCGTGATGCCACGCATCGTCCCGGGAATGCCGGCGCATACGTTCGACTTGGGCGCTTGGGGGAAATTCCTCACGACGATTCCCACGGACCAGAAGTTCACCCCGCAGCGTCTGCTCGACCAGATCAGCAAGATGCAGGACGATCCCCATCGTCGAGTGGACAAACCGGATCTGATCAACAGACTGATCTTCAGATACCTGGCGGCCTATCTGATGCGAGACCAACTGCTGATTCTGGGACAGCGACTCAGCTTCATCAATAAGGATTCCTGGGGGCCGGGCCGGGTTGATACCTTCAATGCTCCGAAGGCGCTCCTGAACTTCCCGATGGAGAAGTATGCCGACCCCAAAGAGCTGATCGGTAATGTTGACTTCCCGTCGATCTGGTATCAGGGGCCAAGAAAAGGGATGCAACTGCACTGGGACGGAAACAACACGTCGGTGGATGAACGCAACCTGTCAGCTGCGTTCGGCACCGGGGCGTATCCTCCGACGCTGGACGTCGACCGTGTGCTACGGACTGCAAAGTGGTTGGAGACCGCGAAACCGCTGTCTTATCCCTATCAGATTAATGGCCCCCTGGCGGTGCAAGGCAAGCAGATCTACCAGGAATACTGCGCTCGATGCCACGGCACACAGGAACCGCCGTTTCGCCATGACCCGCCACAACCGAACGAATTGGTCGGCACTGTTGTACCGATCGAGAAGATCGGCACCGATCGGTGGCGCCTCGACTCCTATACCTGGGTCTTGGCCGTCAACCAGAGCACTCTCTATGCTGGTTATGAGAAGGACTGGGGCTTCGCGCCGCCTTATCCCCAGCGCTTCAGCCACTTTCGCAAGCAGCCCGGTTACGCCAATTCTCCCCTCGATGGAATCTGGCTGCGCGCGCCCTATCTGCACAATGGATCGGTTCCGACTCTGTGGGAATTGCTCAAGCCCGAAAAAGAGCGCGTCGGGTTCTTCTACCGTGGCAATGACGTTTACGATCCCAAGAATGTTGGGTTCGTTTCCAGTATCGCCGAGCAGGACGGGCACAAGTTCTTCCCCTTTGATACTCAAGAACCGGGCAATGGCAATGGCGGACACACGGGTCCTGCGTATGGCACTGATCTGGCGGACGACGGAAAATGGGCCCTTCTCGAGTATTTGAAAACCTTTTGAGCGACCGAGCATGCAAATGAAAAGGCGCACAAAGCGATATGTGTTGATCGTCATCGTGGCAGTGCTCGTCATCGTCATCATCAGCGCATGGAGTTACCTATGGCGGGAGATCCCCCAGCCAGGATGGATCACCGCCGACGAACGCAGCAACTTCCTTTATGGCTCGGTCGGAGCGGAGCGCGAAGCCGGCATTCCTTATTGGATATGGCTGGCGCTTCCCCGCATGTTTCCCGAGTACATGCCGGGAAACGGCGGCTATGTCTCTCTCGGCTTCTCCTGGGAGGAAGGCAGGGAGATGCCTGCGGGCTTTTCCAAGAAAACCGTCGGCTACGTTCGCGTAGCCGGGAATTGCGCCTTGTGCCACGCCGCTTCTTTCCGCACCGGACCGGACGAAGGGCCCGAGGTTCTGCCCACTGTTCCGGGACGCGCCACGGATGTTCAGGCATTGCTCACATTCTTTCAGCAATGCGCTCAAGACCCGCGCTTCAACGCCACCGAGATCATGGCCGAGATCAATAGCGCGACCAAGCTTCCTCTGATTGACAGCCTGCTTTACCGGTTCGTTCTGATCCCGCGCACGCGACGGAAGTTTCTTAGCCAGAACTTGGTGATGATCGACTCGGCTCTCCAGCGGCATACACGCGACCCGTATTCCGAGGCTCCCTTCTCCCATCCGCAACTGAAGGCTCTCGCCGGCTGGGTGGAGGGCTTCAAAGTGCCGCCGTATCCGCTGGAGTGGGACCGCGCGTTAGTGGAGGGAGGCAAGCCGCTGTTTGCTCAGCACTGCGGATCGTGCCACGCACCCGATGGCAAGCAAAGAGGGATGTTGGTTCCTATCGCCGAGATCGGCACCGATCGCGAATTGGCCAATACCCAGAAGGCCAGCGGTTACGTCGCGGATGTCCTGGATGGAATTTGGATGCGTGGGCCATACCTCCACAATGGCTCAGTTCCAACGGTGGGTGATCTTCTCAAGCCCCCGGCACAACGGCCGGCGACTTTCTACCGCGGCAACAACCTGCTCAAGAATCATGACATCGGCTTCGTGTCAGACTTGGCGCAGGAGAAAGGTCTTCACTTTGTGTTCTTCGATACGAGGCTGCCGGGCAACAGCAACGCCGGGCATCTCTATGGGACGGAACTCTCGGATCAGGAGAAGAAAGCCATGCTCGAGTACCTGAAAACTCTGTGAACTCGAGCGCATGAGGTGGGCAAAAGGAAGCACGTATAAGGATGAGTTCCAAAGTTCCAAATTGTGAATATGTCGTCGTCGGCTCGGGAGCGGGGGGCGGTACCGTGGCATCTCGTTTGGCGCAGGCAGGAAGGTCCGTTGTACTGCTCGAAGCGGGTGGAGATCCTCGAACACTCAAGGCTGGCGATTCTATTCAGCCTGATGCGAACCGCTTGCCGGCGGATTACGACGTTCCTGCGTTCCATGCGTTTGCTTCCGAAAACAGCGCCATGAAGTGGGACTTCTATGTTCGTCATTACTCCGATGACGAGCAGCAGAGGCTCGATCCCAAGTACTGCCAGGAACATGATGGGGTGCTGTACCCACGAGCCGGGACCCTCGGGGGATGCACCGCTCACAACGCGCAAATATTGATCTATCCCCACAACTCAGATTGGGAATACATCGCCAATCTGACACAAGATTCCAGTTGGCGGCCGGAGAGGATGCGGACTTACTTTGAGCGTCTGGAGAATTGCCGCCACCGGCCCTTGCATCGCTGGTTGTCAAAGATAGGGTTCAATCCATCTCGCCATGGCTGGGGGGGATGGCTGCACACGGAAAAATCCATCCCCATGGCAGCGCTGTTGGACAGGGACCTCTTTCAAACGCTGGCGGAGTGTATCGATGAATCCCTTGAGTCTTCCGGTAATCCAGTCGAGCGCGTGGGCTGGTTTTTGGAAAGCTGGGGTGATCCCAATGACTGGCGCCTGGTCAGAAAGAACGCCAAGGGATCGCGCTATACGCCGCTTACAACGCGAAACCACGCGCGTACGGGGTCGCGTGAGTTCGTTCTGGAAACCGCTCGTAAACATCGTAATTTGAAAGTCGAACTGAACGCCCTCGCCACCAAAGTTCTGTTTGATGAGAACAAGCGCGCCACCGGAGTGGAGTATCTCCAGGGCGAAAAACTTTACCGCGCCTCTTCCCGGACCAGTCCGGAGCCGGGAGAACCTAGAAGAGTCTACGCTTCGAAAGAAGTCATCCTCGCCGGCGGCGCCTTCAACACTCCACAATTGCTGATGTTGTCTGGCATTGGCCCACGCGAGGACCTGGAGCTATTTGGAATCAATGTCATCGTGGACCTTGCTGGGGTAGGTAAGAACTTACAGGACCGATATGAGATCGCCGTGGGCAATCGGATGAACTTCCCACAGTGGCATATCTACAAAGGGGTGAAATTCTGCCCAGGAGACCCGCAATTCCAGCAGTGGGATCTCTGCCGATCCGGAATCTACGCGACCAACGGCTCGGTTCTTTCCTTCTTCAGGCGATCGCCGGCCGCGGAGGGACCGCCGGATCTGTTCTGCATGGCCCTGCTGGCCAACTTCCAGGGATATTCTCCAAACTACTCAAATTTGTTTGCCAAAGACCTCAATTACCTTACCTGGGTTGTACTAAAGGCGCACACCCGAAACCGCGCCGGCAAGGTTACACTACGCTCCGCCGATCCGCGGGATGCGCCTCGCATTAATTTTCGCTATTTGGAGGAAGGCGGGGAGAAGGACTTGGAGGCAGTGCTCGACGGCATTCGATTTGTGCGCGGGCTCACCTCCGAACTCAAAGCGCAGAAACTTATGTCGGAAGAATTTCCAGGAGATGATCTTCAGACTGACGAGGAGTTAAGGAACTATGTCCGAAACAACGCCTGGGGGCACCACGCGTCCTGTACTTGTGCGATCGGCCACGACGCGGACGGAGTACTAAGCAGCGATTTCCGAGTGCATGGAACTACAGGGCTTCGTGTGGTGGATGCGTCGGTTTTCCCTAAGATTCCAGGTGTTTTCATCGTCAGCGCGGTTTACATGATCGGCGAAAAAGCCGCCGACGTTATACTCAACGGCCATTAGAACCTTTGATAGGCCGGATGTTATTCACATTCGGTGGGGGCCCACAGTCGAAGACAAATTGACTCGGCCAGGTCCGGACTCAAGTCGGCTCGTTGAGTCCAAATATGAGGAGTACTAAACATGGCTTACAATGTGCCGCAACTGCTGCAAATGTCTAATTCCGATCTGGATTCCCTCTTCTCCGTTAGTCCGACAGGGGACATTCCGGATGGCCCAGCCAAAGGCACTGCGATCCTAGCTTCTGGCACCATTTACAGCCCGGAGATCGCCGAATTCGTCAGCCTGTTCGTGTGGCAGGGCAAAACGTTCGACTCGCAGAAGGGAGTGTTGAGGAACCGCATTCTGCCAATCGGCCTCAACGCTATCATTGCCAAAGTCTACAAAGGCGCCAGTTGGCTTGATCAAAAGGAATGCGTTGTTCTTGACTACTCCGAGACCTCGCTGGTGGCGCACTGGATTCGTGACGAAATCCGGCTGATTGAGCCGGGCTTCTATTTGGGGCGTGTTTACTGGGACAACAAGCCGCTGATTCACTTTTGTCTGCAATTCGGTGCTGCGGCGGGATCGTAGATATCGTCACGTTTAGTTTGGGATCGGCCAAGTTCGGGAATCGCATGTGACAGGCAGGAGGAAAGACTGTGATTAGCAAACTGGTTCGAGGGCTTCTGATCATTGTGGTTGTTGTACTGCTCTTGGTCGGTGCGGGTGTCCTCCTCTACTGGTGGAATTTGCCAAAACCCGGGCACGTCAACGACGAAGCTCTCTTAGCGGGCAGAGATGCTTCCAGTTTCCCCGCAGCCGATGACGACGACTTCCATGAGATGGACGGGGGCGTGGCCCTGAGTGCCGATGAAATCAAAGGGCGTAACACTTGGATGGTATGGACGGCCGGCAACGACCGCCTCTGGGATAAGCTGATCTACGCCAGCGCAGGTGCGCTTGATTTCCTGAAAGTCCTTTCCTCTCACCCCGAGTTACTGAAGATTAACCCCAACTTCAATCACGATCACCGGTGGGAATACCTCGGCTTGGTAAATGATCCCTGCTTCGAACAAGCCACCGGGCCCAATCCCGAAAGATGGGGTCTTTGGCTCGATAAGCGCCGCTCGAACTGCCAGCCAGACCACTTCGAAAATGAGACGAAGTATCCTGGGGTGAAAATTGGGACCCGTGGCTCGAATCTTAACGGCAAGGACTTTCCCGTCGGTTCGTTCTACGGCTACGAGACCGGCATCGTAGGCTTACGACTCTTTCCCAACCCGGACTTCGATGAGAAGGCCGCCAAACATTGGGATCCGGAGAGATACTATACCGACCCCGCTTACTACAATGACAAGCATCTGGTGCGTCCGTATCGCGTAGGCATGTCCTGCGGTTTTTGCCACGTTGGGCCCAACCCGGTCAAGCCTCCGTCCGATCCGGACAATCCGAAGTGGGAGAACCTCAGCTCAAATGTCGGCGCCCAATATTTTTGGATTCAAAGGATCTTCTACTGGCAGGGCGAGGAAGACAATTTCGTGTGGCAGCTCTTTCACACTTCGCGGCCAGGCAGCCTCGACACTTCTTTTGTTTCTACGGACAACATCAATAATCCCCGGACGATGAATGCTGTTTATCTTTTGAAAGAGCGCCTGCAGCACGCGAAACGTTGGGGCCAAGAAACGCTAGCCGGCGGTCAAAGAAATAACAAGCAGTTTAATGATTTTGTCCACGACGGATGGCTTACCAGTTTTTATTCCGCGACAGACACGGTGTGGACTCCACGGGTTCTAAAGGACGGCGCAGACTCGGTCGGCGCTTTGGGGGCACTCAACCGTGTCTATCTGAACATCGGCACCTTCAGCGAAGAGTGGTTGTTGCACTTTAACGCTCTGGTTGGTGGCAAGCCCATTACACCCATTGAGATTTCCGTTGCGCGAAAGAATTCCGCTTACTTTGCCGCTACCGAGGCGCAGACTCCCGCAACCGCGCTCTTTTTCTTGAAAACCACCGAACCACATCATCTAAAGGATGCTCCTGGAGGCGCCGAGTACCTGAAAAAGGACGAGGGGTTAGTGCCGCACGGAAAAGAAGTGTTCGCCGAGCGTTGTGCGCGTTGTCATTCCAGCAAGGTACCTGCTCCGCCGGTGCCCGGTCTGGATCCATCCGGTTGCGCAGGAAAGGACTATCTTAACTGCTGGAACCAATATTGGGAGTGGACCAAGACGTCAGACTTTAAAGAAAAGATGAAGAACATCGTGATGGCCCCCGACTTCCTCGATGGCAACTATCTGTCCAGCGAACTTAGGGTCCCCGTAACACTGCTGCAAACTAATGCTTGCAGCCCGCTCGCCACCAATGCTCTGGGCGGCAATATCTGGGACAATTTCTCCTCCCAGTCTTACAAAGACCTCCCTTCCGTCGGAACCATTACTTGGTACCATCCCTACACGGGTGAACCCAGGAATTATGTGATGCCCGCGGGCGGCCGAGGCTACACACGTCCCCCGTCGCTGGTGAGCGTGTGGTCAACCGCACCCTTTCTGCTGAACAACACCGTCGGCAAGTTTGACTACGATCCATCGGTCCAAGGGAGGTTGCGATCTTTCGAGGACGCGATTCACCAGATGCTTTGGCCGGAATCGCGAGATAAAGACGAACTGCTCGGAGACAAGATTCCGGGCAAGATCGACCGCACAACAAAAACGAGTTATCTCAAAATCTCCTACGGATACCTTCCTGATGCGTTGCAACAACTTCGCGGTACCGCGCGCTTTTTCCCTTGGCTTATCGACGACAGAGAAAAGATCGTCAGGATCGGCCCGATCCCCAAAGGCACTCCCGTGGGGCTTCTAGCAAATATCAACCCGCTGCCCGAGAGCAACGATCCGGATGAGCGTCTTCAGCACGACAAGAAGCTTCTAGGCCTGGTGCTCAAGATTAGCGGTGATCTCGAGAAACTCCCGCCCAATGCAACCGATGAGGACGCAGAAAGCGTCTTTAAGAACGTGGTCGAGCAGATGCTCGAACTCAGCAAGTGTCCTGACCTCATCGTGAATCGTGGTCATTACTTCGGAACGGATAAATCCGCCGGAGAGGAGCCGGGGCTGAGTAACGACGATAAACAGGCTTTGATTGCTTTCTTGAAGAGGTTCTAGTGTCTTCCCCGGAATATCTGAACAAAGTCGGGTCCGGGGTCAACATTCGCTGGCCCGCGAGCCCAATCAGGGCTGGAGTCCACCCGCTTGACGTCGCAGCGGCGTGGTTGACATGCCGGGACAAATTGTTTTCGCGAGGCTGGGGAGACGAATCACTCTTGACGGACCTTGTCCAGCGCGCCTCATTCGCCCACCCGCCCGGTTTGATTTCGGTCGACTGGTCTGTCGGAGATCGCAGGGCTGGCAAGATCCAGCAGGACGGCACATTCATCTCTCCCCTGGATTTGCTTCCAGCGGCCACTAGAACTGTGCACGTCCGGGCATGGTTGAAGCCAGGTAACAGCGCAGGCTGCGTCATCCTTGCCGCCTCCCGCGACGAAGGATACAAAATGCGAGAGCGCATTTTCGGCGCTCTCATCGATCGCGGACTCGACTTGTATCTATTGGAGAATCCGTTCTATGGCCGCCGCCGTACATCCTCATCGGCCTCGCTCGCCACATTCAGTGACCACATGCTCATGAATTTGGGTTCGGTCTGGGAGGCGCGAGCGCTGCTGGAGTATCTGCGTGGTTCCTACGGAAAGCTCACCGTGGCGGGGTATAGCATGGGCGGTCACATGGCTGCGATCACGGCCGCGGTGACTCCGTTCCCGGTGGCATGCGCTGCGCTTGCCACCGGGGCGTCCGCCGCTCCCATCTATACCAAGGGCCTGCTCTCCTGGAGTGTGAACCTGGATGCATTGGCTGCCAAACCCGGCCAACAATTAGCGGCGAGGGAACGACTGCATCTCCTGATTGAGGCGGGCGACTTAACCCGTCACGACCCGCCTATGCGAGCAGACGCTGCCGTTGTCGTCGGCGGCGTGAGAGACGGCTATATCATGCCAGAGGAGACTCAGCGCTTACATCAATACTGGTCAGGAAGCACCCTACGCTGGCTCTCAGCAGGTCACGTCACGGCGCTGATTTTCTTTCGAGGCGCTTTACGTGACGCTGTCGCCGATGCGACGGCCAAGTTGTGACGCCAAGGCTACCCTCTCTGGAACTGAGAAAAGCCCAAGGGCAATTGTGGTCGCGGAACGATTTAAGTAACGATCTGCCAGGCACCTCGAGCCATTCCTAAAATGGATTCGAGACAACGTCAAGAAAGCTACAATAGGGTCAGCGTTGTACCGATTTCGTGCTCCTTGAGCTCCTGCGAATTTGGCTATTAATGTATTCATAAGTAAGTAGACATAGAGTATAATGGCTGGCATGAAGCGACGCGACGCTCGTGCCCTCGACCATAAGACGTTGGAAGAGATTCGAATTCGTGC
>Ga0307475_10000745_pt1 | contig 19644 bp, 15 predicted proteins | sample atmos_gasesECM1C_FD_203317 | JGI IMG/M metagenome (GOLD analysis project Ga0307475, IMG submission 203317) | Hardwood forest soil microbial communities from Morgan-Monroe State Forest, Indiana, United States - atmos_gasesECM1C_515 | ecosystem: Environmental > Terrestrial > Soil > Temperate... | reverse complement strand
CGGTGACTGGACATCGATGATCGGCGTCAAAGACGAATTGGAAGCCCGCGGGATCAGGGTGCCTCCCCCGACCGCGACGCGCTCTCGCCACTCCCGGGTGCGACGCGCAATCGATGCCGCGCGCGCAATGCGCGACGACGTGAACCCGATGCTTTTTCCCTCGTTGGCATTCGCGATGTTGCTCACGCTCGGTTCGACAGCCGTGGTGCACTTCACCTACCAGAACCCGCGGATGTCGTGGATCGACGCCCTGTACTTCGCCTCCGAGACGATCACGACCGTGGGCTATGGCGATTTCAGCTTCGCCCAACAATCCACTTTGCTGCGACTGTTCGCGGTCGGCTTGATGTTCGCCGGCGTGACCGTCACCGCCATCCTCGTCGCGTTCCTTGCGGACCTGCTGCTGTCGCGCCGCTTCGTCCAAACGGCCGGACTCTTACGGGCACGGCATATGCGCGACCACGTCGTCGTTGTCGGACTGGGTTCAATCGGCGTCCGCGTCGTCAGTGATCTGACCGCTGCCGGATACGACGTCCTCGTCATCGAGCCGGACGAGAACAACCGCTTCCTGCCGACCGTGGCCGAACTCGATGTGCCGGTGATTTTCGGAGATTCAGCGATGCGTCAGACGCTGGAATCGGCGCGCGTCGATCGCGCCCGCGGTGTGGCGGTGGTGACCCAGGACGACATGGAGAACATCGAGACCGGGATCGTCTTGCTTGAGCTCTTGGGATCCGACACCAAGGTGCCGATTGTCATGCGCGTTCAAGGCCGCGCGCTGGGCGCTGCGGTGAATCGGCGGTTCGGTTTCGAGAACGTGCGGTCGATCGTAGACCTGGCAGCTCCGTGGTTCATCGGCGCGGCGATGGGCCTGCAGGTGCTGGGAACGTTTTGGGTTGGGCAGCGCTCCTTCATGGTCGGCGGAATGCTGGTGGCGGCCGGCAGCGAGCTCGATGGATTGCGAATGATGGATCTGTCTACCCAAACGCGCGTCATCGCGATCACTCGACCGGAAGGGCCGATCAGGTTACGCCCGCGCCGCGACGCCCGACTGAAAGCCGGCGACACTGTCTACCTCATCGGCCCTTACCGCGAGCTGATCGCGACGCTGCGCAAGGGCCAGCCTCCACCGACGACGGCGGTCAACGGTGAGCGCGCGTTGACGCTGGCGGCGGCGCGTTCGTCGCACAGGCCACAAGCACGCCCGCCAGCATGGGCGCAGGACGCGGACGTTTGACGAACTGGTCGCGGCGCTAGGTGCACTGACCATTTTTGCAACTCGGCGACGTTGGCCGAGGTCGGAACTGGTTGGGATGACCCGGATTTCGTCGGTGGCAACCGCATCGTCTATACGTCGTAGTACAGCGCGAACTCGTAGGGGGTCACCCGCAGGTTGAAGGGCGCAATCTCGTAGTCGCGCTTGTAATTGATCCACGTTTCGATCAGGTCAGGCGTGAACACGCCTCCCGCGGTGAGGTATTCGCTGTCTTCCTCCAGACGGTCGATCACCGCGGACAACTGGGTAGGAGCCTGCAGGATGTCCGCGGCCTCCTCCGGTGGCAACTCGTAGAGGTCCTTATCGATCGGTGGAGGTGGCTCGATCTTGTTCTTGATGCCGTCCAGGCCTGCCAGCATCATCGCTGAGAACGCCAGGTACGGGTTGCCCGAGGAGTCAGGGCAGCGGAATTCGAGCCGCTTGGCCTTCGGGTTGTTGCCGGTGATCGGGATACGTACGCAGGCCGAGCGGTTGCGCTGGCTGTAGACCAGGTTGATCGGCGCCTCATAGCCGGGAACCAGGCGCTTGTAGGAGTTGACCGTGGGGTTGGTGAAGGCCAGCAACGAGGGCGCGTGGTACAGCAAACCGCCGATGTAGTGGCGGGCGGTGTCCGACAGGCCGGCGTATCCCGTCTCGTCGTACATCAGCGGGACGCCGTCCTTCCACAGCGACTGGTGACAGTGCATACCGGAGCCGTTGTCGCCGAACAGCGGCTTGGGCATGAAGGTCACGGTCTTGCCGGCCTGCCACGCGGTGTTCTTGACGATGTATTTGTACATCTGATGGTCGTCTGCCGCGTGCAGCAATGTGTTGAACTTGTAGTTGATCTCGGTCTGGCCGCCGCTGCCCACCTCGTGGTGGCCCTTCTCCAGAGCAAAGCCGGCGTTGGTCAGGTTGGTGAGAATCCTGGCGCGCAGGTCGACGTAGTGGTCGGTGGGGGCCACCGGGAAGTACCCGCCCTTGGGGCGGACCTTGTAGCCGCGGTTGGGGGTGCCGTCGGACTCGGAATCTTCTCCGGTGTTCCACCACCCGGATGTCGCGTCCACCTTGTAGAACGAGCCGTTGATGTTCGAGTCGAACTTCACCGAGTCGAAGATGTAGAACTCGGCCTCTGGGCCGAAGTAGGCGGTGTCCGCGATGCCGGAGCTGACCAGGTAGTTCTCGGCCTTGCGGGCGACGTTGCGGGGGTCGCGAGAGTACAGCTCGAGGGTGAAAGGGTCGTGCACGAAGAAGTTCACGATCAGCGTTTTGGCTTCGCGGAACGGGTCGATGACCGCGGTTTCCGGATCGGGAAGCAGCAGCATGTCGGACTCGTGGATCGATTGGAACCCGCGAATCGAGGAGCCGTCGAAGGCCAAGCCTTCCTCGAACACGTTCTCGTCGAAGACGTAAATCGGAATTGTGAAGTGCTGCATGGTTCCTGGGAGGTCACAGAAGCGGACGTCGACATACTCAATGTCCTCGTCTTTGGCGAGTTTGAAGATATCGTCGGGCGTCTTTTCGGACACAGAATGCTCCTTTGATTGGTTATCCGCGGGCTGACGGCGAACCCCAACCCGCCATGAATTCGTTCGCGACCGTATGCGGCGCACTCCAATTCACGCACACCACGATGACCCTCGCATCCGGACCGACGTCACTGCCAACTCAGCCAGGTCCGCGAATAAGCTCAGCGCCGACACCCCGGATGAACGTGCCGACGAATTCCTTCGGCTGCTGCTGCAACATTGGGCGCAACACTGTGAATGACCGGGCATCGCATCGCAAGCGGATGCATGGTTGCGTTCGGGCGCGAACCGGGTGAAATCGCCGACCTCATAACCGACCTGGGTCGCCGGGCGTGGGGTCGCGGATCACCAAGTTCCGTATCAGCGGACGACCCCACGCCCAACGATGTCTTCACAGGATGTAGAGCATCTCCTGGTAGGTGGGCAGCGGCCACAAGTCATCGGCTACAACGCTTTCCAGCGTGTCGGCGGCGGTGCGCACCGCTTCCATCGCCGGCAGCAATGCCTTCTGGGCGTGCGTGGCCTCGTCAAACGCCGATTCCGCCGAATGATGGGACAGCGCCGACTTCAGCGTCGTCAGCGCCGCGGACAGATCGGCAAGCGGGGCCGAAACCGCTTCCAGCGCATCCGTGCTCGGCTCCACCCCGGCCTTCTTCAAGGCCGCGACGTTCTGCGCGAGCTCGGTCTGGTAGCGGATCGCGGCGGGCAGGATGACCGTCGTCCCGATCTCGAGCGCTAGCTTTGCTTCAACCGCGATGGTCAGCGCGTACTGCTCCAAGCGGACCTCGTAACGGCTGTGTAGCTCGCGTTCATTGAACACCTGGTACTTCTCGAAGAGTTCGATCGATTCCGGCTTGATCAGCTCGGGAATCGCGTCCAGCGTGGTCTTGAGGTTCGGCAGACCTCGCTCGGCCGCCTCAATCTGCCAGTTCTCCGAATACCCGTCCCCGTTGAACACCACCGCACCGTGCTCGGTGATGACCTCGGTGAGCAGCTTCTGCACAGCCACATCGAAGTCCTCACCGTCTTCGACAGCCTTCTCCAAGACGGTGGCCATGTAGTCGAACGAATCGGCCATGATCGTGTTCAGGATGATCATCGGCACAGCAACCGTCTGCCCGGAGCCCGGCGCCCGGAATTCGAACCGGTTGCCGGTAAACGCAAACGGGCTGGTGCGGTTGCGGTCGCCGGCATCGGTCGGCAACGGGGGCAGCGTGTCGACACCAATGATCATGGTGCCCTTGCCCTTTGATGACGTGGCAGCGCCCTTGGCGATCTGCTCAAACACATCGGCGAGCTGTTCGCCGAGGAAGATCGAGATGATCGCCGGCGGTGCCTCATTGGCGCCCAACCGGTGGTCGTTGGTGGCTGAGGCCACCGACACCCGAAGCAGCCCGGCAAACTTGTGCACGGCGCGGATCACCGCGGCGCAGAACACCAGGAATTGGGCATTCTCGTGTGGGGTGTCGCCCGGGACCAGCAACGAACCCAGCTCGGAGTTGCCCACCGAGAAGTTGACGTGCTTGCCGGATCCATTGACGCCGGCGAACGGCTTCTCATGGAACAGGCACTCCATGCCGTGCTTCTTGGCCAGCGTCTTGAAGATTGTCATCAGCAGCTGCTGATGGTCGGAGGCGATGTTGGCCCGCTCGAACATCGGCGCCACCTCGAACTGACCTGGGGCCACCTCGTTGTGCCTTGTTTTGGCAGGAATTCCGAGTTTGAACAACTCCCGCTCCGTGTCCATCATGAAGCCCAGGACACGCTCGGGCACCGCACCAAAGTAGTGGTCGTCGAACTCTTGGCCTTTGGGCGGCTTCGCGCCAAACACGGTGCGACCGGCATTGACCAGATCCGGTCGCGCCAAAAAGAAGTGACGATCGACCAGGAAGTACTCTTGCTCCGGGCCACAAAATGACACAACCTTGTTGGGGTCCGTATGACCAAACAGCTTCAGGATGCGCTCGGCATGGATGCCCATGGCTTGCTGGCTGCGCAGCAGGGGCGTCTTGTAGTCGAGTGCCTCGCCGGTCATCGAGACGAAAACCGTTGGAATGCAAAGCGTGTTGCCGTTCGGATTCTCCAGGACGTAAGCCGGGCTGGTGACGTCCCAGCCGGTGTAGCCGCGTGCCTCGAAGGTGCTGCGCAGCCCACCCGAGGGGAAGCTGGAGGCATCAGGCTCGCCCTGGATGAGGGTCTTACCGGCGAACTCGGCGAGCGTCTGCCCGTCGGAGATGGGTTCCAAGAAGCTGTCATGTTTTTCGGCAGTCAGGCCGGTCATGGGGTAGAACACGTGGGCGTAGTGTGTAGCGCCCTTCTCCAGCGCCCAGTCCTTCATGGCCACCGCCACCGTGTCGGCGACGGCGGGGTCCAGCTTGGCACCCTTCTCGATGGTCGCCACGACAGACTTGTACACAGCCTTGGGCAGCCGCGCCTGCATCTCGGCCTTGGTGAAGACGTTGGAGCCGAAGATCTCGCCTGGGGCCTCGCCGGCTACGAAACTGATCGCCGGGGGGACATATGCCTCTACATTATTGATCGCGTGCAGGCGGACTGCGTTTCCACTCAATTGCGCTCCTATCACCGAGGGGGTCCGCGATTTTGCTCCACGGAATGTCGACCGCCTCACCGTAGGAAGGTTCGATGGCGAATCTGTTACGCGAGTGTCAACGATGAAAGGCAATGGTTGCGAACGTGAGACGCCACGATGTTGACGACAGCGGGAAACCGGACCGGACGCGAACCGCCACGCCATCGGGCGCTGCGGGCGGTGTGAGCGCGCCCCGTAACTCGTCATCCGGCTAGCGCCTCGTCAAAAGTCGGACTCTGTTGCGTCTGGCGGTCCTATCACGCGTCGGGGATTTCTCCTGTTGCCTGAAATACGTCTTTTGCGCTGTTACCGAGGTGAACGGCAATCTTTCCCACGAGCTTTGCGACGTGCAGCTACGGCACCGCGTGCAACGCGGTGGACGGTCGGGCCCGGATTTACACACCCGCGGTCGGCGGTTCTATACCGTCCGCGCCCACCGGTTCGCCGAGCTCGGGGCACCTCTTGCTCGCCGAGCGTAACGCCACGGCGAAAAGCCAAGCGGATTTTCGCACTGGCGTTACGCTCACGCAGTTAGCCGAGGTGACGTACCCCAGTTGCCGGGGTGAGTGTCGCCGCTTTCACGCTCGGCGGCAGTATGAACGGGTGAAGCCGTTTCGTATCGACGTTTCAGATGACGTTCTTGATGATCTGCGATCGCGTTTAGCGCGAACCCGTTGGCCCGAAGCCGAGTGCGTGGACGACTGGAGCCAGGGCATCCCGTTGGGTTACACCCGGGAGCTCGCCGACTACTGGGCCAACGAATATGACTGGCGGTCGCGGGAGGCCGCGCTCAACCGCTTTGACCAATTCATCACCGAGATCGATGGATTGGACATTCATTTCATCCACCAGCGGTCCCCGCACGAGGACGCCTTCCCGCTGGTAATCACGCATGGCTGGCCCGGCTCAATTGTGGAGTTCCACAAGGTGATTGAACCGCTGACCAATCCGGCGTCGGGACGCGCCGAGGACGCCTTTCATGTTGTCTGCCCGTCACTCCCGGGGTACGGCTTCTCCGGAAAACCGACCCGCACGGGGTGGGGCGTGGAGAAGATCGCCGAGGCTTGGGAGACGCTCATGGGCAGCCTCGGCTATGACCGCTACGGCGCCCAGGGTGGCGACTGGGGCGCCGCCGTCACCACCCAGATAGGACGAAACGGTGGCCACTGCGCGGCCATTCATCTGAATATGCCGGTCGGCAGACCCACAGCCGAAGCAATGGCCAACCCCACCGAGGAGGAGCACAAGGCCATGGCTGAGTTGGCCGAGCACCGGAAGTGGGGCACCGGCTATTCCAAGCAGCAGTCCACCCGACCGCAAACGTTGGGGTACGGCTTGGTCGATTCGCCAGTGGGACAACTGGCGTGGATCGTCGAGAAGTTCTGGGCCTGGTCGGATTGCGACGGGCACCCCGAGAACGCATTCAGCCGAGATGAGCTACTCGACGACGTGATGGTGTATTGGGTGACCGGCACCGCCGCGTCCTCGGCCCGCCTGTACTGGGAGAGCTTTCAGGTCTGGCGGGGAGGGGATCGCGTCGAATTGCCCACCGGCGTTGCGGCTTTCCCGGCGGAGCTGCTGAAGGCACCGCGGCGCTGGTGCGAGCCGGTCTACAACATCACCCACTGGACCGACATGCCGCGCGGTGGGCATTTCGCCGCGTTCGAACAACCGGAGCTGTTCGTCGGGGACCTCCGCGCGTTCTTCGCCACGGTGCGGTGAGACGCCGGTATCGCCGTCGACTGTGAATCTGGCGACGCGACACGCGGGACACCCGTAGCTGGTTTCACACTCGGCCAAGGATGGCGTCGTGGGGCGACTTTAGCCCTAGACGATGCGGCGGCCCCGTCGCGCGCGAGATCGCATGTCCCGCAAGTAGAGCTGAAAGCCCAAGATCCACGCGCGGTGCGGAATCAACCGGTCGGCGAGCCGCAGGGCGGCCAGTAGCCACTCGAACCGGCGCTGCTTGCTCTCCGACCAGTCCAGCCGCATCATCGAGCGAAATTCGGGAGCCAAAAACCCCGTCGTCGCGAAGAGGTTGAACGGACCCGCCAGCGCTCGCAGCGGCCACGGCAGGAATGCCACCGACGCCACCCCGCGCAGATGCTCTCGCACCGGCGCGTCGATGTGCAGCTCGTCGAGCGAGCGCTTCCAATACTCGTCGAACGCGACCCGGTCCGGCGGCCACATGCGCTCGGGCACCTGCAGCGTGGTCCCCAAGCGCTTGGCGTCGCGATAGACGGCGTCTGCGGTGTCGTCATCGAGCGGGCCGTGCAGGAACTCATGCTGGTCGACGAAGTAGCGGTACAAACACGAAGCCACCCACAGCTGCAACTTGGGGTCGAACGCGTTGTATGACACCGGGCTAGTCGACGTCGACCGAACCTGCCGGTGCGCGACGTCCACGGCGGCGCGGATCAGCGCCCGGTCCGACTCGGTCCCGATGGTCGCCACCGCCAGGTAGGTGCCGGTGGTGCGCGCCCGCTTGAACGGATGCTTGTAGACATTGCCGCTGTCCACCGGGCTTTCCAGCACGCCGTATCCGACGCCCGGCAGGGACAGTTGCATGATCACGTTCGCGGCCGGTAACAACATCGCCGCCGGGTTCAGCAGATCGGCGATTCGGGTTGCGGGCCGCTTCATCGCGGAACTCGCCTCATGGAATCGAGTAGACCACGGATGAGACGGCGTCGGGCCGAGATGATCAACGACCGGAGATCTTAAGCCTGACCGATCGTTAGCGACGCCACCGGCGCGGCGAGTATGAGACGCTGCCAGGGTGGTTGCGACGCGGGCCCGGATCGTCGGCGTGTTGGCCGGCTGCCTGGTGGACCTCGCGCTGAGCGACCCGAACCGGGGGCATCCGGTCGCGCTGTTCGGTCAGGCGGCCGCCAAGGTGGAGCGGGTCACCTACGGCGACACCAAAGTCGCCGGCGCGGTCCATGTGGGCGTGATGCTCGCTGCGGTGGGCCTGCTGGGCACGGTCGCACAGTGGGCCGCCGCCCGCGGGGGCCGGCCCTGGTCGGTTGCCGCCACCGCCACGGCCACCTGGATATCGCTGGGTGGGACGTCATTGGCGCGCACCGGCCTGACGATGTCGCGGCTGCTGGAGCGGGGCGACGTCGAGGCTGCGCGACGGTTGCTGCCGTCGCTGTGCGGGCGTGACCCGGCGCGGCTGGACGGCCCGGGCCTGACGCGCGCGGCACTGGAATCGGTCGCAGAGAACACGTCCGACGCCCAGGTGGCGCCGCTGCTGTGGGCGACGGCGGGTGGGGTGCCCGCGGTGCTGGCGTACCGCGCCATCAACACGCTGGATTCCATGATCGGCCACCGCTCCCCGCGGTATATCCGGTTCGGTTGGGCCGCAGCGCGATTGGATGATTTGGCCAACTACGTCGCCGCCCGGGCCACCGCGGCGCTGGTGGTGATGTGCGCACCGCTGGTCAGGGGATCGGCGTCGGGTGCGGTGCGGGCCTGGCACCGGGACGCGGCCCGTCATCCCAGTCCCAACGCCGGCGTCGTCGAGGCGGCCTTCGCCGGGGCGCTGCGCGTGCGGCTCGGCGGACCCACCCAGTACCACCATGAGCTGCAGATCCGCCCCACCTTGGGTGATGGCCCGCGGCCTACGGTGGCCGACCTGCGCCGCGCGGTGGCGCTGTCGCGGGCAGTGCAGGGAGCCGCGGCTCTACTTGTCGCTGGTTCGGTTCACCGTCGGCGGCCGTAGCGGTCGGCGAGTTTGTCCTCGACCGTCATCGCTGTGTCCGGGGCCGGCATTTGTTGCTTTTCCTGGCGGCGGGCGCGGATCTCGGAGTAAGCGAAATAGCCCAACCCGATCGGTGCGAGGATGCCGAACAAAATCCACTGGATGCCGTAGGACAGAAACGGCCCGGCGTCCAAACGCGGCACGCCGATCACGCCGAGCCCGCCGGGCTGGTTTTCGACCAGTTGCAGATAGGAACCGGCCAGCGGGACTTTGGTCAGCACCGAGACCTGTCCGGTGTTGATCGAATACACCTGCTGGACACCGTCTCTGATGAATGGGTCCTTGCCCTGCGCGACCGGCTCGGAGTCGCGCAGCCGCGCCGTGATGGTCACGGTCTCCGCCGGTGGCCGCGGGATCGGCGGCACATGCGAGCCCTCCTGCGGCCGCACGTAACCGCGGTCGACCAGGACAGTGGGTCCGTCGTCGACGACGAACGGCGCCAGCACCTCGAACGCCGGGTCCGCATCGACGACCCGCAACCGGGCCAGGACCTGAACATCGGGCAGGTAATGCCCGGTTGCCGTCACCCTGCGCCACTGCGCACTTGGGGCCGACGAATCCTGCTGTGGCAACAAGGTTTTCAGCGGAACGGGCGCGGTGTTGAGGGAATACTCGATTTGATGGTTCTCCCGCGAGGTGCGGGTGTTCTTTCCCAGCTGCCACGGCGCGAGCACCATGAAGCACAGGTAGGTGAAGGCGATGACCACCACTGCCAGCACTATCCAGCCCGGCCGCAGCAGAAACCCCAGGCGATGCATCAACCGTGCCCGTTCTGTGCCAGTTGCTCGTCGACCCAGTCGTGCAGGCCGGGCAAGGCGGCTTCGATGACGGCGAAGACCTCTTCGAAATCGTCGTGGTCGCCGTAGTAGGGATCCTCGACGTCCGGGATATAGGCGCCCGAGCGCGGGTCGAATGACCTCAGCATTCGTATCCGGCTCTCCTCGACTCCCAGCTGCTGCAAGGTCCACACGTGGTTGCGGCCCAGGGCCACCACCAGATCGGCCGACAGGTGGTCGGCGCCGAATTGCGCGGCGCAGTGGTCGGTGGAATAGCCGTGGGCGCGCAGCACCCGGGACGCTCGCTCGTCGGCGCACTGGCCGATATGCCAGTCGCCGGTACCCGCACTGGTCACCCGCACCGCGTCGCCCAGGCCCCGCCGCTGCAGCTGGTCGGCGAACATCTTCTCGGCCATCGGCGAGCGGCAGATGTTGCCGGTACAGACGAAGGTGACGTGCAGCGGTCTAAACACCCAGTGCCCTCCGCAGGTCGGCGATGGTGGCGGCATGCGTCACGCAGGTGGTGGCCGCGGATGCGCTCCCGTCAGCGAAGTCGGCTTGCCCGTAGCCCCAGCCGACCACCACGGCGTCGATCCCGTGCGCGGCCGCCCCGTCCACGTCGTGGCTGCGGTCGCCGACCATGAGCACCCGTGGCGGCAGCGGCTGCAGCTGCGCCAGCGCGTGAGCCAGCACCTCCTCCTTGGTCTTGCGGGATCCGTCGGGACTGGCACCGGCGATGACGTCGAAATACTGGTCGAGCCCGAAATGGGCGAGGATGCGCCGCGCCGTCGGTTCCAGCTTGGAGGTGGCCACCGCCAGCCGGACACCGGCGGCGTGCAGATCGGCCAGCAGCTGGGCAATCCCGTCGAACAGCGTGTTCATCGCCCAGCCCCGGGCGCCGTACTCGGCCCTGAAGGCCGCGATGGCCGCGTCGGCCTGCTCGCCGAGCTCCATCGCGCGGAAGGTGTCATCCATCGGCGGGCCGACGATCTGGGCGGCCAAATCGCCCCCGGGCACCGGGACGCCGATGTGGCCCAGCGCGTGCAGGAAGCTGGCAACGATCCCTTCCGCGGAGTCGGTGAGGGTGCCGTCGAGATCGAAGATCACCAGCTGTGGCGCCGGGCAATCGGCCGGGACTGTGCCTGTCACGTCACCATTGTCCTAGATGGGCCGGCGCTGGTGTGATGGTGTTCCTGCCACGCTCCCGGCGCGGCCCACTAGTGTTTCACGGATGGCGAGTCTGGACCCGAGCCCGCCTGCCGCGGGGCGCTACCACGGTGATCAGGCCGTCGCGCCGGGGATGCTCGATTTCGCCGTCAACGTCCGGCATGCGCAACCGCCGGAATGGCTGATACGGCGCCTGGCTGCGCGGCTGCCGGACCTGGCGCGCTACCCGAGCGCCGAGGACATGCAGCGGGCGCAGGACGCCGCCGCCGAGCGGCACGGCCGCACCCGCGATGAGGTGCTGCCGCTGGCCGGGGCGGCTGAAGGGTTCGCCTTGTTACCCAACCTGCGCCCGGCGCGGGCCGCGATCGTCGCGCCCACGTTCACCGAGCCGGCTGTGGCACTGACCGCGGCCGGAGTGCCGGTGCACCACGTCGTGCTCGAGCCGCCGTTCGGCCTGGATGGTGCCTCGGCCGGTGCCACCGTGCCCGAGGACGCCGACCTGGTGGTGGTGGGCAATCCAACCAACCCCACCTCGGTGCTGCACCGCCGCGAGCAACTGCTGGCGTTGCGTCGGCCCGGTCGGCTTCTGGTGGTCGACGAGGCGTTCGCCGATTCGGTTCCCGGCGAGCCCGAGTCGCTGGCCGGCGAGTCGCTGCCCGATGTGCTGGTGCTGCGCAGTCTGACCAAGTCCTGGGCGCTGGCCGGATTGCGGGTGGGATACGCCCTGGGATCGCCAGAGGTGTTGGCGCGGTTGACCGCTCAGCGCGCGCACTGGCCGGTGGGCACGCTGCAACTGACCGCCATCGCGGCCTGTTGTGCCGCCGAAGCCGTCGCCGACGCGGCAGCCGATGCCCTGCGTTTGGCGCAGTTGCGCGCGCGGATGGTGGTCGGCCTGACATCGGTGGGCGCCGAGGTGGTCGACGGCCGGGCCCCCTTCGTGTTGTTCCGCAGGCCCGATGCCGTCCGGCTACGAAACATATTGCAGAACAAGGGGATTGCTATCCGGCGCTGCGATACGTTCGTGGGCCTGGACGAGCGGTATTTGCGGGCGGCCGTGCGTCGCGAATGGCCGCAACTGGTCCAAGCCATCTCGGAAGCGCGGGAATGCACGAGCGACGGGGGGCACCGGTGAGTGTGCGGCTGGCCGACGTCATCGAGGTGCTGGATGAGGCCTACCCGCCGGGGCTTGCCCAGTCATGGGATTCGGTTGGCCTGGTGTGCGGCGACCCCGACGATGCACTGGACTCGGTGACCGTCGCCGTCGATGCCACCCCGGCGGTCGTCGACGAAGTCCCCGACGCCGGCCTGCTGCTGGCCCATCATCCGCTGCTGCTGCGCGGGGTCGATACGGTCGCGGCCAGCACCCCGAAGGGTGCGCTCGTGCACCGGCTGATCCGGACCGGGCGTTCACTGTTCACCGCGCACACCAACGCCGACTCGGCGTCACCGGGTGTATCCGACGCGCTGGCCCACGCCCTTGGTCTCACCGTCGACGCCGTGCTCGAGCCGCTGTCCGATGCGGCCGATCTCGACAAGTGGGTCATCTATGTGCCGCGCGAGAACGCAGAAGCGGTGCAGGCGGCCGTGTTTGACGCCGGCGCCGGCCACATCGGCGACTATTCGCACTGCAGCTGGAGTGTCAGCGGTATCGGGCAGTTCCTGCCGCACGATGGGGCGACACCCGCGGTGGGCAGCGTCGGCACCGTCGAGCGGGTGGACGAAGACCGGTTCGAGGTCGTCGCGCCCGCACGAGCCCGGGCGGCTGTGCTGGCGGCGATGCGCGCCGCCCATCCGTACGAGGAGCCCGCGTTCGACATCTTCGCCCTGGTGCCCCCGCCCGGCGACGCCGGGTTGGGCCGCATCGGCACGCTGCCACAACCCGAATCGCTGCGCACCTTCGTCTCCCGCGTCGGCTCCGCGCTGCCGCAGACATCCTGGGGCGTGCGCGCCGCGGGCGACCCCGACATGCCGGTGTCGCGGGTCGCGGTGTGCGGCGGCGCCGGGGACTCGCTGCTGGCCACCGCGGCCGGCGCCGACGTGCAGGCCTATGTCACGGCCGATCTGCGCCACCATCCGGCCGACGAGCATCGCCGGGCCTCGAATGTAGCCCTGGTCGACGTCGCGCATTGGGCAAGCGAATTCCCTTGGTGCGACCAGGCCGCCAACCTGCTGCGGTTCCGTTTCGGTGCTGCCCTGCGCGTGCGTGTGAGCACCCTGCGCACCGACCCATGGAATCTTGGTAACAACACCGGGGGAGATCGCTCATGAAAGCCGAAGTAGCACAGCAACGTTCGCTACTCGAGTTGTCGAAGCTGGACGCCGAACTGTCCCGCATCGCGCACCGGGCCACCCATCTGCCGCAGCGGGAAGCCTGTGAACGGATGCGGTCCGAGCACAACGCCGCCGGTGACCGGCTGGCCACGGTTCGAATCGCGGTAGAAGACCTTGACGCCCAGGTGTCGCGACTCGAGTCCGAGATAGACGCGGTACGCCAACGCGAAGACCGCGACCGGTCATTGCTCCAGTCGGGCGCGGCCGACGCTAAGCAATTGTCGGATCTGCAACACGAGCTGGAGACGCTGCTACGGCGCCAAACAAGCCTGGAAGACCAGCTGCTGGAGGTGATGGAGCGCCGCGAGGAGTTGCAGACCCAGCTGGCTGTCGAGCAGCGGGCAATCGAGGCGCTGCAGGCCGACCTGGTCAGCGCCCAGCAGGACCTCGATGCCGCACTCGCCGAAATCGACCAGGCCCGCCAGCAACATTCATCACGACGCGACACGTTGACCGCGGCACTGGACCCCGCCCTGTCCGCGCTTTACGAACGACAGCGCGCCGGGGGAGGACCGGGTGCCGGGCCTTTGCTGGGGCATCGCTGTGGTGCCTGCCGGATCGAAATCGGCCGCGGAGAGCTGTCCCGCATCTCGGCCGCCGCCGAAGACGAACTGGTTCGATGCCCGGAATGTGGCGCGATCCTGTTGCGGGTCAAGGGATTCGAGCAGTGAAAGTTGTCATCGAAGCCGACGGCGGGTCACGTGGCAATCCCGGGCCGGCCGGATACGGCGCGGTGGTGCTCGCCGAGGACCGCTCGACCGTGCTCGCCGAGACCAAGCAGGCGATCGGCCGGGCGACCAACAACGTCGCCGAATACCGGGGCCTGATCGCCGGTTTGGAGGACGCCGTGAAGCTGGGTGCCAGCGAGGCCGCCGTCTTCATGGATTCCAAGCTGGTGGTGGAACAGATGTCCGGGCGGTGGAAAGTCAAGCACCCCGACCTGATTGAGCTGAACGCCCAGGCCCGGAAGCTGGCGTCGCGGTTTGACCGGATCAGCTACGCGTGGGTCCCGCGGGCCCGTAACTCGCACGCGGATCGGCTGGCCAACGAGGCCATGGACGCCGCCGCCGGCATCGATGACCAGGCCGAGACACCCTCGGCACCGGCTGCTGAGCGTGCGAAAACCGTTGCGGCCCAAACCCCGACAGCACCCGGCTGGACCGGCGCGCGCGGCACACCGACCCGGCTGCTGCTGCTGCGGCACGGGCAGACCGAGTTGTCGGTGGAACGCCGCTACTCGGGACGCGGCAACCCGGCGCTGACCGAAGTGGGGCACCAGCAGGCGGAGGCCGCTGCGCGGTATTTGGCGCAGCGCGGCGGGATCGCGGCGGTACTGTCTTCGCCACTGAAACGCGCTTACGACACCGCGGCGACGGCGGCCAAAGCGCTGGGCCTGGACGTGAGCGTCTACGACGATTTGATCGAGACCGACTTCGGAGCCTGGGAGGGGCTGACGTTCGCCGAGGCCGCCCAACGCGATCCGGAGCTGCATCGTCGGTGGTTGCGTGACACCAGCACCACGCCGCCGGGTGGTGAGAGCTTCGACGGTGTGCTTGACCGGGTACGCGGGGTGCGCGAGCGGATCATCGCCGCACACCAAGGCGCGACAGTGCTGGTGGTGTCGCATGTGACACCGATCAAGACGCTGCTGCGTCTCGCGCTGGACGCCGGGCCGGGCATTTTGTATCGGCTGCACCTCGACCTGGCGTCGTTGAGTATTGCCGAGTTCTATTCCGACGGAGCATCTTCGGTGCGGCTGGTGAACCAGACCGCTTATCTCTAGGCGGGGGTGTACTCGACGGGCAGCGCCGCCGGCGATCGGAATGCCACCCCCACGACATGCGGCGGCGAAGCGCTTGAGTCCAGCCGCAAGTCCGGCAGCCGATCCAGCAGCGCGTTGATTGCCACCGTCGCCTCCATCCGCGCCAGATGCATACCCAGACAAAGGTGGGGGCCGCCACCGAACGTCAGGTGCGCGATGTTCCTGCGGGTGGGATCGAAGCGGTCCGGGTCCGGGTAACGCGTCGGGTCCCGGTTGGCGGCCGCGACGCTGACGCTGACGTGCGTTCCCGCCGGAATCTCAACCCCGCCGAGCTCGCAGTCGCGGACCGCCTTACGCACCACCGTGGTGATCGGCGGCTCCCAGCGCAACGCTTCCTCGAAGGCACCGCGGAGCATGCCGCGATCCGCCCGCAACGCATCCACCAGCGCCGGCTCCGTGAGCAGCGCGACTAGCAGGTTGCCCGAGGCACGGTAGGTCGTCTCGACTCCGGCGGGCAGGATCAGCAGCAAGAACGCGAAGATCTCATCGTCGGTCAGCCGGGCGCCGTCGATCTCCGACTCCGCCAGCGTGCTGATCAGGTCGTCCTGCGGGTTCCACCGCCGCTGGGCGAGGACCTCCGTGAAGTAGGCCTTCAGCGCCGCGGATGCGGCGAGCCCGCGATCCCAGTCGTAGACCACGTTGAGCAACTCGATCGACAGCCGCTGGAAGCGCAGGTAGTCCCCGCGCGGCAGGCCCATGATTCGCGCGATGACCTGCACCGGGAACGCGAAGGTGAACTCGCGCGCCAGCTCGGCTCGCCCGCGCGGCGCGAACCGGTCGATCAGGTCGTGGACCACCACCTCCACCAGCTCACCGCGCCACCGCTGCAGCAGCGCTGTGCGAAACGACGGCGACACCAGGGCCCGGCCGGCCCGATGCTCGGCGCCCTCGAGTTCCAGCAGGGTGCGGCCCATCACCGGGCCCATGATCTGGTCGTAAATCGACGAGGAGAAGGTGTCCGGATGGGTGAGCACGGTCTGGCACTCGTCGTACCCGAGCACCGTCACCCCGAGGTCGCCGACCGGCCCAGAGCTGACCTCGGCGAAGGGATTTCCCCGCATCACCCGGCGCCGCTCTCGGGCCTCGCGCAGCCGCTGGTGCACGTTTTCGACCTGCATGAGCAGCCCGCCCTGCAGCTCGACCGGGTCGAACTCGTCGATGGCCGGGTCAGCCATGAGCGGACACGGTCTCGGTATCACGTCCAGACCGCAGCACGGTGCCGGGCAGGGCGCCGGTGGCGGCGCCGTCGCGACATACCTCCACGCCACCGACCAGCACGGAGGTGATCCCGTAGGCGTCGGCGACCAACCGGGGCGCGCCCGACGGGAGGTCGTAAACCGTGCGCTCGGGTCCGTGGTCGATGGTCGCGGGGTCGAACATCACCAGGTCGGCGTGCCAGCCGGGCGTGATCCGGCCGCGCTCGGTCAGCCCGTAGAACCGGGCCGGCACGTCGGTGATCAACCGGACGGCCTCCTCGAGCGTCACCACCTGGTGCTCGCGAACGCCGCGGCCGAGCAGCGACGTCGTGTAGATCGCGCCGCACATCATGTCGAGATGGGCGCCGGCGTCCGAGCCGCCGATCACCGCACCCGGGTGACGCCACACCTGCGCGCGCATCCGCCAGTCGTCCGCGCCATCGCCGGTCAGCGCGGGACTGAGCCCGGTGCGGAGCTCGTCGGCGATCACGATGTCCAGCAACGTGTCGAATGGCTCGCCACCACGGGCGGTGGCGACCTCGCCGACGCTGCGGCCGGTTGCGTCGGCGTTCTGGGGCGCGAACGTCTCAACGATGACCAGCCGATCCCACTGCGCGAGGCCGCGCAGCATGCCCGCCTCCTTCGAGGAGGCGCCCTCGGCGAGGCGGCGACGCACCTGCGGGTCGGCGAGTGCGGCGAGGCGCTCCGGCACCGGCAGATGCATCGTGTCGCGCCAGCCCGGCAGCCCGTCGAGCACGAAGCCGGAGAGGAACGAGAGCCGGATCTTCATCGCTTGCGGCAAGGTCAGCGCCACCACCCGCCCACCGCGTTGCGCGGAGATCTCAGCGGCGCGTAACTGCCGCTGGTGCCCGTCCGGGTTCGCCGCCGAGACGCCCAGCAGGTTCCAGTTCAGCGGCCGGTCGGCGGCGACGGACATGTCGGTGAGCAGCGCGATGTCGTCGTCGGTGAAGCCCGATAGGCAGCCGGGGATGATCGCCTCGAGGGTGGTGCCCGGATGGTCGCGCAGACCGCCCGCCAGCGCCACCAGTTCGTCGCGCGACGCGCTGCGCGACGGCACCGGCTGGCCGGAACCGTCGTTGTGGGTCGGCGACTGCGAGGTCGACAGCCCCAGTGCCCCGGCGTCCAGCGCGTCGTGCAGCACCGCGACCATCTTCTCGATCTGCGCCGGTGTCGCCTCGCCGCCGACAGCGTCGCCGCCCATCGCGGCCAGCCGCAGCGCCGAATGACCAACCAGGAACCCGGCATTGACCGCGGTGCGGCCGTCGAGGCGGTTCAGCCAATCGCCGAATGATGCCCAGCCCCAGTCCAGACCTGCCCGCAGCGCGTCCAGCGGCATCCCTTCCACCCGCGCCAGCATCCGGGTGAGGTAGTCGTGTTGGTCGGGTGCCGCGGGCGCCAGCGTGAAGCCGCAGTTGCCGCCGAAGACCGTGGTGACGCCATGTTGCACCGACGGGCTCGCGGTCGGGTCCCAGAATAGCTGCGCGTCGTAATGGGTGTGCAGGTCGACGAAGCCGGGCGCCAGCGTCTGCCCTTGGGCGTCAACGGTTTTCGCGGCTGGTTCCTCGACTTGACCAACCGGGCCGACCGCGACGATGCGCCCGTCGCGGACGCCGACGTCGCCGTGGCGGGCGGGGGCGCCGGTGCCGTCGACGATCTCGGCATCGCGGATCAAGAGGTCGAGCATGGGCCCTCCTAGGCCAGCCACCCGTCGTCGGGAAGTGGGTGACGGAACAGCTGCGCCGCGTTGCGGTGGGTGATTCGGGCGGCGTCGTCTGCGGACAGGCCGGCGACGTTGCGCGCCACGACTTCTTGGGTGTCGGGCCAGGTCGAGTCGGCGTGGGGATAGTCGCTTTCGACGAGGATGCGGTCGGACCCGATCGCATCCAGCGCACCGAAGGCGTGCGGGTCGTCGATCGAGCAGAACCAGAAATTGCGCCGCAGCACCTCGCTGGGCAGCAGGTCGCTCTTCCACGCCCCGCCCTCATGGCCCGAAGCGGAATGCGCCAGGACGTAATCGGCGCGGTCGCCGAGCATGGCCGCCCAGCCCAGTCCGCCCTCGGCCAGCGTGATGTTCAGCCGTGGGAACCGCACCGGGATGCCCGACCACAGCATGTCCGCGGATGCGACCAGGCCGTTCACCGGGAACAGCGTGGTGATGGTCTCAAACGGGGTGTCCGGGGCGGGAATTGGCGCCCACTGCGCGGAACCGGTGTGCAGGCACACCACGGTGTCGGTCTCCTCGCAGGCGGCGAAGAACGGATCCCACACGCCGCTGTGCAGGCTCGGTATTCCGCACTGGGCCGGCAACTCGGGAAAGCTCACCGCCTTGAAGCCGCGCGCGGCGTTGCGGCGTATCTCCCCGGGCGCCAGCTGCGGGTCGGCGAGCCACGGCAGCTGTAGCGGGATGATCCGCTCGGGGTAGCTTCCGGCCCATACCTCGAGATGCCAGTCGTTCCACGCCCGCAGCGTCGCCAGCCCCAGCTCCAGGTCATCGCTCTTCCAGAACACCGTTCCCGCGAACCCGGCGATCAGCGACGGGAAGTTCAACGACGCCCAGATACCCGCTAGGTCCATGTCGGCGATCCGGGCGTCGATATCCCAACAGCCGCGCCGCATCTCGTCGAAGCGGGCGGCCTCCATGCTCCACTCCTCGTGTGGCCGCCCGATGACCGCGTTGAGCCCGATGTTCGGGTACTCGCGGTCCTCGTAGCGCCACACCTGGCGCCCGTCGTCGGATTCGACGACCTTCGGCGCGCGGTCGGAAAGCGCAGCGGGAAGCCGGCCGACGAACATATCGGGTGGCTCGATGACATGGTCGTCGACCGAGATCACCACGTGCTGTCGCTGCCGGGGATCAGGGTCTGGCAGCAGCGGCATACCTGATGACTATCGTCGGTTTTTGGCCGCTGTCAATGCTATCTATGCAATCAATGCAAAGTTGACTTCTCGGCCGGGCCGCTGGCTTTGAGTGTGCCGTCTGGGCTTGGGGTGTGCCGGTTTAGGCGTTGACTGTGCGCCCTCGGCGTTGACTGTGCGCCTGGGCTTGGGGTGCGCGGTCTGGGCGTTGCCTGTGCGCGTGGGGCGCAGATTGGGCGGATTTTCCGCCCTCAGCGCACACGCGAAGCCGTCAGCGCACACGCAATCGCCGCGGCCGGCGGGCTACTCCGCGCTTTTAGCAGGCCGTTTGTCATTTC
>Ga0307475_10000744_pt1 | contig 19655 bp, 16 predicted proteins | sample atmos_gasesECM1C_FD_203317 | JGI IMG/M metagenome (GOLD analysis project Ga0307475, IMG submission 203317) | Hardwood forest soil microbial communities from Morgan-Monroe State Forest, Indiana, United States - atmos_gasesECM1C_515 | ecosystem: Environmental > Terrestrial > Soil > Temperate... | reverse complement strand
ACGAAATGGATTTCGCCGGTCATCCCACGATCGGAGCAAGCTTCGTCATTCTGGACGAAGGAATTGTCGCCCGGGAGACGCAGCACTTCGCACTCGAGGAAAACGTCGGACTGGTCCCCATCCGCGTGGAAGCCCCGGAGCAAGACGACGAACCGCGCATTTGGCTGACCACTCCTCCCATCCAGTATCAGCAAACTGTCGATCGCGCTCTTTGCGCCAAGGTGCTAGGACTGCAACTCGACGATTTTCTCGCTCCGACACCGCAGGTTCTGACCGCGGGCAATCCCACGATTTTCATTCCACTGAGGAACAAGGAAGCCGTCGACCGCGCCTGGCTCGACCGCTCCGGCGCCATCGAACTCCGAGGCGGAGATAAACGCCCGCTGTGCGTATTCGTCTTCACACCAACTGCCGAAGGCGCCTATTCGAGGATGTTCGCTCCAGAACACGGAGTCGTAGAAGATCCCGCCACCGGCAGTTCGACCGGACCGCTCGCAGCCTACATGATGCGAACAGGCCTGGTGTCCTCCCAAAGATTCGTGAGCGAGCAAGGCACAAAGATGGGCCGCCGAAGCCTGCTCCACGTCGAGACCCGCGGCTACGAAGGTGAGAACGGCATCGATGTCGGTGGATATGTCACTCCTTTGGTCGAAGCCACCATGACGCTGTAAGCCGATGATCGCTTGTCGTCGCCCCCCATCACTGCGTGGAACATTCCTCAGTTCCCTTCCGTACTCACTCTTGCTTCACTATTTCCTCGAAAGCGAGATCCTCATGAATCGACGACTAGCTTTGTCTGCGATCCTTCTTGTCCTGGCAATCGCTTTGGTATTTGTCTGCAATGCCAGGGCACAAAATGTGCCGCCGCTCGACAAGATTCAGAACCAGGCAGAACTCGAACGCGCCGTCACCGCGCTCGATGCTGCCCTGTTCGATGCCTACAACCACTGCGACCTCGACAAGTTCGCTTCTTTCATGGACGAAAACGTCGAGTTCTACCACGATCAAGGCGGAGTTACGCTCGGCAGAGCGGCCTTAACCGACAGCGTCAAGAAGAACATCTGCGGCAAGACTACGCGTGAACTCGTCCCTGGCACTCTGAAGATCTACTACATGAAGGGTTACGGCGCGATCGAAATGGGTGTTCACCGCTTCCACCATCCCGGCCACGAAGAGACCGAAGGGGTCGGGGAAGGCCAGTTTATTCACCTATGGCAGTACAAAGACGGCGCTTGGAAGATCGCCCGCGTGATGAGCTACGACCACCACGCCGCACCGAAATAGGGGTGCGAGATCGCGGCGAAATAATCGGGCGATCCCACAAATAGAGCGTATGATCAAGGAGATGCCTTATATCTCGGAACATCTCACCAGCCTACGCCAAGAAATCACCGATTTGCGCGACCTGAATGCGCGCTGCGCCGAAAAGGGCGCCCACACCGCGCTCGATCAGACAGCTCTCGAGCTGCGCACTAACCGCCTGCGCGAGATCAAGCAGGAACTGTCCAAGATGCTCAATCGTCCCGACGATCCCAAGGTGTGGTGGGAACGATCCCGCAACCGCTCGTTAGCTAAGCTTTAGAGGTAATCCAGCGCGCTTTCTGCCAGTTGATGTTAGGGGACTTTTGCCGCCTCAGCTGCAAGCTGTTGGGCAATGCCCGTGAGCGTGGCATCGAGCCCCTCCCCATTGGGGATGCCGCCTTGCGCCAAGTCTTTGCTCCCTCCACCTCGCCCGCCCAGTGTAGCCATGGTCTCTTTCATCAGCGTGCCCATATCGAAGGGCTGGCCTGCGGACTGGGCGAAGACCAGTGAAGGTTGCGGCGAAGTCGTCCCCAGAATCACGACCGCATTGGAAGAAATCCGAACCAGTTTCTGTGCCAGCAATTTGACGAAATGCAAGTCGCGGTCGGCGAGGGTGCGGACGACGAATTTGCGGCCGCTGGTTTCGGAAGTCTCGGCCAGCAGCGTCGCGGCCTGAGCCCCGGCGAGTTCTTCTTGTGACTGCTCGCGCTGCTTGCGCAGGGATCTTATTTCGTCGAGCGATTTGCGAACTTGCTGCGGCACATCGTAAATGTGCGCGGAAAACAGCGCTGCCGCTTCTGTCAGCGCGGTAAAGTCGCGGCGCGCGATGGCGACGGCACGTTGTCCGGCAACGAATTCCACGCGCCATCCCTGGCGAACTTTTTCGGTCTTACGCGAGAAGATGCATCCGATCTGTCCGGTTTCACCTACGTGCGTGCCGCCGCAAGCGGTGAGGTCGAAGTCGCGAATGTCGATCAGGCGCAGTTCGTCGCGCTCAGCGGGCGGGAGTTTGCGCAGGCCGAGATTCGCGGCTTCGTCGCGCGTGACGTAGCGAACCTGGACGGCGCGATTCTCCAAGACGATTTGGTTCGCGAGGAGCTCGGCAGATTCGACTTGCTCCTTGGTCAGCGTGGGTGTGTCAAGGTCGATCGAGCAGTAGTCATCGGCCATGTGGAACGAGACAGTATGGAGATCGAACAGGCGGATGAAGGCGGCGGAGAGCACATGCTGCCCGGAGTGCTGCTGCATGTGGTCGCGGCGACGCGCGGCGTCAATCTGGCCATGGACGCGGGTTCCGGGCTGCACATTCTTCACCGGTGCTTCGAGATAGTGGACGACCTTGCCGTCTTCGGCATCAGCGACTTCGGTGACCCGTATCTTGGTAGCGTCGTTCGGATCGCCAGCAAGGATCCATCCCGTGTCGAACACTTGCCCGCCGCTGGTGGGATAAAAGGCGGTGCGGTCGAGAACCAGCGCGGGACGCGGACGCTCGGTCGTCTCGCGAACTTCGGCGTCGAAGTCGTAGAGGAAAGAATCGTGGTAGTAGAGGCGCTCGGTCATGCGAGCTTTTATTTAACCACAGCGAAGAGAGAACAACACGAGAGGCGGAGTGGTGACGACTGGCGGCGCAAGGTCACTTGGAGAGACGCAAGTTGGCAAAGTACGCTTCGGTTCCAAGCCCGATCCACAGCGCCACGGCACCTTCGCTGTCACCGTGTTTTAGATCGTTCACGATCAGCACCGGCTGTGGTGCGCCGTTCACATAGAGTCGCAATTTCACCCCGCTCACTTCCATCTTCATCTTCGTCCAGTCGCCCAGTATCAAATCCACATACGACTCGTAACGTCCAGGTGCCTCTCTCCGCAGCCTCGACCATTCGTATTCCGGCATGGAGATGTACTGCGTCGAGTGATTCCGCCTCACTTGGTCGTCGGCACGACCGTTCGTTGGCCGGATATAAACACATTCGTATTTTGATGGCTCAGCGGCTACCCGAAAGGCCACACCGACGAACCCGCGGGCATCGGACGGCGCCCCGGTCCGTGGCTTACCCGCAACGTCCACCTCAATCGCGCCGTTCTCGAATGAAGTTCCCGTAAGCACAACGATCCCGCCACCTTCGCCGTTCTTTGCGGCCGCCAACTCTTTATCCGGATCCGCCGCTGGCATGACCCGGACCGCTTTGCGACCGTGGTACGCCACCGCCTCAACGGTTACATCGTGAGGCTGCAATCCCTTTGTGGAATCTAAGTCGAAACTTTGGGCTGACAAAGCATGGGGGCTTAGCAGTCCGGCCAGAACACCAGCCATGACGGCAATATGAACTTCGCGGATCATACAGCACATAATATCTGTGCCGATGCAACGTGGGAAAGTTCATTTGCAGGAAGGCAATTGTCCGTCGACCCAAAATCACAGTTGCACCACCGATCTCAAGATAGGCGTTTTACGAGATAGCCTAGTATGGCCCGATGATGCCGCCGACGTGGCGAGCGGCCGGCTTTGGATGCGCGGGCTTAGCGGACAGGAGTGTCCGCTCCACACAGGTATCTAAGACATCCAGATACTTCAGGCCGCTGATCTCTCGAACCCTCAGCTTCTTTTCACAATTGTTCAATTTTGAAGAGACTTCGAAATTGGCATTGTTGTATGTTTACCGTGCAGCGTAACAGAAGGGCATGCGACGGGAGCAACGCGGCTACCTGAAAACCCCAGACCGGTTCGTCGTTGCTCCTCGGGTGGGGCAGTCACAGAAAAGCCTGCGCCACCTTTTTTGCGTTATGCCAGCCCGCCACCATCGACCACGAGAGCGGCGCCGGTGACCCACTTCGACATGTCACTAGCAAGAAAGAGAACCGCGTCGGCGACTTCACCGGCGGAGCCAATGCGTCCTAGTGGGCGATTGGCGGCCTCGGTCATAAACTGGTTGTGGTCTTGCGCCAATTGCCGGCACTCGTCGGCAAGCATGGGGGTGTCAATATCCCCGGGGCACACACAGTTCACGCGAATATTTTGTCGACCGTGGTCGATGGCCATGGCTCGGGTGAGATTGAGAACTGCTCCCTTGGCCGCGCAATAAGCAACGGCTCTGGGCCCTCCCTTCACGGACCACCCCGAGCCTGTGTTGATGATGGATCCACCCCCGTTGCGAACCATGTGCGGTATGACCTCGTGCGACAGCAGGTAAACGCTCTTGAGGGTGACGGCCAGCACTGTGTCCCACTCCCGCTCCTCAAGACTGACGGCGTCTTTGCGCACCACAATCCCGGCGTTATTACAAAGGATGTCAATCCGTCCGAAGGCGTCGACGGCCTGCTCGGTCGCGCGCTGGCATGCAGAACGGCTGGTGACGTCGCAAGCGATGGCAAGGGCTCCAACCCCCAGGGGGTTAATGCGATCCGCGGTCTCGCGAGCAGTCTCGGAGTTCTTGTCCAGAATTACAACCGATGCTCCCATCTCCGCTAGTCGAATTGAGATTTCGCGACCGATGCCAGACCCTGCGCCGGTCACGATGGCAACTCTACCTTCCAGGGAAAGCAACTGAGCGGATCGCTCGGCGATTTTCGCGGCATTCATGATGAAGCACCTCCTGCGAACGCTCAACGTCGAGCGATGGCACGGGCTCGCGCGAGTCCGGCTCGCAGCCCGCGCCGCACGGCTTCACGATAGCCGTTGCGATCCATCGCGGTCATCGTGGCTTCCGCAATTCCTCCGGGGGTAGCCGCTTCATGCAGAAGCCGGTTCAACGGGATATTCTGCCGCCTCCAGGAGTTGATTCCGTCGGCCAGAGCGTGAGACGCGGCCGTGAGCGCAGTTTTCCTGTCGAGCCCAAACTGCCGGCCAGCGTCGGCCAGGGCTGCCAGCGCGTGGTAACCGTGACTTGAGGAATAAGTCACTGTGAAGGCATCGAACTTGCGCTCGGGAAGATCAAGCACGGTCCCCATCTGCCGAAAAAAGCTTCGCACTTGATCGCGCCGCCGAGGCGGGAACTTTCGCTCGAATGCCAGCGCGGTCAGGCCGTTACCGGTGCGGCACACGGGGCTCGGCATGGCTCGCGCCCACAACGCATGTGGGCCCATCATCTGTCGCAACCCGGCAAGCGGAATGCCTGCGGCCAGGCTGATCGCCAGGCATGGAGCTATAGCTTCTTCCTGCGATCGCAAAGATATAGCGGCTTTCACCTCCCGCAGGAGAAACGGCACGGAGTCAGGCCTAACCGCGATGAACAGCAGACCAGCTTGCGCAACCGCTTGTTCCAGATTCAGCTCAACCCTCACAGCGTGCTGTCGACGCAAGAACTTAAGCTTACCTTCATTGTGATCGTGCACGACTACCCGCTGCCGGTCTCCTGCGACCTTTAGACCCGCAAGGATCGCCGAGGTTATGCGCCCGCCACCGAGGAATACGGCGGTCAGACCTGATTGCACGGTGTTACGCGTCACGATGGGGATAGTGGTGGTCTTCCGATCGCATCTGGTTTGGTCTAGCCTCGTAAAACGGCGTCCATGGCCGCCAGAGTCTTCTCCACGTCCTGTTGGTTGTGAGCGACGGTGACTATCGAATGTAGGGTTGCGGCGGGACTAGTGTAGATACCGTGTTCAAACAATTTCCACGAAAACTGCTGATACTTCTTCCGATCCACATACCGGCAGTACTCCCGGTAGTCTCGAATGCATGGTTTGTCAGTGAACATGATCTGAAACATTGGGCCCACCCGCTGAATAATGGCAGAAGTTAGGTTGCGACGGAACAATTCGCTCATGCCGCTGGCAAACCGGTCAGCCAAACCCCAAATGTGGCGGAAGGCCCCTCCGCCGTCGCGCATAAGCTTGCTCAGACTGGCGCGCGCTGCATGCATGCCAATGCGGGAGGCGTTGTGTGTGCCGTAATGCAGGACGGTTCCTCCGGCAAGCGCACGCATCACGTCGAGCCGGCCTGCGAACGCAGCCACAGGAAGCCCACAGCCCAGCGCTTTCCCGAACGTAACAATGTCCGGTGAGAGCTTGTAGTATTCCTGACAACCGCCGAGGGCGATCCGAAATCCGGTCACAGTTTCGTCCAGAACAAATAAGATCTCGTTCTGACGGCATAGGTTCTGCAAGGCTTCCAAATACCCTGGCCCCGGGGGAATTACACCCATGTTCGCCATTACTCCCTCGGTAATGACTGCCGCAATTTCGCCTGAATGTTGTTCAATGGCCTTCTCCAAGGCCGGCAAATCATTCCACGGCGCTACGATCGTGTCGTCCAGGGCATGACGATTGAGACCCGCACTGTCGGCCATCGTCACTGCGGGCGAATCTAATTCCGCTGCTCCTGGCGGTAAAGGATTCGAAGTCGCCAGCACATCGTCGTACCAGCCGTGGTAATGCCCTTCGAACTTCAGAATCTTCGGCCTACCGGTATAGCCACGGGCCAGGCGAATCACTGCCATGATGGCTTCGGTCCCCGTATTTGCAAAGCGAAGTGCCTCGGCATTGGGGATGACTTTTTGCAGCAATTCTGCCACCTCGATCTCAATCTCGGTGGCCGTTGCAAAGTGCGTTCCGGTAGCGGCCGCTTCGCTGATGGCGCGGGTCACGTCGGGATCAGCGTGCCCCAGAGGCAGGGCGCCGAAGCCCATCATCCAGTCGATGTATTCGTTGCCGTCCACGTCGTACAGACGGGATCCCTGGGCGCGCTGCATGAAAATGGGATACTCGCCGTAATTCACCGGCCCGCGCGAGGGAGAACTTCCCCCCTCAATCAGGATCCGGGCCGCGCGCTCATAAAGATGTCTTGACTGCTCGGTATGAAAACCGGTGGCGGCTCTTGTCGGCAAGTTTTCCCTCGTGTCTTTGGCAACCGTATCATTCTATCTTCGACCTGCCCAAAGCGATCAAGCGTTAGCATGGAGCAACATCGCGAAGAAACCAGTGGTGTAAAATGCTGTCTCTTTCTGAGGAAAAAGGAGAGATTTACACTGGTGAAAACGCTTCTTAAGAACTTGCTCAGCCAGGCATGGACCGAGTGCAATGACCTCATGCTGGGCATCCGGACAGGACCTGAAGGCCCGGTCATTTCCGAGCAAGAACCTTGGAGAAGCCCCGCTTCCGACAACGCGAGGCATGGTGACAACTGGCGTTACGCAACCATCGGCTACCAGCACGTCCGAAAAATCTTGCAAGTGTTGAGTCCGGGGCCGGAGGACGTGTTTTATGACATCGGTTGCGGGATGGGAAGAATCCTGTGCGTGGCCGCTCAACAACCGGTGCGAAAGTGCGTGGGCGTAGAACTACAGGAGCCCTTGTGCCAAATCGCACGCCGGAATGCGGCGAGCCTCCGGGGAAGAAAAGCACCGATTGAGATCGTTCGCGGAGATGCAACGACGGCAGACCTGTCCGATGGAACCATTTATTTCATGTTCAATCCTTTTGGGCCCGAAAGCCTGCGTGACACCCTGGCGAACATTCAAGCCTCACTCTCTCACAATCCGCGGGACATAAGAGTCGTCTACTACCACGCAAAGTACCAATCAGTGATCGACGACATGGAGTGGCTGGTAAAAGTGGATGAATTCGAACAATTCGGAGGGCACCCCGTGACCATCTGGGGAAACCGGCATTATGAATGACGCCTATCGGTCAAGCCTGCTCAATATCGGCCCCAACACATACGCCACAAACAAACCGACAACATAAATTGCTGCGGACGTCCAGAGCACAATCTTTGACGCCTTATGTAAGGCTTTTTGGTGAGCGCCAAGTGCCAGAGGATCGAGGTACCGTCGCCTTTGTCGCGCCTCCGTGGGGCACGGCCTGGATGAAACGCAAGGCTTGGACCTTCGCCCTATCACTCCTCCAATCAGCAGTCGTTGACCGAATTGCCCGTCAATTCGCAAAGCATAACATCCTCTTCGCGGTGCAGATTTATGCGAAAGTCCGCACACCTTCGTTGACTCAGATTCAAAGACAGTTCGACTGGACTGCCCTGCACACCTTTGACATCAACGAGAAACGCCGCAACCACGGTATTCTTCTGGGGACTAAAGGTTGGGCAGGTAAGGTTTGATGCCGCACTGATCTTCAGGTTGAGGAGCACTGCACTATATTCGCAAGGTGAAGACTCTGCTCAATGTGAAAGACAAGGAAGAGATCATCGCCCGGCTGCAAGGAGTTCGTCCCACTAGCTTGCGCCTCTGGGGAAAGATGTCCGCTCACCAGATGGTCTGTCACTTGAGCGATGGATTCAAGATGTACATGGGCTTGAAACCTGTGAGCCCGGCAAGCCTGCCTTATCCCCGCAGCCTGCTGAAGCGGGTTGCGCTCTGGGCACCAATGCCTTGGCCGAAAGGATTTAACACCGTGCCGGAGCTAGCCCAACACGCAGGCGGCACTCCGCCCGTAGAATTCCACAACGACGTGCGCGAGCTACAGCGTCTCGTGGATTGCTATACGCGACAGCCAAGAGACTTCCAGTGGCAGGTTCATCCCCAGTTTGGCAAGATGTCCGAGAAGGAATGGATGCGTTTGGGATACCTTCACATGGACCATCACTTGCGGCAGTTCGGAGCGTGAACAGCCTAACCCGCTTATCGTGAACACCCCTCAATGCATACGTCACAATAGCGGGCATGCCTCCCATATCAAACAATCCGGTCATAATTCCAGATCGCGACCTTGGGCAAGACAAAAGTCTCGATCCGTCAGGTCCGCGCATCCGTTGCCCACCGTGCGGCTGGTCGCCCCGTAAAGCAAGTGGTCTTGCACCTGCGGCTATGAGTGGAACACGTTCGAGACCGGAGGCGTCTGCCCAGCCTGCCGGCACCAGTGGACTGAAACCCGGTGCCTTTCTTGCAGTCGATGTTCGGCGCACTCCGATTGGTACACGAAGTAAAGAACTCCATTGACCGGGTTGGATTCTACAGCGCGGCGATGCGCTCCCAGCCACCGGGGTAGGTGGTCTGTGGGGACTTTTGGAACCAAAGATCACGGTCGTCCCGCGTGTGTTGTCGTTAGTGTTGTGCCCAACCCCGCATAAAGGTAGTGATCGCCGAAGGTTTTTCTTAGGGCTGTGAACGCTGGCTCTCCGGTGCAGTGACCGGGGGCAACGTATTCGACTTTGAACCGATCATTCAGCGCGGTGACGATCCTCTCGATGTCGGGATCGGGTGCGACAACAAGATGAAAGCCGCCAGCGATGAAGTGAATGCGGAGATTGATCGCAGTTGCAGCTTCAGACAATGGACTTGTGCGTTGGCGTCACGCCAGTAGCCTTCCGCCCGTTTCAGTCCGGATCGACTCAGCCTACGATATCGACGCGCGCTATTGCATAAAACGCTCAAGGGAGTGGGTCGGCTATAAAGTTCACATCACAGAGGTCTGCTCGCCCGATGTGCCGCATTTGATCATTAATGTCGACACCGACCGCGCAGGCTCCGGACGCTGCCCGCATCGCCCGTAGGCGAGAACGAGCTCGCAGGACGAAAGCTCCTGCCGAAGCGCCAACTTGTGGACGGTTCCAATATAGGAAGTCAAATCGTGCTCGATAGCCGAAAGAATCATGGCATTGAACTTGTCGGTCCGGTGAAACAGAACAATCCGCGCAATCACATCAAAAGCGGCTACGATCTGAGCGCGTTCAAGATCGATTGGGATGGACAGTTTGCAATCTGTCCTCAAGGCAAGAGGAGTACTGGCTGGTGGTCGGCCACGAGCCACACTATCCTAAGCCGCTGATTTTATTGGGGGCTTCAGAGAATTGGTGGGCAGTGTAGGACTCGAACCTGCGACCTCCTGCTTGTAAGGCAGGTTTCATGCTACTAGAGAAAGTGCCGTCCACCTAAATGAATCAATCGTTTACCCACAACAAAAGCTCGCACGGAAGGTTCCGAGGTGCCTCAAAAACCTCGAAAAACTCGCGGCTTTGCGAACCCCGCGGCACATTTACGGCACACGGATTTGAGCGCAGCGGAACCGTTCGTCCAAGTCTTCAAGATCCGGCGTTGTTTGCCGTTCTCAGCTTCGTTTGTTGCTACCTTGGTTTCATCTTCAAATTTCTCCCAAGAAAAACCGAACGCGCCGGACAAGACGCGCCCGAAACATGCCTGCAGCAAAGTTTAGGGGTCAAGTGAATGAGTGTTACCGGTCCCGTTTCTCCACCTTGATTTCGCTAGTCGAATGGTGATCAATGGAAATAGGTCCAGTCTTTTCGCCGGTCATTTCGGTCCCGGTTATGGTTACGTCATGAGTCTGGCTCACTACGATTGAGCCTGCGGTGCTCGCAGTTCCCAGGAAGTAATGCTCAGCCCTCCGGTTGGAGTCTTCAACTTGAGTTCCGCTCACCGAGACCTTGCTCGCGGAACCTATGAAGACTGCTGGGCCGGGAACATCACGCACACTGTTTCCTGAAAGGACGATGTCTTGATTGACCGGAACGTCTGTACTGCCACTTTCGTCAAAAAGCCCGTTATTGAGCCAGGTTCCAATGAGGATGGCTCCCGGCAAACCGCTCACTTGGCCGGGAATAAACGCACTGCCTGCCTTCGCCCCTGAGGTGGAAATCTGGTTGTTCAGCACCTGCAAGTCCTGCACTCCAGGGGTTGCGGACGGGGGGACATCTTGCAGAATTCCGATGAAGATAGGGTAGTGGAACATATCGCTCATGACGTTATTTTCGAGCACTCCGTACGGCGACTGGGGCAGAACAGCTCGGCCAAGACCGTTGTGGAAGACGTTGTTCCGAATGATCCAGCGGGGACCCATAAAGTTCAGATCCTCTTGCCAGCTATCCGTCGCGAGATGCGGTATCTCTTCGCTTAAAGTCACGTTCACCGAACCATCTGCGTTCGTCGATACCTGAGTGACCGTTGCGTAGCCCAATAAGCCCCAGGCCGAATTTGAAAACATCAGAGGATCGCCGACACTCACTGGAAACTCCGGCGTGGCTACCGTGATGTGCGTTCCATCGACCCGCTGCACCGTAACCATCGTCTCGGTGGCCAGGTTGATCGAGTCGTCTAATTCGTCGGAAAGCGTACTGTCCTCGATCAGGACGTCGCCCTGTACATTTTCGAAGTGAATACCATCCGAGGCGCTGGAAGTAAGCTTACCCGGAGAACGGCCGATTTCGCATCTCGAAAACCGTATCCCGCGAGCGCCCGAAATGAAGAATGCGAAGCCGGGAACGGAATGGATGATGACATTCTCGAATGCGATGTCGCTGGCGCCAGCAACTCCGAAGCCGTTCGCCTCTCCGTGGTAGTAGTCAACCAACACCGATTGGCCTACGGGGAATCCCGAGAATTCCGGCGCCGAATACGTCAGGTTGCCTTGATAGACAGGCGGAGAACTTGCGGGCCCAGACCAAAACCTCTGAGTCGCGGTTTCTCTGCCGAAGATGTTGTCTTTTTCATTCCAGTCGGTGATCGCGTCGATTGTCTTTGCAGGGTCGAAGGGGAAGGCCGAACTCATCTGCAAAAGGTTTTGGCCAGGAGTAGAACCGGCAACAATGGTTCCAAGAGCCGAAATGGGAAGATCAGGCCAGTCGATGACGAAGTTCTTGAACAGTACCCTGGTAGGCTGGTTGACCAGTATGCTCCAGGTCGCCAGTTTACTGAATTGCAGGGTCGATCCCTGGCCGTCGATGATGAGGTCGGTCGGATTGTTGATGGTCCAATTCGCACAACTGCCCGTCGGACTGCAGTCCACCTGCGTGCCTTTGAACACGTAGGTGCCGCGCGGAATCAAGACGATGCCCGCGCCTTGCGTCATTGCCGCGGCAACCGCAGCTGGGAAATCCGCGTCCGGATTATTGATTTTTGCGTTGTACACTCTGTCGTTCGGGGCCGGGGCCTGAATGGTGACAGTCACTTCCTTGCCGGTAACTGAGGTGAATTTCTCAACGGTGTCGCCTGGCTTGATCGTCAGTCCGGCTGATGTGGGAATCTTTGAGAGATAGGACTGATCAATCGCAAAGAGTCCTCTTCGTCCTTCACGTCGCCCGAATTGAACGTAGTGGCGAAGCAGGCCGAGATAACCCTGGGAATCGAATACCTTCTGCAGGTCGGGATACTGCGCCAGGTATTCCACCGCCGAGAACAGATTCGATCCTTTATCGCCCTTCTTGATGCCCGCGTTGAGCCATGCGGCAACCGCTTGATCTTGCGATTTAAGCCCTGGATGCCGGCTCATGTAATAAGCCGGATCAAACACCCAGGGAGCGAGAGAAAAAATACCGATTCTGGGCGCGCCGCTGGGGGCCGGATTCGATCCCGTAAGTGCGAAGTCGTCGATGGCGGGGAGGACTCCTGCGGGACCAAAGAGAAGCTCTTTATCATGATTCAAGAACAGATAGTCTGGAGCGAAGAAGCGCGGATGGGCATGCTGGTTCAGAGCTATGCCGTGCTCAATCCAAAAAGTCTCGGCGTGCACTGTTGAAAGTGATTGGACCTCGGGATTCGTGGACTTGTAATAAAAGAGATCGAAGACATTCGGCGTCAGCGCCAGAACTCCTTCGCGTCCCTCGCTGTGCCCGGTAGACACATAGTGCTCGATCGCGGCAGGATAATTCGTGGCGCCGAATGCCGCCGGCAGGTCCGCATAGAAAGCCAAATACTGCTTGCTCCAGAAAAGCGGGTGCGCCCTGAGTCCTTCGGCGGCGCCATGGTTGAGCCATTGGCTTGTTGCCTGCGCATCCGTCAGGTGTGCGAATGTAGGGTTTACTGATTTGAAGTACGAAACATCGAAAACGAGCGGGCTCAGTGCCGCTTTAGGATCTACTGGCGATGTTGACAGATCCTGGGCTGCCAACAAAGCCCCGCTGAACGCGCCTGCGAGCGTGAGATAAAAAGACGTGAACACAATGAACCTGACGATCTGATTCCGAAATATACGTACCACCCCAACCCTCCGGTTTAATAGCCGCCTTCTCGCGCGGCGACATGTTGCGCATCGGTTGAAATATTTGCTTCGTTGCTATCCCGTAAATCGGCTTTGATCGACCCGGCGCACGTTCAGCCATTTTCTCCACGACCTCCTAGCCCTCCACGGAGAACAACTGCCGCGGCGCGAAATTATTCCCGCGTGACGGCAATATTGTTTTAAATAAAGCTTGCCTGCCTCTGTGGCCGCGCTACAACTCCGGCGCCACCTGGAGCGTTCGACGACTGCGCAATGAGTTCCGGAAGTCGCTTGTGGCACCCGTTTCATCGGCTCGAGGCCTTCGGATCGGATCACGTGGTTCAGTTGCGGAACAATCAGGTTTCCGGATTGAGCAGCTTCTCTCGAAATATCGGCGGATCGATTCGGGGTGTCCATCCTCAACACCTTCACCTTCCGGCAATCGCAGATTCCGCGAGCCAATCTGACGACGCACACCAATCACGCCAATCCGTTCTTTGAGCGTCAGCTGGCCTTACTGACCAGCAGCTTTCGTGCCATGGGATCACACGCTATCGAAGCATCACCAAGCGCTTGCCCAACTCTCTGCGACAGTCGACCTTCAGGCGACCGTACTTGGCTACGTCCATACCTTCTGGCTGATGTCTGTCGCGTTTGCCTGTCTGATTCCGCTTGTCTCCCTTCTACAGAAGCCCAGCAAAGACGACGAGACGGCCGCCGCGAAAGCTCACTAGTGAACTGGAGGGCGCGGTCTCGAACATCAAACCATTGTCGTCAACCAAGCCGGGTCAGCGGAGTGCAGGCCCCTCGCGGAGTCTGCCAGATCGGGCCTGCGTTACAGACTCCACATTAGAACCTGAAGTGCAGGGTCGCACGTCAAGCTCGACCTTCTCGTAGGAGACGCTGCGTTTAATGCGAGCGATCAGCTTCTGCTTTTCTTTTTCAAGATGTGACATTTTTTCCTTGCCTATATGCTAGGGGGATATGATATAAGAATCGAGTCGAGATTCCCAGAGGGAACTCAACGGAGAATATAGAAGCACTATGAACATTGAATCTGCGCAAGAACCTCCGGGTAGCCGGAGGGCTGAACTGTGCTGTAACAGCGGTGTAGAAGAAGCACCTAGCATTTTGTAGGCCATCTCCTCCTCGCTCGCCACAGCACTTGACCTGTGACCTGAGCGAGCGAATGCCGCCGTATCTGAACGGCTCGACTCACTCCTCCTAACCAAATTTATTTGCCGAGACCGTCTCCGAACGCCGCTCAACAGGCGGACGCCCGACAGGATACGTGTCTCTGCTAGGAGGAAACGATGACGAACACATTTATTCCAACCTTAAATCGTAACCCACTCTATTGCGTTTGGATCGAGACCGGAAATCCAGCGCATCCACTCGATCGAGTCTGGATCAATCCCGAACTCCGCAGCTTCGTTGACGTGGAGATAGCCGCACCGATTCGCGAGACCAATAACGAATGTGAACCGGAAGGCCCGGCGGAGCCCGTCGCAAAGAAAGGCCTCTTCGCCGGCCAGTTGTCCATCACCGCAATCAGGAGAGAAGAAAGGAAAATCAAGCCTTGCTTAGCGATGAAACGGCTTTCATGGGTGGTTGTTGTGTTTTGTCTCTTACTCAATATTGCATGGGCCGATGTGGCAGGAAGAATCTCCGGGATAATCAGCGATCCCAGTCGCGCATTCGTCGCTGGCGCCACTGTCACTCTCAACAACGTGGGCAACGGGATCAAAGAGACAACAACCACCAACGACCAGGGGCAATATTCGTTCCCAGTCGTTCCGATTGGGCACTACGAACTTGAGGTCGATTCTTCGGGCTTCCAGCCATATAAGAAGATCGGCGTGGTGATTGACGTAAACAGCGCCCTGCAAATCGACGGAACCTTGCAGATAAAGAATTCCGAGACCGTCGAGGTCAACGACAGCGTTGTCACAATTCAGATGTCCGACACTGAGATTGGAGAAACAATTTCCAGCCAGCACGTGGCCGAAGCGCCTCTCAACGGACGGAGCTACACGGACCTGCTGGCCACCCAGGCTGGAGTGTCACCCATCACAACCAGCGGCGCTGCCAACAGCAGCTCTGGCGGCGGGTTCGGGACAGTCCCGGTTGCGGGCAATGAAAACACCGGGCAGTTCTCCATCAACGGACAGCGCGAGTCCGCCAATGGCTTTTTCCTGAATGGAGCCAGCGTCCAGGAATCAATCGGGCAACAGGCTGGAATCATCCCGAACCTGGATTCGATTGCGGAGTTCCGAATCATCAGCAGCAACGCGGACGCCGAATATGGCGGCTATAGCGGTGGCCTGATTAACGTGGTAACAAAATCCGGCGGAGACCAGTTTCACGGCTCCGTCTTCGAGTTCCTTCGCAATACGGCTCTGGACGCTCGTGGATACTTTTCACCGGAGCGGTCTACCTTTCAGCAGAACCAGTATGGCGGCACTTTCGGTGGGCCGATCAAGAAGGGCAAACTGTTTTTCTTCGGTGACTACCAAGGCCAGCGAACCGTAGAAGGGATTGAGACCGGCATCGTGAGTGTGCCTTCGCTGCTCAACCGCACCGGAAACTTTTCTGATTCGGCTAGTTCCCTTACCGGCAAGGTTAACGGAGCCTCTTTAGCCCAAACTCTTTCCCGCCGCGTGGGATATCAGGTGAATAGCGGCGAGTCGTTCTACGCGCCCGGCTGCGCTTCGAACAGACAGTGTGTGTTTCCCAATGCGATCATTCCTCAACAAGCATTGGGACTTCCGGCAACCAAAATGCTGCGGTTCATTCCTTCCCCCAATGTTGGGAGTAATCAGTTCTCATCTGGCGCGGAAAAACGGCGAACGAACGACGACAAAGGCTCCGTCAGAATTGACTCTGACACCACGAAGAACGGGAACCTGTCCGCGTACTACTTCCTCGATCGCTACAACCTCGACGATCCCTACCCGGTCGGCTTTGGCGGCGCGACCGTTCCCGGCCCGTCCGGCGCCTACGATGCGCTTTCAAACGGCACGGACCAGGTCCTCGTCTTGCGAGACACTAAAACTCTTGGTGCGAGTATGGTCAACGAGGCTCACTTCAGCTACACGCGCTTGAACAATACGCTTGGTGTTCCCAAGGGAGGCGTGGGAGTCAGTTTGGCGGATCAGGGCATCTCCGGCGGTGCGCAAGGCATTCAGCAGGGATTCCCTCAATTTGCCGGGGTTGAGACTCTTTATTTCAATTCGTTCACCGTGGGAACCAACCCGTTCTTTCTGGCACAGGTGAACAACACGTATCAGGTTGCCGACAATTTCTCGAAGGTCATCGATAACCACACTTTGAAGATCGGCGGACAGTACCTCTGGTACAAGGTGAAACAGTCGCCCGATCTGGTTGCGAATGGGACGTTTTCATTTTTTGGCTCCGGAACTCAGTCCACCGGAAACGGATTCGCCGACTTTCTGTTGGGATTACCCGATTTCTATTCGCAACAGTCTTCCCCGCCCTTCTACGAGAGCGCGGCAGACGGGGGAATCTTTGCCCAGGACAGCTGGCGCATTAAGACGAATCTGACTCTGAACTACGGCGTGCGCTGGGACTACGTAACACCCTGGGCGGAGATGCATCATCAAACCGCCACTCTCATTCCCGGAGTAGAATCGCAGACCTTTCCCGGTGCGCCGCTCGGATATCTCGTACCGGGTGATCATTTGCCGAACGGCCAGACGATCCCTGCGGGAATTGCGCCCACTCCAAAAGATAACTTTTCGCCTCGTATTGGTCTCGCCTATTCTCCTAACTGGTCAGATGGTTTCCTGAGCAAGCTGACGGGCGGGCCTGGCAAAACGAGCATTCATTTCGGCGCCGGGCGATTCTTCACGTCACCCGAGGGACTGACGGTGGCTTATCCAACAGGCAATCCGCCCTATGGACTGACCTACACGAGCCCGGAACCTCCTCCGATGAGCACTCCCTTCGTTGGCGCACTCACGGGGACACAATACATTCAGCAGTTCCCGGTCAACGTTCCTCCTTACAACGTTTCTCCCAAGAACCCGGACACGAACGTGAATTGGGCACGCTACACACCCATTAGCGGGGCAGGCAACGTCTGGTATCAGAATAAGACGCCGTACACGATGTCACTCAATTTCAGCGTTGAGCGGCAGATCGGGTCGAACATGCTGGTTAGTGCCAGCTACATTGGATCCGAGAGCCGGCACTTGCTGACCGTGGTCGGAGCGAATCCGGGAAGTCCTGCTCTCTGTATGAGTCTGAGCCAGCCGCAAGATGTGGCTCCGGGTTCTCCAACCTGCGGACCGTTTCTGGAGAACAACGTATTCACGCGACCAGACGGAACGATCGTCAACGGGACACGCGGTCCATTTCCCAACACGATCGGTACCGATGCCTGGTACAAGAACATGGGCAACGCCAACTACAACGCCTTGCAACTCACTCTGAAACGCACGACCGGACCTCTCACGCTGCTTGCCAGCTACACCTATGGCAAGTCCCTCGACCTCTCTTCGAGCATTCAGGAACAGGTGTATCCCTATAACTATGGGATGGAACACGCCCCCTCGGCGTTTGATATCAAACACAATTTTGTTGTGAGCTACAACTATCAACTTCCATTCGCGAAGGTGACTGGAAAAACCAATCGCTGGACCGAAGGATGGGCTCTGTCCGGCATCAGTCGCCTTGCAACGGGCCTGCCCGTGACATTCGCCAGCTTCGGTGATAACGCCCTGGTCTACGTTCAAAACAACGGGGTGAACTCCGTCAGCATCGACCTGCCGAACTTCACTCCAGGGAATCTTCACATCAATCACAATCCGCGCAACGGGCAGCCGTACTTTAATACATCGCTGTTCACGCCGAATCCTCTAGGCACACAGGGAGACGCGAAGAGACGGTTTTTCTACGGACCAGGGATCAACAACTTCGATATTGGCCTTCACAAGATCACCAAAATCACTGAAAGCAAAACGCTCGAGTTTCGCTTCGAAACGTTCAACACATTCAATCACGCCCAGTTCTATCCGAACGGCTCGGTGGACGGGAACATCAACAGCCCGACTTTCGGGCACGTTCTGAAAGCAGCGCCACCACCCATCGGGCAAGTGGCTTTGAAACTCAACTTCTAGCTCACGGTGACATCATGGTTTGGGCATCACTTCGTTGCATATCTTGTAACTGCGCTCTTTCTGGGAGCGACCATCGGCGCCGAACGGCAGTGGCACCAAAGAATTGCCGGACTGCGCACAAATGCGCTAGTGTCGGCGAGGCCTTATATCCGGCTTTGTTTGCCGTCCCAGTTTCGTTTGCGCCGATGGGAATCACTATCATCAGCACTCATTGATTTTTCAGGCCGAGCTTGGGCAGGCTTTCGTTCGTTGGAGTCTTGGCGGGCCGAAGCTTCAGGACGATTTCCGACTCCGATTTCGTTGGGTAGTAGTTCCCTGCCCCCGGCCTGTTTGTCTTGAGTCTTCACGAGCTGCGGAACCTGTCTCAGAATTCCTCCTACCGTGTCTGTCCGATCAGACTTCACACCACAACTGCGAGTTGCTGCAGAGCCCCGTCAGCGGCAATGGAGGCTCGCCCAAAACAGTTCCGCTAGAACCTCTTGGCTTCGAGCTCTGCCCCTGAAACAACTCCAGGAGTTGCGACGTAGCAAACGATCATTCAATCCCGTCGATTCTGGGACTGGGCGACGGGCAAATGCCATCCTCGGTATATCGCCATAACTCGCAGCCAGAAGCAAAGTAGTGCGCCCACGGTCAACACCGCAAAAGCTGGGTAATGCAATTCATATCCGATCACTACTACGACGCCCGCGGCTAGCGCAGCAACAGCATAAATATCCGCCTCAAGCACCGTCGGGGTTTGGTTGACAAGCACATCGCGCAATATGCCACCACCAATTCCGGTCAGTACTCCCATGAAAATCGCCATCACCGGATTGAGTCCCGCGATGAGCGCCTTTTGTGTGCCGGCCACGGCAAACAGGCCGAGTCCCGCGGCGTCGAATAACAACACCAGCCGGCGACGTTTATCGATGTTGGGATACCAGAAGAACGTGACGAATCCTGCCAGAAGACAGACTCCGAGATAGCGCCAATCGTTGATGGCCGCCGGTGGCACCGCACCAATCAGCACATCTCGTGTGATCCCGCCGGCATTACCGGCCGCGAACGAGAGCGCCATTAGACCGAACAGATCGAACCGGCTTTTGACACCCGCTGCCGCACCGCTGAGTGCGAAAACGAATGTGCCAAGCAGATCCACCGCATCCAGAAAACGACCCGCGAGTTGATGCCCGTGCATCAGGATGCTGTTCACGAGGCCAGCCATGCATGCGCCGCAACAACCAGGGCCTTCACACCTGTCTCCAGAGTTGGGTGGATCACCGGTGCAAAGCGCGGATTGTGGTTGGTCGGCAGCGAATTGAGCGTGCCATCCTTCTTCGCCTTGTCATA
>Ga0307475_10000742_pt1 | contig 19683 bp, 17 predicted proteins | sample atmos_gasesECM1C_FD_203317 | JGI IMG/M metagenome (GOLD analysis project Ga0307475, IMG submission 203317) | Hardwood forest soil microbial communities from Morgan-Monroe State Forest, Indiana, United States - atmos_gasesECM1C_515 | ecosystem: Environmental > Terrestrial > Soil > Temperate... | reverse complement strand
CGCGTTGTCGTCTACATTGAAAACGATGGCGGACTGATAGCTGGCGGCACCCTGACCCTCATTCGCCAAAAATTCTTTTGCGCGTGTCAGAGCTTCCCCGCGCGACACCTTAAAATTCACGGAGGCTTCCGGAAACGCGCGAAAATAATATTTGTGCGCGAACAACGCGCCGGCAATTCCTGCGACCACCCACAGGAGTAGCGCAAGTTTGTTCGCAGACGTTAAACGGTCAGTCGACACGAAACCTCCACGACCCCACTCCAGAATCTAAATCTCTAGCGTCAACTGGATCGCGCCAGAGCAATTTTAAGCTTCCTGGGTAACGAGGGTATCCCACACGGCCTACTTTCATGGTGGGATTTTGGCTAGCTACAAACTGAGACGTATCCTTGAATAATACGCAGCGCCATCACTCTAGAATACGCACGAAATCAGTGCAAGTTTCGCCTGTACAGCGCCTTATCAAAATGTGGTGTACCCATAATGGTATAAAAGATGGAGTTATTTTGCCGTTACTGTGCAAATGCTAGGAGCAGGATCATATCCGGCGTTCACAGATCGAACGCCTTCCATCGTGCCCACGCAAACCCTCACCACTGACGTACGCATGATCAAGGGCGTTGGCCCCCAACGAGCAGAATTGCTGGCCAAGCGCGGCATCAACACGCTCGAGGACCTGCTCAGCTACCTGCCTTTCCGTTACGAAGACCGCATCCATTTTTCCAATATAAAAGACATTCAGCCCAACGGCATTTATACCATTCGCGTGCAGGTCATGAGCGGCCAGGCGGTGCGCACCATGCGCGGTCGCGACGCGGTGTTTCATCTGCTGGTTCGCGACGCCACCGGGCAATTGCCCTGCAAATTTTTTCACGGCGGATATCTGGAGGGCCGCCTCAAGCCCGGGCAAATGCTGATTCTTCACGGCAAAGCCGAGGTAGACAAACTTCGCCCTGCACGCATTGAGATGGTGAATCCGCAGATGGAGATGACCAGCGACCAGATGGACTCCACCGAAGTTGGCCGCATCGTCCCCATTTACGAAGCCATCGGCACCTTTGGGTCCCGCGCCATTCGTCGCGCCATTTATGCCGCGCTCGACCTGCTCGATCCCAACATGCCAGACGTGCTGCCCGTCGATTTGCGCGCGCGTCTCTCTTACCCTTCACGGCGCGAGGCGTTGATTCATACTCATTTTCCGCCGGCAAGCGAATCTCTTGATACCCTTAACACCTTTCGCTCCGCCGCGCAGCAACGCTTGATCTTCGAAGAGTTTTTTCTTTACCAATTGAGCCTGGGCCTGGATCGCAAGACCAGCCGCAAGGAAAATGCCATAGCTTTTCGCCTTCGCGAAGATAACATCCGCGAAGCGCTCAAACGCATTCTGCCGTTCAAGCCCACCGTCGCACAGAAACGCGTGCTGGCAGAAATTGCCGCCGATCTGGAAAAGCCCGCGCCCATGAATCGTCTCTTGCAAGGCGATGTAGGCAGCGGCAAAACGATCATCGCTCTCCAAGCCGCGGTAATCGCCATCGAAAATGGCCTGCAAGCTGCCCTCATGGCGCCCACCGAAATTCTCGCTGTGCAACACTACCTCGCCGCCAAGAGAATTCTTGCTCCCGCCGGTTATCGAGTGGAATTGTTGATCAGCGGCCTGAAGTTTCGCGACAAAACTACCGTGCTCGAAAGTATCCGCACCGGCGAGGCCAAGCTAGTCATCGGCACTCACGCTCTGATCGAAGATAAAGTGGAGTTCGCACGCCTCGGTTTCGTGGCCGTTGACGAGCAGCACCGCTTCGGCGTCCTGCAGCGCAAACGCCTCATGGACAAATCCCTGGCGCACGGACACGCGCCGCACGTGTTGGTGCTGACCGCCACACCCATTCCTCGCACGCTCTCACTCACTCTCTATGGCGATCTCGATGTCTCAATCATTGACGAGCTGCCTCCCGGCCGAACACCCATCGAGACGCGCATGACCACTCAGCCGCATCTGCCTGGAGTATGGGAGTTTGTGCGCAGAGAAGTTAGCGCCGGTCATCAGGCCTATATCGTCTATCCCGTTATCGAAGAATCGAAACTCGAATTGAAAGCCGCCATCGAGGAATTCGAACGCTTGTCCCGCGAAGTATTTCCCAAGCTGAAACTCGGCCTTTTGCACGGCCGCCTTTCCAGCGAAGAAAAAGAAACCGTGATGCAGCAATTCCGTAAAAATGAAGTACAAATTCTGGTGGCCACCACCGTTGTGGAAGTCGGCGTGGATGTTCCGAATGCCACCGTCATGGTCATCGAGCATGCCGAACGCTTTGGACTGTCTCAGCTGCATCAATTGCGCGGGCGCATCGGACGCGGCGCTGCCAAGTCTCATTGTATTTTGATGGCGCCACCTTACATGACTGAAGAAGCGCGGGCGCGCCTCGAAACTATGGTGCGCACCGCTAACGGATTCGAGATCGCCGAAACCGATTTGCTTTTGCGTGGCCCTGGCGAATTCTTTGGCACGCGTCAATCCGGCGACATGGGCTTTCACATCGCGAATCCAATACGCGACCGCGAGTTGCTCGAATTGGCGCGCCGCGAAGCCTTCGCGCTCGCGGTTGATCCTAAGCGCGCCGCTGAGTTGCGCGCGGTGCTGCGATCGCTGCCGGAACATTGGCAGCGCCGCTACCACCTGGCACGCGTCGGCTGATAATTTCCCGTGAGAAAATAAGTTATGCGCGTCATTGCTGGAATCTACCGCAGCCGCATACTCAAAAGCCTGAAAGGCCTCGCGCTGCGCCCCACTAGCGACCGTTTGCGAGAAACACTTTTCAACGTGCTGGGCACAGGAATTCAAGACTCGCGCTTCCTTGATGTGTTCGCCGGAACTGGTGCCGTGGGAATTGAAGCCCTAAGCCGTGGCGCTCAGTACGTGGCCTTCATCGAAAATCACGCACCCAGCGCCGCGCTCATTCGCAAGAATCTCGCCGCTCTGAAAGTGCATTCCGGAGTGACGGTTATCTGCGCGGATGCCATCCGCGGGCTCGAAAGTCTGGAAGCCAAAGTAACAGCCGGCGATCTCGCCTACGATTACATTTTTATCGATCCGCCATACGCGGCCACCCTGGACTACTCGCGCGTGCTGCAAAAAGTCGGCGTCTCCGATCTTCTCGCCGACAGAGGGATCGTCATCGTCGAACATCGCAAGACTTTCGATCTCCCCGAATCTTTCGACACGCTGAAGCGCGTCCGCCGCCTGCGTCAGGGCGACGCCGCCCTGAGCTTTTATCGCCGCCAGGACGCTTTGCAATCGATCAAAAATGTGGATAACTCCTAGAGCGACCCATACATCTATCTTCGGATGACGCCAGGACTTGGAATGAATTTTCGGGTCGTCCTGAAGTTGCAAAATTTAGCAGCGAGCAGCACGCTATAATCAAGACTGCATGTCATTTGGCCAAGCCAGCAATTCACTGAGTCTTTTCGGACAGCAAGGCGCGCTTGTCGCACCCGACGTATCCCCATCAGCCGGGGGCCCGCAGTTCGAAATTCGCTGGAACAGCTTCCACCAAACTCTCGGAAGCAGCATCTATGCGCTCCTCACCGGCCCCACCCCAAGTAAAAAATTTGTAAGCAGGAATTTTTTCAGAGATTGCTCGGTCGAAGGCCGCATCCCGCGCGCCGCCGTAATTGCCGCCGCCCTATGGCACATCGTTTTTTTGGTAGCGCCCTGGCCGGATCTTCCCGCAACCAGGAGGACAAATCCCGCGTTTGAAAATTTTCAGCTTACCTGGTCCGGCCCAGTCAATGACTTCCCACCGCTGAAACTTTCCTCCGCATCCGCACCCGCACCCGCACCCGCGCTCGCAACTCCAAGCCCGCGTGGCGACGTCGCCACGCCTATCGCGCGCGAGGGAGCCGAAGCGTTCCATCCTCGCCAGCGCATTTTCACCGACCCCATCGCGCCAACGCACCCGCGGCAAACATTGATCAATACCGCCGCCCGCATAGTGCCGCCAAAAATTCTTCCCAGCTTGCCGAATATCGTTTTATTGCACCAAAACGCCGCTCCGACAAAGCCGCGCATGGAAATGACCGAGCAAATGCTCGCTCAGCTTCATCCACGCGAACATCGCACCGCGACGGTAAAAGCCGCACCACTGCCCGATGTTCCAGCCGTTGACGGCGCTCCCGCCGAAATTACCTTAGCCCCAACTGCCAACGCCCCGGCTCGTCCCAAGTTGGAGTTGAATGCCGGCGCCGCACCGCGTGTTGTGCAACAGCGATCGCCCTCAAACGACGCCGGACCTGCGCCCGAACTCGCTCGCCAAGACTCGACGAACCCGAACGCTTCCACCCTCATCGCGCTTTCCGCAACGCCCGGGCCCGTAGCCCCTGCCGCACCACCGCAAGGAAATCTCGCTGCGCGCGTTTCTATCTCTCCCGAGGGCAAACAACCCGGCGTTTTCGGCGGTAAACCTTTGCCCAACGAAAATAATAATGGCGGCCTTGGCGGGGCGCCTGAAAATGCCGGCGATTCCGCTTCTGGAAATATTGCGGGAACAAACTCGACCACGGTAAGCATCAGCGGCGGCAATCCTACGCCAAAGAATATGTCCGGTTTATCGGTCAACCCGCAGCCCAAAATGGACTCGCCCACAGCTCATAGGCTAGTTACAAAAATCGATCCGCGCGCGCGAATCGCCGACGCACCGGACCGCACCGGCCCGCCAAATTTTGCCGCGCTCCCGCCGGGCGCAAAACCCGAACAAGTTTTTGCCGCGAAAAAAATGTACACCATGCTGGTCAACATGCCCAATCTCAACAGTGCAACGGGCAGCTGGATCCTGAATTTCTCGGAGTTGCGCTCGTCGAGTTCCGCACCACACGTAACGTCGGCCGACCTCTCGGGTCCGTCGCCCATCAAGAAGAGCGATCCCAGATATCCGCCGACGTTAATCAACGAGCACGTCGAAGGAGAGGTTGTGCTTTACGCCGTCATTCGCGCTGACGGCTCTGTGGACAGCGTCGAATTGGTTCGTGGTCTGGATGCGCAGCTGGATGCCAACGCCATGGAAGCCCTGAGCCAGTGGAAGTTTAGGCCCGCGTCGCGGCAGGGCACTGCCGTGGACCTGGAAGCCATTGTGCACATTCCATTTCGCGCCCCGTCCGCCAATTAGCAGCGTGCGTTCGTTTTTTCGGGAGAGCGCCGAGCATCATGCCGTAACCACCGCGATCAACTTATCGATATCGCGCTCGGTATTAAACAAATGCGGTGATATGCGCAAATTCCCCTCGCGCAGCGCCACGAACACATTATTAGCCCGGAGCTTCTCGTATAACGCCGCCGTTTTTTCCGAAGTCCGCGCGGCGAAACACGCATACGGCCCACGCCGAGCAGCATCAAGCGGGCTGGCCGGGACGCAACGATCCTTCGGCAAGCGCTCAAACATCAGCTCCATCAATCCGCGATTGTGCGCCCGCACCGTTTCAGGTTTCATTCGCAGCACCAACTCCAACGACACCGCCATGGCCGACAAATTAAAGTAGCTCGCGGTCTCCGCCGAATCCCAACGCCGCGCGCCCGCCGCCATCTTGGGATTTGGCATTACCATGGAGGCGAAGTGACTCGCGCCTTCCGCCGCTGTCCAATAAAAGGGACCCGGCCTCATGTTGGCCATGTGTTCGCTCTTCGCCCAGAAAAATCCCGTGCCATACGGGCTCAGCAGCCATTTGTAGCCGGCGCACACGATAAAATCCGCGCCCAGTTGCGTCACGTCCAGGGGAGTACCGCCGCAACACTGGCTCGCGTCCAGCAGCAACAACGTGCCTTGCGCGTGACATGCGGCCGCCAGTCGAGCAGCGTCGATCATCGAGCCATCGTCAAATCGCACCAGGCTAACCGACACCAATTTCGTCTTCGGCGACAACGCGGCGATCAAATCGTCCGCGCTGGTAAACCGGTCGCTGGGCGCCACGATTTTCAGCGCAATCCCTTCGCGTTTCTCCATCGGTCTCCAGGTCGTGTATTGCAAAGGGAACTCGCCTTGCGCAGTGATCACTTCGTCTCCGGGTTTCCAGCTCAATCCGTAAGCCACCGAAGCCATTCCGGTGCTCGCACCTGTGGTGAGCGCGATTTCATCCGCTCGCGCCCCAATCAATTGCGCTATCGAAGCGCGAATGCGGTTCGGCACATCGAAATAAGCCTCATCGGGGACACGCTGCGGAAATTTCTTCCATTCAATCGCGACTTGTGCGGCCTTTAGCGAGGCCTTCGGCATCGGAGCGTTGCCCGCCACATTCAGGTAAACTGCGTCTTCAAACTCAAACCATTCGTCGCGCCAGTTGGTTTGCGCAGGACTCGACGTTGCGGTAGCCATCAATACCTCCCGGTCTACTCAAAGAGATTGCGAGCGCTCGCTACAAACTTCAACGTCCAATTTGGGCAGCAGCGCTTCAAACACCAGAACGTCTGAATGGAAATGTTCGCTGCCAAATCCTCTAATGATGGGTTCGCTAGAAATGCGTTCGCAATTCGCGGAACGCCGGCAGAATCACCAATTTCCCCGCGCCCGCCACCACCGGCTCATGCTCCAGTTGCCAGGTGTCCTGGTGCGGGATATACACGGCATTCAATCCTATCTTCATGGCAGGATTAATATCGCTGCGCGGACTGTTACCGATCATCCAACCCTGGGACTTCACAATTTTGTGTTTGTGTACCAGCTTGCCGTAAGTTTCATGATCCTTTTCCGGCACGATCTCAATAAATTCAAAAAATCCCTGAAGCCCCGACCGCTCCACTTTAGCCGCTTGTTCGGCAGCTTCGCCTTTGCTGAACAAAATTAAGCGGTGCCGCTCAGCAAGATACGCAAGCGTTTCCGGCACGCCATCCATAATTTTTGGCGGAGTGCGCTCCAGCTCCAGGACGCGTTCTTTAATAGTCTTTACTGTCTCGCGGGAAGCCATCTGCTCGGCCAGCTTGATATACGTTTCTTCCAGGGAGCGCCCAAAGCAGCGCACGCCATAACCGTACTGGCGGATATTTTTTCGCTCTGTTTCATTCAAAATGTGGCGAATATAGGCGCGCGTGTAACCGCAGGACTCCACTAGGCTGATGAAATCCTCAATCAGCTTTTCAAAAAAAACATTATTCTCCCACAGCGTGTCATCCGCGTCGATCAGCAGCGTGTTCCGTCGCATATCTGAATTCTACATTATGGCATCAGGAGGCTTTGCGCTGGCCTGCTGCAAGTTTCTCCAGCACACTGCGCGCGGTTTTTTGCAGCTCCCCAAAACGCGTCAGGTAAGTTTGAAACTCCTGGTTCAACGCTTTGGCTTCGGTAGGTCCCAGTTTTGTGCGTAAAATCATGTCGCGTAGTTTCACCGGATGCGGCAGCAGCGCGTCTTCCTGCAATTCTTCCAATGCCAGCTTGGCGTCGTAGTGGTACATAAATTCTCCCCCAAACGTAGGTCAAAAAATGATTGTACTCGCAGCAGGGATGAATTTCTGAACTGAGGAAGGTTTTTGACCGGAAAGGAATTTCAAGCTACTGCGCTAAAGCAATAAACTCGTAACGATCAATCTTTGCGGCGATGCCCATCTTCCCATTTTCGTCCTGATCGACGCGCACCACCATGCCCCGGCACCGTATCTTCACGTCCGATGACTTCAGCATGTCTTTCGGCAAAGTGATGATAAAAGAGATTTCGCGTCCCGCTTCGAATTTTTCTCCAGCAAAAAAGTACAGGCCCCGGTAACTGACATCGCGCATGTCCACCGGCAATTCCTGACCCTTTTGTTCCCACGGTAGAATGCTGAGCGGCAGGTGCATCGTGAATCGGCGAGCCTCGCGGCGGTCCGCAGCGCTATTCATAAAGCTCCCTCAGTTTGGGCTGGAATGCAGGAACGCTAACATTGCCGCCCGCAAACTGCAACGCGAAAAACCCGGTATTTCGTATCAACGATCCGTTTAGCACTTTGGTACCCGGTACGGCGTTCTTTGCCGCGTGCGCGAAATGTCAAAATTTTACTTACCAGGCGTACTGATAGATAGGCGGACCGGCTAGAACCGAGGGGACATGCAAGTCCAGCGCTCCTACCTCAACCGTGACAATATTTCCTCATTACGGTCTAATTTATTAGTAACGGCTTACCGCCAAAATGAGATGAGCCAGCATCACGATTCACGAAATTTTTTTCTTTCCGGCCCGGTGGGACGCCTTGAAGCCATCCTCTGGACGCCGCGCAGTCCCACTACGCCTCTGCTTGCCGCGCTGATCTGTCATCCCCATCCGGTTTTCGCCGGCACGATGCACAACAAGGTGGTTTTTCAGGTCGCTAAATCCATCGACGCGCTCGGCGCTCCAGTCCTGCGTTTCAATTTTCGTGGCGCCGGACTCAGTGAGGGAGTTCACGATCGCGGGATCGGCGAACGCGATGACGTTCGCACCGGATTGCAATTTCTCATCGCTGAATTTCCCGGCGCGCCCTTGCTGGTCGCTGGATTTAGTTTTGGCTCGGTCGTAGGCCTTCGCGTGGGGTGCCAGGCTGCGGAAGTGACGCAATTAATTGCGCTGGGTCTCCCGGTAAATAATTCCGACGTGTCATTCTTATTCGAATGCCCCAAGCCTAAGTTGTTCGTGCACGGCAGCGATGACGAACACGGCGACGTGCGCAAGGTAGAAGAATTGTTGCCCTCATTGCCTGGGGAAAATCGCCTGGTGATCGTTGAAGGAGTCGACCATTTTTTCGCCGGCAAATTAAGCGAAGTAGATCAAGCCATCATCACATGGCTCATCGAACAAGTTCCCGCACTCAAAAAGTAGAACCGCTTCAAATCGTCACGCACCTTCGCCGCGCGAAAAAAGCTTGCTGAACTGATCCACGGTCGCGATCGCCACACCCAGTAGCCGAGCGTTCGCCCGCGCATGTTCCGGCCGCGACATTCCCACAAGTGCGGTAGTAATTCCAGGCGCGGAGCGCACAAATTGCAGCGCTCTCTCCGCGTCGTCCTCCAATCCGAACGCCTCAGCCACAAATCCTGGCAGGTTGCGTGCCACCTGCCCCTGCAGCAAAGAAGCGCTGGCAATCAGCGTGATATCCAACTCGTCCGCGGCCTCCGTCACCGTACGCTTGCGTCCCGCGACCATTTGATTCCCCAGCGTCAGCGCTTCGATCATTCCCAGATTAAAAGGCAATTGCAGAAACCGGAAACGATGTCGTCCGCCCGCAATTTCCTGCGCGATCTGCGCCAGCTCAGCGAGTTGCATCGCGTCGCGGGCGTTGGCTTCCTGACGAAAGGCATTCCACGTCGCTACGCCGTAATATTGAATTTCTCCCGCCACCACCGCGGACTCCAGAAACGTAAACGCTTCCCTGATGCGCTCGAGAAAATCCGCCTTCGGAATCTCCCCAAGCTGCGACTCCGGGTTGTGCAAATAAAACACATCCACGCAATCCACGCGCATGTTGCGCAGGCTGCGGCCCAATTGATTTTTCAGGAAGCGCGGCGTCATGCAATGCCCACCGCCAACGATATCTTTTGCGCCCAGCACGCCCGGCTGAATATATTCTCGAAAGAAATATTCATTCGGATCGCTGGGCATATCGCCGTCCGGCGTCAGATATCCGGCCTTGGTGCATAAAATCAGCTCGTCGCGCGCGATGCCTTTGGTTTCTAGCTCTGCCAGAGCCGCTCCGATGCTGCGTTCACTGCGCTGAAATCTGTAATTGATGGCCGCATCGATTACGTTGATGCCACCTTGCGCCGCCGCCACGATTGCCGCTGTGTAGCCGCGATCGGTCTTTTCGTCCGGATTCCCCAGATACGTGCCAATTCCCAACGACGAAACCGTCATCCTCTGTGCGTCACGAAAATGCTCCTCAACAGCCTTGGGAAATCGAGCCGCATAACGGCGTGTCCCTTCAGCGCTGGCAAACTTTGTCATCGTTGTGCTCGCAATTTTTTAATTTCTCCTGATTTGCCTTAGATAAACGCGAAGTATAACAGGCCAGACGCGTCCTTAATTCGCAACCGGTTCCTTAGGTGGTTCCGGAGGAGCCAGCAACCGCGAACAAGCTCGCAGGATTCTGCGATAGGGCCAATCATTCTTCTCGCGAAAGAAAATCTCGCCCGTTCGCGGATTGCTGTAAAACCAGCGCGCCACCAGCCACAAATGCTCGCTCAATTCGCCTTTGGCCGCCGTCAGTTGTTCAACCGTCTGCCCGGCTTCCGGTTGCTCTGCTCCATTCGGTGAAGTTGTCGGCACCTGCGCGGCACCAACTGAATCGGCCGCTGGATCGAGATAGTTCCGAAAAATTTGTTCTGCAGACCTCGGCTGGCTGGCAATTTCCCCAAACGGCAGAAAAAAAGGCTCGCCAAGTTTTCCGCCCTGAACACGATACGCCGCGACAACCTGCTCCCCCGCGCCGCGTTGCAAAATCACCGCGTCCAAAGCCTGAATGCGCCGCGCCAAATCGGGCCGCCCGCGCAAGACCTCGTCCAGTTTTTCGACTTTCTTGTGCAGTGTTGCCGCGTGCTCAAAATCCAGATCATCACTGGCGCGCTCGCGCTCGCTTTCAAATGTCGCGCGCAGCGACTCGCCACTGGATTCCAGAAATTTAACAAACCGCTGTACCTCCGCGTCGTACTCCTCTTTCGAGCACCCCGCAAAGCAAGGTGCCAGGCACATTTTCATTTCCGAATACAAACACCCCGGAAACGTCGGGTCCCGGCGGATTTTTATCTGGCAGCGCCGCATCTTGAAAAAGTCCAGCGCGCGATTCGCAAACGCCAGCGCTGCGCCACGCGAAGGAAATGGCCCGTAATAACTTCCAGCGGTCGGCGTTCCCGAACTGTCCACCGAAATGTGCCGCGTCACATAACAACGTGGGTACGCGTTCCGCAGACTCACCTTAAGCACCGCGGGCGGGCGCATCCGCAACAAATCGCGATAACGTTGCGGAAAAAGTTTTTTGGCGTGCTGGTAATAAGTAAGGCTCTGTTCGAATGTCGAACCGACCGCTCGATATTTCACACCGCGCGCGAGCGAGCGTAAATTCAGCCGTTTGCTTGTGAGGTCAGGCGGACCAAGCAGCCGTTGCAACCTGCGACGTAAATCCTGCGTGCGGATAAGCAGAGGTTCCGCATTCGCATCATTTAATTCAACCAGGCAAACCGCGGCCTTGGATGGCAATGCAGAAAAAAATTCTTCGTCGCTAGCGGCGTCAAATGCGAGGGAAAAATCCAGTTCCAACACGCACTCAGAATACTACGACTCAAACGTTAAATGGGCGCACCAACGGCCAGCTTCCCTGGGCCAAAACGATTTCCTTGTGGATGAATCTCGCGTGGAAATCTCGAAATGGACGTTGGTCATTCGAACGCCCCGGCCGACAATTCCTAAAATCGTTCGAACGCGCACGATTCGAATGCTGGCAATATTACTGTAATGTTATAGTTACTGAATAATTAAAGTATTACTTTAATTGTCGGCGCGCCGACATTTCCTTCTATCTTCCAGCCTCTAGCGTCTAGCTTCTAGCCTCCGGATCTCAGCACCCACGAAGCAATCACCAACCGCTGAATCTCACTGGTGCCCTCGTAAATCTCTGTGATGCGCGCATCACGATAATTTCGCTCCACCGGATATTCGCGGCTATAACCGTTGCCGCCATGAATCTGAATGGCCTTGTGCGTCACGCGCGTGGCCATTTCGCTGGCAAATAATTTCGCCACCGCGGCCTCCATGCTGAACCTGGGCCCGCTGTCCTGCTTCCACGCCGCTTTGCGAATCAATAGCCGCGCGGCATCAATCTCCGTGGCCATGTCCGCCAACATGAATTGTATGGCCTGAAATTGCGAAATCGGATGCCCGAACGCCATACGCTCCTGCGAATATTTCAAAGCTGCTTCAAACGCGCCCTGAGCAATCCCGGTCGCCTGCGCCGCGATACCAATTCTTCCGCCATCGAGCGTTGACAGCGCCACCTTGTACCCTTCACCTTCATTGCCGATCCGGTTCGCCGCCGGCACGCTGCAATCGAAAAATACCAACTCGCTGCAAGCCGTGGCACTAATCCCCAATTTCTTCTCTTCCTTCCCCACGTGAAATCCCGGCGTCCCCTTTTCAATGACCAGCGCGGTGATGCCTTTCTCACCCTTGGCCGGATCGGTGTTCACATACACAATAGCGGCATCCGCCGCGCCCCCATTGGTGATCCACGCTTTGGTGCCGTTGACAACGTAGCTGTCGCCCTTGCGCACCGCTTTCGTTTGAAGAGCCGCGGCATTTGAGCCGGCTTGCGGTTCCGTCAACGCATAGCACCCGATCTTTTCCCCACGCGCGAAGGGCATAAGAAATTTCTCTTTCTGCTCATCAGTACCAAAGCGATGAATCGGATCGCAATACAGCGAATTCTGCACCGACAAAATCACGCCCGTGGACGCGCAACACCGCGAAATCTCTTCAATCACGATGGTATAGGCGATGTGATCAAAGCCTGCGCCGCCTTCAGTTTCCGGCAGGGCGATTCCAGTCAGCCCCAGTTCCGCCGCTTTCTTGAATATTTCGCGTGGAAAATGTCCCGTCTCGTCCAACTCCTTCGCGAACGGCCGCACTTCCGACTCCGCGAATTCCCGCACGCTTTTTTGCAGCAGCAACTGCTCCTCGGATAGTTGAAGGTCCACTCGCTCGTCTCTCCGCGTTTAAGGCGCTGAGCTCGCGTTCAACGCTTTTCGCATGCGCTCAAAAGTCTTATGCAAATCTTCCGGATGCACCCGCGTCTCACCCGTCACGGTCATAAAATTTGTGTCCCCAAACCACCGTGGCAGCGCATGCAGATGCAAATGCCCAGCAACACCCGCGCCCGCAGCTTTCCCCAAGTTCATCCCTATATTCATCCCGTCGGGTTTGTAGTCCGCGACAAAAGCCTTCTCGACCCGCTGCGCCAGCTGCATCATCTCCGCAAGTGTCTCCGCATCGCATAATGCTAGTTGTGCGACGTGCGCGTATGGCACGATCATCACGTGCCCGGATGTATAGGGATAGCGATTCAGGATCACGAAATTTTTTTTGCCGCGATAAACTATCAGCGACTCAGCGTCATCTTTCCGCGCCAATGCATCGCAGAAAATACACTCAGGCTGCTTGTCGTCATTCACCTCAGTGATGTATTTATAACGCCACGGCGACCACACATAGTCCATCAGGCATCCTCAAAAAAACGACGCTCGCACAGCATAACGCACAATCTATTTACGCCGCGCGCATCACTACTCACATGTTTTATTCAGGAAATGATTCGAGAACCGTTTTTCAGGAACGGGTTGCGTCGCCCGAGCTGGCGGGCGTTGCCGCGGCAGCGGAAGTCCCGGTTTCGGTAGCGTCGCCGTCCGAGTTGTTCACAAAATCCTTTAATTCTTTACTGGGCTTGAAAAAGGGGATCTTCTTCGGCGGCACATCCACTTTGGCGCCCGTCTTGGGATTACGCCCAATGCGCCCGCGCCGTTGCCGGGTGCGAAAGCTCCCAAATCCGCGAATCTCGATTTTGTCGCCCTTTTGCAGCGCCTCGATGATGCTTTCGAAAATGGTCTCCACAATCGTCTCGGACTCCTTCCGTGGAAGTTCCGAGATGCGCAGCACCTCTTCGATCAGGTCTGCCTTCGTCAATGTAGGATGCTTGCTCATAATCCCTATACCTCTTCGCCCGGCGCAGATCCAGCCGCCCGGCTTCCGGCCGCATTGCGGCCCCTCAAATCGGTGTTACAAAACGGGTTAGAGCGGAGAGCCGCCCCCTGGGTGCACCCTTCCTATCATTAAAATAAGTCCGCGTAAATACAATTGTCCACCTGGGGTTGGAGTCAACTATTCGTGGCCAGACCGCTAGCGGCCCAGCTTTGACTTGAGGGCATCGCCAATCGTCGCCGTCGATGAAGACTTGCCCGTCGAAGTCGACCTGTACTGATCGATCTCCCGCCGCTCCTGCTGCTTCACCGCCGCGCGGTAGCTAAGTCCAATGCGCCGCGTTTCCGGGCTGATCTTCACGATCTTGAAGTCATACTCTTTCCCGGGTTCCAGCGGCCCCGCGCTCTTCAGCGGTCCGGTAGAGGTGCGATGCATCGGCACGGGTCCTTCATCGCGTCGCCGCTTGTGCTCCTCAATCTCGGTGTTGTGGCATAGCGCTTCGATGTTCTCGCCGAGTTCCACAAACGCTCCGAACGTCGCGATGCGCGAAACTTTGCCCTTCACGATCTGGCCCACTTTGTGCTGCTTGAACCAATCGCCCCAGATATCGTTGACCTGCTTGATGCCCAGCGATACCCGCCGGTTTTCCGGGTCGATCTTCAAAACCTTGGCGGTAACGTCTTCGCCCTTCTTAAAAACCTCGTGCGGATTCTTCACTCGCCCGGTCCAGCTCACGTCGCCGACGTGCACCAGTCCGTCAAATCCGTCCTCGATTTCCACGAATGCGCCAAATTCCGCAATGTTTCGAATTTTGCCGGTCACCACCGTGCCCACCGGATATTTTTCCGCCGTGACCATCCAAGGATCGGGTTGCGCCTGCTTGATCCCCAGCGAAACGCGGCGGTCGCTCGGCTTGATATCCAGCACTACCACGTCCACTTCATCGCCAACTTTCACCAGCTTTGAGGGATGGGTCGGCTTCTTATTCCAGCTCATCTCAGAAACGTGTACGAGCCCCTCAATGCCTTGCTCCAGCTCCACGAACACGCCGTAATCCACCACGCCAACGACTTTGCCTTTAACTTTGCCGCCCGCTGGATATTTTTCCGACGCATTCACCCATGGATCGGGAATGAGTTGTTTCAGGCCAAGCGAGATGCGTTGCTTATCCTTATCGAATTTCAGGATGACAACGTCCAGCTCCTGATCCGGCTTCAACATGTCGGAGGGATGCTTTACGCGTCCCCAGCTCAAATCCGTCAGGTGCAACAAGCCGTCGATTCCGCCGAGATCCACGAACGCGCCGTATTCCGTCACGTTTTTCACGTGTCCGTGAACGACCTGTCCTTCTTTCAGCGATTCCATCAACTCCGCGCGCTTCGCAAGTTGCCCTTCTTCCAGCAGCGCACGCCGGCTCACCACCACATTGCCACGGCGCCGGTTCAGCTTGGTGATGCGCACGTCCATTTCCTGGCCCATAAAGTCGTCCAGGTTCGCCGTCGGCCGCAAATCGTATTGCGAACCGGGCAGGAACGCGCGCACTCCGATATCCACCACCAGGCCGCCCTTGATGCGGTCTACTACCTTGCCCTTGACCGTTTCTTTCGCCTTGAACGCCGCTTCCAATTTCTCCCACATCCGGCGGCGCAGAACTTTCTGGTAGGACAAGATTTCGAAGCCGTCTTTGCGTTCTCCGGTTCTTTGAACTTCGATTTTGGCGTTCGGCTCGGGGCGAGGAATGTCCGTCTCCGAAAATTCCGCCGCGGGAATCAGACCTTCGGTCTTCTGGCCCGTATCCACGACCACGCCATGCTCGGTGTAGGCCACCACCGTTACTTCGATGATTTCGCTGTGCGACGCGGCTTCCTGCTTCTCGTCGTACTGCTCCATCAACTTGCTCATCTCTTCTGAGCCGGCCGCTTCATCGGCAGCCGTCGCCGCTTCGTGATCGGCGACCGCAGTCCCGCCGCTATTGCCGGCGTGCTGGCTGGCGCCCTGATCACCGCTTCCTTGATGCGCAGTTGAGCCGTGCGCTTCGGCGCCTTGGTGCTCCGGTTCGCCGTCCACGCCCTGCGAACCCGAACCACCCGCTGATGTCGGGCCGCCCGATGTACTGGCAACGCTCTGCGAATCGCCATCAGCGTGCGGTACAGCCGCGGGGTTCCCGGCGTGGCTGCCAGAGTGGCTGCTTCCCTCGGAGCTGGAGCCGTGCTGGAGGGAATCGCCGCTCTGGTGGGTGGCCTGATTCATTTCGTTTTTCTGTTCTTGCGTTTCAGTGCCTGCCGCGGAATTCTGCTGACGGTTCGATTCCTTCGCAGCATTATCCGCTTCCGGCGCAGCGGCGGCAGCCGCACCGCCTGCGGTTGTGGACGCCGGGTTGTCGTGGTCGGGAAACATGCTTGTAGGCCTCCGGGATAAGTATCCCTGTTTAGTCGAAAAAATTCCTTGCGAGATCCCTACTTGGATAGCCGTGCAAGGAGGTGGACCGTTCAGTTGGTCGCTAAGGAAAAAGTGCCGCGGGCGTCACTGCAAGCACTGCGAATTGTCACGAGGAACGCCGCAACCTAGCCAAAAGCATACTCGCCGACTCAACTCCCTGTCAATGAATCACCTATCACTGCAGACGTCGTTCTGTCGGCAGGGTACCGCGGTAATCGCGGCCATTCGATGCCTGGCCCAAACACATCAAAAAAAACGGCACACGAAAAACGCACTAATTATTTTTTCTGTATCAGCGGTGAGCGGCGCTATGCGACTCAACCTCCGCATACGTTTGCGCCGAACTCAAATAAGTTTTCGACAATCGATCGTGCCAGGTCAATTGGTCTTCGTCCCACAGGGCCCACAAGAAGCCGATGAAACACGTCCCGGCTGAGAGCATGTAACCCGCGCTGCGAAGCAGCATCTGTCTCGGTGTTGGGGTGTCCCCGGAAAAACTCATCACTTGTAATCCGCGGAACATCATGCCCGGAGTCGTGGCCCCAAATACAGTGAACAACGCGAAGTATTGAAAGTACACCGCGCTTAAAGCCACTAGGTATACCGCGGCGTTCATTTTGCTCAAAGTGAGTTGTCCGCCAAGTGACCCGAACAATGCTACAAAGCCTCCAAAGGCAAAAAGCAAACAGGCTGCGTCTATAACTCCGGCAAGTTGCCGGTCCCCAAGTGAGGCCACCGGATACAAACCCTCATGAGCTCGTTCCGTTAGTTCACCTACGTCCTCTTGCAAACCATCGGCACCCGACGAATTCGATACATCGATCATCATGCGCCCATCCGCCGTGTGCGGCTTCGTGGCAATGCGGCCAATGGCGATGGTGAAAGCAAAATCGTCGTCGCCAGATGTGCCAGATGCGTCGGAAGATATGGACTGTGGCTCCGGGAAGGCTGAAACCGGAAGCTCAGCGACCGGAACGGTTGTAGCGTGGTTCGCCGCTACAGCGGTGAGATGTTTGGCTACCACCGGCTCCGCGAATGGCAACTGCGTTTGCGCCGCGTTCGGAGATACTTTGCGGCGCCTGACGCGATAGGCTTCCAGGCGTTTGGCCAATTCACTCTGCCACGGATAAGGGTGATCGGATTCCGGGGGGCTGGTCGCCGAATTTTCTGGCGAGATACAAATTGCCGCGTCACCTGAGCGGCGATCGGCATCCGAACCAGTCAGTTCGGCATCGTGCCGGGGAAGGACAGCAGCCCTCTCCCTTTCACCTATGGGTTGAAATTGAGAATCACAGAAACGGCAGGCGGATATGCCCGACGGCAGTATCGCGCCACACTGCAAGCAAGTTTTATTCACCGGTTGTTTTTGCGCTGCGGACGCATCCACTCCGGCGAGGAGGGAACGTCACGAGAATAACACGGGGAATTTATTCGAGCCAACAAAGAAGGATCGCTGTGGCCAATAAGACAGCAGTAAATTTTCTGTATTTCGGGAAGAGTAGGAACTACGCGGACATCTGTTCGGCGAACATATCTCGGTTGTGCGCGATACGGCGATCCAAGGCCACGGCGGCAAAGTAAGCGCATTGCGAGCGTTCTGATTCAGTCCAGGCGCGCAAGGAAGGAATTAGCTTCCCAATGACGGTGCCGATCGCGCCCAGCAACCGGAAGTAAGCCCCGATGGCCTTTATACCGTTGCGGTCTTCGCGGCGGTCCGGACACAAGTACAGATATTGCATGACGCGCGCAAAATCGTCGCCATTCGCGCTTCGCCTGATTCCAATCACGTCCTGCACGTCGGACGACAACGCCCGTCGTGCTGACGCGGCGATCAGCGACCGGCAGTACGACACAAAAAATTGCATCAGCGCCGCCACAGAAAAAACGAAGATCAGCGCGGCCATCATCGTGGCACCGCCGCAAGGCGCGCAGGCGCCAGTCGCGCCTCGTCATCAAATTTCATAAAGGCGTAAATCCAGGCCATGGGCAGGAATAGTCCAGCCGCCAACGGGAAGTATCCCCACACAAACCGCAGGTTGGGATAAGCGTTGCGCAGGGCATAACTCGCCGCATTAATACTGAAATACATGCCCAGAGACAGCACTATCTGGATCACCCGCACGCGGCTCTCGCGCAGCTTAAGAAGTGCTGCCCATAGCACGTAGGTCAAAATCAGGCCAACGAAGTATAGGTTTTGAGAAATTTCAACGATGTAGTGCGTGAGCATCCGCGACTCGGATTGGTGCACCACGCTGTAGGAAAATAACGTGGTCCCAATGAGCAGCAACATCATAAAAACCCGGAGCCGCATGCCGACTCCGAGTTCCTCGAACACAATCGCGTACAGCCCCATCAGCGCGAAGTATAAACAGATGGTGAGGATCGCGTCCGAATAGTAATAGAAAAAAACGTATTCAGACGACGTCAACCCATGCCGGGTAAATACCACGTATCGGCCCACACTCACCAGGACCGACATCGTCATATAAAGATTCAGCGTGAAGTAACGCCGTAGTGGACCGCGAAACAGCGAACACACCACGACCGTGGCCTCTAGCAGAGCGCCTAATAACCAGATCGTGTATCCGAATGGGCCAACCACGTTTTTCTTTCTAACGTCCTGGCCCTCACGCGGGTAATCCGCCTTGAAGTTAGCTTACCAGGCCGTTGATGAAATCAGAGCCGTCCCGTTCTTCGAAACCGTCGGTGGAAGCGGCGGAATTGGTGCCGTTCCGTTCTTCGAAACCATCGGCGGAAGCGGCGGAATTGGTGCCGTTCCGTTCTTCGAAACCGTCGGCGGAAGCGGCGGAATTGGCGCCGTTCCGTTCTTCGAAACCATCGGCGGAAGCGGCGGAATTGGCGCCGTCCCATTCTTCGAAACCGTCGGTGGAAGCGGCGGAATTGGCGCCGTTCCGTTGGCCATCAACACGGAAGAATCTCCGTGGGTGGTTACTACCGTTTTGAGGCCCATCGCTCCAGTTAAAACGAGCAATGCTAGAACGAGTGCCGATGAAATACTGGACATAGTGCCTCCGGGGGAAATGGCTCCCAGAGCGCACTCTATCCTTTACTAGGGCAAAGTCAAGGATTTACTGTATTGATTTGGCACACACCTCGACGGCCCCTCATTTTGATAAGTTTTCACTTATCCCGAGGGAGCCAATGCCCGACATCTCGAAGGTTAGGGGGGTGGCAGGCTAGGGTCAACGGTACCTTAGTACTAGTCTTTATAGGACTAACCCGCCACTTACGCCCACCTGCAGCGTTTTGGCAGTCACCGCATGGCACCGACATCGCGTCAGGCAGACCCGTGGTGAGTGCTCTTGGTCTCCCGTTGAATCTGGACGTGGCTTGACACTGCGGTGACCGTATCCGTAGCATGATGGTCCGGTGCCGGCGTAGCTCAGTGGCAGAGCGAGGGTCTCATAATCCCTAGGTCGGGGGTTCGATTCCCCCCGCCGGCACCAAATTACCTATGTCTCAGGTCGCTCAGATTTTATTTTCAATTAGTTAGCGGCTTCATTTTTTCGCGTAAATGCCGCGTAATATTTCGCCCGCAGAAAAAGCTCGTTTTGA
>Ga0307475_10000741_pt1 | contig 19700 bp, 15 predicted proteins | sample atmos_gasesECM1C_FD_203317 | JGI IMG/M metagenome (GOLD analysis project Ga0307475, IMG submission 203317) | Hardwood forest soil microbial communities from Morgan-Monroe State Forest, Indiana, United States - atmos_gasesECM1C_515 | ecosystem: Environmental > Terrestrial > Soil > Temperate... | reverse complement strand
CGCGCAACGTGAGCGGGGGCGTCAGCAATCATCGGTCGATTCTTTTGCGTGTCTTGTCAATCCGAGTTTAGCGAAGAGTGCGAAGGTGCCAGCGGCGTCTCGCGCGTCGAACTGCAACGCGCTATATGCCGTCCCTGTTCGCGCCGTATCGTTGCCGAGTGTCTTGATCCCAGTGTGGTTTCCCTGATTTGTGCCCGCTTCATTACGACGAAAGAACGAAAGGACAGAAGATATGCCAAAAACGAAACGAAGAAACGCCGGAGCCTCGCTACCCAAACACGCGCCAAAGCGTACAGGCAAAAGGGGAATCAAGCCGCTTGACGCTGCCGAGGACTTCGATACTCCGGTAAAGAAGGAACCGGAAGAAGTCGAGGTAAAGAAGCCCCGTCAAGCCCGCTTGCCGCAGATGGAAGACCCGCAGATCGAGGAGTTAGAAGCGGGAGCCGAAAGCTATGCCGTTGTGCGCGACAGGCGCATGGAACTCACCAAGCAGGAAACCGGATTGAAAACGGAACTGCTCGGCATGATGAAAAAGCATGGGAAGACCAGTTACGTCCACGACGGATACGACATAAAAGTGGTCGTCGAAAACGAGAAATTGAAGGTGCGCATCAAGAAAGAAGAGTAGAATCCCAACCAAGGCCAAATCCAAATCTGAGGAGGATTCATGAGAAATGTTCGGTATCTCAGCCCAGTTCTCGCAGTGGCACTCTCGCTATGTTTGGTTGTATCCGGCTGCACAACGTCTTGGATTACCACTGCGATCAACGACATTCCCGTGGTGGTCCAGATTGTAACTTCCATCCTGCAAATCGTCGCGGCCGCGTCAGGCAAAGGCGCCGACCCCACGATGATCGCGCAGGTGGGCAACATCGGGCAGCAAGCGCAATCCGACTTGCAATTGCTTAACTCGCTGGTCTCGCAGTATCAGTCCGCGAGCGCGGCAGCGAAGCCGGGGTTGCTCAATCAGATCGACGCCGCGCTTACTACGGCGCAGGGCAACCTGAATCAGATTCTTGTAGCCTTCCATGTCAATGATCCGGCATTGCAAGCCACAATTGCAGGTTCAGTGGGACTGGCGCTATCCGCATTGCTGGAAATCCAGTCGTTAATTCCGCCGGCACCGAACGCGCCTGCTACCCGCATGGCGATCAGCGCTAAGGCTCTCAAACCGCGCACTGCGAAACAGTTGAAGGATGAAGCGAACTTCATCTTCCAAAGCCACGGTTACAGCCAGTACGTAATCTCATGACACTTCCACTATCCACAGGGGGCAGACGCTACGGCTTTCTGCCCTCGCCAGTCGATAATAGGGATTATGGCCTCTCCTCATTCGCACGCTATCTGACCGTGGGCCATGCTCCGGGCGGCAGCGTGGACTTGGAACCCTCCTGTGGGCCGGTCAAAGACCAGAAAGAACTGGGAGCCTGCACCGCGTTCGCCGGCACAGGGCTGCGCGAGTTTCTCGCGCGCAAGTACCAATCGCAAGACCCAGTACTAAGCCCGCTATACCTCTACTACAAAGAGAGAGAACTGGACGGTGACGTAGGGCAAGGCGATACCGGAAGCTTCGGACGCACCGCGGTCAAGGCGCTCAATCAATTTGGCGTGTGTCTCGAGACGCAAGACGCGTACGTGTACTTCAACTTCCAGATTGAGCCTACTCCAGAGCAGGTCACCGAAGCCCTGGTGTGGAAGTCTGGAGCCTACCACGCGCTCGGTAACGTCGCGGACATGCGCTCCTGCCTCGCCAGCGGCTACGCGTTCTGTCTAGGCTTCTCGGTATTCGAGTCCTTCGAGTCTAAGTGGCCCGATGGCGTAACTATGCCGGTTCCCAACCAATCAAGCGAACAGGTGCTCGGCGGACACGAAGTACTCTGCATAGGCTATGACGACTCGCGCGAGGCGCTCAAGATTCGCAATTCTTGGGGACCGGACTTTGGCGATGCGGGAAATTTCTGGATGCCTTACAGCGTAGCGGCCAATCCAGACGTTGTGAATGAGGCTTGGATCGCGCACCTCGGCCACGCATGGGCCTAGTTCTCGCCGGCAGAAGCCTCTTGGACAGTCTCCACGTTGTTCTGCAGGACTGGCGGGTACACTGTACCCTTACGTATCTGGCAGTGGATGTGCTCGTTTTCGCTTCCCGGATCTTCGAGGAACGCGTAGAAGTGCTCGCCTAGCACCGTGACCAAGGTCGCGAGAGCCAGTTCTTTATCCGGCAGGTCATGTGTGCGCACGTCATAAGCTTCTCCGCGGTGATGAGGATCATCTGGCCCGCTATGTAGACCATCGCAAGCAGAAGTAATTGTAAGGTCATGCTGAATTTGGCTCGCGACATAGTTGAGAGCTCCTAGAATCACGAAGCCACCTGGCGCGATGGTTGTAAACTCGACTCCCGGCTTGACGCGCACGACAGGGATCATTTTTTTTCCTTTAGTGCGGCTTAAGCGCCTGAATAGCCACCGCTCCCGAAGCCAGAGCAATCAAGGCGTTGATCACCAATCCGATTATCAACCATTTGGTATCACTGCGGCTTTTTTCCCAAGCATCTTTGTTTTTCTGAATGTTCTCGCTGAAGCTGGTGTCTTGGCGGAGTTTATCTACGACAGTTTCCAACCGCTCTACTTTCTCTTCCGCCTCTTGCGCTTTGTCGCTGCCGCGCTTCTCTATCAGGTCTACGCGCGTTTTCAAACCTTCGAGCTCGGCGCGTTCCGCTTTCATGTGCATCATGGCCATGATGGCCTTGATGTCCAACTCAATTCTGGAAAGAATTTCTTTTACGCTGTACTGCACATTCATTTCACCAGCACGTGGCCTGGGCATTAGGGAGCCTGCCCCTGCCTTGGCGGGGGTAAGGTTGGCAGGTATAGTGGATTTACCCATATCACAACTTTACGTGCCTCCGTCTAAGCCTTGGGAGGTTCGGGGACAGTAACCACTATTTTCTGTTCCCCGGTCTTGGCGTTCTGCGCGTTCACCGCGTCTTGGAAATTAGGCGACGCCTCGATGCGTGTGGCATAGGCTCTCGAGAGGTTGCCAGCCAGTGTATTGCAAAATTTGAATGAGAACTGGTACAGCATCGAGGAGGCTGCGGTCGGTGCGGGAAGTGACCCGACAAACGATATGGCTACATAGTAAGCGACCAGCGCAGAGATCGTAGAGTGCGTTTGTAGAAAGGCAATGATCGAACTCATAGGGCTAGGCTCCTCTCACCGTCGAGATAGATGCTACCTCACAAGTCTCCTAAAATGCTTAATTTTCATTTGATGACACAGCCGGTTGCACCACAATTTACCGTGGTTGGCGGGCTGGAGATTTGTGAGTAAGAGTAATCTCCAGTCACCGAGACTACCGCGCCAGTGCGACCGTTGAAGCTGGTTACTCCTGCTGGTGCCGCCACTCCTAACTGCACGTAGGCTGCTCCGTTGAGCGACTGCCAAAGCCCATCGGAGGCAAAGCAATAACTGGTGAGGCCAGCGGCGATGGCCGGACACGAAGCGTGCGCGATGGTGGATTGAATAGTGATCGGCGGAACGACGGTCTGCGCCTTTAGTGACTTCTCGTTCAGCAATAAAGTGACGGTCAAGACAAATACTACATACGTAGCGAACAAAAGCCCGATTGCAAATCTCTTCATAAAATCCTCCTCACGGTTTTACGATTATGCTTCCGCTGCCTGAGATAGCCCCTTGACCTGAAAGATTTCCCACCCCTGTTCCGGTCAACGCCACGGTCTGCGGACTGTTACCCGCGTTGTGCGCCACCGTCAGCGTGGCGGCCAAGGCGGACAAGAGGTGCGGAGTGAAGGTCACGGTGATGGTGCAACTGTTCCCGCCTGCTAACGACGCACCGCAGTTATTCACTTGCGTGAAGTCGGTAAAGCCTTGTGCATCCACCGCGCCGGATATAGTGATGCTAGAGATGCTCAATGACACCGACGATGGATTGGTGAGCGTGGCAGCCTGCGAAGCCGATACCGAACTGCCCACCAAGCCGTTCCCAAAAACTATCGAGGCGGGAGTAAGCGTGGGAACAACCGCCGTGCCCGTCAGCGGGATAGACTGCGGACTGCCCGTAGCGTTGTCGGTGATGCTGACGCTGGCCACTCGGGAGCCTACCGCCGTGGGAGTGAAGGTCACGGTGATGGTGCAGGTATTCCCTTGTGCCACCGTCCCGCAAGTGTTGGTTTGCGAGAAGTCGCCACTATTGGTTCCGGTTATGGAGATCGAGGAAACCACAACGTTGCCAGGACCGTTATTGGTCAGCGTGACCGATTGCGTGGCACTCGCTACCGCTAACAATTGGCTCGCGAAGGTAAGGCTGGTGGGATTTAGAACAACCACTGGATTGCTAGAGGCGACTTGAAACGCTCCGATGGTCCAAGATCCGGACGTCGGCCTGCTTACGCCCGCATAATCGGTGCACAGCGGCACAAGGTTGCCGGTGCAGAGCGAAGTCAGATTGGTTCCTACGCCTATCGCTGGCGAACCCGTTTGCGGCTTCCCAGTGGAATCTAAGTTGGCGCTGGCTACCAGGCTAGAGTGCGTGCCTTCCCCGGAGAGTCCTTGCCAGGTAGCAAAGGTATCTGTGCGCGATCCGTTCCACACGAATGCTTTGCTGCCGCTGGTCTGATAATTGGAATACAAATTGTAGTCAAGGCCGGAGGTTGCGCTGTTAGCGGCAAGGACCTGATTTTCCAGGTCGATCATGGTGGAGGCGCCGTCGACCACATTGTTCATAAACGACGTGTTGCTGCTGGTATTCCCGGTGCCAGGATTCATCAGCACGCCACCATTGTTGTTGAAGGCTACTGAGGCCGCTCCCGCCGCACCTGTACCGGTACAACCGGAAAAGGAAACAGTGGGAATGACGTTATATCCGGTGCCTTGATTGGTCATGTTTACCGCGGTCACTGAACCGCCGGTAACGACCGACATCGCAGTAGCGTTGCCGTAACTAAAGGCCACAGTTGGAGCGCAGGTATACCCCGAGCCACCCGCTGTAACCTGCACATAATTGATTAGTCCTGTTCTGCTTACCCCGGTCTGGACGAGGGTGTTGTTCACAAACAACTGGTTTGCTCCGCCACCGTACTGCCACATCGAGAGTGGATCATCGATGCAGTTGGCTACCGTGCAGAGGAAAATATTGTTGAAGGCCGTAAGATTCTGGACAGCGACTTGGTTAAAGATCGGTCCTGTAGTATTTGCCGTGTGGGGTCCATCGAACAGGTTGTTGTACATCAAGACCGAAGATGCCTGCGTTTGCGAATTGAAGAAATGGAATCCGTCGTGATGGTACTGGTTGGTGAGGGTATTCCAGTTGGTGTGGTCGTGCGAGTGGTTGTCGTGCAACACGACTGAATAGCAGGCCGGATTGCAGGTCGACTGCATCACGAAATCGTGGTCGTTGTGGAAAAACTCATTGTTGGCGAGCGTGACTACCGGATTTGGAGAGGACTGCCGGGGATTGAGACTGACGTTAAACGAGCAATCGTGCAAGTAACTATTCTGGATCGTGACATTGCCCATCAACTGGTCGGCCCACACGCAGTTGGCTAGATGCGCGCCATCGGCAAAGGAGCTGTCGTTTATGTCGTTGTGGACGTAGCCGGGGCCGACTTCGAGGTTCTGAATCGTCACCGACCCGGTAGTGCCTGACACGTCGATTACCTTGACCCCGGTGACTGTATTAGGGAATCCGCTGGGCGATCCGTTCGCGGTGTTTTGGATCTTCTCGGTACAGGCTACGAATGCATGATTCTGCCACCCGCACGCCGCTTGCCCGGTAACTATCCAAGAATTAGTGCTATTGGTAATCGCCAATAAATTCGTCGCCGCTGATTGAGCTAGCTTCGCGTTGAGTTCAAACTTAAGCGTTATCAGTCCTGTTCCCTGCGAGGTAGGGTTGGCGACGGTGGTAGAAATTGTCCCGCACAGATGTAGGACCGTCCCGCTGCCAATCTGTCCATTGTTGGTTCCCCAGTTTGCTGAAGTATTGAAGAACGAAATAGCCTTGGCGTTCGCACACGACGAGCCATCCGCAGATCCCGCAGCCACTTGCGCAAGGTAAATATCCGGAGGAGGTTGGGCGGTAAAACTCGCTCCTCCGAGTGGAACGATGTCCCATTTAGGTGCTTGGGAAAAGAGCGAAGAGGTGCAAGAGGCGAGGAGCGCCGTTCGCGCAGTATTGTAGGCGGTAGTTCCGCTATACCCCACCGTCCCGGAGTATGTGCCCATATTGTTGCTGTTGGCCGTGCTGGTGAGCCCGTAGCCAAAAGAAAGCCCGGCGATGGTTTCTGCGGCATACCCTTCATCGGAACATTGCGACGCTCCCCATCCGCTTACTGGACGCGGCCAAGGAGTGCTTCCGGTTCCATAGTAGGGATAGAGCGAACCGCTAGCCACGCTGCAGGGAATGCTGGCGCAGCCTACGTTGGTAATTCCTTGCGTCGGAGAAGCGTTCGCGCCCACGGTGGGGATAACGTAATCTGCCAGTATGCCTACGGTCGGCCCGGTCGGATCCATCGTTACGTTGATGAAATAATTCGACTCCCACTGAACTAACGGGCACGCGCCATTGGTATGCGGGCAGAATCCAAGCTGGTCGATCATGCCCATCATGACCGAGGTATAGGCATTCATGAAGTTGGAATCCGAGGAGTAGGAAGGCGTGCAGCCAGTGTCCGTCGGTAGACAAGGTCCGTTACTGGCTGAATACGCGGTTGTACCTTCAAACAGCGTTCCGAAGACGCCGCCTATGTAAGGGTAGCTGTTTCGTACGGTGTTCCCCCAAGTCCACGCGGCCACATTGCCGTTTCGAGTGCCACTGCAATAGTTCACCTGAACCGGCGTTCCGATGCCGTTAAAGCTGCACGGAATGTTGTTGGAACCTTCGATAGAGGCTAGGTTGGTGCGGAGCTTGTCGAGCAGGTACGCCTGCTCCGGGGAACCGTCGACGGCAACCGTGGCACCCAGAGCCATCTGCCTAAGCGCCCAGACCACCGCGCGGTCCTGATCGTTGTTATAGATCGCGTAGCCGATAGCTCCTTGCCGATGAGAAGCGCTTCCGGCGGCAACGCAAGGTCCGAGGCTAATGGAATTTCCAACCGCATTTCCGCCCTGCATTAGCTCCTGCTCGTAATAGTTAAACTGACCGGACATCATGTACGCGACGTAGCTGGTTTCCGGCCAATGCGAGTCGTCAAGTCCGCCTTGCCCGAGGATGCCGGTGTCGCCAACTGGCGAACCAGTTCCGCCGTAATTTATGAACTCTGCCGGAAAATTCGTGCTGCAACTGGTGGCATTGTTTTGGTCGAAGTCTACCTGAGTACGCGCGTTGATCGAAACAAAGCGTCCTCTGGTCTGCACCGTATTGTTTGGAGAGTCAAAGAAATGGCTGTTGGGCTGTACGTCCCTTTCACGGAACCAATATGGGATTACCGCCGCTGCGTCGGCTTCGCCAGGGGTTACGACATTCAGCATGTTGGGATCTTGGGTGATAAGCGTAACGATGTCGGCGGTTTGCAGAGGTCCGTGATAATACGCGGCTCCTTCGCTACCAAAACCGCGGTTGCTGCCCCCTGAACTGCATTGGTCACCGGTGGTGCTGCTATTGGAATCCCCGCAAGAGGTGTGAAACCCTGGAAAGAATCCTACGCCCAAACCGGATGTACCATTTCCGTTGGCGACGTCGGACTTGTTGGTGTTGGCGTTGTTCCAAGCGGTCAAGAAATTTTGCGGATTGGGATAAGGATGTGTGGGTGCCGCTCCCGTCGCCATGACTAAGGTGTTCGGGTCCCAGTTAAGGAATAGCTTGGTTGATGCGAGATAGGCCCAGCGGTGATCGGTATTCAGAACCCCTACCAAGCATCCGTTTTGCGTGCCTAGACCAGTCCCATTGGTGCAAAACATATGATGCCACCGGCTTCGAGTAAGCACCGTTTCACTCACCGGAGAAACACCACCGCCGCTAAAATAAACGTTGGCGGGACCGGTGTTACCAGCCGTTAGGGTGTAGGAGTAGGTCTGGTCGCGGGCACTCTGCGCGGTGGTTGTCGAGGCCCAGTCATTCTCCAGCGTGTAGCCCAGTTGAACCTGATTGGTCTGCGGATAGAACCAAGCCTCAAAGATGGGGTGCAGTGGATTCCCGGTTTGGCCATCGGTGTTCACGTCAAAAGCCTGCGCCGACCGGTCCTCTAGGATGACCGCAGTGACCACCGGACCTTTCATCCAATACCAGCAAGGGTTACCTGTCCCTCCTGCGCCGATCACGCCGTCAGGGTCGGAGCCAGTAGCGTCGCCGCAGGTTGAACCCGCAGCGGTAAGCATGGTGCGCGCCGAAATGTTGTGGCTGGCCGTTCCGGTCAACTGGATTTGCCCATCGAAGTTAAAGCCCGCCGCAAGCATCTGCGCCGGTGTGAGGAATCCGGTATTGTTTCCGCTCGCTTGGCTTCCGTAACGGCAAAGCATTTTTTGCCCGGGAGCGATGGATGGGATAACGAAGCTGACCGCCGCTGTTTTGAGCGAGCCGTCCGGCCAGCGGTTCCTCACGTCGGTTTGCGTGGTGGCGATATGCGTAAAAACCCCCGCACTGTTGGTGCACCACGCGTCGGCGAACTGAGGAACGTCGCCTTGCCGGAATTGAGCGAAGTGGGTATAGGGCTGGTTGGTCAAGGTCGAAGCGGAAACGTTGGTGATGTCCACGCCAGGGCGCCGGGGAGAGAAGTACCAGCTATCCCGGTTAGGGTCGTTAGTGAGCGTGAAAATGTCGTAGGCCGGAATATATTGAAAGTGCCCAAAGGTTCCTTGATCGCCGGTATTGGAGTTGGGCGTGTTTTGCGGGTAGTCCACGGTTTGCGTGGTACCGAAGGTTTCCGTGTAACAGTTCCAGGTTGCCGGATCTAGCAGATAGAGGGGCTGCCCGCCGGTGGCTGGGCCTCCATTCATGTACAACCGCACCATGCGGTCGATGGGGTCCCACATCGTGCCGGGATACTGGCCGTTGTCGCCGAGCTGCCCGCTGCCGCCTGCTTGGATGCCCGAGCAGTTAGTGAGCGTAGGAGTCTGAACAACTATCCCAGTAGCGGCCGGATTTGCGGTGCTGAAGTAGTGAACGCCGTCGCCGCCCCCTACGGTGATGAAGTATTGGTGGATGGGGTCCATGGTGCTATAGGAGTGATTGCCTACGGTGAAGGTTCCCCGGCTGGTGGACCAATTGTTGGTGGTGGTGTCGAACACTCGAATGGTCGTGTCGTTGTCGTCCCCGATCCACACCTTGGTCGGGTGATTCACGTCCCAATTCACGTAGTTGTACTGGTTGCCCAAAGGATTGACGGACGGGCTCAATTGCGTCCACACCGGATCGCAGCCCGTCGCGGAAGTGGAAGCCTGCGTGGTCAAGTTGGTAGGCGAGCAGGAAACCTGAAACGAGTTCATGTTGAGCAGCCAGGTGGCGCTCGAAGAATTTCCTTGCGGAGCCGTTCCGCCGCCAAAAGAAAGCATCTTGTCGATAGGCGGGATGTAAGCGAGGTTATTGTAGGTGTGGCGACTACCCGGCGAATTTGTCGTGGGCGTGCATCCTGGGGTAAAGGTGCACGCGGCCAGCACCTCGACCGTGTTGACGTTGCCAATGATGTTGTTGGGATTCGCGGGATTCGTATAGCGAACCATCACCGGGCAGGTAGCCGGTGCCGAGCTGCCGATGCAATTGATCTCCAACCCAAACAGGTCGTTGCCCCAGTATCCGCTGTGCCCGCCTTGCCAGAAGACCACGCGGTTGCGGGTGGTGTCCAGGAAGGCGGTGCTGGAGTCCCGGAATCCACTGCCGAATCGGGTAGCGAACGGGAAGCCAAAGCTCGTAAAGCCTAGGTTGTTCGGGAAGGTGTCGGGAACGCTAAAGTTATTGTTCTCCGGCCCACCAGCCATCGCGGAATCTGGAATCTTGTACCAGCCCGGAGTCTTGTTTAGGACGGGCGTTTGCGCCTTGGCAGTCACGCATGCCAAGAGCAACAAAACGATTGAAAAAAACTTTCTCATTGGAAAGCCACCGTGAAACTGCTTGGAGAAAACGATCCACCGTTCTCGAACGGGAAGGTAAACGGCCCGCAATTAGTGGTGTTCAACAACGCTCCATCGGAAGGGTCAAATGGCGAGGAGGTTTCTAAGTTCAAGTCGGCGCTAGGAGAGAACCCTATCATCCCATATTGCATCCCAGATACGCCGCCTGACGCTGCGATAGCCGAAATAACTACATCATTCGTTCCGGTACAGGTGATGGTCGGGCTGACTGGCAAGGTCGTGCTTGTGTTTGTCTTTGCTCCCTGCACATCGAGAGTCCAGCTTCCACTTGAACGATGAAACTCCCATAAGGAGAACCCTGCGTTACTTGTACTTCCGGTAAGAGTTGGGGTGATAGAGGTGACACCAGAAGTGCTACTTAGTACGTAAGCGCAGCTTATCCCGCTATTGGCCCCGCAGGTTCCCGTGCCAGTCGGGATAGTCCACGTTTCGCTCTTGTTATCCGTAATACTTGATAGTCGCCGTCCACTGGCCCCGGTATCCCCTTCGACTAAAAATAGTAGGTTCCCGGAACCAGTTGAACTAAGTCCCGTAAGCGCCGGGCACGCAGGACTACAGGTCACCTGTCCAGCGCTTGCTCCACTCCTTGTAGGTAGTACGTATTGAACAAGGCTGAAATTAGTGGAGCCGGTAAAGACAAAGGGACCCGCGCTGCTCTTAAAGGCTATCGCGCTCGTGACAATGCCAGGAGCGCCTGTTGTAAGAACGGTAGGTGATGTGCTGCCCGCTGAAACGTTGAGACCGATTCCATTACCTACAGGAGATGTTAGATAAGGACTGGTCCAGGGCGCTCCCCCATTAGCAAACTGCCCGTTTATTTCATACTCACAGCACACATAAACGAAATCCGTTGCTGTGAGCGATAAGGTAGGACCAGCGCATATTTGGGATGGGCAAGTGGCGTCATCATTGTGTCCACTGGTGTCAAAGGAGGCTGTGTAACCAGAAGGAGGTAGAAACTCAGCAAACTGTATAACAAACTTACTTGAGGTAGACCCCGATAAAGTGACGGTAAAGGATTGCGTTCCAGTGGTGCCGCTAAGGTTATAAGCTAAATCAGAGTTTTGCGTCTGCGTTCCGTCATATACATGACACGAACTCGATGGGCAGAGACTCCAAGTTCCCCCTCCACCTGACACAGAAGAGATTGTAACGTTGTCACTGCTGCTTGGATTATCCTCACTATCCATCTCGCTTACGATCCACACTGAACCGGCCACCGTAGGAGCGATACACTCCGATCCGGTGCCCCCTGTGCAGGCAGCGAAGCTACAGCTATTGCCCGCGTTACAAGCTGCCTGAATGTTGTTCTGCACCAGCGTCCAGCCAGAGCTAAGTTTTAGCGGAACGCCACCGGCCTTCTTCAACCGTTGATACTGATAGTTTTGCTTTTGTGTTTGCGGAAAATATAACAGCGTCAACAAAAGCAAAAAGACAGTCGATACCTTCATCATGGAGTCGTTCCTAAGGAGTCGTAGTCTCCGAATACTCGTATGTCACTGCAAAGCTCCCTCCTGTGACCGTTGCCGCATTTAGGTTGACGGTAAGCTGCTGCGCCGTGCCTCGCAGGACAATCGGTTTCAGCGGGACAAACATGTACATATCGTTTGCCGAGGTATTCCCCGCGGCCATACAGCCGACCAGCGCGGTATCGATGTTTCCCACTGCGGTTCCCGTCGTGGGATTCGCGGTATAGGTTTTGGGCACCGAGACGCCGGCGGCATAGTTAGAGTCATCCGGAACAACCGTCATGTTTGCGGAAGTCCCTGCGGTATCCGCCGTGGACCGCTTGATCAGTTGCAAGGTGATGATCCCCGCCGTGGTCTGCGTGCAAGTCACGATCACGCGGCTGACCAGGACCGTGTTCGTGGCATTCCCTGGCAGCACCGCAATATCCGTGGCGGAAGCAGCGGAGGACACGGTAGCGGAAGCGTGGTAGCTGGTTGTGGTTGTGTCGGGGTAGGTCTTGATGATTTGCCGACCGTTAGTGTCCGCGAGTGCATCTTGTAAATTGCCGGAAGTATCTTTTAAGCCTTCCGCAGTGGCGTTAGCCGGTACCGCCGAGCCGGTCGCGCCATGCCCCCAGTTGGCAATTGCGGAATTGTCGTTGGCCACGTTAACGCGCTGCGAGCCCGTTCCGGAAGCGCCGTTACCCATCAGCGGAGTGACACCGTTGATCTGCGACTCGTTGACCGACTGATTCGCTGCCAGAGAGGAATCGTTTGAGATAGTCACACGCGGGATACCTGCCCCGCTTGCTCCGGTGCCGGTGGAAACGTTGGTCCCGCCGAACTGCGCGACGTTGGTTGAGGCGTTCGATGGAGGAGTGGTGGTCACTGCGCCAGTCACCGTGACCGTTGGTATCGGCGTGAAGTCGAGGGTCAAAGTTCCTGTCGTTGGATAGGTGACGCACGCGAATATGGCCTTAATCTGTGCGGCGGTCAGAAGCCCAGCCGCAGCGGTGAATTGCTGCGACGTTGTGCCGTTGGCCGGAGAGACGCTGAAGGTGGAGCCATCGTTGAGTGCGTTACCTTGCGAGTCTACGCCTTGAATCTGCAACGTGCAGGTGGCTGGCGATCCGGTGATCGACGCCCAAGTGAGTTGCAGCGTTCCGGTCTGACTGAATAGAGGATTACGAATCGCCGCACTCGTGCGCGTAGTCGTGACATCCTGCGCCGTCCAGATGTTCACGAACGCAAAGGAAACAATTGGATCTTGAAACGATGGGTCGGCGCTAGAGCCATTCGAGATCAACACTTGTCCCGCCGTGCCCGTTGCAGGAGTTACCACTGCGCTTGTATTGCCTTCGCTAACGACGACGCCGTGCGCCGTACCGGGGACAGCTATGGACGCAGTTCCTATACGTTGCAGTTGACCCGCCGAAGCTATTTGCCAACCGTTTCCATTGTTGTCCCACTGCGACACTACGGCAGTAGAACCTGACAGCGTATGAACCGAATCAAGGATATTACTTGATCCCGTCGCCGCTGTGTTTTCCCCGCGCTGAAAAGCCGTTGTGGAGCCCGTGAGTGCCCAGTTCCATATCTGCGGGTTGGTCGTGCTGTTGATCGTGTTGCTGGCCGTTGCCGCCGTGATGGTGTGCAACGGAGGAGCTCCGCCGGCGCCGCCGCATGTCCCGCCTGAATCCTGAAGCACGGTCGAGGCTGACCACGAAGCGCAGTGGCCCACGGTAATCGACCCTGTGGGAGTAAGAATGCCAGCACTTGCGAAACTGTTTGCTCCTATGCCTCCGTTAACTATCGGCAAAATTCCCGATACTGAACTGGCATTACCAAGTGGCAGGGCTCCGAACACGGGATCGGATGTGGCGTTCACGGAGAGCAAGGGCTGATTCGCCGTGGCGTCAGGACCAGCAAAGGCCACAGCCGAAGTCCCTTCACCCAACATGACGCCGTGCGCGGTGTTTGTTACATTACCCGTGCCGCCACCGGCTACGCCAAGATTACAAAAGGCTGGATCAGATGATGCCCCGTTGGAACACAATGGCTGTCCGCTGGTTCCTGCGGAGGTAGAAGTCAACTGAGGGAACGCCACTCCCACGATAGCGACGCCGTGCGCGGTCGGCCCGCTGTTATTCCACTGAGTGTTGTCCTTGAATGTCGTGCCGTTCAAACTGGACTGGATGGTGTGGGTAGCGGAATTGCCGACGCAAAGAAAGTCTATGCCCACTTGAGGAGTCGGGCAAGTCGATTCAGTCCCGCTTATCACCAGAGCGTTGCTGCCGTTAAAAGTTACTTGCGGCACATGCAGGAACGCGCCGTTATCGAAGAACGACGTCTTCGTTCCGTTTACCTGCAAGTCGAAGATGTCTCCTGTAGGAGTCGGAGCCGTATTGAGAGTAAGAGGCACAGCGCTTGCCAAGCCCGCCGTTAACGTGAGTATGGGATTAGTCCCTGTGAGTGTCCCAGCGAGCGACGCAAGCGCCCCAGCCGTATCAGTGACCAGTTGATTTGCCGTGAAGGTGGTTTGATTCGTTCCGCCGTTAGCAAATGACAGCGGCGTGATCAGCACGGCGGAGTTGGCGGTCATATTGCCAGCCACATCCACATTAAATAGCGTGCTGTTCAATGCTGCATTCTGAAGCGTCAGCCAATTCCCGGTTGGCGAGCTGTCTGTAAAACGGTGTCCGGTGATCGTGTTGTTGGAGTTGGCGAGTTGCGAGAAGTCGAAAACACCCGTTGCAGCCGTGTAGTTGCCGTTGGATGTGCCTCCGAAAGTACTTGAAGAATTGTATTGGAAATTCTTATTTGAGCCGCCGGGAGTTCCTGTGCCTCCAGAGCAATTCACAAAGGCCATCACTCCAGATCCGTTGGACGATACACACTGCACGCCGCTGGAGTCGGCAGACGGGAGTTGCCATGTTACGTTGCTTCCAGGGTTTGTGGCTGGGCCGGTCAACTTTACCCAATTCGTTCCATTAGGACTAAAAAAACGAATGCCGTTTGTATTAGCGAAAGATTGGTCGGCTGTCCACGTCTGGGCGAGAGAAGGAAACACAATCGTTCCGCTGGTGTCTGGCCATGTAATCGTGCGGTCGGCTGTAATTGTTCCTGTGTGACTAAGTAGGAAGTTTGAACCAACGCTCATCGCGAAGGATTGTCCACGAAGCATAGATACAGTTCCGGCCGGCACGCCCGCTGAAAAACTGGATAGGTTATTGGCTATTTCCCATGCTTCGTTGTCGGACTTGGTGCCATTTGTAAAATTAATTAAGGTTGGAGCGTAAAAATCAACCGTATGGCTGGTATCCACGATTCCTGTTAAGACCAGTCCGGCTGTGTTTGGAGCGGAGTTGATCTTGCATAGGCCGGAGAACCACTGCCACTGCCCATCCGCTGTTGTGACCCCACCGAAGAACAAAACTCCTCCGGCATTGATAGTTGGTATGCAAGTATCCCCAGCACCAAACCCATTGTTGTTGATCGCGAATTTTACTGGAGGAGCTTGATTTGAATACCCATTCGCCGTTTGCGAGCGTGCCCACACGCCAAAAATATAGAAGTCTCCGACCGCAACAGCGACGTTATTCTGTGTATAAAAATTTATGAATGACTGGCCGGAATTGGATGTCACACGCCCAGCATTGTTGGTTCCGTCCGGAGCGGCGACGCTTATCACTGTCCCTGCTCCCGGCCCAAATCCCCAACTGCCGGGAGTAGTTGCTGCAAGGTTAGCTCCTGGAGCAATAGAGGGCGCGAAGGACCTGCGATGTACGTCTATGCCTCCGGCTGTCACGATTCCGTTATTGAATCCATATTGACCTGCACGTAATGCAGTCTTGCCTCCTGCGGGAACCGCTGATCCCAGAGTGTGCATGAACCCTCGAACGGTCCCATCGACGCGTGTGACAATTACAGCGTCTAAAGCAGCGAAGTTTGGATTGTCTACCTGCACATCGGGAATAGTCACAGAAGGATCGGAAACCTCAACGTTATCCACACGCACGATGGTCGGATTAATGATTTTTGTGACTAAAATCGGCGGCATGTCAGGATCAAAGAAATCGCCTTCGTAACTGACGTTGCGAATGTAAATGCTACCCCCGTTCGTCCCAGGAACTATGCGGATTCCACCGTTGTTCAAGTTTATGTCGTCAATAAAAACCAGTCCGCTGCCCGAACCGCTTCCGGGATCGAGGTTGATAGCGGCCGCTGAAGCCGTGATAACTTGTCCGGTCCCCACCGAATTATTCGGACCAAAATTGTTGTAAGTGAAGTGCGTTCCGTCCACGATTGAGGCGACGGTATACGTTCCATTGAACGTGTCGTCGGGAACGTTTTGTATTGTCACCGTGTCGCCGTTTGAGATGTTGTTGGTCGCGCTCGTGGTGATGGTTGTAACATTCGACGTTCGCGACGCCCCAGTGCTAGAAGCAACCGTGAATATGCCTTGGACGCACCCGCTACCCACGATACCTTTGAGCCAAATCCAAAATGAATTAGATCCGATGTCTAATCCAGGCCCACCACCTGCGCGACACGAACCGTGATTCCATCCGACATTGGTCAGACTGACGCTGCTTACGCCACCTGTAGTGCGATTATTGTTGGAATCAATTCCTATCTTCACATAGGTATTAAGAAATCCACCGAGGTTCAGATTCCTGAAGGACATGAGTTGTTGAGTTGAAGAAATCCAAAGCGCTGGGTGCACCAGGTCAGTGGAACCTCCGCCATTAATCACGCACGCGGTTTCATGTCCGTGTGCAGCACCACTGTCTTTTCCTAGGCAATCGATGGTCAGCGATTGACCAGCAGAAGGATTCCACTTCAGCCAACCTGACGGGGGAGTAGCGAAATTAGGATCGCCAGAGCCCATTATCCACATGCCTTGATTTGCCGCTGGACCTCCGTAATTCACGGTGCTTGAGATATAGATGGTCCCCACTCCAGCATTTGTGACAGAACCGCCCGGAAGCGCCTGTAAAGCAGCATAAACAGTCAATTTTGCGCCAGTGAAAGAGAAACCGTCATTTGCATCATTCCCAGCAGCGGACACATATTGAATTGCCGGGCTCCCGTTTATGCAAGCCGACAGTGTGCCATTGACGTTACATTGCTGATCTCCGTTGATGCCGCCAGCCTGACCAGGAAAAGGTTGTTGCTGGCTACGTCCGGAAACAGCGCAGACCAGCAAGAGAAGCAAAACGAGGTAGCGTCTCATCCTGTTTTCCTCAACGGTTCTGCGGCATGGTCGTAGGTGCCGCGCGGATTGTGGACTGCGGAGCAAATCTTGCACACTGCGATGTGGTGCGCGGGCATGGCTTCCTGCACTATCTTCCCGTCCTTCAAGCCTTCCTTGCCCTTGACGGTGAACTGGATGTCTTTCTCGCTGGTGACGTGCGTGGTCGGTGCATCTTCGCGCGGGATAGCCAGTGCGAGCGATTCGTTACAGGCCGCGATAACTAGTTTTTTAATTCTCTGCCCTTCCGGGTCGTGCGTGATTACGTCCATGTGCCGGATCGACTTCGTGACGCGTTCAGCTATCCGATCAATGAATTCTGCGTAGGACATTTGTTCCTCCGTTAGCCTACAATTCCGGCCGATAACTGCTGACAATCCTCAGAACTTTGGTCAAGGTCTCGAAACATATCGTGTGAGGTCGCACCGTAGACTTCTCCGGCTGGTTCCTGCTGCATCGCGCTACTCAGCATCCGTTGGTATGCGCTCCTGTAATGTTGTGCGAGGGTGGCGATAGCCATCGGGATTCCCGCGTACCTGTATTTCCCGAAGCGCGTGAATTCCAGAATCATCTGGTCCCAGCACGGCATGTCAGAAGAAAAGAAAAGTTTGCGCGAGGTGAGTAAAGGCACCAGCGCCTCGACCGACTTCATTTTCATTTCCGCCGAGTGCGGGACGGGAAGATAATCGATCGGCAGGTACACTCTTTGCTCGCGCATCTTGGAGTCGATACCTGGCCCGATGAGGATGGGACCATTCTTGTCATCGAAACCAATCTTGCGAAGGCACCACTTACGATGGGCGGTGAAGGTGGAATCGATAATCTTGTCTGTGCTCCACAGTCCGCGGAAACAGTCAATCACGTACAGCGAGCCGTCCGGAGAGAACCCGCCTACGATTCCGGCCGCTGGATCAGTGGTGTCATCAGGATTGAAACCCGGATACCAAGCCATGAACAGCATGCAGTTGGAGGGGATCTGCGTGCGCGAGACGGTCTGAGCGACCAGTAATTCGCGCTGGAAACTTTGCGTCCCGGTCGGGGACGGATTGTTCATGTATTGGCAGGAGAAAATATACGGGTCTTCGCGCTGGATGGCGTCGAGGTTTTCTTTTTCCGGATCGTAATCCTCGTCGGTGCAGTGTTCCTCCGGAAAGAGCAAAGTCTTTTTGCCTTGCTCGTCGATTCTCCAGCACGCGCGCACGAAGATGTCCCAGTCCTTGCCGTGCCACATCTGGCCGAAGCCGTCGAGGTCTTTAACTTTGTCCTTGCCGTCTGGTCCCTTGGGAGGAGGATTTGATTCGATAATGTCTCCCCCGCAATCAGAGAAGTCGTATCGCGTGTCGATGAAGTCGGAGTATCCGCGAGGCACCAGCGGGCGAGTAGACTTCCAATCCTTGGTGGTCTGCTGTAAAGCGGTTGGGTTTTTCGAGTTGTCCTCGTTCACCACGTCGTCGCCCTTGCGTAGGTCGTAGTGGCCCGAGGCTTTTACAGTGTCGGCGGAAGCTACAGATAACGTGGGTTCGCGCCAGAACTGATTGCGGTTGGGAAGTGTGACCTCCCCTTTTTCTCCGTAGGTTAGTCCGCCGCAATACTCCGGGTAGACTTCGCGCATGATGGGGTTTTTCTCGAAGTGAAATGCCCACTCTTCCACCATGCGTGCGGCGAGCGGCTTTGTTCCGGACATCAAGAGCATGCGGATATTCCTGAAGCACAGCGCCCATTGCACCATGTCGGCAATATCCAGCGTGGTCTTTAGGTGCCCGCGAGGATCAAACAGAGCTCGGTTCTTGCGGCGGGACTGGCGAGTGATCGGAACGGTAGGGTCTTTACGGACAAAGAAATCGCAGACAGGTTTGTGAACGCGCTCGACCAGACGCGGCTTGTCAAACATTCCGTCGCCTAAAATCTCCTTGGCAAGAAAGAATAAATCTCTCTTGCCACGCTCCGCGATAGTCGAGCGTACTTCGGTGTCCATCAGGACTTGGCCCCGACTGCTTTCTTGGCCTGGTTAATACTAATTGCGATGGCCTGCTTGCGGTCCTTCACTTTTGGCCCTTTTTTAGAGCCTGAGCGGAGTCTACCGCGACGGAATTCTCCCATTGTCTTTTTTATCTTCGCCTTCACGCGAGGCGAGGACATGATGGACTTCCAGCCCATGCGTAGCAGCCTCACTCAAACGAACTGGTTTTAATCTCGTCCCGTTCTAAGTAGGCGATAGCCGCCTTCATGCGTTCAGTATCTTCTCCAAAGAATCCAATCCCGCGATTACATCTGTCGCATAGTAGCCCACGGTTTTTCTTGCTGACATGGCAGTGGTCTACGGCAAGGCGTCTACCAGAGCGATTCGTCCTCTTACAAATCAAACAAACTCCACCTTGCGATTCGAGGATGCGGTTGTATTCCTTGAGAGACATGCCGTATTGCGCACGCCTTATTTGGTCTGCGTGCCTCGCTGATTCTTTGGCACGAACATGAGGTTGGCGATTATGAATTCTCCAGTATTCACGCCAATGCTCACGGCAATAACAGAGCACGAGGCCACCTGAAGTTATAGCTCTTGGCCTGTCACACTTTGAGCAGAGCTTTACTGGAGAGACAAGGTTGGGCATTTGGCCCTACCTATCTGTCACACGGTCATGGTACTGCGCGGATTCAGACAGGCCGGAGCGATACGATTCCTGCAACGTCTTCCCGTTCAACTCTTGCATGTCACCGATGGAGTTCATCGATCCGGCTGGCCGGTCGCCGTAGTGCTCGAAGTTTTCGAGACTGATTACCGGGCCAGAGGGAAACGCCAGAGTCTTCGTTTTGTCGATGATCATGTCGCAGCGCGAAGTGCTGGCGATGGGAGGAACGCTGCCAAATATATTTTTGTTTCCGGGTTCGTTGTTGCTATCGGCCATTGAAGCCTCCTCA
>Ga0307475_10000740_pt1 | contig 19718 bp, 15 predicted proteins | sample atmos_gasesECM1C_FD_203317 | JGI IMG/M metagenome (GOLD analysis project Ga0307475, IMG submission 203317) | Hardwood forest soil microbial communities from Morgan-Monroe State Forest, Indiana, United States - atmos_gasesECM1C_515 | ecosystem: Environmental > Terrestrial > Soil > Temperate... | reverse complement strand
CCCATCTCCTCGGCAAACTTGGCGTCGTTTCCCGTGTCGAGTGCTTCCAGCACCTCGTAAGCCTCTTCGAGCAGGTAGGTTCGCAAGCTTTGGTGCGTTTGCTCGCGGTCCCAGGGACAGCCCTCCGGGGCGCGCAGGCGCGCTTGCACGGCGACGAGTTTTTCAAACCATTCGCCGGGAGTCAATTGTTTCATCTTTGTGCTACGCGTCTTCGGCGCGCCCTTCTTGGCGCTTTTGCTCTTTTGTTTCCGGGGTGCTGGCATCGGTTTCTTGGCTTCCCGCAAAGTGAATCAAATGTTCCCCTTTAAGGGGCAACGCAGAGTTTTACAAGGCGTTCCGGCGACTTGTGCCGGTCACCCATGTTAAACTGAGAAGCGAATTTCTCACTGAGGAAAACACTTGTCTGACCACAAGCAGGATGATACGTTCCGCGTCATTGACCGACGTCCCTTCACCTCAGAGGGCGAGCTGCGCAAGGATGTCGCTGAGGAGCAAGAACGGGAGGCCAAGGTAGCACGCGCGCCCGCCGAACAGGCAAAAGCACCGGCCAATGCGCCTCCCGCCGAAGCGCCCAAGCCCGTGGCCGCATTCGAAAACCTGGTGCGCATGCTCGGCCAGAACGCGGCGATGGTCCTGGGCGCGTACAGCGACCCGCGAACCGGCCAGCCGGTGATCGACCCTGATGCAGCTCGCGAGCTGATCGACATGCTCGACGCCTTGCACGAAAAAACCAAGGGGAATCTCGCGCCGGAGGAAGACAGTCTACTTCTGGACCTGCTCGGCAAGCTCAAGATGACGTACGTGGAGATCAACCAGGCGGTGGCGGCTCAGGCCGCGACACAGGCCAAAGCCAAAACGCGCTGAGCACGCACCACGCGGCTCCGCCCCGTGCGGCGGTTTCTCCAGCTCTTTCAAGATGGCAAGCGCTCCGCTGAAAATAACCGTGCTCGGCTCCGGCACTTCCATGGGCGTGCCTACGCTTGGCTGCCCCTGTCGTGTTTGCAGCTCGACCGATCCGCACGACAAGCGGCTCCGCCCCTCCCTTTTGCTGTCGCGGAACGGCCACAATGTGGTCATCGACACCACCCCCGACTTTCGCCAGCAGGCTATGCGCGCCGGGCTCGAGCGCCTCGACGCCATCCTGCTCACCCACGGCCATGCCGACCATGTCCTCGGCTTCGACGACATTCGTCCCTACAACATTCGCCAGCGCGCGTCCCTGCCGGTATACAGCAACGAAGACACGTTTCAAATCATCCGGCGCATTTTCGCTTATGTTTTCGACGACAAGCCGACGTTGAGTACCGTGCCGAGCGTCACCCTGAATGTCATCGGCAACCGTCCATTCGAATTACTCGGTATTCCCTTTACGCCTGTCCCCCTGTTGCACGGCGATATGAAAGTGCTTGGTTTTCGCTTTGCAGGCGCCGCTTATCTGACCGACTTCAGCACCATTCCGGATTCTTCGATGCCCCTGCTTGAAGGTCTCGACGAACTGGTTCTCGACGCATTGCGTGACGTCCCCCACCCCATGCACCAGACCGTCGAACAAGCCCTGGCGCTGATCCAGAAACTAAAACCCCGGCGCGCGTGGTTCACACATATTGCGCACGACCTGCCTCACGAGGAAACCAACGAACGCCTGGTGAAACTCGGCTTCCCTCATGTGCAATTGGCTTACGACGGCCTGCAATTCGAAGTGCGCGTGGATCGCACGGACGACTCCTTCGACGAACCCCAAGACTCTTTTGAACGGCCCGCAACGGTTGAAGGAGGAGGAACGGCTCGCTTCTCCACGTTCACTTCCGCGGAAGCGTGGGCGACCCGGTTTCGAAAGTCTGGCGACAGCAGCGTGCTGGCGATTGGCAGTTTCGACGGCATTCATCTTGGACATCAAGCCATCCTGCGGTCTGTGGCGGCGAGCGCTTGCGCACTGGGCGCTGTACCCACGGCGTTGACCTTCGATCCTTCTCCGCGAAAAGTTCTTCGTCCCGAGACGGCTTCGCCGCAAATCTCGACCATCGCGCAGCGCCTGGCGGGGTTCAACGCGCTCGGACTGGAGGCCGCCGTCGTGCTTCCGTTCACCCTGGAATTGTCGCGCCTCGCTCCGGATGAGTTCGTCGAGCGAATCCTCCTGCGCAACTTGCGTATCAAGGCACTTTTTGTGGGGGAAAACTTTCGCTTCGGGCACAAGCAGGCAGGCGATGTGAATTTGCTCAGGAGGCTGGCCGCGGAGAACGCATTCGAGGTCGTGGTCCTTCCCCCGGTGATTTGCCGCGGGGAGGTCGTCTCGAGCACGCTCATTCGCAAGGAAATTGCCGGGGGCGATGTGGCGCGCGCCGCGCGGCTGCTCGGACGCCAATTCGTCCTCGCCGGAGAGGTGGTTTCCGGCACGGGAGCCGGCCATCGCTTCACCTTTCCGACCTTGAACCTTGCCGCCGAACAGGAATTGCTCCCCCGGCGCGGTGTCTATATTACGCGGACCTGCTTGGACGGCGAGCAGCGCAGCCGCCGCTCGGTCACCAACATCGGGATGCGCCCCACGTTTAATGCAACCTCGCTCAGCGTCGAGACGCACCTTCTGGATGCGCAACTCTCTTCTCCACCAAAGCGAATCGAAGTGAGGTTTTGGGAACGCCTTCGCGACGAGAAGAAGTTCAATGGACCGGAAGAACTGCGCGCGCAAATCGCCCGCGACATCGCCCGCGCCAACAAATTCTTTTCGCGCCTCCGTCGCTTCCGCTCCATTCGCCAGCTGGTCTGAATTTACCTTTGGAGCTCGCGCAGGCACTCCGCGCAGTAGCCGCCAACTTCGGTGCGCGAAACCGTCACCTTCATGTTGAAATCCCGCGCGATTTGGTTTTTCAGTTGTTCGTAGAGGCGGCTTTCGAATTCGCGGACCTTGCCGCACCGCAGGCAGGCCACGTGAATGTGGTCCCGCGGACCGTGCGTCTCGTAATAGTGGCGGTCTCCGCGCAGGTGCAGCAGATCCAACTCATCGATCAAGCCTTCTTTTTTCAACAAGTCGATGGTTCGGTAGACGGTGACGAGGTGCACGCCCGCGTCAATTTTCCGCGCCCTCTCGAGAATCTGGTCTACGTCGAGATGTTGCTCAGCGTCGTCCATCACTTGCAGGATTACGCGGCGCTGCCGGGTCATGCGAATGCGGCGCGCCGCTACCGCTTGCTGTAGTTTTCCGGTGGTCTCTGCGGTATTGAGGCGCTCGCCGGTGGAAACCCGGTGGGCCGGCGAAGCTGGCATGATTCATCCCCAGTGACGCGGAAGCTTCAGACTAGGAATGAAAGGGAAGCAACCGCATCACGTCATTGTACATAACGTAAGCGAACAGCACCAAGAGGAACACCAAGCCCACTTGCACGAAGCGTTCCTTGAAGCTCATGCTGAAGTCGCGGCGGCGAATCCCTTCCATCGCGAGCAGCAGGATGTTACCCCCGTCAAGGATGGGAATCGGGAGCAGGTTGAGGATACCAAGGTTCAGGCTTAGCGCAGCCATCAGTGTGACGACGGCAAATGTGCCCTCCTGCACGGCCTGTCCCGCTTCGCTAGCAATCCCGATAACGCTCTGGAGCTGCTTCGCCGCCACTTTGCCGGTAATGAGCTTCCCCACGATGTCTACGACCTGCCAGGTCCCGCCGACGGTGAAATTCGTCGCGGTAGTCACTGCTTGTGGGAACCCAACCTTGCGGAAAGAGTATTCCTGTCCCGGCCGGATGCCGATAATCCACGCCGGTTCCCCTTTGTCATTCTTGTCGGAAACCGGGGTCACCGTGAAAGACAGCGTCTGATTCTTGCGCCGCACGGTCGTCTCGATGGGCTTGCCAGCCGGCTCCTGGATGGCCGTCACCATTTCCTGCCAGTTGTGGATAGGTTTGCCGTTGATGGACAAAATGACGTCATCCCGCCGAAGGCCGGCGCGGTACGCAGGCTTGTCTCGATCGGCCATACCGACAATGGGCCGATTCGGGGGATAGCCAAAAAGCATCTCCGGCACCTGCATGCCGGAGTCGGTCACCTCAACCGAGCGGATTTCGCCTTTGTGCTCAAAGCGGATTTGAAACTTCTGTCCGGCAAGGCCCTTGCCAAATTTGGCGTCACGGATGTTCCACCAAGTCGGAGAGGACACGCCGTTCAGCCAGACGATGCGGTCGCCGGGCTCGACACCCGCCTTGGTTAGCGGCGAATCTTTCGGCAAGCTGAGAATCACCAGCGGCTGGTCCATGTACTTCGGATAAGGATTACCCTTGATGACGAAATAGCCGGTCAGCAAGAACAGCGGAAAAATCAGATTGACCACCGGCCCGGCCAAGGAGATCAACGCGCGCTGCCAGCGCTTCTTGCTCATCAATTCATCGGGAGCGCCGGTAGGCTTTTGCTCCCCAGCATCAACGTCGCTCAGATCTTGACCCGCCATCCGGACGTAGCCGCCGAGTGGAATCGCGCTTACACGATAGTCCGTAGCGCCACGCTTCCAGCCAAAAAGCCGCGGCCCAAACCCGATGGAAAACACGTCCACGCGCACTCCAAACATGCGCGCCACGATAAAATGCCCCCATTCGTGCACCAGGATCAGGATGCCCAGAACGAGGACGAAACCAATTGCGATGTTCATGCTTTGGACGAAGCCTCTTCTTTCACTTTCACACGGGAGTTCGCCATTACGCGCTGCGGACTTGCGCGGCAACGCCTCCCGCTACTTTGGCAATTTCTTCCTGGGCCATTCGACGGGCCTCGGCGTCCGTCGTAAGCACATCTTCCATTCTCTCCAGACGCCCGCCTGCGGTGCGCGACAGCACGCGCTCGATCACTTCAGGAATGCCCAGGAACGGGAGCCTTTGCTCGAGAAATGCGGAAACCGCGATTTCGTCGGCGGCATTCAATGCACATGGATACGCCCCGCCTTTTCTCATGGCTTCCCCCGCTAGCCGCAGGCAGGGGAACCTCCGCATCGACGCCTTCCTGAAATCCAAGCGCTTTAACTTGGTCCAATCGAGGGCCACCTGGTTGGATGCGACCCTCTCTGGATAGGTTAACGCATACTGGATGGGCATGCGCATGTCCGTCGGTCCGAGTTGCGCCAAAACGGAACCATCCACGAACTCCACCATGGAATGGATCGTCGATTGTGGATGAATCAGGACTTCAATGTGCTCCCCGAGAACGCCAAATAGCCAGTGCGCCTCGATGACCTCGAACCCCTTGTTCATCATCGTTGCCGAATCGATGGTGATGCGGTTCCCCATCCGCCAGTTGGGATGCGCCAGGGCCTGCTGCGGGGTGACGCTCTCGAGTTGCGCGAGGGGCGTCTCTCGGAACGGCCCTCCGGAAGCCGTCAGCACCAGGCGCCGCACTTCTCCGCGCGATCCGCCGCGCAAACACTGATGCAACGCGTTGTGCTCGCTATCGACCGGAAGAAGTTCGCGCCCCGCTTTCTTGGCTGCGGCCATCACCAGCTCGCCCGCCGCAACCAGCACTTCCTTGTTGGAGAGCGCCACCGTCTTTCCCAGCTTCACCGCCTCGTAGGTCGCTTCCAACCCCACCACGCCCACTGCCGCAGAGACCACCACATCCGCTTTCGAATGCGTGGCGACGGCCAGCATACCCTCCCGGCCATGGTGAATCTCAGGCTTGCGCGCTAGGCCTTTTTCTCCGAGCCTTTGCGCCAGATCGTCGGCGCGCCGTGCGTCGGCCACGGACACCACTTCCGGCTGAAACCGTGCAATCTGCCCCGTCAATTCTTCGAGGTTCGCCCCGGCAGCCAGCGCGACCACGCCGAATCTTCCCGGCAGCGACTCCGCCACCGCAAGGCATTGCCGCCCAATCGAACCCGTCGAGCCCAGGATAGAAAGCTGCTTCACGAGGTTTCCGCTTCCCTTTGGCGCGAATTGAAGAGTTTTGCCGTCGGTTAAGATCGCGGCGAGTAGATCAGGATCCAATAATACCAGACAACCGGAATCGCCAGGATAAGGGCATCGACCCGGTCGAGCACACCGCCATGACCGGGAAGCAGGCGTCCCGAGTCCTTTATTCCCGCACTGCGCTTGTAGCCAGACTCCAACAGGTCTCCCACTTGTCCCGCAATATTTCCTAGAGCGGCCATTCCCATCAGGTGAAAGGGAGGCACGCTTACCCAGGGCATAAACGCCAGCGCTGCAACGAGCGAGCCGAGAAACCCCGAAACGGTTCCTTCCCAGGTTTTCTTGGGACTCAGCTGAGGCGCCAGGGGATGCTTGCCGACCGCCCTTCCCACAAAATAGGCCACCGTATCGCTCGCCCAAACGATTGCCAAGGCAAACAACAGCAGCAGGGGTCCCTGAGCCCCGGCGCCGTGTAGACGGATGGCAAACGAGAGTGGGAAGGCGACCAAGAGGAGTCCGCTCGCGCTGATACCCGCCGCCGGCAGCACCTCGACGAGAGGGCGTCGAGTTCCGACAGTGAGTACGGCAACCCCGAGAACAAACAGAAAAAACACCGCATCCAGGGTCGCTGCCCCGCCTGCAAACCAGCCGCCGCTTTCCTGCGCGATAAGGCCTCCCGCCAGGTTATACGACGGCGCCGACGACGCTCGCCACTGCGCATAGACAAGAACCAGCGCGCAGGTGCCCGTCCAGAAGCGGTAGGCGCGGTGTCCGATGGCCTCCCCGAGCGCAAAGTATTCAAATAGCCCAAGCAGCGTGACCAGGGCGATCGACAGCGCCACGATTGCGGTAGAGCCCCAAAGCACGAGTCCCACCACGAGCGGAACCAACACCACCGTGGTCGCCACGCGTTTCCAAGTCATGAAAGAGGATTCCCCTCGAGAATGCGCAGGCCCCATCTCATCACAATGACTGAAAAAAATCACGTTGCCGAGGCGTGCGGACTGCGGGAAAAAATGCAGGATAGCAAAAATCAGTTGCCCGCTACCCGGGCGGGTTTCTCGTTTGCGGGCTGGCCTTCTCGAATTCCTCCGTAGCGGCGCTCGCGCTTTTGAAACTCGACCAGCGCTTCCAGCAGCCGCGCGCGGTTGAAATCCGGCCACAGCGTGTCGGTTACGAAAATCTCCGCATAGGCGATTTGCCAGAGCAGAAAATTGCTCACGCGCAACTCCCCGCTCGTTCGAATCAACAGGTCGGGGTCTGGCAGGCCCTCCGTGTACAAATGCTGCGCGATCTGTTCCTCCGTAATTCGCGATGACGCGCCATGCCCGTTGCGTTCGCGGAGAATGGCGTTCATTGCGTCCACGATTTCCGCGCGCCCGCCATAATTCAGCGCCACGCAAAGCACCATGCCCTTGTTCCCTGCTGTCTTCTCCATCGCCTCGCGCGCGTCATTTTGCACCGCAGCCGGCAACTCCTCGATGCGGCCGAGGAAACGCATGCGAATTTCGTTCCTTTGGAGCAGGGGCATTTCTTTTTTCAGGTATTCCCGCAAGAGCTGCATCAGGAAGTCAATTTCCGTTTTCGGCCGCCGCCAATTCTCCACCGAAAACGCATACAGTGTCAGCGCTTCAATCTTCAATCGCGCGCAGGTTTCGATGGTCGTGCGCGCCGACTGCGTTCCCGAACGATGCCCGGCGATTCTGGGCAGGTGCCGCTTCTGGGCCCAGCGGCCGTTGCCGTCCATGATCACGGCTACGTGCCTCGGTATACGCGTCAAGTCCAGCCTTTCGAGAAGCTGGGCTTCTTCCGCAGTTACCGGCCCCAGCGACTCGAGCGTCGGCCTGGCGAGCGTTGGATGGATTTTGGTTTGCGACACAAGCCTGTCTGCAGACGGTTTTTCTCAAAAATCCCTTTACGCCGCAAAGTTAACACACGCCGTTGGTGTGGTGCAATGGCAGCGTGTCCTAGGTAACATCTGGACTGGTATCAGGTGGTTGGCGGCCGCGGCTAAAACATCACCGTATAGGTGAGAATCAGGGTCAGCACGATCATCCCAATCGCGGTCACCCACGCCACGATGTTGTAGGTCATCGTGTTGACGTACTCGCCCATCAAGTCCCGCCGGTTCACCAGCAATAAGATAAAAATGACGACCACCGGCAGCCAGATTCCGTTGCCCACCTGTGAAAAAATCAGAATCTTCCACAGCGGGGCACGCGGCAAAAGCACCACTCCAGCCCCCACCACGATCAACACCGTGTACAACCAGTAGAAGATCGGCGCTTCGGTAAATTTGTGGTCAAGCCCGGCCTCGAATCCGAGTCCTTCACAAATGACGTGAGCTGTGGAAAGCGGCAGAATCGACGCCGCAAATAACGAAGCATTCAACAGGCCAAACGCAAACAGCGTGCCCGCCCATTTTCCCGCCAGCGGAATCAGCGCCTGAGCCGCCATCGCCGCGTCGTTGATGTTGCGGTGGCCGGAGGCATACAGAGTAGCCGCCGTACAAACGATAATGAAGAATACGATCACCATGCAGCTGACGCTGCCGAAAATGACATCCGCACGTGCCTGCGGGTACTGCCTCGGCCCAACCTTCTTCTCCACAAAACCCGCCTGAAGATAGAAAAACTGCCACGGCGCAATCGTCGTCCCGATCAGCCCCGTCAACATAACCAGATATCCCGAATCCAAGTGCACGTTTGGAATCACCGTGTGCTTTGCGGCAATCAGCCAATCGGGCTTGGCCAGAACGGCGGAAAATACATAGGACAAATACAATACGCAGGCAAAAAGAAAGATGACTTCCACCTGCCGGTACGTTCCCTGAATGACCAGAATCCAAACGAGTATCGCCGCGAGCGGAACCGCGACGTATTTGCTCACATGAAAAATTTGCATGGCCGCCGCGACGCCGGCGAATTCCGCAACCACGTTGGCCAAATCCACAAAAAAACCCGTGATCATCACGAAGAACGTCGGGCGGAATCCGAATTCTTCGCGAATAAGGTCGGAGAGGCCCTTTCCTGTCACCACCCCCATGCGCGCGCACATCTCTTCGGTAACGTACAGCGCGATGGTCATCGGAATGAGCGCCCACAGGAGGGCATAGCCGTACTGGGCGCCGGCTTGGGTGTAAACGGTGATCCCTCCGGCATCGTTGTCCACGTTGGAGGTGATCAGTCCCGGCCCGATCACCGCCAGCAACAGTAACAGCCGCCGCCGCAGGCTGCGCAATCGCTTCTGCAGGCTGGCGCCGTGATTCTGCAGATTTTCTACGCCCGATCTCAACAATACCGCCCAGTTCACTTCGCCTCGCTGCCCTTCCTCTAGCGCTTCAGCAGATGGGAGACCACGTCGTCCACGGCAATCGCCCCGATCGGTCGGTTGTCCTTATCCACTACCGTCAGCGTCCGTAAATTGTACTTGTCAAAGAGCTGGAACACCTCCTTCGCATCGGCTTCCGGCGCCAGGCTGACCAGAGGCTCCATCTTCAGCCCCGCCAAGGGCTCGTCTGGCGCTGCCAGAAGGATCCGCACCACGGGAACCACACCGGAATACTGGGCCTTGTGATCCAGCAAGACCACAGCGTCCAATTGGTCGAAGCTCTGGTCCTGCTTGCGCATCCATTCGAGCACCTCTTCCCGTGTCGCGGACTCGCTTACAAACACAAACTTCGTGTTCATCATGCCGCCCGCGGTTGCCCGGTCGAACTCCAACAATTCGCGAACCTCCTTCGCCTCGTGCCCGGGCATCTCCTCGAGCAATTCCTCCGAAGTTTCCTTGGACAAGTCCGCAAGCACGTCGGCGGCGGCGTCGGGTGCCATTTCCTCCAGTATGTCCGCGGCCTTTTCCGGATCGAGATCCTCGACGATCTGCGTGGTCAGCCGTGCGTCCAATTCGCCCAAGACCGCTGCGGCAGTCTGTTCGTCCAGGGAGGCAATGATGCTCTGGCGTTCCGAAGCCGAAAGTTCTTCCATGATGTCCGCCAGATCAGCGGGATGCAGGTCTTCGAGTTTTTCGTGGGTGATGCGCAGCTTCACGCGCCGCAGGGGATCCGGTTCAATCAGGTTGACAAACTCCCAGCGGATGGAGCGCTGGGGCAACCGGCTTTGCAGCTTGCGCACCACTTTGGAGGGAACCACGCCTTGCAGCAGCCGCCGGATCGCCCCCGGAAGCCCCACGTCTACCTGCGTCAGGCGTAACTCCACATTGCCGTTCGAACGTTGTTCCGCCAGGTCGAGGTCGTTCACGCGCACAACTTTTCGTCCGCGCGTGTCGATGATTTGCTGGTCCAGCAGGTCTTTCTGCACCGCCAGCCACGACTCGTTCGGCTGATAAATCTCGAGTGCCTTTTCTCCTACGTTCAGCCTTATCTTTCCATCGGACACCGAAGCCACTTGATTGTGCTTGGCCACCAAAGGCTGAAAGTGGCCGCGCGACAGCAAAAAGTGCGAGATGCGATTGGGGGCCTCCGCAGGCTCGATGAAGAATTCGCGGACGCGCCCCACATAGTTCCCTTGGACGTCATAAGTCTTGACGCCCATCAATTCCGTGGCGTAAAGCTCCATGGATTTTCACCTCCTGCCTTCGCGCCGGGCCAGGCGGCGGGTTGGCCTCGGGAAGCCCCGTCCGGCAACAAAAAACCCGCTCACCGAAGAACCTCGGCGGCGGGCAAGTGCCTGACAGGATTGGACTTACCTCTAGCCGCCGCTGAACCCTCCCCAACCCACCGGTTGTGCCTTTGCCTGGGCCGTGCGCGACTCAATCGGGATTGGCAACCCTTGAATCCGTTCTCGGGCACACAGCTTCCAGAAGCTTTTAGGTTCAGGCTCGAGTTCGTTGCTCGTGCTCATCGAAAGGGTCCACGTAATCGTTCGTGACCGCTTTGGCGGTCTCCCATTGCATTGATAAGCTGCGCTTATGGCAATGTCAAGCGCAGAATGAAGTTTCATCAAATTTTTTTCCAATCCAGCGACTCCGGCAGGCAAGAACCAGACTAGGTAAAAAGCATGTGCACGGGCTCGACACCCTTGCGGCGGCACTCTTCCAGGTACAAAGTGAGGTAGCTCTTCAAGACATAGTCGCCTTTCGAATAGCCCAGCTCCGTGGCGGCCCGGTCAATCGCGCCGCCCGGCCCTTCCAGTTCCACATAGGTCCCGATCGGCGTCTCATCCAGCTCAATCAGCAGCCCCCGCGCCCAGGCCTTCGAAGCCGGAAGTCGGAAGGTGGTTCGGTACTTCTCATAGCGGAACCAACCGGCCAGCCCCAGCCCTTCAAAAATCGTCGCGAGCGTTGCGGCATCTGCGACTTCCATCTCGATCTCATCCCGCAGTTTGTGAGGGCCATCCGCAAACCCCTTTCCGTCCGAAGCTGCCGGCTTCGCGACGGGCCTCTTGAAGGTCAGCAGCACGCGCGGCCGCTGCTTTCTTGGCTTTCCGCCGCCTTCAAGTGTCTCGGTGCGAATCCGGAGCAATTGGCCATGTTTCGCCAACCCTCCCTGCGGGGTGTCGAAAATGACGTTTTCCTCATGTACTCTGCCTGCTCCCGAGAGGGCGGGCTGCGCCCCGAGCTTCTTCAAAAGCCTCCGGAAGGCCTTTCGATCCTCGATCTTTAGCTTGATTTCTCTCTCGTGCGCCACGCTATTTTCCAGGCAACGACTCGCCCGTTACTTTCGTAGGTTGTCGACATCAGCTAGTATAACGAAGGAATCGAATCCTTCTGCCGGGAGCATCGCAACCCCGATATTCCACGACCGCTGTACGACGTGGATGGGCAAAAGAGCCCTGTGAACCCAGACCCCAAGAAAACCTCGGAAGTGATTTCAGAAGATCGCGCCCCGGGTGCGGCTCCCACGCCGCCCCTGGCCCGGCGTGAACCCGTCGAGCACATCCTTCACGGCGACCGCCGCGTCGACCATTATGACTGGCTCCGGGCCAAAGGCTCACCGGAAGTCCTTGCTTTTCTCGAGGCCGAGAACTCCTACAGCGACGCCGTTCTGAAGCCCACTCAGGAATTCCAGGAAAAGCTCTATCAAGAGATGCGCGGGCGCATCCTCGAGACCGACCTTTCCGTCCCCTATCGCTTGCGCGGGTATCTCTACTTCACCAAAACGGTCGAAGGCAAGCAGTATCCTTACCATTACCGGCGCCGCGACCCTCTACACGCAACGGTACCCGGCGGAGTCCGCGAAGGCCAACCCGTTCGCGAAGAACTTCTCCTCGACTTGAATCAGCTCGCCGAGGGACACTCCTTTCTCGGACTCGATGCCTTCGAGATCAGCGATGACAGCCATTGGCTGGCGTTTTCAACCGATACGACCGGATTCCGCCAATACACGCTTTACTTGAAGGACCTTCGGACAGGCGAAACGCTTCCCGGGCGCTTCGAGCGAGTCACTACTGTCGCCTGGGCTGCCGATAATCAGACCCTGTTCTATACCGTCGAAGACGAACTCACCAAGCGCTCGTATCGCCTGTATCGACATATCCTCGGCTCAAGCGATCCCGATACGCTCCTCTACGAGGAAAGCGACGAGCGCTTCCACGTTAAAATCGCACGAACACGGAGCGGCGGCTACCTTTTGGCGACCTCGGCCAGTCACACCGCCAGCGAAGTGCGCTTCCTCCGCGCTGCCGATCCGCTCGCGCAATTCCAATTCATCGCGCCTCGCGAGGACAATCACGAGTACTACGCCGACCACCATCCCGGGCCTCTACCCGGCTTTGGCGAAGGGCTTTTCTTCCTTCGCACAAATTCGGGCGGCCGCACGTTTCGCCTCGTCGCTACCCCTGTCAGGCAATCGGCTCCCGAATACTGGCGCGAGTTGATTCCCTGCCGTCCCGAGGTGATGCTGGCCTCCGCCGAAGCCTTCCAAGATCACCTTGTTTTACTCGAGCGCGAAGGGGGCCTTCCCCGCCTGCGCATCGTGGATTTACGCGCGGATAACGAAAACGCTTTGGCCTCCTCGCACCGGATTGAATTCACGGAACCCGCCTACAATGCTTCGCTCGGGGACAATCCTGAATTCGACGTTTCCCACGTGCGCTTCCACTACGATTCCTTTGTCACGCCTCGTTCCGTATTCGACTACGACGTCCGCACCCGCGAGCGGGTCCTTCGCAAGCAGCAACCCGTCCTCGGCGGCTACGACGCTTCGCAGTACCTCAGCGGGCGCCTCGACGCCACCGCCTTAGACGGCACGCGCATCCCGATCTCCCTCGTCTACCGCCGCGACACGCCTCTCGATGGCGCGGCGCCGCTGCTCCTTTACGGCTATGGCAGCTACGGCATTTCCGTGCCCGTGAACTTTAATGCGAATCGCCTAAGCCTCCTGGATCGTGGTGTGATCTATGCCGTTGCACACGTTCGGGGCGGCGGCGAACTCGGCAAACCCTGGCATGACGCCGGGCGCATGAAGCAAAAACAAAACACCTTTACCGACTTCATCGCCGCTGCTGAGCATCTCATCGCCGAGCGCTACACTTCCTCGCAAAAACTCGCCATCCAGGGCGGCAGCGCCGGGGGCCTGCTCATGGGCGCGGTTACGAATCAGCGCCCCGACCTGTTCCGTGTGGTGCTCAGCCAGGTGCCCTTTGTCGATGTCTTGAACACCATGCTAGACGCGGGGCTGCCCCTTACCGTCGGCGAATACGAAGAATGGGGCAATCCGCAAATCTCAGAAGAGTACTTCCGCATCAAACTATACTGTCCGTACACGAATCTCGAACGCAAGGCCTACCCCGCGATGCTTCTAAAAACCGCGCTCAATGACAGCCAAGTGATGTACTGGGAGCCCGCGAAATACGTGGCCAAGCTTCGTTCGTTGAAAACCGACTCGCATCCTTTGCTGCTCAAAATCAACATGGGCGCGGGCCACGGCGGAGCTTCCGGCCGCTACGACTACCTGCACGAAATCGCTTTGGATTACGCATTTCTGCTCACGCAGTTGGGCATTCGCGACTGAATTCTCGGCAGGCCTTGCTTGAAAACGAGGAAATCTTTTCCGCACTCTTTGTCACAGTTGAGCACTTGCGTTTTTATGCCGATACGCCATCATTAGGGACTCTGTACGGAAGCCTGAGAACTGACACCTGACAACTCCCAAATGACCGAGCCGGCCACACCCCTGATGCAGCAGTATCACGCCATCAAGGCGCGCTACCCCCATGCGCTGCTGCTGTTCCGCCTGGGCGATTTCTATGAGCTATTTTACGAAGACGCCATGATCGCTTCGCGCGAACTCCAAATCACCCTCACCTCCCGCAATCGGGAAAAAGGCCAGCCCATCCCCATGTGCGGCGTTCCCTATCACGCCGCAGAAGGCTATCTCGCCCGATTGATTCGCGCCGGCTTCAAGATCGCCATTTGCGACCAGATGGAACAGCCGGGCCCCGGCAAAAAACTCGTGCGCCGCGAGGTCGTGCGCGTCATCACCCCAGGCACTGCAACCGATCTTGGCGTCCTCGATATTCGCGAAAACAATTTCCTTGCCGCCGTTGCGCCTCACCCGTCCGGCTCACCGCTGGGCCTCGCGTTCGTGGATCTCTCCACCGGCGAATTTCAAGCCACGGAATTTTCCGGGCCGCGCGCGGAGGAAGCCCTGCGCGACGAACTCCAGCTTTTGCGCCCGCGCGAAACCCTGCTCCCGCGTCCCCTGCAGCTGTTCGAAACCGCGAAAACCTCGCTCCTCGAAGGCACCGGCGGCATCGAGTCCCGCCTCGAAGACTGGACCTTCCAGCGCGACTACGGCGAACGCATTCTTCGCGAACAGTTCGGGGTGGCCGAACTCAACGGCTTCGGCCTCGACGCTCATCCGCAGGCCCTTTCCGCTGCCGGAGCCGTCATTCATTACCTGCGCGAAAACGCCGCCCGCGGCGACCGCTCCGGCGAAGCCTGCGAAAGAGCAGACGCTCCTGGCCTGGGGGCCCTCGGCCATCTCGATCGCGTCCGTTATTACGAACACCACGACACGCTTGTTCTCGATCCCGTCTCCGTGCGCAATCTCGAACTGCTCACGCCAATTTTTTCGGAGGAAACCGGTAGGTCCTCAGGACCAGCCACGCTCATCGCCGCGTTGGACGTTACCGTCACCGGCATGGGGGCGCGCCTGCTGCGCACCTGGCTTCTCCGGCCGCTTCTCGATCGCGATGCGATCGAAGCCCGCCTCGCCGCCGTCACTCAGCTCGTGCAGCAAACCGTCGTTCGCGGTGAAATCCGCAAGGAGCTCCGGGGAATTCTGGATCTCGAACGGCTCACAAGCCGCATCACATTGGGTCTTGCGACCCCGCGCGAACTCGTCGCCCTTCGCAAATCTCTTGGTCAGCTCCCGGTGTTGAAGAATTTTGTCACGCCTCCGCCTGTCGGCGGCAGCGAACTCCTCCGCCGCCTCCACGAAGAAATCGACGAGCTCTCTGACGTCCGCGAACGCCTCGAACGCGCCATCTCGGACGAGCCTCCCGCCCTCGCCACCGATCCAGGCATCATTCGCGGCTGCTATCACCCCGAACTCGACGAGTTGCGCGACCTCAGCCAGCACAGCAAGCAAATCATCGCCGCCATGGAAGAGCGCGAGCGCAAACGCACGGGCATCGCGTCGCTCAAAATCCGCTTCAACCAGGTTTTCGGCTACTACATCGAAATTTCGAAGCCCAATCTGCATCTCGCTCCCGCGGACTACGAGCGCAAGCAAACACTCGTCAACGCCGAGCGCTTCACTTCCCCCGAACTCAAGGAATACGAGCGCAAAATCCTCGCTGCCGACGAGCGCATTCTGGAAATCGAGCGCCAGCTCTTTATCGATATTCGCTCCTTCGTCGCCGCCAACGCCGCGCGCCTGCGGCACACGGCTTCCGCCGTCGCTCAGCTCGACGTTCTCGCGGCCTTCGCCAAGCTTGCTGCCGACCGCGGCTACACCTGCCCCGAATTCAATTCCATCGGCGAACTGCTCATCGTCGGCGGCCGCCATCCCGTGATCGAAGAACTTCTCCGCCAGCGCGGCGAACGCTTTGTTCCGAACGATCTCTGCCTGGAGCCCGGCCGCCAGCAACTCCTTCTCATCACCGGCCCGAACATGGGCGGCAAATCGACGTATCTGCGCCAGGCTGCCCTGATTATTCTCATGGCCCAGGTGGGTTGCTTTGTTCCCGCACGCCAGGCCAAACTTCCCATCACCGACCGCATCTTCACGCGCATCGGCGCAAGTGACAGTCTTGCGCGCGGCCGCTCCACTTTCCTTGTCGAGATGAGCGAGGTCGCCGCCATCCTCAATTACGCCACCCCCTCGAGCCTCGTCCTGCTCGATGAAGTCGGCCGGGGCACGGCGACCTTCGACGGCCTTTCCATCGCCTGGGCCGTCGTCGAGCACCTCCAGAAACACACTCGCGCGCGCACGCTGTTCGCCACGCACTATCACGAACTCACCGAACTCGCCGATCTTCTTCCGGGCGTGAAAAACGTCCACGTATCGGTAAAAGAAACGCCCAGCGAAATCATTTTTCTCCGCCGCGTCGAGCCCGGAAGCGCCGACAAAAGCTACGGCATCGAAGTCGCTCGCCTCGCCGGCCTCCCACGCTCGGTCATCGAGCGCGCCCGCGAAGTCCTGAAGCGCCACGAGCAAAGCGAGCGCGAGCTCAGCGAAACGCTCTCTCCAGGCGCCGCCGGCGAAGCCCCCGGCAGCAACGGCCACCAACAAATCCTTTTCACCGCGCTTGACCGGGCCGTGCTCGACAAGCTGCGCGACGCCGACCTCGACCAGTTGAAACCTCTCGAGGCCCTCAACCTCCTCGCCGAGCTCAAGAAGCAAATTTCATGAGCAAACCGCGGCAGCACGAACAAGTTTCGATCAGAGGTCGTTCCGAACCGGAAGAGGGGGTGGGCTATTTCGAAGATGAGGACCAACACTGGATTTTGCAGCGAACGGGGAAGCGCTGATCTCTGATAATGCTGACATGCTCGTCCTCGGCCTCATGTCCGGCACCTCCGCTGACGGAATCGATGTCGCCCTCGCTCGCATCTCCGGCGCGCCTCCGAACCTAAACGCGAAGTTGCTCGGTCAGACCTCGTTCGCCTTTCCTCGCCCGCTGCGCAAAGAAATCCTTCGCGTCGCCGAGCAGCAACCGATAGGTGCTGGAGACCTGAGTCGGCTCAACTTTCGCCTGGGAAGAATTTTTGCCGAAGCCGCTCTCGCCGCCTGCGGCCGCTTAGGCGTCTCACCGCAGCGCGTCTCCCTCATCGGCTCTCACGGCCAAACGATCTTTCACCAGGGGGTCGCCTCCAGGTATTTCGGGGCATGGACCGCCTCCACTCTCCAGATTGGCGACGGCTCGGTCATCGCCGCACGCACCGGCATCACCACTGTTTCCGATTTTCGCCCCGCTGACATGGCCCTCGGCGGCCAGGGTGCCCCGCTAGTTCCCTACGTCGACTATCTTCTTTATCGCCATCCAGAACTTGGTCGCGTCTCGCTCAATCTCGGCGGCATCGCCAACATCACGGTAATCCCCGCCAATGCGCAACCCTCGCAGGTTTTTGCCTTCGACACCGGCCCCGCCAACATGCTGATCGACGCCCTGGTCCAACATTTCACCCATGGCCGCGAGCGTTTCGACAGAGACGCTCGCCTCGCGCGAAGTGGCCGAATCAACCCGCCCCTGCTAAAGGTTCTTCTCCAGGATCCCTACCTTAAACGCAAACCGCCCAAATCCACGGGGCGGGAATACTTCGGTGCGGCCTATGTCGAGAAGCTTCTCGTTCTCGGGCGACGTTACCGGGCTAGACCGAACGACCTCATTCACACCGCCACTGCGTTCACGGCGGCTTCCGTCGCCGACGCTCTCCATCGTTTCGTCCTGCCCAATCACCGGATCCACGAGCTCATCGTCTCCGGCGGCGGCGCGCATAACCCCCTGCTCTTCGAACAGCTTTCGGCTTTTACCGTCGTTCCACCGCGTGCCGTAAATTTCACGGCGCTTCCGAAGAAAGCTTTTGCCGAAATGACGCTCGCCACACCTGCCCAGGGTTTCCCACATCAAAAAAAGCAAGCTTCATTTATGTCCGTCCTTGCTTCCTCGCGCTTCGGCGTGCCCGAAGACGCGAAAGAAGCCTTCGCCTTCGCTCTCCTCGCTTATGAAACCTTTCACCAGCGCCCGGCAAATCTGCCTTCTGCCACCGGCGCGAGCGGTCCGGCCATCCTCGGCAAAATCTCCTATGCCCCTCCCCGCTGAAGGGTCACCATTCTCGGAGCTGGACTGTCAAAGCCAGTCTCCTTTTCATCCTCAATCCCACGAACAAATCGCCCAAGCGCGGCGCTTTCCGTCTGCTCACGTCCAGCGAGACTCCCGACGCCTCCACGGTCATCTTCCACCTCAGCGAGCGCTTCCCGCCCGACGGAGCCAATCGCGGACACTACGACAATCCGCGCATCGACGCGCTCACCGATCAGATTCGCGTGGAAATGGACCAGGAAAAACGGAAAGCCTTGTCGAGCGAAGTCCAAAAAATCCTTGCCGAGGATCTCCCCTACCTGCCGCTATGGTTCAACGACGTTGTCTCTGTCCACCGACGTTCTCTCGGCCCCTTCGATCCTTCCTACCGCGGTGACTATTCATTCCTTACCGCATTGCATCCCAACATAGCCGGCTTCCATCGCGCAACGCGTTGAAAAGATACCGCCCTTGGTCATCCCAAGCCGAACGAGGGATGCGCTTCTGTGTTCTCACCGGCCGACTCCGCGCCCTCCGGGTCTCTGCGTCATCTGTTCTAGAATCGCCATCCCCGATCGCCATCTCTATCCCCTCTCCTTCATCGCCCTCTCGATCTCCTCGACCGCAATCGCGCCTTCCCTTCCAATCCTCCACGCGTCTCCATTCAACTCCACGATCGTCGACGGCAGCGTCGCGCCGGTCTCGCCGGCATCCAATACCAGCGGCACGCGCGAACCCAGCTGCTTCATCACCTGCGCCGCGCTGGCGCACGAAGAAAATCCCGAAATGTTCGCGCTCGTTCCTGTCACCGGCCCCTCGAACTCTTCAATCAGGCACCGCACCACCTCGCTCCGTGGCCAGCGCAACGCCACCCGCCCCGTTCCTGCCGTCACTTTCAACGGAATCTTGTGCGCGGCATTCACCACCAGCGTCAGCGCGCCCGGCCAGAACTTGTGCGCCAGCCGCATGAAGCTTCCCGGGGTTCCGCGCGACAGCGCCACCGCCTGCTCGATCGAATTCACCAGAATCGGCAGGGCTCGCGCTTCGGGCCGCCCTTTCACGTGGTAAATCTCATCCACCGCCGCCAAATTGAACGGGTCCGTTGCCAGTCCGTAAAAAGTGTCCGTGGGTATCGCGATCACACTTCCGCGCGAGAGAAAACCCGCCGCGTATCGCAGCACTTCCCTTTCCGGGTTAATGGGATTGACGCGCAGCAGTTCAGCAGGCAATTTTTTGGCCTTTGGCGAAGTCGTACCGCCACCCGTAGCGCCGCCCGCTTTCCCTCGGCGACAACGAAGCTTCAGGGCGGCGTGTTCGCAGCGCTCCTTACGCGCTGCCCGTATTGGGCCGACGCTACCATACCCCCTCCGGCCCGCGCAACACCGCGGCCCTCCTTGCCCTCCTTGGCGGCCATTTCGCAAAGCCGGGTGTGGCGGCCGATGAGTTGGCTGATCTGATTGGATTTTGGCATGATTTCGCTGGTTGTCTTTGTTCTAGACCTCCTTTGGCTTTTCAGCTAAAGGAATCTCGGAGCTCATTCGCGGTGGATTCTTGCCGGTGTTGTGAGGCAACCGGCGAACGGACCTTTAGCCTGTCTGCCGCAGGAAGCGTCCGACATTCGAGTAAGGCCAGCAAC
>Ga0307475_10000736_pt1 | contig 19787 bp, 29 predicted proteins | sample atmos_gasesECM1C_FD_203317 | JGI IMG/M metagenome (GOLD analysis project Ga0307475, IMG submission 203317) | Hardwood forest soil microbial communities from Morgan-Monroe State Forest, Indiana, United States - atmos_gasesECM1C_515 | ecosystem: Environmental > Terrestrial > Soil > Temperate... | reverse complement strand
ATTTTCCGTACAGGAGTTGTGTTCATGGCTTCGCGCATCTCCCGCAGGCAAGTTTGTTTCCCCACTAAGCAGTCGTATCGGGTTAAGGTTGTCGGGGGTTTTACGGCGGTTACGGGCGGGAGAAGTCGGGTGCTCCTTATACCTTCAAGAGGTGAAGACCGGGCAGCGTTCTCACGCCTGCGTTCGTGTTTGTTGATTTTCCAACTTCATCTTGGCTGCATAGCATTCCTCATGCACCGCGTTTCCGTATTCATCGGTTTTGCACGTTTCAAGGTCAACACGCTTGCCGCATATCCAGCACACATTCGTGGGCTGTAGAGGAATCATAGGCACGCCCCTCCATACCTGCTGAAACCATTCAGCGAGTTTTGCGCGAAAACGTAGCACAACCCCGTTTTTATGTCTGTCGTCCATATGACATACGGGGCTTCTCGCGCTCCGGTGCCCGCCTGCGCGAACACCGGCGCAACTCTCTATTTCTACGTTTGATCGGTGCGGCGTGCCGGTGGGTAGCTAAGCCTCCACGGAGTGATCGGCGCAAACATGGGAGGTAAACTCTTTATCGCGCTGCAACTCGAAGTTGCACATCATCTCATCGAAAGATGAGCCAGCGGCCGCACCGGAGGGTTTGAACCGCCAGCCACATTCCGAACAACCAAAACCCCGAAAATCCTGTTGGTCAATCCATACCAGTTTCCGCCTCATGGGTGCCTTTGTCACTGCGCCCCAACGTTGTCTGACCACCTGCCCAGTGCCCGCTTGCTGTCATATGACGAAACGTTCTGGTTCGCCATAACGACCCCCATCGCAGCGGCGTACTACCTGATTGCGGTAGAAAACCGCCCCCCCAGTCTGGGCGGGTCAAAAAATGCGTAAAGAACGAGCGAGTTTACATGCGCCAATTTGGATGGTCTGTAGTGCATCCTACATACATGGAAGATTCTGGTTCGTGCGCTCGCCCGATTTCGGGGCCTGTTTTGAGAGAGCGGAATCGCTTTAGCTGTGGGTCACGTTTGGGTACGTCTTGAAGCGGTCAGTATTGCTCAGTATCAGGGTCGTATCCAGCATAGGGTTGATAGGTCTTCGAGAGAGGGTAACCATGCCCGACCAGACCTCTTGTCTTGCACCCCATGACGGGCGAGTTCATTCCCAGCCTAACAAGCGGACGAACGCCGCAGGGAAGCAAGTCAGCAACAAAATACTTCTGGCGATCTCCGATAGGCACTACAGCTCACTTCGTCCCCATCTGGAATACGTCAGCTTGCCAAACCATCTAATCCTTCACGAGGCGGGCGGAACGCTGAAATTTGCGTATTTCCTGAATCGAGGTTTGATTTCTCTTGTAGTCGTAATGAAAGATGGAAGGACCGCCGAAGCTGGCATAGTTGGAAATGAGGGCTTTACAGGAACACTGGCGGCTGTTGGCCTGAGCAGGAGCCCGCTTCAAGCGGTGGTACAAATCACGGGAGATGGTTTTCGGGTCGAGGTCGGTGCTTTACAGAACACGTTGGAATCCGCTCCATACCTTCGATTGATGTTGAGCCGCTATGCCGCAATTCGGGGTATGCAGGTTGCACAAACAGCCGCATGTAATCGGCTGCACGATATTGAGCAGCGCCTTGCGCGGTGGTTGCTAATGACTCAGGATAGAGTGGATTCAGGGTCGCTGCCCATCACTCATGATTTTCTCGCAACGATGCTAGGGACAGATAGACCTACCGTGAGCTTGGCAGCTGGTGTTTTGCAGAGGAAGGAGCTCATCAAGTACACCCGTGGCGCAGTGGAGATCGTGGACCGCAAGAAACTTGAAGACTCCGCCTGCGAGTGCTACGGGGTTATCCGACAGTACGATGGTGAGCTTGGCTTGAAATACCGGAGGTGAAGACTCGCTCAATCGCTGACTCGGAGTCTCACTCATTCTCAGTGTCCATTCTGTACGGTTCCATATATAACGCTATGCTAGGTAAACCGATCCTCGAACGAATTTAGCGCCTGCAAAGAAAACCTGAGCCGCCGCGCAATCCTCGGCCTCGGATGACAAGCCGTTACCTGTGTACAAGCTCGCCTTTCTCGCCGCCGCAGCGAATCCGTCAGGGCCGCCCAAGACAGCAAAGTCGGGAGCCATTGCTGCGCCATTATCACCGGGGTTTACCATTGCCCCGACCGTACTGCCCGAAGTGATGTTGGGATTGGAGTACAGACACTTCGAACTGTCCACAAGCCAGAGAATGACCTTGCCTTGTGATACCGCATGCTCAACAATGCGACGGGTTGCAGGGTTCGGATAGAGAGTTGTCATAGATTGTCCTTTTCTGTTGGGTAACTAGAAGCCGCGAGATAACACCTTCGCGAATGGCAAGCAGAGCTGGTCGTTGATCGGCTCGGCCTGCAATTTCGCTATGACCGTGCCGAGCAGCGGTTGGCTTAACTTTTGAATCACTGAATCAGGGGAGACCGTGGCCAGGGGAGTCCAAAGCGGACTGCTTCCGATGTTGATGTAACAACTTCGGCGGTAGGTCCAGATTAGTAACAGCGGGTTGGATTGGCTGCCGCTGACTTGCGGAAAGGTTGATTCGATTGGTGGCGGGTTAGGGTCGCCTTGGAAAATATAGTCAAAGGTTGGCATGATTATGTGGCTCCGTATTGTGGCTTCATTTCTTGCGGGTTCCGGGCATTTTGCCAACTATCGGCGCACCCGTCCCCGGATTTGGTCCCGGCACTCCGGCGGAAAGCCTCAGAGGCACAGTCATAGCGGGATATTCTCGGTGGGGTCATGATTCTAAAGGCTACTTTTGCTAAAGCGCAAAGATTTCAATACTGCTAACGGTGTAAAGTCAGCGTGGATTGCACCTTGTCGAGGCGTTCCATGCTGCAACGTCTACTTGCCCTCTGGTCGAACGATGATGGACAGGGTATTACCGAATACGCCATGTTGTTGGCAGTTATTCTCGTCCTCGTTGTCGGAACAGCACGATTAGTTGGGCGCAATGCCAACAGCGCTTTTTCGAGCGTTGCCAGCGTCCTGCAGCACAGCAAGCATGACGAATAGCCGGGGGCATTTGCCATTAGTTGGCCGGACCCCAGACTAGCGTTGCGAGGTCAACGGGCGTTGGCGTATTTGGGATTGTAACTGCGGAAACCGGGACGACTTCGGTTCCGTCTGCGGCGTAAACCGTGATCCGGTAAAATGTGTTTGCTGGAAGCAGGCCCGTGTTCGAATAGATCGCAACGGCAGGCGAAATCTGTCCGCTGCTGTTGAGGGTGACTCTCAGACGAAAGCCCGATACGACTTGGTTAGGTGTAGCGCTCTGCCCGTCGTGCGAAAGCTGCATCACAAGGTATCCATTGGCTAGGGGGACGCCCTGTGGATTAACAAATGTTCCGGTGATAGTCTGGTCTGTGGCCATTTAAATCCTCTTGGTTAGAATGCTGGATAATTCGGTACCCACAGGCTGACGTTATAGGTCGCGCCTGAACTTGGCACTGTCACGATTTGGGGAGCACTTGCGGTCGTGCCGTCTGCCGCGTATGCCGTATAGATGTATTCACAAGTTGGAGTCAGTACCGAAGTCGAATAGACGTATTGCCCTGTCACACAGTTACCATTGCTATCGAGCTTGATCGTGAAATGAACGTCGCTGCCTTCTATTACTTCGTTTCCCACTGTGTACGCTTCAACGGGGTTGTTGATCTTCATCTTCAAGTAGCCGTTCGCAGGAGGATTGCCGAGGAAATCCTGAAACCCGCCGCCAATTAGTTCCACCAGCGGAAAGAGGCGCTGCCCGACAATGAATACTAGGTCTTGGTCAAGGTATGTGTAGATGATGGCGGGGATGAGCCGCTGAGCCACGATAAACGCCAAGTCCTGATCGACTTCGGCGGGCGGGCTGCCCGAGACTACCTGAAATACAAGGTCCTGATCGTTCTCGATTGTGACGGGCATTTACAGTCCTCCGCTAGCTAATCGTCTCGCAACCCGTTTGAATACTGTTGAAACCAGACTGGGTCCATGGGAGCGAAGTCGCAGGGTCCGTCTCGCTGATCTGTTGGAAGTAGCCCTAAGAAGTGCCCAACGCTACGGCGCTCGCAACCTGATCGTTCCCGCCGTTTGTAATCGTTTGTGACACGGTTCGCGTGCCGGAAGTGGATTTCAGCATCCGAGACATATGGGCCACACCCACAATAGTGCCCGTAACGCTGGTGCTTGGATAGCTAACTGAGAAGCGGTCGCCCGGAGTCGAGTCGCTGGCAAATACGGTGCTGTCTGCGGGTGTCGAAGCATTTACGGATTGATAGATCGTTGCCGCCCCGTTGGGGGTCCACGACGTATAAGTACCGTTCGCGTTGGCAAGACTAACGGGCATGGATACATCGCCAAGGAACCCTGTGTTGTGCGATCCGCTGCCATTTGTGATGTACAAGTCTTGAAAGAGCGGAGTAATGTTCGAGCCGACCTTTATACTGCCGATGTTTGTAGTAGAGCCGGAGCCCTGCGTATTTTGCCCGGTCAAAGTGAGGACGGCTGATCCGTTTATCTTGATCGTAGCAGTCCCCGTTGAGCCATTACACAGCATTTGCAGTTCGACGTAGGACCCTACGTTTTGTGAGAGATTTGTTCCGGAACTTGTTCCGAGCAATGTCTCGTTGTCGCCGCGATAGACGTTGATCGCCCCGCCGCTAACTGTGTTGAAAGTACACTGCGTATTGCTGCTTGGATCGAGGAACTTACAGAGAACCTGCGAAGAATTGTACGGGCTCTGATCGCTACACATGCGAAAGCCGAACGTATAAGTTCCGGGCGAGCTAGGAACGGTAATCTGTTTAGCGAGGTTCCCGATGCGGATGGCCGTAGACTCAATATTGCCGGAAGGCAGGCCAGAGGTCACCCGTGTTGCTACGAGCGCCGTCCAATATCCTCCGCTTACTGCTTGGACGGTAGTAGACCAAAAGGCTGCGCCGGGTTCGGCCCAAAGAAGTGACATAAAATCTCCTAATAACTCGCGACTTATGAGTATCTTAATTTCCCTGCCAATGTGGGACTGAAGTAACCGTCAAACTGAGAGAGGCCAAGATGCCGCCGAAGATGGCGTTTCCGCCCACTGTGGTCCCTAAGTAGGCGTTAGCGACTGACGTTTGGCCAGTTTGGAAGATACAAACGATTGGGCAGTGTGCCGTCGCGGTCGCCGGGGAGTTGAACTACTCTGAGTGAACGCCCCTGAAATCGTATCAATGGTTACGCTCGAACCCGTAACGAGCCCTGTGGCTTGATCGTACGGCCCGATTAGGGCAATGACTTCGGGTGTTCCAGTCGTCCATTTCGTTGTCCCGCTGCCCCCGTTGCAACTAATGGTTGTCGATGCGCCGAATGCAATGCTGCTGGACCCGAGAGTCAGAAGGGCGACACCGAGAGGGAAGAAACCCTCGCCGTTGCCGTTGACGGAAGTGGCTGTGATATTGCAAGTTCCGGTCGCGACAGCGGTCACAACCCCAGCCGAGACCGTAGCAACTGCGGTGTTGTCAGAAGCCCAAGTGAACGTGTCGGACCCATCAATCGTTCCGTTCTGTTTTACACTATAGGCGGCCAATGTCATGGTGCCGCTTGTAGCAGTGATATGGTTCCAGTTAACGGTGTTGTTGTTGATGGCCGTGTTATAAATGCCGACAGACATTGAATAGGTGCTCCTTCAAATGATGATGGCGTGTGACGAGCTACTGTTGATCCTTGAACCTAGCTATGGGAGCATAAGTTATCGTCACAGCGCCGCTACTTACCGATGAAGCTGAAATGTTGGTTACGGTGATGTAGATTACTTGCGCCTCGCCTTCGTCCTGATTGGTTCCAACGACTGTTGGCGTGAAATTCCAATCGACGGGTGGCGTGTCGCAATTTACATCGAAGATGATGTCCTGCACCGTAGTGGCGTATCCTGACTGCGCTTAGTATTCAGAAGCCGCTTCTCAAGCACTTTCCGGAGTTCAGGGTCGGGCCGGGATTCGTTGAGCGCCTCGGACTCGATACCAAAAAGCAGTTTCCGCGCCTCGGCATCAGTCATGGAATCAATTTCTGTTTGAGAATAAGTTTTCACCGGAGTAAATCGCTCGGTCGTGGTTTGTTCTCTCTGCTGCCTCAATTCCGCGTTGGCTTGGGCCTTTGCAGCGGACGCGGGCAAACGATCAAATTCGCGTTCTCTTTTACGGGCAGCCGCACGTTCCTGCTTTTGGCGGGCAGCTTCGTCCGCTTCTGCCTTTTTCTTGAGAAGCGCCTGCTCGAACGGGACGCACCATTGAATAATCGTGAGTTCGGAAGGCGGCTGGCCAACATCGCGGCAAAAACCCTGAATCTTGTCTTTGAGAGCGGCAACCGAGGCCGGGTCGTTGCTTGCGAGCGGACACGCTTCGGTCAACGCGGCGTTAACTTTGTTGAGATACTCTTGCGAAATCATTTATTTACTCCTACTTTTCATGAGTTAGGGTCATTATCGAAGGCGGAGCGACGAGAATCCCGCCCCTCGCCCCTTTAAGGCCGATGGAAAGCGGCCCTTCCGTTCTTGTTCGAGGGGAAGAACGAAACTCAAATGTGCGGGCGGGAAACTCTAAATCCGCCCTTCCCGGAGGAACCAAGCTTCGGGCAATCCGCGCCGCCGCCTGTAGTTCGGGGCACAGAAACTTAATACGGTTTCCGTGTATAGTCGAACCTGAGTTGGTACTTTGTAGAATTGGGTCTTACTGGCTAGGATCGTACGGAGCAAAATTATCGCCTCATGCCTATACGTCGGCATGTCCTGATCTGCAAGAACAAGGATTGCGAGCAGCCCATTGTGCTCCCGCCCTCCATCCATCTAGGTACGTCTCCGCATCGAGTACCGTGGCCCAAGGATGAGCTGCCCAGAAACTTTCTATGTCGGTCATGCAATCGTGTGTACGAGTACACTCTTCAAGACGTGCGTCCGGCTCTCGATGAAAAACAGGATCAAGAACGAGCAAACCATGACGATACCGTTTTTCGCCTCGAAGGCGGATGCGCTGGACAAAACTGCGAAGCTCAAGTCCGAATACTTGCAGTAGGGCCGCAAGGCTCCGGTACCATGCTGATAAAGTCTTTCTGGCTCCGAAGCGCCATTTACGAAAAGGCGAAATGTCTTGAAGGACGGCTGTGTCCTGGCCTTCTCGCTGGCAACGTGAGTGCTCAAATCGACCCTGATTGGGAGTAATCATCGTAACTATTGTTTCTCATTAGGTGCTACGGCAACACGAATTCTTCGCGCTGTGGCGCGGTGTCGCCCGGAGCGACTGCGGGCGTGAGTCCCAACATATATCGGTCTCCGAAAATGGTTACGAAGTCCCAATCATTCGCGTGGAGTTGACGTGCTCGCTCGTGCTTCCGATGACGAAGTAGAATGCCGAGTCTATCCGCTGTCAGTTCTTCGCAACGCTTGCAATGCTCTTCCCACGATTCGTACATGAGCCAACCTGTAACCCAACGGGCAAGCTCCTCGTAATTGGCGAATCGTGGCCGCCCTTTCTTCGTGTCCTGAGAAGCTCTTCTGGGCCGCCCGTCATAATCCCAGCAATTTTCTGGGAGGCTTAAATATTCTTCGAGCCACTTCGGGAAGTTTGCGTCAATAGCCGCCTGTGCGGTTGCCCGGACACGTTCATTGTCCGATTTGGAGGCGACGTACAATTCTTGGAGTTCGTTCCAATTCATTTCTTTTCCCCGTTCTGGAGTTGGCGAATCTGTTCCAGAGCCTTGGTAACATTGCGGGATTGTCGCTTCGATGTTTCCTTCTTGGGTTTGACACGGGAGCGAATGCGCAGCATCGGCTCTTTCCAGTGCATCGGAGTTCCGCAAGCGATATCAATCGGGCAGCCGATAATCTGTGCAAGCAGCCCAGCGGCCATAACTCGAACAGTCCCGTCCTGCGACTGGTCCTCGAAAATGCATTGCAAGGAGTCAAGGGCGGCGATAACCCTCCGATTTCGTGGCGGCTTCATCACGTTATTCCGCCCGCTCTAGAACTCGCACGTTCAACGCTCGCAATCCATCCATAGCTTTTCTCAAACGCTAGTACGCGACCTGTCATTTGTCTTTATCCTTCTGTGAATCCGGGCATTCGGTCCCCCGATGAGTTCTAACGGGTTTTCCGCAACGGGGACCATTAGCGGACACCAAGGCTCGCGCTCTGTCGGACTGCGGCTATGTACCGACCTCTTCCGGAACCAATCGAGAAGGCCCGGAGGCTTACCGCCGTTTGGCTCTGTAAATTTTCCCGCCATAATTGGGAAAAAAGAGGTTGGGCACAACAATCAGTGCTTGACATGTAAAATTTGTCATGCTAACGTCTCCTGGCAACTTGGGGTGTCGCTGTGGGGATGAGATTGTTATCCCGCTATTCTGTACTGGCCAGCGTCTTGGTCTGCGTGTTCCTCATACAGGTTTTGCCGCAGGTTGACCCTCCTGATACTGCTTTTCATAACGGTACAGCACCGCTTGTCGCTAGAGCTAGGTTTGCACCTAGCACTCCGGTGGTTGTGAGAGCTAAAGTTGCATCTGGGGCCGAAGCTGTTAATCGCTCGCTAGAGCGTGAGACTAAGCTATCGCTGCATACCGTACCTCTTATCAAGTTCCTCCCAAACCTACTATGTTCTCTGCTGTGCTAGCCCGACCTGCCCAATGAGTAGTCTGAGTTTGCTCCGTGAAATGTGACGGAGCGTTTGTGGGGCAGAGGAACCGCGCGGAGAAGCCCGAACCCTTGGCGGAGGGCCTGAGGGTTAATTTTCCACGACGGGGGCGCTGCCCCATTTTCATCAGCCATAAACTTGGGGGCGCTCCTTGCCCGCCTTCCAAACCTGAAAATGAGGGTCTTGACGGGAAGAGTCTTTAAGAGCGATTCAATCTTTGTGGGGCGACTACGAGCGCTCGCAGTTCCGTGATTGCGTCTTGATAGAGGTTGAGCAGTTTGAAAGGCGATACCAATCTCGGCTGCTCGTGGTCGTGATGGTCGTGAACGGATGGTTGACTGGTGTTTTCCCCCTTGGTAGACTTCGGCCCCGAGTAGGCACATGTCCTTTACCGTTTCACCCATGGCTAGTATTTCGGCAAAGTATGACGGCGCGATTCCGGCGGTCAGCTACGTCAATCGCGGTTCAGCGGCTCTGGCCACCTTCCACCTGACCCGAAATAGTGCGGCGATCCTTGCTGGCTCGGCGAGGAAGCCCGCCGACGCGAGCGCGATCCGAATTTCTGCTGACATCAACGTGCTTTCCGATGATCCGAAGTGGAACCTTGCTTCCGCACCCTTCAGCTTTCGTTTCCTTCAGTTTTTTTCCCTTGGAGATCAGCGGGCTTTTTACGCCGGTCCGACGGAAGCAGAAGGCCAAATGTATTTGAACTTCGCTCTCAAGCCCGCGTTTTCGGGTGAAAATGAATTGATGCTGGACAGCGAATCCGATTCTAACAATTTCCCCTTTTATGATATGTACAGCCCCAGATTCATGAGAGTTAATCCTGCGCTATGGATGGTGACGATTGCTATGGACGACCATCCTTTCAACGATTTTCCATTGGTCCTTCCGAACTCCGCGTCCAATAAAACTAACTATCTATGCACTGCATCTAAGAGATTTCAGGTTGTGACTACTGTCGTATTTCGCGACGCGACCGACCCCATGAAACCGAAACGTATCATGCTGGGAATGATCTCCTGGGGGGCCGAGGTTGCGTGCAAGATTCGCTGGTCTAGAACGGGCGGCGGTACTTTCAATCCCAAGCCCCCAGAGTTAACAGGCAAAGAGTTTTACTGTAACGATCCGGTTCCAGGCGCTGATGCCGATATGGCCGCCCAGATCGAGAAGCTAGACATGGCCACACAAACATTCAACGACGCTGCTGAGATTGCTTTCAAGACTATAGTTGGCGGCCCAGCCGATATCCGAAACGTACAGGCGTCCGAGAAATGGCATTCCAGCAGAGTCGGCGACTTCTTCAAATAAAATCTGGAAAGCGGATGAGAAGGGCGCTTCGCCCCATTCCCCAAACTCCTTCCGTACTAGCAGCCTCGGTCTTTTGTCTGCCCCCGCAGATGCCCGACCGAGGTCCGTAGTATGGTCGCAGGTTTCTAATCCTGCTATGCCTCTTGGCGGCTGGTTTGCCGCTCTCGGCAATTCTGTAAAGTATTTGTGTGAATGTCGCAGGTCTCAGGCGGGGGATCGCTGTTTCACGAAGCTGTACGAGTTAGGAATTGACCCTGTGTTTTGGAATAAGCCAAGCGTAAACTAATACCCACGATATGCCCGATCCTTTCGATAGTTCACGACGCAAGATAGCAAGGGCTAAGGAGCACTTCGCTAATCTCCATCGGGAAATCGAAGAGTTCACTCGTGTCAACCCATACGCAAGAGTTACTGAGCCGCACCCGGAGAGAGCGGACCGCATTGTGCACAAGGTCAAAATGACCAAGGAAATCCCTGCGGTCATTGCTGATACTACTGCCGATTTCGTGCAGAATCTTCGGAACGCTCTCGACAATGCCGCTTACGCTGTAGCGGTCGCTGCTGGCAAAGTCGATCCGAAGTATACTGCATTCCCTTTCGCTAGAAGTGCCGCTGAGATGGCCAATAGTCTCGGGCGATCCAAGGACTTGCCGAAAGAAATGCAATCTCTCTTTTGTGGATTCCAGCCTTACTTGGGAGGCGATGACCTCTTGTGGGCATTCAACGAAATTTGTAACGGGGATAAGCATAAATACATTATTCCCATCGGGACTGGCATGGTTCGCCGGGCCGCTGGCGTCGAGGGAACAGGATTCTTTGAGATGCCCACTACCCATGTCTGGGATAGAACTAAGAACGAGATGGAACTTCTCACTCTCGGAGTCGAATCTACATACAAGTACAATTTCCAATTCAGCTTCTTTGTAGCGTTTAACGATATTCAGGTTGTGGACGGCCAACCAGTGCTTGGAGTCCTCGACGAGCTTGGCAGCAAAATTGAGAGCATCTTCTTGGGTATCGAAGCGGAGTGCCGACGGTTGAAGATTTTCCCTTAGCGGTCCAAAAACCCCGTACCGTGTCCCCGCGTCACTGGTGACATTTTCCATGTCTTGCTCCATACCGTTAGAAATATCCGGCTCTCCCGGTCCCATCCATCGCGCCCACGACAGATCGCCCGCCCGGAGAGCCAGAGACTTCCGCAGGTTTATTTTCCTGCTCCCCGCCTCTATATTCATAGTACGATGAGAAATTCGCGAAGCTGAACGTTGTATTGAGACGCGGGCACCATGAATTGCCCGCTGAGAAACTTAAGTTCGAGGCCCGTCCCGATTTCGCCGGGGTCATCAAAAACCATATGCGCCGTTGTGGCGGTTGCATCTACTCGAATGAGTTTTAGTTTAGCGCCTGCTGTGATAGCGGCGGCTAGAGGAAGGTTGGTCGTGCGGAACCCCATTATTACTCCTTTTTGAAAACAACTTGCATGTCACTGTTGTGGGCCAGTGAGAGCTTGTCTTTCTACAATCCGATTTCGTACCCGACAATGGCACCCGCCCGCTGGATATCGGCAAGCCGCGAATCAATGAGACAGGAATCTCCACGAATTCGCCATTGACGCGCGTCTGATCTGGGCGCATGCCTTCACGCATAACGCGCCATTCGTAATAGTTAACGTGGCTACGGGCGGCGAGCGCCTTGCCAGACATGGCCCCTAATTTTTCCAGCACGTCATCCACGATTGCCCGCTCATATTCAGTAAGAGCGGCGGGGTTCCCGTTGTGACCGTAATTGCCGTGCAATTCCAAGAACAGAGGCCCAAGCGGGAAGGCGTAGCAAGGTGAATCAAAAAACGGGCGACCCGTCTTAATCACCGCGTACCGATGAAGACCGTAGACGAGCTTCTGTCTGGCTACTCGCCCGGGCTTCGCCTGTAGCTTTTGGCAGTTATAGGCGTCAAAGTCGAAAATAGTTGCCATTATAAATTACTTTCGTACGGTTAACGGACAGGAGCGGGCACTAACTTTGGGATTTAGTACGGAAGCCGTACAATATAAGTGGGAGGAGAGGCAACGCCAATACTTACTTAGATGCCACTACACATCTAGAAGATGGCTATCTGTTAGACGAACCAGCCAAGGAAAGGTTAGCACGCCTAGTACGTTTTCAGTATAAGTTAATACAACTGGCTTACTGCACCGCCTCTCTGGAAGCAATCGCCGGAACCGTTTCACTTATGGGCTTCCAGATTGGTGGCTTCGATCTTACGAAACAGTTCCGACCTCACAGTAAGTCTCCTCTATTACTAGTATGGCAGAGTTATGCTGATTCGGGCCTCCTGCTCAAACTAGTTAATCCACCGCGCCCGTGCGTCTTCGAATTCCTGCCGATCCGCAGCCGTTCCCGGAGCTAGCGCATCAAGCGCAACTATCCGACGATTGCCCGCTGCGAATTCTATGAGCGCTCGCCCGTCGTTCCAATCTTCAAGCAACAGCGCGGGAACGCTGTACTCGCTATTGTCCTGTGTTCTGACAGTCACAATTTCCATACGGTTTCCGTACTTACAGCAGTTGCAATAGCCCGACAAGAAGCGCTAGGGCAATAGAAATCAGCATCACGAAGCCGTAGAACGCACTCCACGCCTCCGAGCGGCATTCGACCGACATAGCGACCACAGCAATCAGCAACAAGAAGAAGATCATTGCTTACCCCGACTCTTTCATTGAATTGCCCGAGTCGCTTCGATGATCCGGACAATATTTTCTGGCACCCGGAAAAGCCTGTATTTCCTTCGCTTGCTGCGGGCGTTTCCGAAGTTGATGACTCCGGCTTGCGTTTCCAAAATCCGCAGGACCGTGTCATTGCTAACGTTCCACTTTTCCGCCAGTTCTTCCGGCGTCCAAAACTTTTCAATTATCTGATCCGTCATGTTTGTCAAACCGACAAATGCTATTGCAAATACCCCGCCAACGCTGAATTGGTATGACCTTTTGGTTGAGTTTGATGGGCGATAGGGGCATAGAGGAAATTTCGCTCTAAGCGAGACTTTTTGTTGGGAACGCTGCCTTCCCCTTTTCTGCAAGAGATTGCACCGTACTGATTTTGTACAGACGGGGGCGAATCTTAATTCTCCCGGTTGGGCTGTGATTCTCCCAAACCGTTGAATCTACGAAGAATCAATAACTTACGTTACCCCAGGATCGTCCATCGGTAACTTTCTGCGCCCTCCGAGGGCAGCTAACCTAAACGGGAGAGGTTGCTTGGGGAGGGGTGTCGAATGGGTGATCGTTACTGGCTCTGGGTAGGGGCGCGTCTGCTCGTGGGCGTTGCCATCGTGGCATGGGCGGCGAGCTATCTGGGCACGGGCAGCGGGGAAAAAGAGTTTCAGAAGTCGCTCGACGCAATGAAGCAGGTACACAGCTTCCGCGTGGCCTCCAACACCAATCAGATCGGAGTTCAACAAAACGACATGCTGTGGGAAGTCGACTGCAACCGGGACGTCCTGCATCACCAGACGCACATGGTGCTGACCGGCTCGAATGCGGGCGAGTTCAACCGCGACGAACTGTACGTGAAGGGTCGCGAATACGACCGGCAGAGCGACGGCTCGTGGGGAGGATCGCATTACGGGGGGACCAGCTATTCCGCGGAGTGGTATTGCAGAAACCTTGCCCAGGGGACCGACAGCAATCTGTTGCCGGAGATTGCCACCATGATCAAGCGGGGCATCATCCAGAAGGGCGACAAGAAGACGGTCAACGGCGTTCCGTGTCGCGAGTGGTTGGTTACGCTGAAGGGCGGGACGAGTGGTCTGGAGCATGACACCGTATGCCTGGGCCTGAAGGATCGTCTTCCCTACGAAATGACGGTTGATTGGGCGCACTCGCGTTCTATTTTCTCCGATTACAACGCGCCCATTCAGCTCGATGTGCCGGAGGCCACGATGCAGCCGGCGAGCAGCGATAGCGGATCGAACTAAGTCTAAGTGGAGAATACGCACATGTACCGAGTGTCACCCTACACAGCCAAAGGTTCGAGGATTGAGTGGTTCAGTGGGATCGCAGTATTCGTCCTGTTGCTGGCTCCAAATTCTTCGGCGCAGGCTCAACAGCCGGGTTCACTGGCCGACGCGGCCCGCCAGATGCGCACCCAGAAGAGCGCCCAGCCCGGAACCGAAGCCATACGCGCGCAGGAGGTCGCCGATGAATTGTCAGAGAAACAGAATGACAGCGCGCCCGGAGGCTTCAAGACGTACAACGCGGTTGCGTACAAGCTTTGGGTTCCAGCCCCTTACACAATGAATTCGGATGGCGGCGGGACGGTGCTGTCGGGTCCGCGCGTGGGAAGCACGATGCCTCTGGTAATGGTGGGCAATACCCTCGTCCTGCAGACAACCAGCGACGATGCGTTTCGGGACGCCGCCAAGCAGTTTGCCAGCGGCTATGGAGGTACTACGAGTTGCAGCAAAACCACGCTTGCCAATCACGGCGCTTACCAATGCAACCTTGCTGGGGCAAGGCTGGCTGGGCACTCGGTCAGCGGTACGGCTCTGTTCATTCGGGGGACCGGCAATATTTTTCCCGTATTTTGTGTCGCTAACGGCGACAGCCAGGCCCGCGATACCCTCAACGACCCAACCTCCAGTAACTCGCAGAAGATGTGGGCGAAGCGGACCCTGGCTCAAGAAGACGAGTACGTGCGAGAGGTGTGGGAGAAGTGCAACTCGGTCTTTCAGTCCATTCATTTCACGGAAAGCGCCACGCATCCAGACACTACACAGCTCACGAAAACTGGCGCCGCCGTCCCAAAACCGGCAAGCAGTTTGAGGGCACCGGAGCCGTCAACGATAACTGCTTCGGGGGTTGGCACCCCGGGAGGAAACACGGCTGCAGCGGAGAGTTCTGTGCCCGCAGGCTTGAAAGCGCATCCCTTCACCTATTGCAGGAGCCAGCGCGAGTGCTGGAACGCGTCCGTTATTGTCCCAGCTGATGCGAAACTGGTCAGTTCCGACTGCAAGCAGTATGTATTCGAGACGAAGGTGGAGGGCACACCCTTCCTGCTGCTGGCAGGATCGGCGAGCGGAGAAGGCTGCGGGAATCGGAGCAGCAGCGATCCGAGCCAGGTCCGATGGAATGAACTCGCGGCACCGGAAAACCGGCGGGCGCCCGGCACCTCCAATACGATCAGCAGCCAGCAGACAAAGCTGGACGGCAAAACTGCCATCATCACTCAGATCGGATTCCGGAAAGGCATGAACGAGTGGATGGGCAAGCGCGCCGAGATCGAGAGTAACGGAGTGCCTCTGGTCGTGGGATGCATGGCGCCGAGAGAGCATTTCGCCGACGGCGAAACGATCTGCTCCGACCTGATTGGATCCTTGCAATTGCCATGAGCCGATGGCTGTCAGTTCGTTGGGCTTTGACGGCGGCGCTTGGGATCGGGGTCGCGAGTGTCTTCGCCTGGGGGCAAGACTCCGATTCACAGAGTCTCTCCCTCGGAGATGTTGCCCGCCAGAGCCGCTCCCAGACCGACAGCAAAGGCCAACCGAGCAAGGCCCAGCAACTGGTCGACGAGATGCAGCGGGAGCAGGAAGAGGCTGCGAACGCGCCGACTGGATTCAAGAGTTATGACGCCGGCGACTATCGTCTGTTCGTACCATTTCCTTACAGTTTGGAAGGGCGCGAAAACGGGGGAGCCGTGCTGCTGGGTTCGCGTCTGGGGGTGACGAACACGGAAGTGATGGCGGGAGCGCCGATCTCTTTCCCCGCTGGGGTTACGCCCGGCGTGTTGAGCGATGTCAACCTTCTGAACCTGGTGCGCCAACTCGCGGCTTTGCACGGGCAGTCGCCGTACTGCTCGGCGATGAAACTCGGCGAGCGTAAAGCTTTTCGCTGCGCGTGGAGCACTTCTCCTCGCCTTCTGGGGCAGGAGGTGTGGGGCACGATGGTATTCGTAGTGGCGTCGAACAGCGTAATTCCGGTGATGTGCGTAAGTCCGGATGACTCCCTGCACCAGCAGTGCGTGGTCTACGACACCTGGGGCCACAACACCTGCAGTGACCGATACCGGGCGTGGCCAGATGTCCAGAAGACGATCGAGGCGCGGTATCGCGAGGAGACGACCACGGTGCAGGCGTGCGATCAGATCATCTACCCGTCGATCCGATTGAAAGAAGACGTCGTTGTGCATCCGGTCACGATCGCGGAAGCAAAGCCCTTGAAGACGGTTAGCGGCACGGTGCCGGAAGATACTTCGGTCGTCGCTGGAACGCCGTCCGAGTCCCTGGCCGAACTGGCGCGGCAAACGCGGCAGGCACCGCGCCGCCAATCTCAGACTAAGCTCGACAACGCCGAAGGGGAGAGCGTAGCTCCTGCAGGATTCCAGTCCTTCACCATCCAATATTGTCTGAATCCGCAGCAGTGCTCAGAGGCCAAGGTGGTCATTCCCGAGAAGGCTGAGGTGGTGTCGCGGGTTAACGGGCAGTACATTTTGAAATCCATGCTCAACGGCGGCGCGGTGATGCTTTATGTGGGTCCTGCGGACGTGAACTCGCCCTACCGCAGCATGACCGATCCGGACTATATTCGCATGCGGGATTTGGCCAATTCCAACGGTTGGACGCGGGAAAAAACCGATGGAGTGAGCACGCAGGAACTGACGATCGCGGGCCGGCAGGCGCTGATGACCCGTTTTCGCTACCAGCGCGATCAGAAGACGTGGTGGATCGGCGAGCGGGCGTTGATTGAAATGCCGGGCGCGCAGTTCCTGGTCGGGTGCACCGCGGCCGAGCAGAACTTCGCCGAGGCTGAGGCCCTGTGCACAACTTTGGTGAATTCATTGCGACTGCCATGAGAATTTTGCGGAGCACGATTCGTAAATGGACGGTTTTCGCGGCGCTGGCTTTCGGGATGAGTTCATGGGCGTGGGCCCAGGATTCCACAGGCCAGTCGTTGGGGGATGTGGCGCGAAAAACCCGCAAGGAACACGCCGCTCCGGACCACGTACGTGGAAAGCAACTGGTCAACGAAGAAGAGGACGGACCCGACACCACCGGCATATGGCGCGTGCGGCTGTGTTCGTTTACGCCGTGCTACGAGCTTTCGATTGCCCTGCCCAAGAGCCCCAAGTGGACGCGAGCCAAGGCCGAGCCGCGACCGGTTCTGATTCCGCTGCCGGGCGCTGAAGCAGACGCAAGTCGCGTGATCCGCATCTACGCCGCCGAATCGCTGGGCGCGCGGTACTCGCCGGTCGATGGGGCTAAGCGTGTATTTCTGCAGGGGTGGTTCGCCCGCCCGGAATATTTCGGTCAGGCGGCGCGGATCGTGCTGGACGAACACGTCCCGATTGAAGGGGCTAACGCGACGATGAGTCACTTCACGGTCACGGAGGACGCGGGCAGGTATCGGGGGCTCAGTATCGTGGCCAGTACGCCGAACGGCAGCTACGGTTTTGCCTGCGCGTTTCGCGAAGAAGATGCCAGCGCCGCCAGCAGTATCTGCGACGCGATCGTGAAATCTGCCAGAAGCCAAGCGTTGGAACCGGGCAAGCGGCCAGTGTACCCGAACTATGAGCCTCCTGACCCGCCCGAATACTACCCGCAGCGCTCCGATCCGGACGATCCACCCGATGATCCCGAGTAAGCAAAGAAGACCGCGCATGAATCGAAGGGTCCTGAACATCGTGAACGGCCTCGTCGTGTTGCTTCTCGTCCGAGGCTCGCTCCTCCTCGAGGCGCAGTCGCGGCCGGTATCGGCTCCGCACAAAATCTTGCTGCAGGCTGAGGTGAAACCGGGCGAGATTCTCCGGTACGAATTGGAAGCCGGAGCATCGTTCCTGCCGATCGCGGATGCCAGCGGAGCAATTTTGACGCCGGCTCGTGGACCCTGCGATTACGCGATGTCGGCCATCGTAACCCTGCGCCCGCAGGCGGCGGACAAAGACGGGAACACTCCGGTGGAGGCGCGCTACAGCGAGACACGCGTGACCAGCGTGCGCTGCGCTCTGTTTTCTCCGGCGGATTTCCAGAAGCGTCTGGCGGCGCTGCAGGCGTCTCCGGTGATGTTCCGCGTGGGGCCGCACGGCGAGACGGCCTTGGGCCACAGCCAGGACGGCTATTTCAAGTATTGGGATGGGGGCGACCTATTACGCAAGGTGACGCAAGACTTACTTCAGACCGAGTTCTCTCCACAGCCTGTGGCGGCAGGGGCATCCTGGAAGCCGCGTGGTCAGTTCGCGTATTCCCACGACCGGGCATTGAAGGACCTGGAACTGAGTGGGGCGGACTTGCGCTTCCGGAATCTGGTTCCCGTGGACGGCAAGACTTGTGCCTGGGTGACATCGCAATACGTGTTCTCGCCGGTCGACTTGCCCGCGACAGGCACGGCGAGCGGTGGACGCGTCGTGCCCGCAGCCGGCAATAACGCTGTCGCGGCGGTTTTGCATATCTCGCTGCTGCTCGATCCGGCAAGTCACCACCTGGCGTGGCTGCATCGCTCGCAGACGATTGACAACAAGCTGACCCTGGCGTCGCCCTTTGATGACAGCGATCCAGCCCCGGACCCGGCCGAACCGGATGATCCCGACTGGGAAAATCCCATGCCTGATCTTTCCAGCATGCGGTCGGACAATCCGGGACGCTATCCGTTCATGACGTTTCATTTCCAGGAAGAGGCGCGGGCGCGGCTGTTGCCCGAGGAGCGTTCGGCCGAGTGGCTGGCTGCGCTCAAGAGCTTCGAGGCGAATCCGGAACCAGAGAGTGGAAAAACACCTGTTCCGCCGGCAAAGACACTTCTACCGAATCCGATCGTTCAGGCTGCGAAGCCGGACGTGGTGAAGCGGACGACGCGGGTGGTGATCGACTCGGATTCGCTCGTGCCCACTCCTGCCGGTTTTACTCGTTACGAGAAGGGTCTGTGCCGCGATTCGTGGTTTTGCGCCACCGCGTCGGTGGCGTTGCCGGGTGAAGTGCAGATCTCCGAGGACACACCATTGCGCACGGTGTACATGGCGCGGCATGGCGATCTTCTGGTGAGCGTGTCGGTTGGTCCGGCGCTCGACCGCCGTCATGCGGGTCTCACCGACGACGAGGAACTCAGAAAGCAAGCCGAATATTACCTGGCCAACTATGTCTGGATGGCGGAGAAACCGGGGATTGGAAGCAGTTTCACCAGCGCGACCCTCGATGGATATCCCGGGCTGATTACCGATTTCAGCGCCACACAGCGCGACTTGGCAAACATTCATGGAGTTCTCGGCCTGTTGCTCACGCCATGGGGCAAGAGCGTGCCGGTGAGCTGCAGCTCAGACCAAACCAGGTCGGCCGAGTTGCAGTCGCTGTGCGAGAAGGTGATCACGTCGGTCAGCTTGCGGCGGTAGGAACGGGGATTCTCATCCCACATTTATATTGGTCGAGGTTCCCGTGGGAGTCCACTCTCTCGCAAACAACGAGCAATGAGGCACCCGGCGGCTGCTAAGGGCAAGACGAGATCGCGTGAGAGCCCCTGCCATCCCTACTGATTCGGTTCCACTCTCCCAACCCTTCCGGGAGTTTACTGCGAACATCGCTTCGATCTGTGGCCCTTCTCTGTAAGTCCTTTGCTCTCTAACTTCTAGCGTCCCGAAATTCTACGCGCCTGTGTATTACCCTATTACGTTGATTTGCATTTCTGGGTTATCTCGCGCATTTGCGCGTCCGCTCATGAGTCGCGCCGCTTACTTGCCTTTTCCTTTATTCCCCTTGCGGGGTACCGTTCGGGCCTTCGGATCATCGTTCCCGGCTTGGCCTATCTTGTTTGCTCCGCCTT